>OJKO01000002.1_pt1 | contig 200712 bp, 205 predicted proteins | sample 1596541 | NCBI WGS metagenome assembly OJKO01 (sample SAMEA4350163, study PRJEB24818) | metagenome | biome: human; feature: gut; material: faeces | place: Denmark | collected 2013-09
CGGGTGAGCCAGTGAAGTAGGCATAGAAAGAGCCCCCGAGTAGGGGGCAGCCTGTAATAACAGAGTGGTTGCCGGATTATTCAATACCCTCTTTAGAGGGTAACCACTAGAGGAAGACCCTTATAGGATCAGAGCAAACCACCCGTTTTACGGGTGGTTATGATTTTCCGGTAAAAGTGAAACTCATGGCAGGGTGTCTGCCAGGACCGTGCGAAAAATCTGTACTCGTGGTGGGGAAAGCGGTAAGGAGTTATCAGAGTAATAGATTCTTTACTCCGTTTCACCGTTCCGTTTCCCGTCTTTCCCACAAGGTGTTCTTGCCTCCGTTCAGAATGACGTTAAACAGACGGCACAGCTGGGATTCTAACCACTTTCAGGCCTGCCGATAAAGTATCACCCATAGTAAGGCGTCATTCTGAGCGACAGCGAAGAATCTGTTACCGTGGTGAGGAAAGCGGTAATATGTCATCAGAGTCATAGATCCTTTACTCCGTTTCACCGTTCCGTTTTCTATCTTTCCCACAAGACGTTCTTGCCTCCGTTCAGAATGACCGGAGACGGTAAGGCTTCATAATGAGAGAAACGTTAATCGTCATCCTGAACAGATGTGAAGGATCTATACCCGTAGTGAGGGAATCAGTAAGAAGATAAAAGCTGTCAGCTGTGAGCTGTTAGCCGTTAGCTGTGAGCTGTCATCTGTCAGCTAAAAGTGCTGAATGACACCGAACGGCAAGACGTCATCCAGTACGATAGCGAAGGATCTGTTGCGCAAATGAAGGAAAAGGAAACCATACTGCTTAGCACATACTGCATATCATATGTATTATAGATATATAGTAAGATACTTTTTAAGGCATTTGTATGGGAACCGTAGATTTCAGGTTTGAAGCAATTAAGAAATAAAAAGACTGAAATTTGTCAAAATCTAATAATTGTGGTACACTGAAGTTGCTAAAAAGGCAGTCCTTCTTTTTTAGTGCGGAGATTCAGAAAACAGGCAGAGGAAACACGGTCACTCGAGCGAGATTTTCTGATTCCTGCTGAGCAAGGACACAAAGTTTTTTCTCAAAGGAGGAAGAATCATGAAAAAGATTCTCGCAATCGCAGCAGCAGCTGCACTCACCGCAGGCGTATCCGCATACGCTGCCAATCCGTTCTCTGATGTATCCACTGATGACTGGGCTTATCAGGCAGTGTCCGATCTCTCCGATCAGGGCGTTGTAGAAGGCTATCCGGACGGTACATTCAAAGGCGAAAGAAACATGACCCGTTATGAACTGGCTCAGGTTATTGCCCGTCTGATGGCCCGCGAAGACCAGCTGAATGCAGAACAGAAAGCAACCCTGGACAAACTGGCAGGGGAATACGCAGATGAACTGGCAAACCTTGGTGTCCGCGTAAGCAACCTGGAAAAGAAAGTCGGCAACATTTCCTGGTCCGGCGATGCCCGCATGCAGTACCAGCATAACCTTGATGGAGCTAAAGATCATACGGATGCTTGGACAGGCCGTCTGCGCATCAATGCGGACGCCCAGGTCAATGACCAGGTCGTTGTTTCCGGCCGTTTCGTGTCTGAAATGAATTTCAAGGACAGTGGAGATGCTAAGACTATCATGGACCGCATTCATGCTCGGTGGACACCGAATGACGCTTTCTACATGGATCTCGGCCGCCAGGGTGTGGCACTGGACCAGACCGGCGTGTTTTGGGATGAAGATGGAAGGTTTGATGGTGTCGTAGCAGGCTATGATAATGGCAAATTCGGTGCTGAATTCGGTTATGGCCGTTTCCAGGACGCTAAGCGCAGCATGGATACCTATCACTGGGAAAACAGTGCGTCCATTGAAGCCTGGTATGGCAAGCTGACCGGGCACTTTGGCGAGTCTTCCATGCTTTCTGCTTTCTATTTAGACAATGTACAGGGACTCAATGGAAGTAGTGTAGCTCCTGCTTACAAGGGAGCACATATTTATGCTTGGGGCGCCGGCGCAACCATCGGACTGGGCGATTCCGGTCTGAGTATTGACGGTGATTTTATCCAGACCAAGGGTAATCACGAGCTCGGACATGGCAATCTGTGGACAGCCGGACTGAATTATGGCGAAGTGGATTTGAATAAACCGGGCAGCTTTACCCTCGGTGTTCACTATGTAAGGGCTGACGCAGGCGCTTATCTCCTCGGCAATTCTGCTCTGGATATGACGGATCAGCTGGAATATGGCTGGGACAATGGCGCAGGCGTGAAGTTCTGGACAGCCAAAGCAGGCGTTGCCGTACAGAAGAATGTAGAGCTGGACGCTTACTACAACTTCGGCGCGAAAGCATATGATAACGATAATGCGGAAGATCCGGCGAATACATGGGGCGTTGAACTGAACTACGCTTTCTAATTCGTGATTGTAAGCTAACAATAGAAGACCTCTTCGGGGGTCTTTTATTTTGCGAAAAAACAGCTGTTGGAAGAGAATTCCCTGCTTTCTCACAAAGTGTTCTTACCCCGCGCAGAATGACGATTGGAGGAAAGGATGTCATAATGAGAGAAACGGTAAGAAGATAAAAGCTATCAGCTGTGAGCTGTCAGCTGGCAGCTAAAAGTGCTGAATGACACCCAACGGCAAGACGTCATTTAGAGCATCGGTGAAGAATCTATACCCGTGGGGAGGAAAACGGAACGTGTGGTCTTGTAATGGCAGAAAGAATAGAAGCTGATGTCTAATGTATTAAACATATTCCATTACAGCATATGTCATCTTTTCTTATACAATATATTCCTATATGCGTTGTTGGATGTTTTTTACACAGGCCGACTGTGTTACAATAGGTACACAGGTAATGAGAGAGGTTCGTATGTTTGACGAAAAGTTATTGAATAAGGCGGAAGCGCTCTACATCCGGTGCCGGTTTGATGAAGCGTTTCCTTTATTTATGGAGCTTGCCGGGGCAGGCTGCGGCCGGGCGATGTACTTCCTCGGTGAGTATTACAATCACGGTCTCGGCTCGATTAAAGACAGGAATGAAACGGAAGCCCGCTACTGGCACGGGAAAGGCGCGGCGGTCGGCGAACTGCTGTCCCAATTGAATCTGGCGTATATGGAGGATCCCCGCTCTGAGGAGAGGGAGGTGCTTTGCCGCGAATATTTTCCGTTTGTCGTGAAAGCGGCGGAAGCAGGGGATATCGTGGCTGCTGATGAGCTGGGCGATATGTATCTGTACGGGTTCGGTGTGGAAAAAAGCGGGAAGCAGGCTGTCTTCTGGCTGGAGAAAGGTGTGGAAAGAGGGTATTGGCGTTCGCTCAATGCCCTTGGCGATATGTACCGCCTGGGGGAAGAAGTGGAAGAAGACGGAAAGAAAGCTCTTTCCCTGTACAGGAAGGCGGAAGAAATGCATTCCAGGGAGGCGCTCACATCGATCGGCTTTATGTATTATGCGGGGCAGGGTGTGGATTTTGATGAGGGAAAGGCATTTTCTTATTTCCGGAAAGCGGCAGGGGAGGGAGATCTGGACGCTCTCTTCATGATGGGCCGCTGCTACCTGGAAGGCAGCGCGGTAGAGAAGGATGATCAGAAAGCAGCATCCTGTTTTAAGGAAGCGGCGGACCGCGGCTATCCTATGGGCATGTGGGCGCTGGGACAAAGTTATCTTCACGGTATTGGTGTGGAACGGGACGAAAAAAAGGCGGTTGCCCTCTATCAGAAGGCGGCAGGCATGAATCTGGCGGCGGCGTATTCCGCTCTTGCCCAGTGTTACCGCTACGGCGCGGGTGTTTCTGAAGATAAAGCGGCCGCTGTAGAAATGTACAAGCGTGCATTCGCTCTGGGCCAGGGGGGTGCGGCAGATGAAATCGGCACGATGTACCTTGTGGGAAATGAAATCCTTCCGAATGTGGCGGAAGCGTTCCGCTGGTATGAAAAAGGGGCTGAAATGGAAGAGGCGGCCAGCTGGTACCATTTGGGAATCTGCTATGCCGAGGGTCTCGGTACGGAAGTCAATCGGGACAAGGCGCTGGAGTACCTTTACCGGGCGTATGCCGCAGAGTATCCCGGCGCGCTGGAATATATCACGGATAATATGCAGATCCGGCTGCAGTAAGGAAAACGCTCTTCTTCGGAGGAGCGTTTTTACTATGGGGAAAGATGGAGTAGAACGGAGCAGATAAAGAAGGTTCCGCCGGGGCAAGGGGAAACTGTTTTTTATCGTTATCCGCAAAATATTTCTATAACGGGAAAATAAAAAAGATACTCTCATTGACGGAAAGCGGTAAAATAATACAAGTACAGGATATGAGAATACGGGAGGTCACATGGAAGATGTTTTCTGGGGGCTTATGATTCCCCTTCTTGGTACGACGCTGGGGGCGGCGTGTGTCTTTTTTATGCAGGGGCGGCTGAATCGATCGGTTCAGCGCGGTCTCACGGGGTTTGCCGCAGGCGTCATGGTGGCGGCTTCATTTTTCAGTCTGCTCATTCCGGCGCTGGAGCAGTCGGCGCCTATGGGGCAGTGGGCATTTCTTCCTGCGGTTATCGGTTTCGGTGTGGGTGTGGCATTTCTCCTGCTTTTGGATCACATCATTCCACACCTGCACATGAACGCGGAAACGGCGGAAGGACCGAGGAGTCATCTGAAGAAGACGACGATGCTTATTTTGGCGGTGACGCTCCATAATATTCCTGAGGGAATGGCGGTAGGCGTGGTATATGCGGGGGTTCTTGCCGGCAGCAGCGGTCTGACAGCGGCAGGGGCGATGGCTCTTTCAGCAGGGATCGCTATTCAGAATTTTCCGGAGGGCGCTATCATTTCCATGCCGCTCAAAGCGTCGGGCATGGGGAGCTGGAAATCTTTTTTTGGAGGCTTCCTTTCGGGCGTTGTGGAACCGGTCGGCGCGGTTCTGACGATCTTGCTTACGAGTCTTGTCGTCCCGTTTCTTCCCTGCTTTCTCAGCTTTGCTGCAGGGGCCATGATTTATGTCGTCGTGGAAGAGCTCATTCCTGAAATGTCGGCAGGGGAACATTCCGATATAGGCGTGGTTTCCTTTGCTGTCGGTTTCATGGTCATGATGGCTCTCGACGTGGCGCTGGGATAATCTTATTTTCTTTTTTCATGGCGAATTTTCCGCTTTTGAATGTGATATAATTAATTGTAAATATTTTTAGAAAAATACCGAAACGCGTTTTTGTTTTTCGGCATTTCTTTTGTTTGAAGAAGGACGGGGTACCGTGGAAAAGCAGGTCATGATCCGCTGCAAGTCGATCCAGCGGGACGAACGGGGAAAGGCGGAGGAAGTGGTACTGGAAACGCCGGGCGTGTACGGTGAAGATGAGGACTGCCGGTACCTGACCTACGAGGAAACGTCTCTTTCCGGCATGGAGGGAACGACGACGACGATCCGTATGTACGGTGACCATGTCACGCTTTCACGGCAGGGGAGTTTTCTCCAGGAAACGGAATACCGTCCGGGCACTGTGGCAAAGTCGGAGTATATAACGCCGGCAGGACCTGTGGAAATCACTGTTTCTTCGAAAGAAATCACTGACACGGTGAGCGGGGGAAAGGGGCAGCTCCGTCTGGTTTATGACATTGAAATGAAAGGGCTTTTCAGCCATTTGAACGAAATTATTATTGATGTGCGGGAGGAATCGGAAAGTTCATGGAAGTCAGAGAAGAACTGAAGGAAATTATTGAAAGGGCAAGGGCGGCGGCAGAGGCGGCGGGAGAACTTCCCCCCGGAGAGTATGCGCCTGTGCAGCGCCTGGAAATACCGAAAGCGAAGGAATTCGGCGATTATTCCACGAATGCGGCCATGCAGTGGGCAAGGACGGCACATAAAGCGCCCCGCGCCATTGCGGAAAGTATCGTAAAATATATTGACGCGCCTCTTGTTTCCAAAATGGAAATCGCGGGAGCGGGATTTATCAATTTCTTTCTGGCGGCAGACACGGTGTATGCCGAATTAAGAAATATCCTTTCCGCCGGCGCTTCTTACGGAGATCTTCCGAAAGATAAAAAAGACAAAATCCTTGTGGAATATGTGTCCGCCAATCCTACAGGACCGCTCCATATCGGGCACGCCCGCGGCGCGGCTTATGGTTCTGCTCTGGTGAACCTGCTCCGTGCGGCGGGGTATGATGTGTATGCCGAGTATTATGTGAATGACGCGGGCAGCCAGATTGCCCACCTGGCAGAATCGGTCAATGCCCGTTACCTCCAGCTTCTCGGAAAAGACGTAGATGTGCCGGAGGACGGTTACCACGGATATGACATCGTGGAAACCGCCAAGTCCCTTATTGACCGTGAAGGCGATGCGTATCTGTCCATGGATGAAGAGGCGCGCCTGAAGGTGTTCAAAACGGTGGCGCTTAATGAAAAACTGTCTATCCTGAAAAAGGATCTGGCCGATTTCCATGTCACTTTTGACAACTGGTTCTCTGAAAAATCACTTTACCCCAAGCAGGTGGATGACGCCCTTGATACGCTGAAAAAAGACGGATATCTTTACGAGAAAGACGGCGCCTGGTGGCTTGCCACGACGAAGAACGGTGATGACAAGGACAGGGTCGTTATCCGCGCGAACGGCGAACCGACCTATTTCTGTTCCGACATCGCCTATGTGCCGAATAAGGAAAAACGAGGCTATAATAAACTGATTGACATATGGGGCGCGGATCACCACGGATACATCATCCGTATCCATTCCGCCATGAAGTTCCTCGGCTACAATCCGGAAGATTTTGAAATCATGCTTCTCCAGATGGTGACACTTCTTCGTGACGGGCAGCCGGTAAAAATGTCCAAGCGCACAGGGCAGGCGGTCACGCTCCGTGAACTGATGGACGAAGTGGGAAGCGATGCGGCGAGGTATTTCTTCTGCAGCCGCACACTGGACAGCCAGATGGACTTCGATATTGACCTGGCGAAAAAGCAGTCCAGCGACAACCCTGTTTACTATATCCAGTATGCCAATGCCCGTATCCACAGCCTTTTTGCCCAGGCAAAAGAAGCGGGCGTAAAGTGGGGCAACTGGGAAAAGACAGACTTTACGAAACTGACGGAAGAATGTGAACTGGACCTTGTCAAGAAAATGGAAAACTACCATATGCTCATTGACGGCGCAGCGAAGGAAAGAGCGCCCCAGCGGGTAGCGAAATATGCTTATGAGCTGGCAGGGCTTTTCCATCATTTTTACCGTGAATGCCGCATTCTGGGCGTTGAAGAAGGCGTGACACAGGCAAGGCTCGGCCTCATCACCGCCGTACAGCACGTGCTTGTCCACGCGCTTTCTATTCTCGGTGTTTCCGCACCGGAGCGCATGTAAAGGAGGAACCATGACAAAGTATATTTTCGTGACAGGCGGCGTCGTTTCATCTTTGGGGAAAGGCATCACCGCCGCTTCCCTCGGCCGTCTTCTGAAAAACAGAGGGTACAAAGTTACCATTCAGAAATTTGACCCTTATATCAATATCGATCCCGGTACCATGAGTCCTTACCAGCACGGCGAGGTCTTTGTCACTGATGACGGCGCGGAAACGGATCTCGATCTGGGCCACTATGAACGTTTCATTGACGAAAATCTGTCCAAAGCCTCCAACGTGACGACAGGCAAAATCTACCAGTCTGTGATCAATAAAGAAAGAAAAGGTGAGTATTTGGGATCCACCATACAGGTTATCCCCCATATCACCAATGAAATTAAAGACCGTGTTCTCCGTGTCGGCAAAAATGACAATGCGGATATTGTTATTACCGAAATCGGCGGTACTGTGGGAGATATCGAATCCCTGCCTTTCCTGGAAGCAATCCGCCAGGTCAAGAAAGATGTGCCCAACAGAAATGATGTCATCTATGTCCATGTTACACTTGTACCTTATATCGCGGCGGCGGGCGAACTGAAAACGAAACCCACCCAGCACAGCGTCAAGGAACTGCGCTCCATCGGTATCCAGCCGGACATCATCGTGTGCCGCACTGTGGAAAAACTGTCGGATGAGATGAAAAAGAAAATCGGCATGTTCTGCGATGTGGAACCGGAAGCCGTTATCAATAACCTGACGGCTGACAGTATTTATGAAGTGCCTCTTCTTATGGAACAGGAAGGTCTCGACCATATCGCCCTGAAAAAATTGGGACTTGAAGACCGTCCGGTGGATATGGAAGACTGGAAAGCCATGGTAGAACGCATGACCACGGCAAAAAAGGAAGTGCAGATCGCCCTTGTCGGTAAATATGTCCGGCTCCATGACGCTTACCTTTCCGTAGCGGAAGCGCTGTCCCATGCGGGATACGCCATGGGGGCCAAGGTGAACATCCGCTGGATCAATTCCGAAATCCTTGAAGAAGAAAAGCCGGATCTGGATGAAGTATTTGCCGGTGTTGACGGTATCGTCGTCCCCGGCGGCTTCGGCTACCGCGGTGTGGAGGGGAAAATCGACGCCATTCGTTATGCCCGTGAAAATAAAATTCCCTTCCTTGGGCTCTGCCTCGGCATGCAGTGCGCCGTCATCGAATTTGCCAGAAACGTGTGCCACATGGAACAAGCCAACTCTTCCGAATTCATTCCCGACGGGAAATATCCCGTCATCGATCTCATGCCCGATCAGGAAGACGTCACGGAAAAAGGCGGTACCATGCGCCTCGGCATCTATCCGTGCAAGCTGAAAGAAGGAACAAGGGCGAGAACTTTGTATGAAAATCAGGAAATTGTCTACGAACGCCACCGCCACAGATACGAAGTGTCCAACGAATTCCGTCCGCAGATGGAAGCGGCGGGTCTTGTCATTTCCGGCACCAGCCCCGATGACCGTCTCGTGGAAATCATCGAATTAAAAGATCATCCCTACTTTGCCGCCACCCAGGCCCATCCGGAATTCAAGAGCCGCCCGAACCGTCCCCACCCCCTCTTCAACGGTTTTATGGAAGCTGCCGTGAAACAAAGCGGTGAATAAAATATACAAAAAGAAAACGCTCCCTGCAGGGCGTTTTTTAATGGAGAAATGTGAAATGAAAGGATTAATAAAAACAGATCTGGCGGTTGTCATTTTGTATTTTGTTAAAATTTATACAGGAAAAGAGTTTCAAAAATATTTATTATAAAATACAAAGTTAAAATTAAATATAAGGTGTGATATAATTATACATATAATTATGATTAAGTTGGTTATTATTTAAAGGAGGTTTTTTCATGAAAAAAAGATACGTACTGTTACTTTGCGCGGCTGCTTTGTCTATTGGCGCGGCTTGCTCTTCCGTGTCTGCCCACGGCGTGTTTATCGCAAACCGTTTTGACCAGAAAGCCCTTGTCCTTGGGGAGGGACCGACAGACAATGCGTACAATCCGTCTTGCGTGAAGGCGGTGGAAGCTTATGATAAGAATTTCAGCTCTATGGATGTGGAAACCGTAAGTTATAAAGATCATATTTCCATCATTCCTACAGATGAATTGGGAGTAACGGTGACTTTCTTTGATTATGGCTTCTTCACGAAAGACAGCTCCGGCAAAATGCATCAGGCTCCGTTTGCGGAAGTAGCGGACGCGGTGAAGACGACCCACGCGATCAAATGGAATATTAACTACTGGAGCCCCGATGTAAAACCGGGCGGCATTTATAATGTGCCGATCCAGATCGTTCCCCAGGTGAATCCACTGACGCTCCGCAAGGGCGATACGTATAGAATCCGTGTATATAAAGATGGCAAGCCCTATGCGAACGCGCCTCTCATCAAGGACGTCATCAATGACCTGACTAATGAGTCCACAGCCGACGCGGACGGTTACGCTACAGTTACTGTCAGCGCAAACGGTCTGAACGTAGTAGGTGTGGAAGTGGCAGGGGAGAAAGAGGATGAACATACCACGCCGAAGTATTTCTCTTCTCTCTCTTTCATTATTGATCCGGAATAATCTAAAAGACCGTGGGACATACTATAAATACAGATGTTCCGCGGTCTTTTTTTATGCTATTGATACTGTTTTGATACTATTGCGTCCTATATCATTTAATTTAGCGGTTAATTCCTCTTGCTTAGACGGGTATAAATGGGAGTAGGTTTGAAGAGTTGTTTTAATATCTTCATGTCCTAAACGTTCTTTTATAAGTAAGGGAGAAAAAACCATTTCAATTAATAGGCTTGCGTGGCTGTGGCGCAGATCATGAATTCGTATCTGTTCTGCACCCGAAAGCTTGCATCCTAATTTCATATGGCGGAAAAGCCAAAATTTAGTACAAGGAAATATGCGTTCATTCTGCTTAATATATGGCAGGCGGTTAATATAATCGGCGAGCATATCCACAATGAATTGTGGAAGCAGGATGACTCTATTTCCTTTTTCCGTTTTTGGCGATGTTATGATGTCTTTTTTATGCAGGCGTGAATAGGTTTTATTAACACGTATACTTTTTTCTTTTTCATAAAAATCTGACAGAGTGAGTGCTAATAATTCTTCTGACCGCATTCCTGTATAAAATAGCAGGTTAAAGACGAGATATTCCTATTGATACATACGTATACACGTGCTACAATAGAATCAATAAAGGAGATATGGCAGGATGAAAGACAAAGACTTACTGAAACTGCTTTTGAAAAATGGATGGCAAGACGTGAGACAGCGTGGAAGCCATCACAGGCTTGTCAAAGGCGATAAGTTTGAAGTTATAGCTGTCCACGGCAAAGATATGCCGAAGGGACTGCTGAACGCCATACTAAAGAGAACGGGGCTGAAATAAGCCCCGCATGGGTGACAAAGGAGGTAATGAAAATGTTATTTATTTATCCGGCGGTTATACACGAAGACGCAGATGGAATGTGGGCAGAGTTTCCGGATTTAGAAGGGTGCACTACATACGGTGATACAATGGAAGAGATTTTGTCCGGAGCCGCGGAGGCAATGGAGCTGTACGTATTAGGAATGATGGAAGACGGAGTGCAGCTTCCTATGCCGACTGACATTAAAGAAATTAAGAGACTGGATAAAAATGCTTTCGCAACGTTGATTCAATCTGATGTGGATCTGGCGAAAAACACGAAATCGGTTAAAAAGACATTGACAATTCCAGCATGGTTAAATCAGCGGGCATTGGACAAAGGGATTAATTTTTCTAAGGTACTTCAAGAGGCGCTGGTTGCGAAAACAGTTTAATAAAGATACAGGTTACGGCCGTCCGAATGGGCGGCTTTTGCATTTTCTATACATTTCCGGCGGTACGTACTGCTCAATGGGCGGGATTTTAAATGGGGAGAGGAAGTCCGATGCCCGAGAGCAGCGGTCCGAAATTGACAGCGTATGTTTTTCTTTCCGTATTGAAGATATGGATATATTCCCACCTCACTGCCGATTTCCCGCTTATGGACGGCTACAGTGAGGCAATGGCCGGCTTATTCACGATCTGTTTATAGAGCAGCTCTTCCTCCGAATTTTCTTTCACTTTTTTCCATCCGAAATCCGATTCATGGAAAGTTTCAATTTTCTTGACGTTCCCGTTTCGATCATATTCAATTTTGGAAGCAAGGGTGTATTTCTTCCGGTGGGTATCAAAAAGATAATTGTACTCCTCTGCCTCGCCATCCGCTTCCCGTTCCTGCATGGTGACGGCAACCAGGTTGCCCTGGCGGGAAACGGAAGAGGTATCATAATAGATTCGGTCGTTTCCGTCCTGTCCGAGGTAGACCCAGTTTACGGCGTAGGAAGTCATGCCTGCAGCGGTGAGGGCCAGGGCGAGTGCTGCGGAAGTCAGTAATTTTTTCATGATAGTCTCCTTTACTGTCATAACTATTTTGTCCAGTCGTGGTTGTAAATATCCCAGTCTTTCATTTGGGACAGGTAGTCGATGCTTTCCTCTATGTCCTCCATCAGCTGATCTTTCTGGGCGGGGAGTGTCGCCGCCAGACGGATATAGTTGGACACGTGATTGCTTCTGAAAATCATACGTTCGCTGTCAGGAAGATGCACGTTCTCCATGATCAGTTTGAGTTCTTTCATCAGTCCTGCCGGCGGCAGGGGATGGAATTCGCCTCGTTCAAACTGGTCTTTCAGTTCGCTGCCGCGATAAAGCATGAGGGACAGCGCAGAAAGCATGGTCGGCTTGATTTCATTGATGGCATGGGCGGTGGCAAGAGCGTGGCGCTCCGATCCTTCTACGCCTGCGATGCCGAGGATGACCATGATGGAGAGCTGCATTCCCGCGGCGATGGCGCGTTTGCCCACTTCGATGGACTGCTCACCGCTTACTCCTTTGCGAATCTCTTTCAGTGTCTGGGAATCGCCGCTTTCCATACCGTAGTAGAGCAGGGTGAGGCCTGCTTTTCTGAGAGCGGTGAGTTCTTCCACGGATTTGCGGAGGATATCTCCCGGCGCGGCATAAGAAGCTACTCTTTCTAAGTTGGGGAAATATTCTTTCAATACTGCCAGGATTTTCAGCAAACGGTCAGTGGGCAGTACAAGGGCGTCGCCGTCAGCAAGAAATACGCGGCGCACGCCTTCCGCGTCAGTGGCACGGGCAAGCTCAATCTGGCGCATGATCTGTTCATCAGAAAGCTTTTCAAATTTGACACCGCGGTACATATTGCAGTAGGTGCAGTTGTTGTGCGCACAGCCGCGGGTTACGCGGAGAATAAAGCTGGCCGCTTCACTTGGCGGGCGGTACACAGGGGTATCATATGTATCAAAAAACATGCCGTACATAAAATTCATCCTTTCAATTTCGGGTTCTTCACAAAAGATTTTGTTTACAATTCAATATATTTACAATGTTCTATATATCGAATTATACGGGAAAGGAAGTCAAATGACAACAAATCATTTCGATATAGAAGTATTTCATATCTATTATGCCGCTGGCGGAATGATATAATAGAGCCATCAATAACGAATGGGGATCATAATGATTGCAGAAAAGGCTTATGCGAAAATCAACCTGACTTTATCAGTGGGGGAAAAGAGAGAAGACGGTTATCATGAGATTGACAGCGTGATGCACAGTATATCTCTTTGCGATGAAGTGACACTTACGGAAGCGGGAGGGATTTCTCTTTCCATTAAAGAAGGGCTTGCGCCGGGGGGAAAAGCGAATCTCATGTGGGAAGCGGCGGAATTATTTTTCAGAGAAACAGGATTTTCCGGCGGTGTCCACATGGAACTGGTGAAACAGATTCCGTCGGAAGCGGGAATGGGCGGCGGCTCCTCTGACGCGGCGGCTGTCCTCCGTGGATTAAACAGAATGACAGGGCAGCGGCTTTCTCTTGCGACGTTGGCGGATATGGGGGCGAGACTGGGGGCTGATGTTCCCTTCTGCGTGGCAGGCGGGTGCCGGCGTTGTGAAGGGATCGGTGAAAAACTTACTCCTCTTGCCGGTTGGGCGGGACTGCCCGTAGTTATCGTCCGGCCCGGTGTTTCTATCTCCACAGGGAAGGCTTATGGACTGCTGGACGTCTGCCCCCGCCGCAGGGCAGGTACGGCAGAAAGCTGTATAGAGGCTTTGAAAAATAAAGACCGCGCTGTGCTGCTGGCATCTCTTTCCAATGATTTTGAAGACGTCCTGTTTAAGGCGGAGCCCGTTCTTGGGGAAACGTTTTCCTATCTGTCCTCTCTTTGCAAAAAAGCGATGATGACAGGGTCAGGATCCGCTTTTTTCCTGATGGCGGGAAATGAAGTACAGCAAAGAAAGCTGGCGGCCAAAATAAAAGAGGAACGGCCGCAATGGTATGTGGGCACGGCGGAAACGATTTTGTGAAGAAATTGGGCGGTTGGCGGGTTAAAAGTGTTTGGTTTAATCATATAATGTAGAGATGAGGCATGTAAACCATGAAATCATATCAGGAGATTAATAAGGATACGATTGATAAATGGATTGAAGAAGGCTGGGAATGGGGGAAACCTGTTTCTCATGAAGAATATATAAATGCGAAGAATGGGAGCTGGAATGTTTTGCTGACGCCCACTGTTTTTGTTCCTCATGAGTGGCTTGGCAGCCTGAAAGGAAAGAAAATTCTGGGACTGGCATCAGGCGGCGGGCAGCAAATGCCTATCTTTAATGCTTTAGGCGCAGAATGTACAGTGCTTGATTATTCATCTAAGCAGATAAAATCTGAATTATTGATAGCAGAAAGAGAAGGTTATGATATAAATGCTGTTGAAGGAGATATGACAAAGAAATTTCCTTTTGCAGATGAAAGTTTTGATATTATATTCCACCCGGTTTCAAATTGTTATGTTGAAGATGTACAGCATGTTTTTAATGAAGCTTACAGGGTTTTGAGAAAAGGTGGCAGTTTACTGTCAGGACTGAACAATGAGATAAACTATATTGTTGACGATGAAGAAAAAGAAATAGTTTGGGCAATGCCGTTTAATCCGTTAAAAGATAAAAGAGCCAGGGATTTTATGATGGCAGAAGGATCGGGGATGCAGTTTTCGCATACTATGGCCGAGCAGATAGGGGGTCAGTTAAAAGCGGGGTTCACGCTTATTGATTTATATGAAGATACAAATGGTATCGGCAGGCTCCATGATATGAATATAAAAACATATATTGCAACTAAATCGGTCAAATAATTGGTTCATCATAGAAAGCTGTGAGGATGATGTCAGACGTCTTTCCCTAAAGCGTCATTCTGAACGGGGGTAAGAATGTTTTGTGGGAAAAACGGGAAAGCGGAATGGTGACACAGAGTGAAGAATCTATGACCCTGATGACATTTTATGGCTTTCCTCACCACGGCAGTAGATCCTTCGCTTGCGTTCCGGATGACGCTTTACCGGCCCCCTCATTACGGGTACAGATTCTTCGCTGGCGCTCATTATGACGTTTTACCGTACGTGGTCATTCTGAACGGGGGTAAGAAGGTTTTGTGGGAAAAACGGGAAAGCGGAACGGTGACACAGAGTGAAGAATCTATTACTCTGATGAAATTTTACGGCTTTCCTCACCACGGCAATAGATCCTTCGCTTGTCACTTCAGGATGACGCTTTACCGATGCCCTCATTACGGGTACAGATTCTTCGCTGGCACTCCGGATGGAGTCTGGCGCGTTTACAGGAAGCGGAAAAGCCTTGTGGGAAAAACGGGAAACGGGGCAGTGTCACTGAGTGAAGAATCTATTACCCGGATGACACTTGGAGATCCTTTTTTAAATACCGGTTCATATTAAATATTTTAGGAAAAATGGAATACGGTAAGGCTTCTTATTTATGAGGAACTGGCGTACACAGTGCGGCTGAGGATACTCGCTTACCGCGATGACTCTAATCATAAAAGAGGATAATCTTTTGGGGCGAATTAAGTTTCGAGCCTTTCTTGCGAATTCAGCACCACCTGTGATAGTGAGTCCGATTGATAAAGCAATCAGCAAAACGGATGTGGATTACTGGCTTGTCCAGGCTGATGTCATCCTCGCCAAGAATGTAAAACTTCACGGCGAATATGCCTTCGATGTAGACGCGAAGGATGGCAGCGACTACGATAATTTGGCCACCGTATCCCTGAACTATGTATTCTGAGATACAGGCAACAAAAAAAGACCTCGAAAGAGGTCTTTTTTGTGGTTTATTGCAAATAGACAAAGGGTAGAAATAACTAGATAAAGCGTATTGAAAGAGAAACGTAGTTTCTTTAGCCGTCTCAAATGACTAAATCAAAACGAGGACAGTGGTTGTATTCTTTATGTCATATCGACCTTATTCCATGCTAAAAGGAAGAATATTGTTGTGACAGGATGGGGAATTCTGATGCTTACGAATTGATGTTATAATCAAGTGGTCTTTAATATAAATAGAATAATTATTCATGAATGGAAATATATCTTTAAGAAAAGGAAGAATGACTCAAATCGTTCGGATGTGAACGATTTCTTTTTTTGCGTAAATTACTGTTTAAATTTATTGGGTGTAAAAAACAGAATATATCGATAAAATTCGGGGGGGGGGTAGGGTTAGAGGTGTATTTGATTAAGGCAATTAAAGATTGCTTTTGGTTTATATAAGCGGTATTATGTAATAAAGTATAAATAATTATAATATGGATATCATATATAATATTCAAAATACTGCATATAAATAAATTTTTACATGCGGTAGGAATGAGGATGTATAGGCTGTCTTATCTGATCGGGATATTCATGAGAAATAATCTGATCAGTTTATATAAATTAAAAGGAGGATGGGAGGGGAGATATCTGCAGGAAAATATTATTCATGACAGTAATTTGCAGGTTGTGCGAATGGTAAGTTGGGAGGAATGATTTGCAATGAGGTGGAATCAATGGCGTAAGCGGTGTATCTTAGCATGCATCGGTGGAACAGTTTTTTGGGGAAGTATGGCAGGTATTAATACCGTAAGTGCCGTTACTGCCGGATATATGGCGGATGGAGGGCATATCAACAGTACGAGTAATGTGATTTTATATCAAGATGCGAATGGAACATATGAGCTGTCTGATCAATCGGCTTCCAAAGGGAAAACAGATAATTCAGAAGCTGTCGGCAATGTGGCTGCAGGTAATTTTTCCCAAGCCGGTTCGGAAGCAAATTATGAATCATATAATATTCAGATATATCGGGAAACAACAAATCCATGGGCGGGCGTAACGCATAACGGAAAAAAATATGATTGGAATGGTTCCGTTGATTTAGTAAAAAAGGGAAATGACTATTATTGTGATACCGGAGCCAAAGATGGAGAAGGGAATGTTTTATATGCCAAGTTTGATTTTGCAACAATGGCCCCAAACCCTGATCATGCTGGTTGGAAGTCTGGAAAAGATTTGGGATTCAGCGGAGGTATTACTAATAATGTGGCGGTTGGCAATCATGCAGTGACAAAGAGCAGCAGCAGTGTGGCGATTGGAGATAACAGCAGTTCACAGGGATACCGCAGTGTCGCGGTTGGTGCAGACAGCCAAGCCGGTGATACGACTGATACGGCTGATCATAATGATGGTATTTCTGCTGTTGCCGTCGGTGACGGTGCCAAGGCTATGGGGAATGGCAGTATTGCGACGGGAAAAGGTGCTCATGCGTATGGTTATGCTTCTGTTGCCCATGGAGCCAATGCAGGCGCTAATACGACACGGTCGATTGCTATCGGTGAAAATGCAGCGGTCGGTTATAGGGCGGATGCGGTTAATGATCCGCAGCGTCTGATTGCCGAACAGGCGATTGCAATTGGCTATAACAGTGAGGCGAACGGCAAAGATGCTACTGCCGTAGGGCGACAGGCCGTCGCAGATCGCCGGAATTCATCCTCTTATGGCAATAACAGTCATGCAAATGCGTATAATTCCGTGGCAATCGGAAATAAATCGATAGCCGGTCTGAAATCGGAAACGGACAGTAATCCGGTTGCCGGACAGTCTGCTGTGGCTGTTGGCAATCGGGCTACAGCCACGGCGGAATATACGACGGCCGTCGGAGCCAGCACATATGCCTCCGGTTGGCATGCGGTGGCGGTCGGCGACTCCAATCGTGCCACGGGACGTTTCAGTACGGCTATGGGTGCCGGATGGTCTGATTACACTGTCAATGAAGATGATAATGATAATACGGAAAGAGAAAGAGTATACAAACATATTGGAGCTAACCAGGCTGCCGGGGATTATAGTACTGCCGTTGGTTATGGTAATGCTGTATCAGGGCAGAGCAGTTCCGCCTTTGGCAGACAAAATGCTGTATCCGGTGAAAATTCTGTCGGTATCGGCGGAGAGAATATTATCGGAAATGAAAGCAATCCGGGAGATACAGATGTATTAAAAAAGAAAAATACAGGAAATATCACCGGGTTTGCCTTCGGGCATAATAATAAAGTTACCGGACAGCGCGGTTTGGCAGGCGGTGAAAGCGCACGGGTGATGGCGGAGGATTCCATTGCCTTGGGGACGGAAGCGCAGGCGACATTGGCGCGGTCTGTCGCGCTCGGCAGCGGTGCCACGACGAATGAGGTCATTGGCACATCTGTCGTTGAAATACCCGGTACAAATGAAACATACAGTAATATTTCCGGAACGGAACCTGTGGGTACGGTCAGTGTGGGTGATAAAGGAAAAGAGAGGACAATCACGAATGTGGCAGCAGGACGTATAGGGCCGGGCAGTACGGATGCGGTCAACGGGTCGGAATTATATGCTGTATCCAGACAGGTCGGGATCAATGTACAGAATATTTCTGATTTAAATAACAGAATAAATAAGGTGGGGGCTGGCGCGGCAGCTCTTGCCGGTCTGCATCCGCTCGACTTTGACCCGGATGAAAAATGGGATTTTGCTGTCGGGTATGGACATTATAGAGGAGAAAATGCAGCTGCTATAGGCGCTTTTTACCGTCCAAATGAAGATACCATGTTCAATATTGCCGGCACCATAGGAAATGGGAATGACATGGTCAGTGCCGGTTTAAGCATAAAGGTAGGACAAGCCAATCATGTGTCAGTTTCCCGTGTTGCCATGGCGAAAGAAATCATTGAATTGCGCAAGGCATTGGAGGATCAACGATCATTCATAGCGGACAGCGTGGCCGGTAATGTCCTTGATTTATCAAAAATCCAGTTGTTCCCGGATACACCGGAGAACCACTGGGCTTATGATTACGTGGCGACATTGGCAGGGAATGGGATTCTGGAAGGGTATCCGGACGGATATTTTAAAGGAACCCGATCGATGACCCGTTATGAAATGGCAGCAGTTCTCTATCGGGCGATGCTTCGCGGTGTCAGGCTGAAAGAAAAGGCGCTTCGTGAATTTGCTCCTGAACTGGATCGCATCAGGGTAGATACCATTACAAAACATAAAGACGGTTCACCAGATATACAGAGGGTACGTACTATTAAAGGGCGCGGCTGCTGATTATGCCGGGCGGTGTTTTTACAGAAAGGTGATTAATAATGCTTACCGGAAAAATAATGAAAATTATGCTGGCAGTCTGTATGTTTGGTAGTACCGCATGGGCGGCCGATCAGCAGGAAGTCACGCTGCATGGAGAAATACGCGAATTCGTAGAAGGCGATATTTATAAGATAGCCGATGAGGCGGGCAGGGTCTTCCGTGTTGATTTGGGCAGGTACAGCGGCCGATTGCTGAACAGGACACCTTTTGAGGTGAGAGGGACGATGAAAGAAGCCAAAGAAGGAGCAATTCTTGTTGCAGATTATATGGACTATCGTGATCCGGATCCTTTTAAAGAGTATTTTGAAGCACTTAGGGGAAAAGATAAATCTAATGATGGCGGACTCAAACTGGAGCAGATTCGTGATAAGGCTTTTGACCATGAGAATCCTGTCAGTGACAATCCCATTTTCTATCAGAATAATGTGAAAAAGCTGCAACGGGCGGATCTTGATAAATACCAGATGATGGACGTACGGGAATTGTCTGACAAACCGAAAGGGGCGCGGGTGGCTTTTACAGGACGTGCAATCAATACTATCATAGATCAGGAAGTCATGAATTTCTGGGATATTAAGGGCGATCCGGTCATTGTCCATATGAACGGCGCATATTGTCCCCTTGGGCAGCGGTGTCTGATTTACGGCGTATGGAAGCAAGGTGAAGAGGGGGACTATATAGATTTAGAGTATATGGAAAGTGTAGATCTTCCCGGATAATCTGCTGATATTCGGGTGATATGAGGCAAATAAAAAGCTCATAACGGGTTCAGAAAATCTCTGCCTGTTATGAGTTTTTTACAGCTTTTATTTGATGTAAGCGGTCGCTTTCAGCATGAACATATTATCCATTTTTTTGCCGCCCATATCTTTGGCGTTAAAGCCGTAATCAGCTTCCACGATAAGGCCTTTCATGGGAACATAAGACGCTTTGGCGAGGAAGAACTTGGCGCCGCCGAAGTTGTTGTGGTCGTTGGCAGGGTTGCCGTCGGTCAGGGCGTCCATTTTGTCGGCAAAGTAGGCAGGGACATTTTTCATGCCGTGCCAGTTTTTATATACATGCCCCATGTACTGGTCGGCGATATCATTGCCGGAGCCGCCGAAGTATGTGCCTGCCTGGCTGTAAATATAATCTATGCCGATGGAGTAAGATCTGGGTTTGAGCACGTCTGCTGTTCCGTAGGAAAGACCGTAATTGAAGCTGTGCGGCTTCTCGTTATTCAAAGGAAGGACACGGAGATTCTTGACGAATTCGCCGTGGATATTCCATTTCGGTGTGATGTAGTAGGAACCGGCAAAGCCGTAGGCCTCGCAGATGTGTCCGACAGGACCGTTTGCTTTCATGGCATACGCATGGAATTCCCACTGATCCGGAACCTTGTAAATATAGGAGGCGTAAGTGACAGGCACGTCTTCATCTTCGCCCCAGTCCATTACGACATCTTTCCCCATGGGATAGAGGGTGTCATTAGCGGGATTGTAGTACATGGTGCTGGCGGAAACGAGGGAGTTCAGATTGAGAGTCCCCAGCTTGGCAGCGACCGCCTGTGCCAGCTGCGGATTCTGCGTCTTGATGAGATTGACGATCTTTCCTAAATTATTTTGCAGCTCTGGCAAATTATTGCTGCTGTTGATCAGGCCGGTGGCTTTTCCCAGTACGCTTTTGAGCGCCGGGTTGGCGGCAACGGCAGCGGCCACCACTTTGTTGGTGGAAAGCTCGCCAATCAGCTTGCTCTTGGCAATCGGCGTGACTTTTATTCCGTGCATCATGGGACCGGTATAATTATAGTTGATATTGGTGGCGCGGCCATAAGCGATTGTCAGACGGCCTCCCTTTATGTAGTCGCCGAAAGTGATGAAGGCGCCTTTAAATTCACCGTCATAGGTATAGCCGGTAACCCCCATTTTGACGGGGAACTGTCCGATACCGATGAGGTTCTTTGACGGTCCGAAAGGAAGGTTCGTGGTGTCCTGTTTCTTACCGAACTGGAATGTGGTCCAAAGACGGTTCAAATGAAGCTCACCATCGCTGTGTCCGGCGCGGACGCTTTCGTTTCCGTTTTTATCGTATGTGTATTTATTGATATCGTAAGGGTCTCTGCCGTTCATGCCCATGTAGGTCTCAAGCTGCCCGTACAGGGTGCTTCTGTCATTAATCTTGGTCATGGTATTTAAACGGACGCGGGCGCCCAGTTCATAGTGTTTTTCTTTTGTGTCTTTGAAAATATTATCGTAGCGGTCGATGCCCTGTACACGGAGTTCCGTGAGAAGCGATGTTTTTCCCGTTTTTTTCTCCAGTTCGGAAATACGGACGCCGAGGCTGGAGAGATCATTGGCATACTCTCTTGAAAGCTTGTCTACGACGGACTGCTGATCAGCGGAAAGAGAGTTTCTTTTTGCCAGCAGGCGGGCGGTAATCTGCGCCATTTCGTAACGGGTGATGTGCTTGTCGCCTTTGAATGTGCCGTCAGGATAGCCTTCAACAATGTTCTGGTCTGACAGGGAAGCGACAGCTTCGTATGCCCAGGAATCTCTTTCTACATCAGAAAATGGGTTGGCCGCGGAGGCGGTCATCGCTGCACCGGCAAAAAATGCGCAGACGGCGGCTCTCAGTATGGTATGTCTCATTGAATAAATCCCCTTGTTGTCCTTGGTTCTCATTTAGATAGCAAGACTTAAACGAAATATAAAAAATGAATGAAATATGTCTCAAAACAGACTTATTATATCTGATGGAAATAAAAACTGTCAATGGTTTTAACGCCTGATGTTAATTGTACATACAAATCGTATATGATAAGCGTGCAGCCGTCATTTTTGTGCAGAAAGAAAGAGGCCTGAAGGCCTCGGAAAGTCAATTTTAAAAGAAATATTATTTTTCTTTTATCGTATTTGTTTGAAAGATATGGATCCCTTTGAGGACGATGAAAGCAATGAGGCACCCGGCGCCGCAGGAAACGGAGAAGAGAGAAATATAGAAAAAAGCTCCTTTTGACGACCCCATAAAGAGAGCGGCCACCGGATAAGAGACAAGGCCGCCGATGAGCGATGTGCCTGTGAATTCTCCAAGGACGGCTGCCCAAAGTTTTTTCGTGCGGCTGTACAGGTATCCCGACAGGAAGGCGCCGATCATCGAGCCGGGGAAAGCGAGGAGCGAACCGGAGCCGATGATATTCCTGATCACCGATGTGGTAAAGGCGGCGGAAATACCGTACCGCGTGCCGCAGAGAACCGCAAGAAAGATATTGATCATGTGCTGGAGCGGGAAAGCACGGGTCACTCCCAAAGGAAAAGAAAAGACCGGTGAAAGAAGGACGCCTGCCGCGGCGAGGAGAGCAGCAAAAATCCATTTCCGTAAAGAAGAACGGCTGTCATTTTCAAACATAATAATCTCCTTTGTAAGAAAATATATTTTCCACAGATGTTTTTTCCATCATAGCACAAATAAGGATGGAATTTATACAGAGCGGTATAATTTAAGCAGGCAATAGTCATCGAGGAGGTTATGATGAGAAGAAACGACAGAGAAGTTACGGAAGAAACGGAAATCAGAAAAGTTCTGGACGAGTGCAAAATCGTCCATCTGGGTTTTCAGGACGGCGGCCGTGTTTTTGTGGTGCCGGTCAACTACGGATACTCTTATGAAGGGGGAAAGCTTACGGTGTATTTCCATGGTGCTGATGCCGGACTGAAGCGGGAACTGGCAGAATCAAATCCTGTCATCGGTTTTGAAATCGACAACGGCGGTGTCATGGGACGGGCGGAGAAAGCCTGCGATTATACGGAGTACTACCACAGCATCATCGGGAGCGGGCCGGTGTCGGTGGTAAAAGACAGGGAAGAGAAGAAAAAGATCCTTACGATTTTCATGGAATGCCAGGATAAAAAGCATTTCGAGTTTACTGACCGCATAGCAGCGCATGTGGCGGTGTATAAAATCGAGGCGGACGAATTTGCCTGCAAGGAGCATAACATGTAAAATACCCTCTTTACCGCTGTTTGATAAAGAGGGTACATAGTATGTCCGAAACCTGTTGGTTGATTTGTAGGAAATACTTCGATCAGAGGAAGATATATTTCCCGATGAAGAGGATTGTCAGAATATACATCAGGGCACTGATCTTTTTCCCGTTTCCTGTGAGGGCGTTCATGACAGTGTAAGTGATGATGCCAAACGAGATGCCTTCGGCGATGCTGTATGTGAAGGGCATGGCAAGGATGGCGATATATGCGGGAATGGCTTCGGTGGGGTCGCTGAAGTTGATGCCCGTGACGGCGGTGAACATGAGGAAGCCCACGATGATGAGGGCGGGCGCGGTGGCAAAGGCGGGAATTGCCAGGAAGAAGGGGGAAAGGAACAGGGAGAGGGCAAAGAGAACGGCTACGGTGACGGCGGTAAGACCGGTCCGTCCGCCTTCAGAAACGCCTGCCGCGCTTTCTACGAAGGTGGTCGTGGTGGAAACGCCGAGGCCCGCGCCGATGGTGGTGGCGACAGCGTCAGCCATGAGAGCGCCTTTGATGCGGGGCAGCTTCCCTTCCTCATCAAGCATGTTTGCTTTGGAAGAAACGCCGACCAGGGTGCCGAGGGTATCAAAAATATCCACGAAAAGGAACGCGAAGAGGACGACGAAGAAATCAGGGCTCATCACCTTTGAGAAATCAAGCTGCATGAAAATGGGGGACAGGCTTACAGGGGTAAAAGAAGCAATGCCTGCGGAAAGATCCGGCAGAGTACTGAACGCTCCTTTTGCGGGATCGGGAATGTAGAGCCCCGTGAGTTCGCAGAGGATGCCGAGACCCCATGTGAAGAGGATGCCCCAGAGAATATTTCCTCTCACTTTTTTCACCATGAGGATGCCTGTGAAAAGCACACCCAGGATGGCGAGGAGAACCGGAACTCCCACGGTGTGGAATGTTCCTGCGGCAATTGCGCCTTTAAAGGAGAAAAGAGAAACTTTCGTAGCGGGATTGGCGACGATGATATTGGCGGAAACCAGTCCGATGAAGGCAATGAACAGACCGATGCCTGCCGACACTGCCCGTTTCAGGTTGATGGGGATCGCGTTGAAAATCGCTTCGCGTACATTGGTGAGAGACAGGATAATGAAAATCACGCCTTCCAGACAAACAGCGGCAAGGGCGGTCTGCCAGGAATAGCCCATCTGTCCGACGACGGTGAAAGCGAAAAACGCATTCAGCCCCATGCCGGGAGCGAGGGCGAAGGGGTAATTGGCAAAGAGTGCCATGAGAATGGTGCCGATGAATGCGGCAAGGGCGGTCGCCGTAAGAAGCGCGCCTTTATCCATGCCGGCAGCGCTCATGATGCCGGGATTGACCGCGAGGATATACGCCATCGTCATGAAAGTCGTGATGCCCGCCATGATTTCTGTCCTGACGGACGTGTGATTTTCTTTCAGGTGAAAAATTCTGTCCAAAAAACCGGATTGCTGTTCCATAAAATTTCTCCTTTCAGCTTTACCCACAATATGTATCATTATAAGATTTTTACAAGGCGGGGGCAATGGATTTTCTTCTTTCGGTGTATAATCAGGTAGTGGAAATTCTGCGGGAAAGCCCGCTTTATATAAAGGACATATAATGAGTATCTGTAATATCTGCCCGCGGGGATGCCGTGTGCCGCGGCGGGAGTCCATTCACGGACAGGGCGCCGTCGGTTACTGCCGGACAGGCATGCTTCCCATCGTATCACGGGCGGCGCTCCATCATTGGGAAGAACCGTGTATCAGCGGGACAAGAGGCGCGGGAACGGTTTTTTTTGCGGGGTGCAATTTATCCTGCGTGTACTGCCAGAATTATGAAATATCCGAACTGCGCCGGGGGATAGAAATATCCGTGGAGCGGCTGGCGGAGATTTACCGTGAACTCATCGCCCGGGGCGCGCACAATATCGACCTTGTGACGCCGACCCATTTTACCCATGCCGTTTTTCAAAGTCTGAGAGAACCGCTTCCCGTACCGGTGGTGTATAACTGCGGCGGCTATGAAAGCGTTCATACCGTGGCGTTCCTACGGAAGAAAATACAGTGCTGGCTTCCTGATTTGAAGTACAGCGACGCTGTGGCGGCGGAAAGGTACAGCAGTGCGTCGGACTACTTTGAAAAGGCGGTGTCTGCCATTGAGCAGATGTTCCGGCAGACAGGTCCCTATGAAATCGGTGCCGACGGTATATTAAAAAAAGGTGTTCTTATCCGCCATCTTATTTTGCCGGGGCAGATGAAAAACACGAAAGGCGTTTTGGAATATGTGGCGGAAACGTTTCGTAAAGGGGATGTCCTTTTCAGTCTTATGCGGCAGTACACGCCTCACGGAAGAGCGGAAGAGTTTCCGGAAATCAACCGCCGGATTACCGATGAAGAATACGAAGAGGCGGAAGCGTACATGGAAGCGCTCGGCATTGAAGACGGCTATGTCCAGCAGAAAGAATCTTCCGATCAAAGTTTTATCCCCGTTTTTGACGGGACAGGGGTGGAACGCGCTGCGGAAAGCAATACAAAAAAATAAAGCATCAATGAAAAACGTCCGCAAAATACCGCGGGCGTCTTTTGACATGCCTTTTGATTTGAAACGCTTTTTACTTGTGTAATTTCCTCATGAATGCTTCTTCATCCACAAGGAAACGGGTGTGCTCCGCCTCACCGATGGCGCCGTTTTCATCAGAGGCGGTGATGGTGAAAGATATTTTCTTTCCTCTGACCGCCGTCACGGTGGCAGTCGCTTTGATCGTTTGTCCCACGGGGGTGGGCGCGTTGTGGCGGACGGCGATGAAACCGCCCACCGTAGTCTGTTTCGGCGGCAGGCAGGGCGCAAGGGCGGCAACGGCAGCCTCTTCCATAAGGGCGGATAAAACAGGAGTGGCAAGGACTTGCAGAGAGCCGCTTTTGACGGCAAGGGCAGTGTCTTTTTCCGTGACGGTCCGGCTGGCGGTACCGACAGTTCCGATTTTGATTTCCATAGGAGTTCCTCCTTTACTAATGGACCTATTGTAGCACGGCGGAGAAAAAGCGGCTATTTTCAGAGTTGTGGTATAATAAACCAGTCATGAAAACAGCGGAAGGCCGCGATGGTTTCTGTCCTTCCACGATTGAAGCAAAAGAGGTTTTATGAAGGAAATATCTTTTATAAAAGATAAAAGGAAATACCTGCATGGGGTGGTGCTTGCTTTTGCGGCGCTGGCGGCGGGCCTGTTCCTCTATTTTTATTTCTTTTATCACGGAACGGCGGATGGAACGGTGATGGTGGAAATACCGAAAAATGCCACGGGGCGGGAAATCGGAGAAATGCTTGAGGAGAAAGGCGTTATCAGAAGTGCCACCGTTTTCCGCGCCATGCTTTTGGCCACAGGAAACGGGAAGGCGCTCAAAAGCGGGTACTATACATTCCGGCGTGGTTCGACGGTAGCGGAAACGATTGCGGATCTGAAAAACGGAAAAGAAGAAGTGGTGAAGATCACCGTGCCGGAAGGCTTTACCGCAGCGCAGATTGCAGATGTTCTTCAGAAGGCGGGGCTGGAATGCTATGGAGATTTTCTTCATGAAGCGGAAACTTACGCGCCTTTTCCATACATGTACGGTCCTGAGGAGGCAAAGGTGAAGGGAGAAGGATTTCTTTTCGCCGATACGTATGAAATTCCGAAGTCTTGCTCCGCCCGGCAGATTGCTGACATGATGTACCGGCGCACGGATGAAATGCTTACACCCGCATTGCGCAGGCGGGCGGAGGAGAGACATCTTTCCATTCATGCCCTCATGACCATCGCGTCCATGGTGGAGCGGGAAGCACGGTTAAAAGAGGATCAGGTGCCGATTGCCTCTGTCATTCTGGCGCGTCTGGAAAAGCAGATGCCTCTTCAGATTGACGCTACTGTCCAGTATGCATTGGGCAGGCAGAAAGAGGAACTGACCATAGCGGATACGAAAATTGATTCGCCTTACAACACATATGAACGGCAGGGGCTTCCGCCCGGCCCCATAAGCAGTCCCGGCATGGATGCGGTCCGTGCGGTGCTTGACGCGGCGCCCGGAGAGTATCTTTACTATGTGGCGGAAAAAGACGGCCGCCATGTCTTCACAAAGACGCTTGAAGAACATCAGGCGGAAATCGACCGGATCTATGGGACAGACGACTGATATGGCCATGATTGCGGATCTGAGAAAGGAACTGGAGCGGGAAGCGGAAGAAGAGAATATTCCCATTCTGCGCAGGGCGGAGAGGAAGCTGCTGCTGGAAGCCGCGGCGGCAGCCGATCCAAAGAAAATACTGGAAGTGGGGACGGCCATCGGCTATTCCGCTTTGCTTCTGGCGGAATATTTTCCTCTGGCGGAAATTGATACCATAGAAATAGATGCCCTGCGGAATGAACGGGCTGTATCCGTCATGCAGGCGGCAGGATTCGAGCAGCGTGTCCGGTGTCATTTGGGGGACGCGGGAGAAGTGCTTTCTACGCTCGCAGGGCCGTATGATTTTGTTTACCTTGACGGGCCGAAAGGGCAGTACCTCCGCCATTTGAAACTTATTGAGCCGAAATTATTGGAAAATGCGGTTATTGCGGCGGATAATGTCCTCTTCCGCGGATTGGTGCGAAGCGGGGACCCCGCGGCGCATCGGTACAGGACGCTTGTCACACGCCTGCGGGAATACCTCAAATATGTGGAGGCTCATTATGATACGGTTATCCATGAAGAGGGAGACGGTCTTGCGGTGTCAAGTAAGATAAGGAAATAAGGGAAGAAAGGAACACAAGTGGAAAAAATGGAACTTCTCGCGCCGGCGGGAAATATGGAAAAAATGAAAATGGCGCTCCTTTACGGGGCAGACGCGGTATACATGGCGGGCAAAGCTTTCGGTCTCCGTGCCTACGGCGGCAATTTTACCCGGGAAGAAATGAAAGAGGCTGTGGAGTATGCCCATTCCATGGGAAAGAAAGTGTATATCACGGTCAATATCATTCCCCGGAATGAAGATCTGGAAGGGCTTGACACATACCTGAAATATTTACAGGATATTCATGCGGATGCCGTCCTGATTTCCGATCTCGGCGTATTTGATATCGCCCGTGAAGCAGCGCCTGATTTGCCAGTCCATGTGAGCACACAGGCGAGCGCGGCAAACTGGCGCACCGTCAGGAGATGGAAAGATATGGGCGCGTCCCGCGTCGTTCTTGCCAGAGAAGTATCCCTTTCAGAAATGGCGGACATCAGAAAACGGGTGGATATCGAACTGGAAGTATTCGGCCATGGGGCGCTCTGTATTTCCTGGAGCGGCCGCTGTCTTTTATCCAATTATTTTACAAACGGGAAACGCCAGTCCAACCGGGGTGAATGCATCCAGGCCTGCCGGTTTAAGTATTCCGTGATGGAAGAATCTCGGCCGGGCCAGTATTTCCCCGTGGAAGAAGATGAGCACGGCACATATATTTTCAACAGCAAAGATCTCTGCATGATCGACCATATCCCCGAGCTTATCAAAGCGGGCGTTTCTTCTCTGAAAATTGAAGGCCGCATGAAGAGCGTCTACTATGTGGCGGCGGTTGTGGCAGCGTACCGGAAAGCGATTGACTCGTACTACGAATTGGGAGCGGCATTTTCCGTTCGTCCGGAATGGCGGGAAGAACTGGAAAAGGTATCCCATCGTCCTTACACGACGGCTTTCGCGTTCCAGAACCCCGACCATTCCGCCCAGGAATATATGAAGTCCCAGCCGGAGCAGCCTTATGATTTTATCGGTCTTGTTCTGGAGCAGGATAAAGGAAACGGTACGGTGAAAGTGCAACAGCGCAACTATTTCAAGGCGGGAGAGGTCGTTGAATGTCTTACTCCGGCAGGGGATGTGTTTCCTGTCACAATCGGACATCTGACGAATAAAGACGGTGAAGAGGCGGCAGCAGCGCCCCATCCGCTGGAAGAGCTGACGATGGTGACAGAAGAGGATCTGCCGCCGTATACCATTCTCCGGAGGCGTGCCCGTGGATAACAGAGTCTATATAGAAATCGCGCCGGGCGATGTGAACTACGTCAATCGTATCATGGAAGGATATGAATATCTCGGCATTCTGACCACCATCGATCCCCGGCGGGCGACCTGCTGTATCAACGCTACGGCGGACACACGAAAAGAAGTCGTCGAGATTCTCACCCATCTGGATACGGAAGTGAAAATCCTGGCGGACAGAGAAGAAGCGGAAGCGGGATTGAGGTAAATATTTCTTTTGGAATATGATAAAATAAATGTAGAGATAAAGGACGGGAGGAATCTGTATGGCAGCGGCGGAAAGAATTGCTGAATATCTGAAACAATGCGGTGTGTTTTATCTGGCCACTTTGGACGGCATCTGGCCGCGCCTCCGGCCGATGAATAATGTCTGTGTCTGCGGCGGCGTAATCCATTTCCTTTTCAATAAAGATGATGAGATTTACGGACAGCTTCTTCTGAACGACCGCGCGGAAATCTGCGCCACCCATCCGGATCAGTCGACTATCTGTATATCCTGCAAACTGCGGGAGGATAAAGGGGAGGAACCGCGGCGCGCCATGCTGAGGAGCTGTGAGGAATCCTTGGACGGGATCCGGAAAGACGGCAGGTATACCGTGTTCAGGCTGGCATCGGGAAACGCGGTCATCACGGATTTTACCGGAAAGACGGAAGAAATTGAATTATAAAAGAAAGCGCGCTTGTGACGGGCGCGTTTTTCATTTTCTGAAAGACCGGCGGGGAAGTGCTATAATGGAGTCTAAATACGAAGGGCTCCCGGAAATAAAAGGTTCATCATGGATTTCCGGCAGCTTTTCTATCTGCTGATAAGAGTGGCGCTCTGCATGAGGGGCGCCGTAAGAAGATAAAAGCTATCAGCTGTGAGCTGTCAGCTGCAAGCTAACTATTCTTTTACGATTTAAATCATTACGACAGGCGAGTATCCTCAATCGTACTGCGTGCGCCAGCAGCTTCTTCTGGCGGCGGGTTCCATGGTCCTTGTGTAAAAAGCGGTATTGACGGTGGGACTTCATTCGGAGTAACAGATTCTTCACTCCGTGTCACTATTCCGTTTCCCCTCTTTCCCACAAGGAATGCTTGCCCCCGTTCAGAATGACGATTGGAGGAAAGGACATCATAGTGAGGGAAACGTTAATCGTCATCCTGAACGAATGTGAAGGATCTGTACCCGTGATGAGGAAAGCCGTAAGAAGATAAAAGCTATCAGCTGTGAGCTGTCAGCTGTCAGCCATTAGCTGTTAGCTATTAGCTGTGAGTTAAAAGCCGAAGCATATGATTTCCATTGGGTGTCATACGAAACATTAGCAAAGGATTTGCTGTTGTAGTGAGGGAAACGATAATCGTCATCCTGAACGAATGTGAAGGATCTGCTGCCGTGATGAGGGAAATGAAAAACAATAAGTCTCGAGAATAAGTATATAAGGAAAGGCGGAATAAAAATGAATGGCTTGATTACCGATTTATACCAATTGACGATGGCAAATGCCCTTTTCAACAAAGGACGCCACGAACGGAAAGTCGTATTTGACCGTTTTTACAGAAAGAATCCTTTTAACGGCGGCTACACTATCGTGGCGGGGCTTGAGCATCTCCAGCAGTTTGTAGAAAATTTCCGTTTTGATGAAGAAGATATCGATTACCTGGAAAGTCTGCATATTTTTTATCCCGCCTTTCTTGATTACCTGAAAGACTTCCGCTTTAAAGGAAATATTTATGCTGTACCGGAAGGCACTGTAGTCTTTCCCGGCGAACCGCTTCTTCGTTTCCACGGTACTACGACAGAAGCCATGCTTCTCGAAACAGGTCTATCCATGATTATGAACCATGAAAGCCTCATCACCACGAAAGCACGGCGTGTGCGCACCGTGGCGCCGAAAGACGCCCTGATGGAGTTCGGTCTCCGACGCGCGCAGGGGCATTCTGCCGGACTCTGGGGCGCACGGGCCGCCATGATCGGAGGGTTCAACGGCACATCCAATGTGGAAGCGGGAAAACGGTTCGGCATTCCCGTCCTCGGTACGATGGCCCACAGCTGGGTCATGAGCTTTGATGAAGAGATAGATGCTTTCCGCGAATACGTCCGCCAGTATCATGACAATCTCATCCTCCTGGCCGACACCTACAATGTTCTTGAAATGGGCGTGCCCCATGCAATTCAGGTGTTTAAAGAACTGAAAGAAGAGGAGCGGCTCCCCGAGAAATACGGGATCCGCATCGACAGCGGAGATATCGCCTATCTCTCTCAGGAAGCGACCCGTATGTTTACCGAAGCCGGCTTCCCTGATGCCATTATTTCCGGTTCCAACGATCTTGACGAATATACCATCCAATCCCTCAAAGCGCAGGGCTGTACCGTCACCTCGTGGGGCGTGGGTACGAAAATCATCACGGCCGACGGTACTTCCGCTCTGGGGGGCGTCTTTAAAATGGCGGTGAAAGAAGCGGATGGTAAAGAGGTTCCCGTTATGAAATTTTCCAACGACGTGGAAAAAATGACGAACCCCGGTATCAAGACGGTCTATCGTTTCTATAAAAAAGATACGGGAAAAATGATTACCGACCTTGTCTGTCTCCGTGATGAAAAAGCGGCGGACGGCGGCGACTTTACCCTTGTCACGGAATCGGCGAAATGGCGCAGGAAAGAGCTGAAAGCAGGAACTTATACAGTGGAGGAACTGCTGAGGCCCGTCGTAGAAAACGGCAGAAACCTTCCGCTGCCCGCACTTCCTGAAATCATCCGCTATGCAGATAAGCAGATGGACACACTCTGGCCGGAATACACACGTCTCCTTAATCCGGATCTGATGGAAATCAACCTGTCCGACAAGCTGCAGACATTAAAGAGTGAACTTATCCGCCGCGAGTTGGGAGAATAAAAGGCGGTTTTCAGGTACAGGCTTTTCAAGCGCCGAGGTGACTTCATTAAGGGCACAGATCCTTCACCTTCATTCAGGATGACACTTTTCGTTCTCCGTTATTATGACGCTTTCTGTTCCCCATTGTTAGTGACGTGCTTTTCCAAAATCGTTATTCTGAACGGCAGCAAGAATGCTTTGCGAGAAAAATGGGAAACGGAATAGTGACACAGAGTGAAGAATCTATTACTCCGAATGAAGTCCCACCGTCAATACCGCTTTTTACACAAGGATCATGGAACCCGCCGCCAGAAGAAGCTGTTGGCGCACGTAGTGCGATTGAGGATACTCGCTTGTCGTAATGATTTAAATCGTAAAAGAATATTTAGCTTGCAGCTGACAGCTCACAGCTGATAGCTTTTATCTTCTTGCCGTCTTCCTCACTATGGTAACAGATCCTTCACATCCGCTTCGGATGATGGTTGACGTTTTCCTCATTATGACGCCTTTTCCTCCAATCGTTATTCTGAACGGAGGCAAGAATGCTGTGGGAGAAAGAAGGGAAACGGGATAGTGACACAGAGTGAAGAATCTATTCCTCTGCATGACGGGTTTGGTATAATGAAAGAAAATAATTAAAGACAGCTCATGAAAGGAGCATTATGAAAAAACGTATATGTGCCATGGCGCTCACGCTTGCTTTGGCAGCAGGCGGACTGTCTCTGGCATCCGATTTAACCTAACCTGCAAGAAGTCTCCCCCCTCTATAGGTGGTGAGATGAATTGTGGGTTTTTCTGTGGGTTCGATGCCCTCAGAAAAACAATTGCTTTGTAGCTTGTTCCATGATATAATCAGCCGTAGAGACGAAAGGATTGATTGTGTCATGGAATTAGACAATAATAACCATTCAGTATTCTTGCTGTATTATCATCTTGTTCTAGTGGTAAAGTATCGTCGCAAAGTGTTTTCTGACGAGATGAGCCAATACGCAAAAGATATATTCGTTCGTATAGGCTCTTCCCATAACATCATATTGGAAGAATGGAATCATGACCAAGACCATGTGCATATCATGTTTCGTGCTTACCCTAACACGGAGATGTCAAAATTCATCAACGCTTACAAAAGTGCTAGTTCGAGACTAATCAAAAAAAAATTTCCAGAAGTTAGGCGTAAGCTGTGGAAGGAGATGTTTTGGTCAAGAAGCTATTGTCTGCTAACAACAGGCGGTGCTCCCATAGAGATAATTCGTACATACATAGAAAATCAAGGTGGGTGATGTGGCAGTGAATAAGGCATACCGATACAGGCTATACCCGACAACAGAACAGAAGATTATGTTTACCAAGACCTTCGGCTGTGTCAGATTCATCTATAACAAGATGCTTGGTGACCGTCTTGACTATTACAAGGAAACTGGCAAGAAGCTGAAAAATACACCTGCACAGTATAAGGAAGAATTTCCTTGGCTGAGAGAAGTTGACAGCCTTGCTCTTACGAATGCCCAGATGAACCTGAACAAGGCATACAGCAACTTCTGGAGCAATAAGAAGCATTTTGGCAAGCCACGCTTCAAGTCGAAGAAAACAGGTCATGCTTCGTATTCCACGAACAACCAGCATGGCTCTGTAAGAATCGAGGAGAACAAAGTAAAGCTGCCTAAAATCGGTTGGGTAAAGCTATGTCTTCATCGTCCATTGATGGAGAACAGCATTATAAAGACTGTAACCATAAGCAAGACACCATCAGGGAAATATTACATCAGTATTTTGGTGGAGTACGAAAACCAAATACTCCTCATAATACCTAAGAAATTCCTTGGGCTGGATTTTGCTATGCACGGTCTGTATGTTGCTTCCGGTGAGGATGATGCCGATTATCCGAATTTCTTGCGAAGAGCCGAGAAAAGGTTGGTCAAGGCACAAAGAAAACTCTCCAAGAGACAAAAGGGAAGCCATAACCGAGATAAGCAAAGATTATGTGTAGCCAAGCTCCATGAGAAAATTGCGAATCAACGTCGTGACTTTCTGCATAAGAAAGCCCGTTACCTTGCAGACCGCTACGATGCCATTGGTATTGAGGATATTCGTGTCAAAGCTATGGCAAAACGCAAGAAGGGTGGCAAATTCAGCTTTGGCAAATCCGTAGCCGACAACGGCTGGAATTTGTTCACGAACATACTAGAATATAAACTTGCTTGGGAAGGTAAACAACTTGTCAGGATAGATAAATGGTATCCAAGTAGCCAGTTATGCCATGTTTGTGGTTATCAGAATAACGAAACAAAAGACTTGTCTGTGAGGGAATGGGATTGCCCTAAGTGTGGCAGTCACCATAATCGTGACAAGAATGCTGCGATAAATATTCGAGAAGAAGCTAGGCGAATATCTGCCTGACATAACTCATAGAGTACCGTGGGTCGCACGGGAATCTACGCCTGTGAAGAGAATGTAAGTCGTCGCAACTCTTCGGAGTCAGTGGTGCTGTTCTCGCTGAAGCAGGAAGCTCCCGCCTCTATAGGCGGGAGTACGTTCACATTTGACAACGATATTAAACTTTGATATAATTTTATATGTATATTTTTTACAAGGAGGTAATTTTATGAAGAGGTAATTTTATGAACAAAAAAAAAAAATTAACACTATTGTTGGTTCAATTGGAGCATTTATTGGGGTTTTTGTGTTTATAACTTATATTCCTCAAATTATTGCTAATTTAGGAGGAGAAAAAGCTCAACCTTGGCAGCCTCTTACAGCTTCGATTTCTTGTCTAATTTGGGTTATTTACGGATGGACTAAAGAACCTAAAAAAGATTTTATTCTTATCGTTCCAAATTTAGCTGGTGTAATATTAGGATTTTTAACTTTTATTACAGCTTTATAAATTTTTATTTATAAAGATTCTGAATTGTTATTGAAATAATTGTATGGAAAATATGTTAAGGAATATCTGATGAAATGGGTACGCTTTCGAGAGGAGCAGAAGAAAGGCGCGGAGGGACTTCGATGAAAAGACTCGTGACAGCACTCTTGGCGGCGGGGATTACCGTTTCCTCCATGACCGCTGTTTTTGCAGAACCTGCCCATAAAGGGACGGATACAGGCACGGCAGCCGACAGGCAATTGACTGCCGATTTCCGCAGAAGTCCGGGAGATGCCATAAAAGATCTTTACAGGCAGGCAGCTCCTTTTCTTACAAAGGAAATCACTTTAAGAAATCATGCCGTCTATACACCTTTTGTCATGACACCGTCTGTGAAAAAAATGGCGGGAAAAGAGATTCCGTTCAGTACGGAAAAAGGAGGAGTATTTCCTGCGGGACAGCTTCTCGTCGCTTCTGATGAGGGAAGCTTTGACGCCTTTGTCGTGAATTTCTCTTTTCCTGAAACGGAAGAAAATAAAAAGGGAATGGATCCTTTCTTTGCGAAGGATCAAAACATGGTGTCTGCAGGGGCGCTTATGATAGCGAACCTTTACTTGATGGGTGCTGAACCCGCAATTAACGAACTCATCGTGGATGCCATACGCGAGCATAATAAAACGGCTCCTGTGAAACTTCCCGAAGACTTTGCCCATGTGCGTCTGCAGGATATAGAACCGATTACCCGTTTAAATGACCATATGTACACGGCAGGTGCGCGGGTCATAAGCGACGCCGACGGTTTCATCGTGCCCCTTTACATCCGGGGATACTTCATGAAAAAAGAGAATCGATACAGAGCAATCCTGGCGGTAACCAGTGACGCGGAAAGAAATTATCTGAAACCATCTCTGGAAGAATTGGCAAAAACAAGTATGAAATGCTGAATTATCTCCATGAAAAGCGGAGTGGAGTCCCTCTTTTTGTATAGGAGCATACAGTAAAAAACTTTATGGAATTTTTTCTCTTAAAAGGAAAGGTGTTTTAAGGGAAAACGAAAGCAGGTCCTTTAACGGGATCTGCTTTTTTGCTGAAATATTATTTTGTGATGAGCGACAGAAGGATATCCGGATTGTCCGTGTCGTATTCGATCTGTTCCGACCAGCGCCGTATGTTTTCGGGGAGATCTTCGAATACGGCAGTTTCCATGAAGATGAAGTCTGTGCTTTGCCGGGCATATGTCATGACGGCGTCTATGCCGCAGAACGGTTCTTTTTCCAGGGCGCGGTAGAAAATGTATTGATACACCGCCGTCAGTTCCGGGAGAGGCGCTTCGGAAAGATAGGCGTGCGCCTTTTTCAGCATGGAAGTGAAAGATCCGGAAAGAGCGGAGAGCCTCTTCGTCCATGCTTCATCGACAGGTTCCGTTTGAGAAAGAGCGTGTAAAATGGTCCGGCAGTAAGTTTCATTGATGGTCGGCGTATAGGAGAGCGCTTCTTCGGGAAGACTGCAGCCTATAGCGGAAAGCAGCGTGGGAAAGTCGAATAGAGAAGGGGCGCTGTCTTCCATGAAAAGCAGAGGCGTGGAATTGGACAGGAGAAGCTTCACGCTTTCTTCACAGGCAAGTCCCACACCGGCCAGTTCAAAATTTCCGTTTTCCACAAAGAAACGGGGATGCATGGCACAGATATCGCAAAGATTTTCTTCTCCCGTTTCCGCAACGATGCGGCAAAGTCCGTCTTCCTGCAAAAGAGGGCATCGGCCGTCTTTCATGATGAACCGGCGGTTTCCTTTTGTGCCTGTCATGGAGGCACGGATAGTTTCACCCGGTTCACCCGTCATGACGAGATATTTCATTGCCGTGGCTTCGTCGATGTCGATGTCCCAGTTCTGCATACAGCATGAGTGGACACACCTGTCCGCCTTGCATCGGAAGTCTTTGTAAAAAGCCGGGTAAACGGAAATCATGGCATGACCCTTTCGAGAATCGCGGCGCAGCCTTTCCTTATATCACGATAGGCTGTTTCGTAATCATCAGTGTACCACGGATCGGCGACACTCCGATTTTCTCCTGTCCATTCGAGAAGGAGGGACACTTTTTTCTGCGGGTCGCCTTTGGTAAGACGGTAAAGATCGCGGCGGTTCTCATCGTCCATGCCGATGATGTAAGTACTTTCTTCGTAATCGGCAGACGTAAATATTCGTGCTTCCCGTTTAGTGAAAGGGATCCCCTTTTCGTTGAGAAGCCGGCGTACGGGGGGATAGGTGTCGTTTCCGATTTCTTCATAAGTCGCCGCGCAGGATGAAACGGAAATCAAATGTTCCAATCCGGCTTTTGCCACGAGGTCTTTCATAACAAATTCCGTCATCGGGGAGCGGCAGATATTGCCATGGCAGACGAACAGTATTTTTATCATGGAGATTCTCCTTTTGCTTTTTCATGTAACGGATTCCTCTTACCCCCAATCTTGACCGGAAAGGAAGTATGGATAACGGTAGAAAACGCTTTTGACTGCTGTAAAGCGGATATAAGCGCTATATTTATTTCTTAACCGGCACAGGGTGTTTGTGCATTTTATAGCATTCCGCATTTCATGGAAGACGCAGCTCATTATATCGGAGCTGTCGATGAGTTTGCGGCGGTAGACGATTATCCATATTCAAATCGGGGATGTGGCTGCCACGGCCACCTGTCCCTGCCCGGTTCGTCCCGTTTCGGCGTTTTGCGCTATGATATTTGAAATGATACGGTAACTGATGAGAATAAGAAAAGAGGTGAGGATAAGAAATGCGGGATGGACGCGTTTGTCGTGAAAGTTCATGAAGAAACTTCCAAAGGAATAAAAAGGCTTTATTTATATCCGCTCTTTTTGTACACTATAAAGAAAAGCAGAAAATATTTTACTTTATATACAAGTGTAATACTTTATATACAAGTGTAAATTTTTTATTCCAATTACGCAATAGAATGTGATTTATCATTAATTTTATCAGTAAATACGTACAATTCATATCGTTTCGTCAAAAATTCGTCAAAAAAGAGCCTGCGTGAGAATGCGCATGCTCTTTTAATTTTATCCGAACAGCTGCTGTATGTCATTTTTAGCTTTTGCCCGCATATCTTCTGTGTATGATACGTATGTTTTAAGTACAGTTTCGACCGAATCCCCGAGTAACGCAGCGACAGTTTTTATATCGGTACCCGCGGCAAGTAATTTTGTTGCGTAAGTGTGTCGCAGACAATGGATGCCGTGACCTGTATACGCACGAACAATACGCGAAATGCCCCTGCTGCTCCGTCTTGTAAATAGCCGGCTGTCAAAATTTATCGGGCAAATCTGCAAATATACCGATATATCATCGGCAAGAGATTGCGGGATGGGAATAGTACGATTGCTTCTGTATGTTTTGCACGGCATGAATCCGGAGGACGCTCCAGAAAGTGGTTTAATAAGACCATACTGTTTATCGATAACAATTTCAAGATTTTCAAGATCTACACAATTTCTCGTCAATCCGAGCATCTCACCGACGCGCATACCTGTCTTCGCGCAAATCGCAATCTGCAGATAATTAGAAAACTGTAACTCTTTTCTAGATCTTGCTAATAGCGTTTTTAGTTCAAAATCCGTTAGTACGTTGATGCTGTCTACCGATCGGAGAGCCGCCAGCCGCAGATCTTCGGCCGGATTAACAGCTATTATTTTATATGTTTTCTGCGCTGCCCGGAACAGGGATTTTAAAACTGTAATGGTTTTATTTTTCGATGTCTCTTTTCGGGTATTGCTGTTTAGCGCGTGACGCAGATCGGCAAACGTGATATCTGTTATCTTTTTATCACAGAGTCCGTTTTTGAGAGATTTAATATCCGATCTATAGGAAGTTTCGGTCGCATATGCAAGGTGCTTATCTACAGCGTAAATGCTTATAAACTCACCGAGTGTCAGATCTAACAAGTCTCTGTCTGTAGTTACTCCAATCTTATCTATCAGCAGTTTTTTAGCTGTATCAGACATTGCTTCCGCGCGCGAAGCAAATCCGCCTTTGCTTTTCTGTTTCCACTTGCCGTCTTGTTCATACGAGATGACCAGCTGCCAAGCCGGATTGCTTTTCGTGCCGCGATTCCGGACTAAAAAATTGTAACGCATTAAAAAATCAGCTCCTTTGTTTAAAATGGGCTGATTATGCTATAATTATAGAGTAATCAGCCCGGGTGGGTTATTACATTTTCCCGCTATCGTATTAACGGTACGATAGCGGGATTTTTACGCTACTATTTTTCTTTCACGTATGTAAAGTAGATCCATAACAGAATTAAAAATACTATAATACCACTCATTAGCAAACGTTCCTTACTCTAAGAAAAATTATTTAATTTCTGATTGCCTCAGAACAGCTAAGCCTAAGATTTTTATGCTTTCGCAAGTATCTTCGGTAAAAAACATAGGTGCATATTTACTGTTAGCTGAAGCTAAAGACACTGTTTTACCCGATTTATAAAACCGCTTTAAACAAACCTTTTCATTATCTATTTCAACGCAGGCGATTTTACCGTTTGGGACTTCGGGCATCGATTTAATAAAAACTATGTCGCCATCGTTGATGTTTGCGTCGATCATACTGTCGCCGCGGACGGTGATACAGAAGTCGACGTCATATTTATTCTCTATATCATAGTACGGGGTATCTTGATTGAGGTCTTCCAGAGGTTCCCCTGCGGCCGCATAGCCGAGCATGGGAACTTTTTTAAATTGCGGGTGATGGGCGCCAGGTGGAATTGGCTTATCGACATCCCAACCCATAATTACCGCGGGACTTATTTGCAACACTTCGGCCAGCGCAGCAATTCGATCCCTGCGCATGTTTGCGATATCGCCCGATTCCCAGCGAGATACAGTTGCAGGAGACACGCCGACTCTTTTTGCTACATCTTCAAGTGTTAACTCTAATTCTATCCTTCGCTCTTTTAATATGTCTTTTACTTCTATATCCATATCATCACCTCTTTTGATCAAATTTTACCACGCATTTTACGAAAAAGCAAATTATTTTGTAAAAAAGCATTGACTTTTACAAAAACGCAAGTTATACTATTTACGTAAACGCAAAAGAAAGAGAGGTGAGAGTCGAATGCTAGATAAAAATAAGTTTAAATACTTCGCAGCAGAAAAAGGTATTCCGCTGAATATCTTAGCTACGAAAATGGGCATGAATCCTGCTACACTTAGCAAAAAATTAAGCGGATTTACGGAATTTACACGTAAAGAAATTCAGGACTATCAGAATCTGATCGGGATATCAGATGCCGAAATGCTATCAATTTTTTTTAGCCAATAATTTACGCAAACGCAAAATCAAAACTAATAAAACGAGGTGAAGAAGAAAATGAATGAAGAAAAAGCAAGGCAATTTTTTGATTCAGTCAACGGGTTAACTTATCTGGAATGGGATATGCTGTCTCGCGAAGTAGAGAAGTTTTTCAAATCTATCCAATTGGAAAGTGTCCTCGACATGAACGAAGCGGGAAAAGCTTTCGCAGTCAAGGACACCATAAAATCGGAAAAAGTTTTCAAAGATATCAGAGAAGTAATGCGCGACAGCTTAGCTCCCCATCCGAATGATTGAAGCTACAACTTCTTGGACAACCGTGAGGCTTAAAGCTCCGCCGATTTCCGTTAGTTTTGCTTTAGTCTTTTCCCACATACTGTCGCTACGAATAAGCTCTAAATATTCGCACCCGGCAAAAGTTATTCGCTTTACAAGCATATCGTCGCCGTCTTTCGTACTGGCGTCTATGTAGTCGATAAACCCGGCATCCGCTAAAAGCGAAAGGTGGAAAAATACCTTTTTAGGGTCTGGACACAAATCTAAAAAGTGATAGACGGAAAGAAAATCATCAGCGTCTTCAATCCTTAGCAGAAAATTTCTTAACAAATCTAAGTCGTATTTCATATCGTCACACGTCCTTTCTGTCTCAGATTATAGACGGAAAGGATCAGTAAAGCAAAAGAAGTGAGGTGAAGAAGAAAATGACAGAAATAAAAATATGTCGAGATGCAAACAAAGCATTAAGGCGGAATGTTGACCTACAACGGATGAGCGTGTTCGTAGAAACCAAAAAAGAACTTAACGCGCGGCTCATGGAATTACCGTCCGGGGATTTAGAGAAGCTCGCTAAGCTTAATAAGCTGTTTGATGAAATTATTGATGACGAACTCAAGAAGCTATAAATCGGCTGGCAACTTTGCCATATACAAAAAAGGAGGTGAGGGAAATGGAAACGTTCATTTATATAACGGCGGCTATGTTAATAACAACATTTATAAATATAACTGCCGCAGGGTATTTAACGGTGAAGACGGCCGAGTTTCTTTGGGAGAAAGTAAAGCGACTATAAACAAATTTGTCTAAATAGAGGATAACCAGCAGTTAAGCAAAAGCGAGGTGATCAAAATGGAAATTGCGTTGTTATCAAAAGAAGAAGCACGACGGCTGCTCAAAATTTCCCGCTCGACATTCTGGCGGCTGGAAAAGAAAGATATCATCCGGCCGGTGCAGTCACTTCTGCCGACAAGACGCTACCGGCTCGCTGACATTGAAAAACTGGTAATGAGATAAGGAGGATTCAACATGATTGACAAAGCAATGAATGCATTGTACGTATTGATTTTTATATCAATGATTATATCGGTTATTGAGGCTCTGTCATGTCTAAAGTTCTAACAGCTTTTATAGCAATTGTTCTCTTAGCCGGCTATGCAGTACAGCTGCCGGAAAAGACGGTGCCGTATAAAGTAACACTCCAGAATGGCGAAAGCGTCTGGGATGCCTGCGCGAAGGTCGCAAGCAGTAAAGATGACGTGCGCGAAGTAGTTTACAATACGATGAAAGAAAATCATATAAAAAATCCCGGCAATGTTCAGCCAGGTACGGAGTTAGTTATTCGAGTAAAGGAGATGAAGTAAAAATGGCATGTAGGGGAGACGTCGATACTGAAGATTTAGAACGGATAGTCTCTATCGCACGCAGCGGAGAAAATATACTCTGCGGATATTTTAAAGATTTTGATGGCTGCCTGTCTGTTGAACAGAAAGAAAAAGTGACAGCTGCTGTGGATTTCTTTGAAATGTTAGCGGATCACTTAGAAACACTAACGGCAGCTGTTGAGACTATGAATTACAGAGAGGAGATGGATGAATGCGAAGAAAACTTTTATTAACATTTCTACTCGGTTTATCAAGTATTTTGCCTGCGCATGCGGAATGGATTATTGCAGAGTGCAGCGCTTATACGCCTTACGATTGCGGTACTATCACCGCGACAGGCGAAACTGTCCACGTAGGCGGAGTAGCTTGCAATTTCCTGCCGTTCGGTACGGTGGTTGTTATCGACGGCACGGAATACGTAGTCAATGACCGCTGCGGCATAGAGAATTGCATAGATATTTTCATGGAAAGCTACGAAGACGCTATCCAGTTCGGAAGACAGTACAAGGAGGTTTATGTAAAGAGATGAATCCGATTATGCAACCAATCATTAATAAATACATTGTTCTGTATGTGGCGCACCCTTTCGGCGGAGATTTAGATAATGTTTCCCGCGCGGAAATTCAGCTGTCAAAACTACGAAATTTGCTGCCCCGGCATACTTTGATATCACCGATTCACAATTGGAGCTACTTAGATTATGGGATGACGGATCGGGTAGCGGCAATCAGCGACTGCGTAAACTTGCTTCTCCGCTGTGATGCTCTCATATTGACGGGGCGTTGGGAAGAATCCGCAGGCTGCCGGGCAGAGTACATCGCCGCGAAAGTAAAAGGCTTACCAGTTTTCACTTTCAGCAACAACGACCTGCAACGCTTATACAAGGAGGTTTATATCAAGAGATGAATTATAAAAAGATCTATTCACAAGCGCTTAAAACTATTTTAGGCGGAAGAAAAGGGGTAGTTCTCGGGCAGTTTACAAAATCTGCAGACGGTAAGGACCTGCTCACATTTGATAATTACGGCTTGTTTTTCATACCGAAAGAGCTAAATGTCTTCGCGGAGCATGTCGGGACATCTTTATCCGCACACGCTGTGTGCAAGTTCATTCCGAAAAAAGATACAGTACTCACAAATTTGCGGCCGACAAGCACTGTTATCGGAAAAAGGCCGTGCGGGCGTGTGTTAGAAAAACCAGACGGCAGTGAATATCCGTATCTTCTCGATGACAGCTATTTTGGATATTTCGACCACGACGCGGAGATTAAAGTAGATCTGACTGCAAAAACGTCGGTATTCTATATTTTCGAAAATGACAAATTGGTGTGCGTTGTCGCACCGATACACAGAAAGAAATGAAAGGCGGTGATGTAAATTGCTTGTTAGTACAAGTAAAAAGCCGTCCGGCTGCTGGAACAGTCGAACGGCAAAAACAAACACTTACTAATTTATTATAGCACAAATGAAGGAGACAGAAAAATGATTAGAATCGAAATTGATGTAAATGATGTAGCCGAATTAAAAGCGCAGCTGAAAGGACTCTTAAACGAACCGGTTAAAAGCACGGTAACAGTTACACCGGAAAACGTTACGCTTACCGCACCACAGGTCAAAGAAGTCAAAGCGCCGAAGGCAAAGAAAGCAGAGCCCGTAAAAGAAGAACCGCCGAAAGCGGCTGCTGCAGATGAACTGACGGAAGACCAGAAAACCGAACTGCGTACACTCTGCGCGGAGTACACGCATAAAGTTTCCGATGGCAAAGAACGAATCAAGCAGTTCTTGAAAGATAAGGGGCTCGCCAAAGTAACCGAACTCAAGCCTGCCGATCTGGCCGAATTTAAGGCTTTGGTGCAGATCTGATGGCGCACGCAATATTAAGCGCATCCGCCAGTTCACGATGGCTGCACTGCACGCCATCGGCGAGGTTGGAGCGGAAGTTTCCGGACGCGTCAAGTCCGTATGCTCTGGAAGGCTCACGCGCGCATGAAAGGGCAGAGTACTTCTTGAATCGTTTTTTAAAAACCGGAGATTCTAACGTACTTATACGCGAAGACGTCGAGATGAACGATGCCGTTCAGATCTATGTCAACATCTGCGTTGAGAAAATCAACGAAGCGAGAACTGCTTCTCCGGATGCGCAGATCAAAGTAGAACAGCGACTGGACTTCTCCCGCTGGGTGCCGGAAGGTTTCGGTACAGGTGACATGGTAATGGTGTCCGACAAGTACTTTGAAATCGTCGATCTCAAGTACGGCAAAGGCGTTCCGGTCTCGGCTATCAGCAACAGCCAAATGCGATTATATGCGCTGGGCATGTATGAGTCCTTCGGGTATCTGTATGGCGCAGACGAGGTCAGAATGACGATTGTGCAGCCGAGACTTGACAGCGTTTCGACTGAAACCATCTCGGTTGATGAACTGCTGGCGTGGGGCGAAGAAGTCAAGAAGAAAGCAAAAATTGCTTTTAAAGGCGAAGGCGAGTTCTGCGCAGGCAGCCATTGTCGATTCTGTAAAGCAAGGAACACCTGCCGGGCCCATGCAGAATACGAATTAAAAAATGTCAAAGAGGATCTGCAGACGGCAGAGCTGGAAGACTTTGAAATTTCGGATATTCTGCTTCGTGCTAAAAACATCAAAACGTGGCTGGACGGTCTGGAAGCCTACGCGCTGGGAAAAGCGCTTGACGGCTACAACTGGCCAGGGATGAAACTTGTCGAAGGCCGAAGCAATCGGAAGATAACGGATGACACCATTGCGGCGAACAATCTTTTGAACGCAGGTTTCGGAGCTGACGAGATCTACAAGCCGCAGGCACTACGGTCGATTACCGACTTGGAAAAGCTCTGCGGAAAAAAGATGTTCGGCGAGTTGATGTCCGGAGTGATTGAAAAACCACCGGGCAAGCCGACGCTGGTCTCTGCAGATGACAAGCGGCAGGCAATAGAAATAACAAACATCAAAAACGATTTTGACGAAAGTCTTTTATAACAAAGGAGAAAACACAATGAAAAGCATTAAATTTGTAACCGGATTAGTTAGATTGTCTTACGCGAATATCTGGACGCCGAAAGAAGATTTAAGCGGCCGCATGCGTTATTCGGCGAGCTTGCTTATCAAGAAAAGCGACACGAAGACAATCTCACGTCTGAAAGCGAAAATCAAAGAACTCATCAATGACGAAGAAGCTAAGAAAATCCTCGGCACGCGTGGTAAAGATATCGACCTGCCGCTGCGCGATGGAGACACCGATCGAGAAGGCGATGCTAACTACGCCGGACACTATTTCTTAAATGCGAAGGCAACGGAAGATTATCCGCCGAAAATTCTTGGCCCGGACGGTGAAGAAACCTTCGATAAATCCGAAGTCTACAGCGGGTGCTACTGTCAGGCTGTTCTGTACCTGTTTGCGTACAATCAGGGCGGCCATCGCGGCGTAGGTGTCAGCTTGAGTGGCCTGAAGAAGATTAAAGACGGCGCGCCGCTGTCCGGCGGAAGCGTATCTGCCGGTGACTTCGACGATGATCTCTTAGACGCTGACGCTAAAAGTGATGATAACGATGATATTTTTTAAGGAGTAAGCGATATGGCTACACTGGCAATTGATTTGGAGACGTACAGTGACAATGACATCAAGTACGGAGTCTATAAATATGTAGACTCGCCGAACTTCGAAATCTTGTTGCTCGGATACAGTTTCGATGACGGGCCGGTGCAGGTAGTTGATCTTACTAAAGAGGAGATGCCTGTGCGGATTGCACAGGCTCTTTTCGATAGCAGCATCACGAAGACAGCGTTCAACGCAAATTTCGAAATTACCTGCTTTAAAAAGATATATCCGAAGATGCCAGCTGAACAATGGGAGTGTACGAGTGTGCTGGCGCTGTACAATTCACTGCCGACGAAACTTGCGGATGTAGCTGCCGTACTGCACCTCGGCGCAGATAAACAGAAAGATGCCCGGGGCAAGGCTTTAATCAACTACTTTTCTAAGCCTTGTAAGCCGACCAAGTCAAACGGCGGCAGAACAAGAAATTTACCGGAACACAACCCGGAAGCATGGGCGCAATACATCGAGTATAACCGGCAAGACGTTGTCGTCGAAAAGGCTATACGGCAGAAATTACTGTCACTCAAGCCTCCGGAGCTTGAACACCGATATTGGCTTATGGATCAGGAGATTAACAGCCGCGGCGCTCGGATCAATGAAAAATTGGTTGAAAACGCTATCCGCATAAACAAGGAACACAAAGCAAAACTGTTGGCAAAAGCAAAGGAGCTTACCGGACTTGAGAATCCTAACAGCCCGCTGCAGCTCACAGCGTGGATAGAAAACCGGCTTGGTGAGACCGTCGAATCCATCGATAAAAAAGCCATCGCCGAACTCTTGAAAAAAGACATTCCGGACGATGTGCGTGTCATGCTCAAGCTGCGGCAGCTGCTCGGCAAAACGTCAATCAAGAAGTACGAAGCAATGCAGAAAGCGATGACATCAGACGGTCGTGTACACGGCATGTTCCAGTTCTACGGTGCGATGCGCACCGGGCGCTGGGCAGGACGTATCGTACAGCTGCACAATCTGCCGCGGAACAGCATGAACGCGCAGGAACTTGATACCGCCCGGACTTTTGTCAAAAACGGCGATCTCGAGATGCTGGAACTCTGTTATGACAACGTGCCAGATACTCTATCGCAGCTTGTCCGGACGGCAATTACAGCAAAGTCCGGCTGCCGATTCATCGTTGACGACTTCTCGGCCATCGAGGCGCGTGTCATTGCGTGGTTCGCCGGAGAAAAGTGGCGGCAGGACGTCTTTGCCGAAGGCGGTGACATCTACTGCGCTTCCGCCTCGGCAATGTTCGGCGTTCCCGTTGTCAAACACGGCGAAAATGGATATCTGCGGCAAAAAGGCAAGATTGCCGAATTGGCGCTTGGTTACGGCGGCTCCGTCGGCGCGTTAAAGCAAATGGGCGCTGACAAGATGGGGCTTTCCGATGACGAACTGCAAGACATTGTGATAAAATGGCGCGCTGCGTCACCGGCGATTACTAAGTTTTGGTGGGATGTAGACAGCGCTGCTAAAAAAGCAATTAAGACAGGCAGCACGGTCAAAATCAAACAAGGTCATCTTGCTTTCTGCCGAAAACAAGGCGCGCTATTTATCGAACTGCCGTCCGGCAGGCATCTTGTGTATATCAAGCCGGAAATCGGCGAAAACCGCTTCGGCGGGGAATCTATCTTATACCGCGGCATTGAACAGGGCAGCCGAAAATGGGGCAGATTAGAAACCTACGGCGGCAAGCTTGTTGAAAACATTGTGCAGGCTGTTGCCCGCGACTGCTTAGCGGCAGCTATGCTGCGGCTCACAGAAGCTGGATACAAAATTATCATGCACATACACGATGAAGTCGTAATGGAAGTGCCGGATGGCGAAGGAAGTCTTGCTGAAGTTACAGAGATTATGTCAAAAAATGAGCCGTGGGAAGCTGGACTGATCAAAACCGCGGACGGTTTTGAAGGCTCGTATTATATGAAAGATTAGGAGGTATTAGCTTGAAGACAGTTGATGTCCCCGTACGTAATATTTACGGAAAAAATCGAATACAGATCATTAATCGTTATAAACAGGACAATGTGCCGAGTGAGTATGTAAGTGTTGTGAAGCTATCGCACGATGAATGCTACGGAGCTTTAGCAAAATACATAACGCTGTATGCTAAACATCACCCGGAGTTTCCGTGCATATGCCTTAATATTGCCGGATCTAAAAAGTACTACGTGCCTCGCGGTACAGCGTCTAAATTTTTAAATAAATTAAGGTTGAGCATCACCGCGTATGACGGTGACCGAGAAGTCCGTTTTACGTGCCGTACAAATCATCTCGGATCATTTTAAATAAAAAAGGAGACTAAAAAATGAACAAAATACAAATGGAACAGCAGATCAAAATCGCGAAAGATGGAATTGAAGTACTTAATAAGTGGGCCGAAACACTTGACGCTGAAGCATTGGAAGAAAAGCGCGAACAGATAGAAAAAGCAAAAGCGTATTGTGAAGACTGCTTAGAAGCGTCGCAAACCCTTATTGAAGCTATCGAAGCGACAGAACCAAAGAAAGAAGAAGTAAAGAAAGATGAACCGAAGAAAGAAGAAAAACCGAAGCGTAGACGAGCTCCGGCTAAAAAGAAAGAAGAACCTGTTGTCGAACCTTGTCCGCCGGCTGCTGCGGCAGATGATTTAGATGACCTGTTTTGAGGTGGATTGTGAGAATTATCAGTCAATACCGGAACAATCGGTTATTCGAAGTCGTGCGCGCGTTTTACAACAATGGAGAGTTAATCCCCGGTGCGCAGTATTGTGATCAGGAATGCCTGCAGGTACACACTGCCTGTGGGCACGCCTTTCACTGCCGCTGGCGCTTTCAGCGCAGCATGCGCGGCCTTAGTGACGAGGGATCTGCTTATACGTGTCCGAAATGCGGGAAACGTTTATGGAAAGGCACATATGACACTCCGTGGCTCGACTTGTCCGAATCCGGGCGTAAACGCATACTCGTACCCTACCGTATCGAGCTTGAAGCGAAAGAATACAAAAATTATCTGGACATCTGCGCGGAAACATTAAATGTAGATATTGAGTCACCAATTGACGTGTCTGTGCATACCGTCAAAAAATATACTCTGCGCTTTGATTTCAAAAGCCGGGAAGCGGTTTACGCGGAACACGGCGCCCGCGGGCGCGCGGTACTTACGCGGACTTTATGGCCGCTGAACAGGATAGCAAGCGATAAAACGAAGTTTTGCATGAAAGATACTGTTTTTCACTACCTAAACGCTGAAAGCAATATTCATCATACAGAAAGAAACCTGATAAACAGCTTTTTCAAAGATGTTGTCAGATGTTTTAATCAAAAGCTGTCCGATGCTGTCGGATATACAGTTAAATCTGCGTATACGCCGACCAGCTTGCAGGACGGCCGCAGCGTTTTTGACTACTGCTTTTCAAATCTTGCTTGGCGCCTGCGCTATCCGGACGCAAGAAACCTGACAACGGAAGAAATCAGGACATGCCCGTATGCGGATGACCCCGTCGTGAAACTTGTAACCGGTGCAAGGAAACCGTATCTGCAGACTGCGCGTGAAATTTACCGTTTCCCAGACATGCCTGGGCTGAATGCCAGACTGGTCAAGTGCCCAATTAATTTTTTAAACGTGATCCGGACGGCGTGGCCGATTTTACACGAAACGGACAACAAATACAAGCTGTTAGACGCGCTTCTGCAGAAACGATACGATATCGGTTTCTACCACAGCTTAGACAGCTATCTCCGCTCTTTACGGATAGTTAAGCATACCCGTGGCGAAGCAGCCGCGGTCAAATTGCTGGAGCGCGAGAATGATTACATCGTGCGAGACTGCGGACATATGTGGGATCTCTTAACACCGCAGAACAAGCGCATTTTTATCAAAGCGAAAATCCGCAGCCGGGATATTCACGACTACCTTACGCGCTTAGTAGACAGGCAGCAGCACGAGAACGTTCGTATCAAGTACAAATCTCTGCGGGATTTCCCGCTGACCGGCAAAGTTGACGATTTAATCTTCAGCCTGCCGCCGGATACCGAACAATTAGCAAATTTAGGACGCGCTATGCACAACTGCGTCGGCACTTACCGCGACCGTGTTCTATCTGACAAAGTAAGGATTATTGCAGCTTTCAAAAACAGAAAGCCGGTTATCTGTATCGAGATCAGAAATGGCGCGGTAGCGCAGGCAAAACTGGTCAATAACCAGCCCGTCCGGGAGGACGCGGAACTCAACCGCGCGCTGCTGGCGTGGGCGAAGTCAAGGAAATTAACAATAGAAACAAATGATGTCCAGACAGAAAGAGAGGTGACCGGCGTTGCAGCTGCAGTATGATATTGAATTTACGATAGCGACGGCGCCGCAGCGCTTCGCTAAAAAATGGAAACACACGAAAACGACATGGGCGCACCTGCTTGAAAGACTGTCTAAGCCGACTGTGACAGGTGAAACCGTCGCAGAGTACAAAGCGATGAAGAAATCGGACAGAGATAATCGTAAAGATATCGGCGGCTTTATCTGCGGATACCTTAAAGACGGCCAGCGGCTCAAGCAGAACGTCGAGTACCGGCAGGTTGTTTGTCTCGACGCAGACAGTCCTGATGACGACTTTTTAACTGATTTAGATATTGGCATGGGCAATGTAGCGTGGGGGCTGTACACAACACACAGCCACATCGCTGCTGCTCCGCGCTACCGCGTGCTTATCCCGCTTGACAGACCCGTAACACCTGATGAGTACAAAGCTATTGCAAGGCTTTTAGCGAAAGACATCAGCATTGAAGCAATGGACTCTACGACATATGAGCCCGAACGTCTCATGTACTGGCCGAGTAAGCCGCAGGACGGAGAGTTCGTCTTCAGATACAACGACGCACCGATTCTTAATGCTGATGACGTTTTGAGCCGATATGTAGATTGGCACGACACGTCGCTGTGGCCGACTTCGAAAAAAGAAGCAAGTATCACGTTATCAACGGCAAAAAGGCAAGGAGACCCGCTGACTAAGCCGGGGCTTATCGGCGCGTTCTGTCGGGCGCACACGATCGAAGACGCTATAGAGACGTTCCTGTCCGATGAGTACACCGCCTGTGCAGTGGAAGGGCGGTACACGTACACGAAAGGCAGCACAAGCGCGGGGCTTGTCGTGTACGATGACAAGTTCGCTTATTCGCACCATTCAACGGACCCTGCCGGCGGAAAACTCTGTAATGCTTTTGATCTCGTTCGGCTTCACAAGTTCGGAGCGCTTGACGCGGATGCCGCCGAAGGCACTCCGGTAGTTAAAATGCCATCATATACAGCGATGGTGAAGCTGGCGGGAGAAGACGAGGCAACAAGACACATAATAAGCGCAGAACAAGCTGAAGACATTAAGAAGAGTTTCAAAGAGTCCGGGTTTAATGCTGCCGACGCCGACATGGACTGGATGAGTGAGCTGACAAGAGGATCCGGGAAGAACGCGCCGATACTTCCGGTAGCGGGGAATTTTATTGCTATTCTCGAGAACGATCCGCAGCTAAAAGGCACATTCGGACTCGACTTGTTCTCTCGGAGGCTTATTGTCAAAAATGATCTGCCGTGGCGGAAAAAAGGTACCGACAACATCTGGCGGGATACTGATGACGCCGGTCTGCGTAACTATTTAGCAAAATACTACGATCTGGCCGCAAGGCAGGTCATCGATGACGCGCTGGTGGAAGTTATGTACAAGCACAAAACGCACCCGGTGCAAAACTATCTGAAAAGTTTGAAATGGGACGGAGTCAGACGCGCAGAAACGCTGTTTATTGACTTTTTAGGTGCTGAAGACTCGCAGTACGTAAAAGATGTCACGCGGACGTGGCTCAAGGCCGCCGTGGCACGTATAGAGCGCCCGGGAGTCAAATACGACTCATGCATAGTACTTAGCGGCCCGCAAGGTATAGGCAAAAGTACGATTTTAGGCAGGCTGGGCGGAAAATGGTTTAATGACAGTATCGTCAGTTTTCAGGGCAAAGAAGCAATGGAGCAGCTGCAAGGCAGCTGGATTATTGAGCTGTCCGAAATGCAGGCATCCAAAAAAGCGGATAACGACATGATTAAAGCTTTTCTCTCCCGGCAGACGGACAAGTTCCGGGCGCCATACGGGCGGCGTACAGAAGAGTACCCGCGGCAGTGCGTTTTTGCCGCTACTACGAATGACAGCATCTTTCTTAAAGACCGTACCGGCGGACGCCGTTTCCTACCCGTCTTCTGTCAGGGCGGTGGTAAGCGGCCGCTATCCGATTTAACAGATGATTTCATCGGTCAGGTATGGGCAGAGGTCAAGCAGATGTATGAAGCAGATCAAAAGCTTTATTTATCTACGGACTCTGCGAAAATCGCAAGAGAGCTGCAGGAAGCACACACAGAAGGTGGAGAGAAGCTCGGACTGGTTTTAGAGTATCTGAAGATACCGTTACCTGCGAATTGGAGTGATATGGATATTTACGACAGGCGGGATTACCTCAAGCACCACGGTGAAGAAGGCTATCCGGAAGGAACAGTGACAAGGAACCGTGTGTGCGCGCTGGAAATATGGTGCGAGGTTTTTGACGGGACGCGGCAAGGCTTCAGAAATGCTGACGCCCGCGAGATGAACGGTATTTTACAGCAGCTGAAAGGGTGGACAGAATACAAAGACAGTCAAGGGAAATTACGATTCGGTAATTTATACGGGCCACAAAGGGCTTTTATTCGAAAGAAAAAAGAATAATCAGGTGTTACCAATTCGTGAAAAAAGTGTTATCAATGTTACCAATGTTACCAATGTTACCAATGTTTAGAAAAATTTAGAATTTATAGAGGTTATAGAGAAATGCTACCAAATGTTACCAAATGTTACCAATTATTTTTGGAATTGGTAACAGGTCAAGCGTCGATAGTACCTGTGAAAAATGCCAAATGTTACCAATGTTACCAATTATTCTATGGACGATTATTGAAATATAGAGTTATAGAGAAAAATAATAGTCACATGTTCATTTATTTCTTCTATAACTCTATAATCCGTAGGGGTCCTCGCGCGTGCGCGCGTGGCGCGCGAAATAAAAATTTATATTCTTATATATAGGCGGGAAAAGCCTTTGTATATTTATGAGGTGAAAATGAAAGAATATGCAGTAGAAAAACATCTGATATCCGTGACACAGGCTTGCGGCGGAATGTGCATCAAGTTCACGAGTCCGGGGATGTCGGGAGTACCGGACAGAATTGTCGTTCTCCCCGGCGGGAAAATCGGGTTCGCGGAGTTGAAAGCACCGGGAAAAAAGCCGAGACGGCTGCAGAGAAATGTTCTCCGCAGGTTGTACCAGCTGGGCTGTATAGTGTGCGTGATTGATAATCCGGAATCTGCAGAAAGCTTTATCCGGAGGCTGTCGCAATGAAGTACGTACCGCACAAATATCAAGAAGCAGTAATCGAACACATTCTGAAAAATCAAGGTACAGGAGTTTATCTCGGGATGGGTCTCGGCAAAACTTCGACGACGTTATCGGCTATCTTTCAAGCAATGTTTGATGAGATGTCTATTAACAAGGTCTTGATTGTAGCGCCGAAGAAAGTAGCCGAAGCTACGTGGCAGGACGAAGCGGCGAAGTGGGATTGTTTTAAGAGTCTTACGTTTTCTGCAATTCTGGGAACACAGGCACAGAGAATACAAGCACTGGCAAGAAAAGCAGATGTCTACATCATCAACCGCGAGAATGTCGTTTGGCTGCTTGAACACATGAAATATAAACCCGATTTCGACATGCTTGTTATTGACGAGAGTACAAGTTTTAAGGACGCAAGCACGAAACGATGGAAAGCGTTACGAAAAGTCAGGACGTGCTTCAAAAAGATCGTTTTGCTGACAGGTACACCGCGGCCAAATGGATTAATGGATCTGTGGGCGCAGCTGTACCTGCTTGACGGCGGTAAACGTCTTGGCCGGACGTTGACAGAATACCGGAACAATTATTTTGTACCGGATAAGCAGAATGGCCCGGTGGTTTACAGTTACAGGATACGAAGTTCCAACGCTGAAAAAGAAATCTATGACAAGATATCAGACATCTGTATCAGTTTGAAAGCTGAAGACTATCGTCTGATGCCGGATAAACTCCCGCCGGTTACGGTTCCCGTGGTACTTGATGAAAAATCACAGAAAGCATACCGGGAACTTGAGCGTGAGTACGTCACAGAGCTGCAAGGCGAAGAGATAACGGCCTTATCGGCAGCAGCGGTCAGTAATAAATTGCTGCAGCTAGCAAACGGAGCTGTGTATGACGGCGATAAAAAAGTTATACCGGTTCATGACGCGAAAATCACAGCGCTAAAAGAAATCATAGAAGCAAATGACGGAAATCCAATTTTAGTCTTTTACAATTTCAAACATGACAAAGATCGGATTAAGAAAGCCTTTCCGGATGCGCGAGAATTGCAAAATTCGGCCGATATAAAGGCTTGGAACGCAGGAAAGGTAAAACTACTCATAGCGCACCCGGCAAGCGCGGGATACGGTCTCAATTTGCAGGCAGGCGGACATATCATAGTATGGTTTGGGCTGACATGGAGCTTAGAACAGTATCAGCAGGCAAACGCAAGACTTGAACGACAAGGACAGAAAGAGCCGGTTATCATACATCATTTAGTCGCGAAAGGCACGGTAGATGAATTGGTTATGCAAGCGTTGAAGCAAAAAGAAAATGGGCAAGAAGCCATGATGAACGCAGTTAAATTATTAGTCGAAAGAGAGGATGAAAAATGAAATTAAGGAAACTGTTAGAAGCAATTGAATATGAGACACCGGTACGCATCATCAAAAAGAAGGCGGGGTTGCCGGATATATCTTACAGAGCACTGTTCGATGGCAAGAGTAATGATGTTCCGTATTGGCTTGCAGATTTTGATGTTTTACGGATAGGATGCGGCGGATCGCGCTTAGTAGTTGAAGTTTATGAGGAACCGAAAAATGGTTGATATGGTAAACAGGCCGGCGCATTACAATAAAGGTCGGGTAGAATGCATTGACGCAATAGAGGTGGCAACAAGTGATTTAAGCGGTATCGAAGCTGTGTGTACGGCAAATGCAATTAAGTATCTGTGGCGGTGGAAGCAGAAGAATGGAACGGAAGACTTGAAAAAAGCACGATGGTATATTGAGCATCTGTTAGAAAGGACTGACGAGAAATGACAGAGGTTTTGATTTTCGTAATCGGTGCGTGGATTGGCGCTATCATTGGTGTCGTAACTGTAGCATTGCGCGTGGCAGCAAGCAGGAGGGGAAATGACGGTTAAAGAATTTTTACGGTCAGTCAGAGAGCAGGACCGCTTGTTACGTGCATATGAACAGGAATTAGAAGATTTAAGGCGCAGAGCATATAACATCTCAAGTCCGAAGTTAGGTGACAAGATACAGTCGAATCACTTAGCTACTCTTGACGAGATCGTCGACAAGCTGGATTCACAAATTGAAAAAGTAAATGCCGCTTGGGATGAGCTGATTGACAAGAGAGATCGGGCTAAAGCACTGATCGACAAGGTAGATGACGAGAGTAGCAGATGTGTGTTGTATCGGTATTACATATTGATTCAGACGTGGGAGCAGATAGCCGTGGATATGAATTATACAATTCGAAGGATTTATCAGCTGCACGGTCAAGCTTTGAAAAATTTAGAGGAGGATTTCACTAAATTTCATTATATTTCACTATGAAGTGTGATATTATGGTAGAGGGAAATTTAAGGATGAAACCTCCTTTCCGCAAAAAGCGCATACTAAAAAGCGGTATGTGCTTTTTGTTTGTAAAAAAATATAAAAACGCTTGACAGGAGCGACATGAGAAGAGCATTGCGAGAATGCGGACATCCCGGATGTCACACATTAACGAGAGAAACCTATTGCGATAAACATAAACAATTGCACATAAGAAATCCGAAAGAGTTTGAACGGGGGTCACCGTCAAAACGAGGATACAATTACAAATGGATGAAAGCACGAAAAGCATTTTTAACGCAACATCCGTTCTGTGAATGTCCGGCGTGTAAAGAATCAGGGCATCCGCTGCCAGCTAATGTTGTTGACCATATCATCCCGCACAGAGGTAATCAAGAGCTTTTTTGGGATGAAAGCAACTGGCAGGCGATGAACAAGAGATGTCACGACAAGAAAACAGCAAGAGAAAACGGCGGATTCGGGAATAAAATTAAAGTTTAACGGACAGCCCCCGGGTCAAAAATGTTTTGACCGGATGCGACAGTACCGTGCGCCTCCTCTTTTGTGAAAAAAGTTCGGGAAATGGGCCTTACATTAAATTCATGCGTTGAGATGTCAATTATGCGCAAATAGCAACATTAAAAAGAAAAGAGGGATAACATGGCCGGGCGTCCAGCAAAACCTATTGATTTACATATAGTTTCAGGCAATCCGAGTCACCTGACGAAGGCTGAAATTGAACACAGAAAAAAATCAGAAATACATCTCGGAGAACAGAAATTAGTATGTCCGGCTTATGTAAAATCTAACAAAGAAGCGTACAAAAAATGGAAAGAAATCAAGAAACTTTACACCGGTTTCAAATTTGTTTCATCGGCAGACATCGGAGTGATTGCGAGATACTGTATCACTTTTGCGCAGTACATAGATTTGATAGAACGCCGAGACAGGATCGCCCGGATAGAATTAACCGGTGAAGAAACGACGGCAACGCAGGAAATTCTCGAAGCAGAATACAGTCAACGAAAAGCCGCCAAGCTCTACGAGAAGATAGAGTACATTTTATCTACCGGCGGCATTATGGCGATGGATAAAGCAATTAACGCGAAAATGGCGGCGCTTGTACAGATGGAAGACAGATTGTTCTTATCTCCGCTTGCAAAAGTAAAAAATGTACCAAAAGAACCTGAAAAGAAAGATGAAGACCCGCTAAGTAAAAGGGGTTTTGATGTATGACGCTGAAACAAGAGCTTATCAGGTACAGCAGGAAATGCATAAAAGACAAAACGCATATATGCCAAAAACACAGGTGGGCATGTATGCGTTTTTTGCGGGATGTAGAAAAAGAAGGTACAAAGAAATTTCCGTATGTTTTTGATGAAAAAAGAGCAGAGAGATTCTTTGCATGGGCCGCGATGCATAAGCATACAAAAGGAATTTTAGCTGGGCAGCCTATTATATTCGAGCCTATCCGGAGGTTTATTTTCGGAAATATCTACGGCTGGGTCAATAAAGATACGGGGCTCCGGCGTTTTAAAAAAGCCTATTGGCAGGTTGGGAGGAAAAATGCGAAATCACAATCACTCGCCATAGTCGGTGACTATGAAATGATGGCAATGGGAGAGCCGATGTCAGAAGTCTACATCGGAGCTACGAAAAGCATCCAGTCTAAAATCATTTACAATGAAATTCTGGCGATGCTTAGGCGATGGCCAGAGATGAAAGGAAAGTGGAAAGAAAGCTACGGTACCATTCGACACTTGAAAAGTGACTCCATCATTCGGGCGCTGTCAAAAGATGACGGGAAGACGGGGGATGGTCTCAATCCGCAGTGCGGGCTGATTGACGAGTATCACGCGCATCCGACGTCTGAAATATTAGATGTCATCGACACCGGCATGATGGCCAGAAAACAGCCGCTGCTGTTTATCATCACAACGGCCGGTACGAACTTCGGGGGACCGTGTTACAGAGTAGAATATCCGCTGGTAGAAAAGATCCTCAATCCGGACATCGATTATGACGTACCGGATTATTTCTGTATGGTTAATGAACTGGACAAAGATAAAGAAGGAAACCTGATCGATGATGTCAAAGATGAAAAATGTTGGATAAAAGCAAACCCGATTGTGGCAACATACCCGGAAGGTATTGCAAATATAAGGAGCGCATTGAAAGTGGCAGTTGAGACACCGGAAAAAATGTCATCATTTCTCACGAAAAACATGAATATCTGGAACCAGCAGTCCGGGGCATCTTATATGGATATGGGGAAATGGAACACTCGGGGGCGGATAGAAAGTTATGACTTATACGGACTGGACGCATATGTCGGCATGGATTTATCAAGCAAAGTCGATTTGACGTCAATCGGGCTGGTTGTTCCGGTCAAAGAGGATGGCGGGCCAAAGTATATTGTCATCGGCCACAGCTTCATTCCGGAAGAAACGCTGCAGAGAAAGATAAAAACAGACAGAGTGCCGTACGACTACTATGCCCGCGGTGGCTGGCTGACGGTCAACCCGGGAGAGGTAGTAGATTATCGCTACATGACAAAGTGGATGGTGGAAACGGCGGAAGAACTGGGACTGAACATTAAAGAAATCTGCTATGACCCGTATAATGCGACATACTATGCGCAGGAACTTGAAAAACTGGAGTATACATGCGTCGAAGTCAGGCAAGGCATGATGACTTTATCTGAACCGACAAAATCATTTAGAGAAAATGCGTATCAGGGAAACATTTTGCATTTTGAAAATCCGCTGCTTGATTGGGCAATCAGCAACGCGGTCACTAAAAAAGACCAGAACGAAAACATCATGCTTGATAAAGAAAAATCAACAAACAGAATTGACCCGATAGCATCTGTCATTAATGCGTTTACACGTGCGCGGATTACTGAAGAAGATGATATGAGTGATTATATTTTAAGTGACGATTTCAGCTTATAAAGGAGGACATGTGAAAAAGATATTGTATGTGATTGATGACATTTTCCTGTTCGTCGGGTGCATTTTAATGATTGCCGGCGGCGTATTGATATCTCCCGTAGTTGCGGTATATACCGCGGCTATAGAGTGCCTGCTTTTGGCGTTTATCTTCGCCAAAGCGCAGAGAGGCGGTGGTAAATAATGCTTTTAAGACAGCTTTTTTCAAACCCGACGGACTCAGGTACACTGCTTAGCCCTGCGGATTGGCTCATATCCGCTATTAACGGCGACGGCGTAACGGCAGCAACGGCAAGTAAAAACAGCAACATCTATACGTGCGTCAATATTTTAGCTGACGACATCGGTAAACTGCCGATCCACACATTCAGGACCGGCGGGAAAAAGACAGAAGGAATGAAACACCCCGTTGCTAAACTGCTGTATAAACGGCCGAACCCGCTCATGACACCGCTTGCGTTTAAGCGAACGCTGCAATACCATATGGGGTTTTACGGAAACGCTATTGCTTATATAGAATGGGGGGCAGACGGCTATCCGAAATCACTATGGCCGCTTGACCCGACGAAAACGACGATCCGATTAAACGCGGTCACCGGAACACTGACATATACGACAAGCGATGCCAAAGGTGCGATGTACCATCTACAGCCGCATGATGTCCTGCATTTCTACGAAATGTCAAAAGACGGGCTCATCGGCGTGCCGAAATGGCGGACGTTAATTGACGAGCTGGACAGCCAGAACGCAATCAAGAAATTTCAGAGCCAATTTTACAAAAACGGCACGCTGACGCACGGCGTGTTGCAAGCAGCGTCGAAAATCAATCCGGAGGCTAAAAAGAAACTCCGACAGGAGTGGGAAAAAATCAACGGCGGTATAGACAACGCCGGACGAGTCGCTGTTCTCGATTTAGGAATGGAATATAAGTCGCTTGGCATGCAGCTGGATCAGGCACAGTTTATCGAAACGCAGAAATTCGGGATTAATGAAGTCGCAAAGGTGTACAGAATACCACCGCACAAACTGGCGCAATTGGATCGCGCAACGTACGCTAACGCCGAAGCGATGAGCCTTGATTACATCAAAACAACGCTTCTTCCGATATTTACGTCGTGGGAACAGGAAATCAACTATAAACTGTTCACCGAACCGGAAAGAGAAAACTATTATGTGAAATTCAATGCTGCTGCGGAACTTAGAGGCGACAGCAAAGCAAGGGCTGAATATTATAAAGACATGCTCTATGCCGGTATTTATACGCTTAATGAGATCCGAGACATGGAAGAAATGGAATGTATAGGCGATGTAGGGGATATCCATCTTGCATCGCTGAATTATACAGATATTACCGTTCTGAAAGATTTACAGCTGGCAAAAGCGAAGAACGGAACACTGAAAGGAGGTGATGATAATGGGGAAAAGGGAAAGAAGAATCAATCAGACGCAGTTTGAGATTAGGACGCTGGAAGATGGTAAAACTATCATCTTGGAGGGGTATGCTCTCAAGTTTGGGAAACGGTCAGAAGACTTCGGCGGCGTTGATGAAATCTTAGAGCGCGGGTGTCTTGATAAAACGGACATGTCTAACGTTGTAGCGCTGATTAATCACGATCCGAACTATCCGCTGGCGAGAAATACCGTCAGAGAAGGACCGGGGCATCTATGTCTGTCAGTAGACGACACCGGGTTGCGGTTCAGCTTGATTCCGACGGATACGGCATATGCTAAAGACTTAATGACGAATATGGCAGCTGGCGTTGTCAATCAGTGTTCTTTTGCATTTACGCTGGCAGAAAACGGCGCAGACTGGTCATATGAAAGTGAAAAAGAAATGTACCACCGGGCGGTCAAGCATATCGAGCGATTGTGGGATGTGTCAATTGTCACGACTCCGGCATACCCGGATACTGAGGCGCAGGCCGTACAGCGGTCGATGCAAGAATCGAAAGAAGCATACGTTAATTCTTTGAAAGAAGAGCAGGAAAACATCAGAAAAAGGAAGCTCGATATAGAGCTGGAATTGTTAAATCAATAATTGCCGCCGAACGGCGGTTTTTTAAATGGAGGAAAAAGAAATGACAGAAAAAGAAAGAGAATTGCGCCAGAGGATGGCAAAAGTAACCGAAGAAATCCGCACGCTGATGTCAGATAAAAAACTTGACGAAGCGGAAAGTAAAACAGCTGAATTGAGAGAACTCAAGCGGCAGCTGGAGATTGAGCAGACGCTGGCAGATGTTCCGGCGACAGTTCCCCCGGCGGCACGCGCGGCTGAAATCACCGACGAAGAAAAAAGAGATCTCATGTTCAGTGGGCTTGTGAAAGAGATTAAGCGCCAGATGCCGACGGACGCGGAATCTGAAGTACTGAAAGAAGCCAGAGCTGGCATGAAAGCGGGAGTTGACGCAGACGGCGGGCTTATCGTTCCGCAGGACATCTCAACTAAAATCAACGAACTCAAGAGAGCGTTGAATCCGCTGGACCAGCTTGTCACGATTACACCTACGACTACTATGACAGGGTCTCGCGTCATGGAAAAATGGGCAGAAATGACGCCGCTTGAAAGCGTTGATGAAATGGCAACTATCAAAGAAATCGACGGCCCGAAATTCGAAAAAATCGCATACGCGATCAAAAAATACGCAGGCATTCTTCCGATTTCGAAAGAAATGCTGTCCGACACAGACCAGAATCTCATCTCTTATGTAAGCGCGTGGTTTGCAAAGAAAGATGTCGTCACGAGAAACAGCCTGATCATTGCAATCATGAAAACACTGGCAAAGAAACCTGTTGCTAATGTAGACAGCTTGAAAGACATTCTGAATGTGGATCTTGACCCGGCGATTTCTTTGGTGTCAGGCATTGTTACCAATCAGGACGGCTTTAACTTCTTAGACAAGTTGAAAGACTCTGAAGGGCGCTACCTGCTTCAGCCGAATCCGCTCAATCCGACACAGAAACTGCTGTCCGCTCATCCGGTTACCGTTGTCAGCAACAAGTACCTGCCGAGCGCGACATCACCGAAAAAAGTGGCGCCAATTATTGTCGGGTCTCTTGCGGATGCAATCGTGCTCTTCGACCGCCAGCTTATTACACTCGAAGGCACAGGCATCGGCGGGAACTCATTTATTCGTGATTCTTACGATATCAAGGCAATTACAAGACTTGACGTTAAAGCGTTTGACAGCGCCGCAGCCGTATACGGCGAGCTGACGCTTGCGTAAGGAGGTATTATGAGCATTCTGGATGGCGTTAAAGCGTATCTGCGGGTTGACGGAAACCAAGAAGACGAGGTCATCCGGACACTCATCGATACAGCTAAAACGTTTATTTTACAGGGGACGGGCGTTGAAGTCAAAGAGACTGACGCCCAGTCCGTACTCTGCATGCATATGATCGTAGGGTACTGGTACGAAAACAGAAACGCAGTAGGTCAAGGGGCAGAATTACCGTTTACAATTACCGCCCAACTGCTGCAATTAGAAACGAGAGGTGAATGACATGCTGGTAAAAGCACTGGAGAAAATTATCATAAACGGAGCAATCGTCGATGTCGGCGAGACGTACGACGGAGCGGCGGAAGAATTAGATGCCTACATTTCCGGCGGATACGTAGAAGTACTTGAACAGGATGAAGACGTGGAAGACGATCCGGCGGACAATCAGAATGAAGACACAGAGTCGGAAAATGAAGACACAGAGTCGGAAGAAGAGCCAGAGGAAACACAAAAAGAAAAACCGAAGACAACGAGAAAGACTGTAAGGCGCACAAAGAAAGCCGGAGCGTAAAGTATGAATATCGGGAAGATGCGCCACAGAATAGCGATTAAAAAGCCTGTCGTCGGTGAAGATGTAGGATTTGGCTCTGTTGTTGAGTGGAAAGATGTCGGATCCGTATGGGCGGAATTTCTAAAACAGCGTATTACTCCCGGCGCGATTATAGGAGACGGCACGGCTGTCTTAATAACGCAAGGGATAAGAATACGGCCGCGAGAAATCGAAAAAGGATGGCATGTTGAAGAAAACGGACGGACGTATAAGGTAATAGACGTAGATCGTTCGGATCCTGCTGTTTACGTATTAACAACAGAAGCGGTAGAGACATGAGCAGGCGCGGAATCGATATCAAGATGTTTTCAGGAGAGGTAGTCAAAAAAGCGGCTAACGACATCAAACGCTACGATAAGGAAACGCAAGGGAAAATCAGGAATGTCATTGCGAAAGGAACGATAGCAGTTATGAAAGCGGCTATTATAAAAGCGCCGATGGGGCCTACCGGAAGCCTGAAAGCAGGAATCCATTCCGAAATGGAACGAGAAAAGCCGCAGGGAATAGTGAAGAGCGACGCCCCGCATTCGCATCTCGTAGAATTCGGGACAGTTGAACGTATAGCATCCAACGATCCGCGCAAAGGCAAAAAAGCAATGCGAATAAATGATAAATTTGTAAGTGGAGTTATTCGCACAGGGAAGATGCCGAAGCGTCCGTTTATGCGGCCGGCAATGATGCAGGAGCGGGGCAAGATTGAAAACGAAATGGAGAAAATATTTCAATGAGACTTATCAGAGACGTACCGTCAACCGTTCTCAGGATGGCGGTTTTTAAATTGCTGAAAGAAGGTCAAACGATACCGATTCACGGCTCAGTTCCTAAAGGTGCAAAACTTCCTTATATCACCTTAGGTGCGGCTACGTTCAAACCACTGTCAAATAAAGATCTGATTATCTGGGACGCATCCTTGAATGTAGAAGTATGGGCAGGAGAGGATGGGAAAAAACAAGTCAATGAAACGCTAAACGATATATGTGCATTGATATCTGCATACGGATGCGATATGGAGCTACTGCAATATCGGATTAATAGTACACAAATTGATCTGGTAGAGGACTTTCCGGAAGTATCCACGGGTTATCACGGCACAGTAACAATATTATTTACTATTCAGAATTTTAACAAGAAAGAGGTATAAAAATGGCTAAATTATCAGCAGAAGAACTTAAAAAACTCCCGGTATATGAGGGGACGGCTATGGCTACGGCGGGGAAAGATACCTTGCTGTATATAGATAAGGCAACAACCACGGAGAAAAAGCCGACATGGGTACTCGTCGGAGGACAGAGAAACTCCCCCGTAGAATACAAAGCAGATTCTATTGATGGATCTCACAAGACTTCCGGCGGATGGGGAGAAACTCTCGCGGGTCCGAAATCTTGGAGCATCAGCTATACAGGCTTGCTTGTAATGGATGACGCGGCACTGTCAATTATGGAATACGCATTCCATCACGACATACCGATTCATGTAAAAATCGCATACCCGGATAAGACATGCCAGACCGGATGGGTTACTATTTCCGATTTTACAAAGGACGTATCCCACGACGGGGTAGCTACCGTTGCTGCCACGTTAAACGGAAAAGGACCGATTTCTGAAATTGCCGCAGATGATGTTACTGGAGGCTAATTATGCGTAAATCGGTAGAAATCAAAATAGGAGAATCAAGGTATCAGCTGCTATACACAGTAAGAAGCCTTGAGAGATTTGAGCAATATCTCGGAACGTCTCTCTTTTCAGTTATAAGTTCCGTGCTTGTTAACGGTGCAGTCGGAATGGTACAGAGTGCTACAATACACTTTATCATTTCCGGCTTGCGGGCCGGACTTTTAAACCAGCCGAAGAATTTCGATGCTTATGATTTCGTGGATATGTACTGTGAAAACGGCGGAAACATCGGAGAACTCGCAAAATACATTGTAGATGCGGTGGTTGAATCCGGACTTTTTACACAGGGGACGCCGAAAAAAGAGGCGCCGATGAAAAAGAAGAATCGCCGATAAAGACATTTGAAGACTGGATGCGGTATGCAGAACCGATAGCATACCGCATCGGTTTCAAACCGCCTGAATTTCCGCGATTAACGCCGCTTGAATTCTATAGATATCTTGAAGCGAGTGCCGAACGTCGACGCTTGCAGGATTACCGCGTGGCGTACTTCATTTCATGGATAATGTCCCCGCAGCTGAAAAAGCCGATAGAACCGCATGAAATTGCGGACCCGTTGTGGATTACGGAAGAAGATAAAGTGAAAAATGCAAAAAAAGAAATGGAATATTTGAAAAAAGTATTCAATTTGGAGGGAGGTGCATAAATGTCTACTATTTCTGATTTACAGCTTAAGATTGGCGCAGACTCGTCCGGGCTGCAAAAAGAATTAAACAAAGTACCGGGGGCTGTCAAGACAGCGTTTAAGGTGAATCCGGTAAAAGACATGCAGTCCGCGTTGGAAGGAACCACGGGAAGTCTTGAAACGCTAATCGGTAAATTTGGCGGAATAGCGGCATTGGCCGCATCGGGATTCGGATTGACGAATCTGATAAAAGGAGCAGTTGAGGCAGGAAACAGAACATATGAACTCGCGCAGCGGCTGCAGATAACTAATGCGGAAGCTGCTAAATTTTCAAGAATACTCAAGTTGACCGGCGGTGACAGCGAACTTGCAGGGAAAGCATTTATGCGCCTCGACTCAACAATCAAAGGCAGCGGAGAGGCGGCAGAAAAAACAAGAGCCGTCTTGAGTGCCGTAGGTGTTACTCTGACAGATCAGAATGGTAAACTGTTGCCGCTTAACGACCAGCTTGCGCAACTGGCGGCAGGTTATCAAAAAGCGTCACAGGCGGGATATGCTCAGGAATTTATCATGAATACACTGGGCGCCCGTGGTCTGACGCTTGTTAAAACCCTGCAAAACTATAATGAAGCATCAGAAAATGCGGCAAAAATCAAGGGCTTAGGACTTGACGCAAAGCAGATGCATGAAATAAGCGTAGAGCTTGATGTAGTGCAGGCACAGCTCGGACAGCTCGCTATCGCAGGCGGGGCTATACTTGCGCCGGTAGCGAAAGAAGTATTGCCGCCGATTTTAGAGGGATTGGCATCAACTGCTAAATATATAGCGGAAAACAAGGAAAATCTGCTGTCGCTGACGAAGACACTGGTAGCTTTTACGGTGGCGTATAAGACACTGCAGGCATTGCAAAAAGCAAGATCAGCAATGGGATCGCTTGCGTCGATTGGAACTGGAGACGTTTCAGAAGATGCGCTAACAGTACAGCAAGAGAAAAGCATTGCACGTCGGATAAAAAACATAGAAAAAGCGGCAATGGCAGAAGAAAAAGCATATTTGAAGACTCTTAGTACAGCGCAGATGACAGACGCTGAAAAAGAGGCAAGCTACTCAAAATACTGTGTTATGCGAGAAGCTAAAGCGGCTGAAACCGCAAGAGTAGAAGCAGCACGCATGACAGCGGCCTATCAGGAAATCAATATGCAGGCCCGGCAGTCGGCAGCAGTGCAGGCGAGCGCGGCAAATACAGCAGCCGGTGCACATAAAGCCGCAGCAGGGAAGATGGTTGCGGCTAATACGGCGGCCAGTGCGTCGAGCAATATGCTGGCGGCGGAACAGACCGCGGTTACCGTTGCTACACAACAGACCGGAAAAGCCGCTGTGGATACCGGTATCAGAATGAGCACAGCAGCGAGAGGGTCACTCGGTCCGTTGCGTCAGGCAGCGAGTGCGGTATGGGCCCTGGCTGGAGGATGGCTGGGTGTGGCTGCTGCTATTGTAGCCGCAACGTATAAGCTGTATGAATTCCATCAGGAAGAGAAGAGAGAGGCAGAAAACGCACAGTATGTCAACGTAAACGGTAAAGATTACTACTACAGCGAAAAAGACAACACGATGATCCGTGTAAAAGAAAATGGAACACGGATGAATGTTTATAGTCAAAAGGAAAATGATGAAGCCAAAGCGGCATGGGATAGGAAGTATGCTGCCGCTAACGAGAACTCTAAAAAACTTCACGAAAAATATGGTAACGGAACAAGCATAGACAACGGAGCTATAAATTCACAAATTGAAGCTTTAAAGGCTGCTTTTGAATCGGGAACATCTGCAACAAAAGATAATACAAAGGCGATTAAGGAAGCCAAAACGTATCAGGTAGAAGCGCCAATTGGTCAAGAAGTTGTAAACATAGCGTCGAGACATCCCGAGGGAGAACAATGGATGTCGCCGCTTGTCGAAGATGCCCGTGTGCAGTGCGCCGCTTTTGTTTCTGCACTGTATCAGGAAGCAGGCATACAAGGGCTAAACTCAATTAATGGGAATCAGCTTGTAAACCAGTTCGGTACGTCCTACCACGCCGCCGGAACAGGATACGTGCCGCAGGAAGGCGACATGATAGATTGGAAAGACCATGTCGGAATCTATGCGGGAAACGGTGAGTACATAGCGAGAAACTCGACCGGCGGAGTGCATCGCGGAAGTATGTCGGAAGCAAATCAATGGTTCGGTAATCCGCTTGGCTACGGATCGATAGGTGAATACACCGGAGGCAAAACAGTAACACTTACGACTGATGAAATCGGTAAAAAAGCCAACGAGGCGTTGAGACGGTTAAATCAGGCTAAAGAAGAGGCAATCCGGCTGTTTTCGACGATGCAGGAATCTATAGACAGTGAAACCGAAGGCGCATACATGTCCGGTATGAACAAACTAGCGGAAGACATCAGACAGAAACAGGAAGAGATCAACAAACTATTTAATGCAGGTATTCCGAAAGACGCGGTAGAACAACTGCAAAAACAGCTCAGTACATACGGAACGGTCATGAAACAGAAGCTGACCGACACGTGGACAGAAAGCTGGAACAAAATCAAGACCGAAACGAAGCAAATAGGTGCAGAGCTCACCGGGGACTTTAAGGCACTCGCCGATGCTGAATATGAAGCTACAGTTAATGTGCTCAACAAAGAAAGAACGGAACGCATAAAAGAAGTTTCTAAAAACAAAGAAGACAAGGAAGCGATGGTAGCTGTCGAAGAATGGTATACTGCTAAGACCGCCGAAGCCGCAAAGAAACGTACAGATGCATATAGAGAGTCGTTTGAAAAACAGGCAAAATACGCAATAGATAACCATCGTTCAGATCTGCTTAGGGCATTAACGAGCAGCCGCGACGGACAAGATTATATGAATTGGAAAGGGCAGACAGAAGCCCTTGAAACGTATCTGAGTATATGGAAGACGGGGCATGAGTCAATGCAGTCGCAGATTGCAGAACTTGCGGAGAGCTCAACTGATAAATTCCAAGAATTTTTCCAAAACATTTTGACAGGATCAGAAACACTTGGAGACTCGCTGTATAATCTCATCACAGGAATCGGAGAAACAATATTACAGCAGATTACGCAACAGTGGGCGGGACGGTTGACAGAATCTCTATTCGGCGGCAGCCTGCTCGGTGGAGGAAATAATAACAACAGTAACGGCGGAACATACGACAATGGTATGAATACGATGTTTGACGCGTTCAAAAACAACCTAAGCACGTCTAATGTAGCGTTAGGGCTTTTCTCCGGCAGCACACAAAAAGGCGGAATGGTCATGGGTGCATACAACGTCATCCAAAATGCCATTAATACGGGCACAAAGCCGACAGAAGTCGGAGCAACCGTTACTGCTACAGGTGCTTTAGCAGCATTTACTACAGCAGTCGGTGCGGCTACTGTAGCACTGCAGCTTATGTCTGCAAAATCGGGGTTCGGTTTCGGCATGTTTGGATTTGCGACCGGCGGACCTATCAGCGGTCCGGGGACGGCTACATCAGACAGTATTCCAGCTTGGTTGTCTAATGGTGAGTACGTTCTCAATGCTGACGCTGTCCGAAAAGTAGGATTACCACTGCTTAATGCAATCAACTCGGGACATATGCCGCGTTTTGCAAAAGGCGGGGCGGTAAAGACTGCAGACATCCGAAATATAGAGTCAACAACGATCACGAAAGGCGGAAACAGATCAGTACATTTGGATATCAATACTCTTGATGCTGCATCGTTTGCTGATTTTTTGCGTAACGGCGCCGTAGACGAAATTCGAAAAGCATTTTTTGAAGAAGATTTGAATTTTGCTGGAAATAGCGGGGTGTTCTGATGATACTTAGGAAATTCCCAGAGGATCTTAACGGATTGGCTTGGGAAAGTATAAAATCAATGGATTGGAATACAAAAGTACAAAAATCGGGAAGCGGTAAAGTACGTACGCTTACAACACAGCTATTGCCGAATTGGACGATAGAAACGAAATTCCAGATATTGACCGATGAACAATATAGAAAGCTGTTGGGATTTGTAGCGCTATTGAAAGGCGCGCATATCCCTTTTTTATGGCTTGATCCGGAAGACTATGAAGAAAAAGGAATACAGCTGCCGCTGATCACGAACGGAACATATCAAGCCGTTATGAAAATGGGCGACTATGTAGAACCTGTCGAGTATATCGAAAAAGTGACGGTATACGTAGACGGCGTGAAACAAGCAAGCAGCGCATATACAGTTACCGGCGGGACGGTGAAATTCAAAACTGCACCAGTAAGTACGGCAAAAGTTACAGCGGACTATACATACTACTGGAAAGTTATGTTTGCAGACGACGGAATAGATATTGAACGGCAGTATCTTAACATCAACAAGTCTAAAACATTTAAGTTGGAGGTAGTCCGATGAAAACAGTGAATAAATCTCTTGAGACTTATCTTGAGACAGAAAAGAAGATTACTTCTTGCGATCTATACGAGCTTGTCTTAGACAACGGCAATAAGTATTACTATGCCGATACCGATATAGACATATCTTTTGGCGGGCATACGTACTTACATAACGCATTGTTGATTAAGCGGCAGCAAGTCAAGATTCATGATCGTGTGGTAGTTGACACGATGACCGTCACCGTCCAGGCGGATAAAAACGACAAACTGGAAGGACTGCCGTTCTTACAAGCGGCGCACAGCGGAGTGCTTGACAGAGCTAAGCTGTATCTCCGCCGCTGCTTCTTTCGTGATCAATCTGTCGTGGGGGCAATTGACCTGTTCGGCGGAAATGTAGAAGTCAAATCAGCAGGCGGCATTAAGATTGAATTGTCAGTAAAAGCAGAAACACAAGGGCTCAATATGGAGTTTCCGGTTCGCAGGTACTATCCGCAGGGGAGTTATACGACGAATGAAGACGGCGTTATCTACAGCAAAGAAACCGATGCCGCGACGCTGATTGCGCCGTTCGTACCACGGCGAGAGGTGCTTATATGACAGACGGCGAAAAAATAGCTAAAGCAGCTGCAGAATGGCTGGGCACGCCGCACATCAACGGCGCTAAAATAAAAAGTTGCGGTGTAGACTGCGGCATGCTGCTAATAGGCTGCGTAGAAGATGCGGGACTGCTGAAAAAAGACAGTATCCCGATTGAGTCGTACTCGAACGAATGGCACTTGCACCATAGCGAAGAGTGGTTCTTGAGCTACGTGCAGAAGTATTGTGATGAAGTAGAGACAATGCAGCCCGGGGATTTTCTGTTGTATCAGTTCGGACGGTGCATTTCCCACGGCGCTATCTATGTCGGCAAAGGACGTGTTATACACGCTTATATAGACCGCGGCGTGGTCATGACAGACCTTTCCGACGTGATGTTTTTTGACGCGAAAGGCAGGAGCCGCTTGCGCGGAATTTACCGGTTTAACAGAAAGAAGGTGAGACGATGAGCTTTTTTCGCGGAAGAACAACGACAACGCGGGCAAATAAGATAAGTGAATTTACAGTCAACACCGCGGAATACGGCGCTGTTGTACCGGAAATCATCGGTACGGTGCGAACTGCGGGAAACGTGATCTACTATGATGATTTCACCGCCCATGAACACCGCGAAACGCACAAAGCGGGGAAGGGCGGTAAATCTAAGCAGGTCAGCATTACTTATACCTACACGGTAGCCGTAATTTTGGGACTCTGCGAGGGTCCCATTTCCGGAATCGGTAAAGTATGGATCGGTAAAAATGTACACAATTACCCGGCGGACGATATTCAACTGACGCTGTTCGATGGAAAAGAAAATCAGCAGCCGTGGGCATACACGCAGGGCAAGCACCCGGAAAAAGCCTTGCCGTATCCGGGACTTGCCTACATGGCGGGCGTGATAGATCTTGGTGATTCCGGCTCTATGCCGTCATATAACTTTGAGGTGAAAGGCAGACTATTAGAGACCGGAGATGGCGTTGATGTCAATCCAGCAGACTACATCCGATACGTACTTGATAAAATCGGCAAAAAAGACATGCAGATTATCGGGCTGGATAACTACAGAAAATACTGTAAAGAGGCCGACTTGCTTATTTCCTCTCCGCCGGACGAAGACGCAAAAGCCGCCCGGGAAGTTGTAAATGAAATTGCAAAACTGACCAATGCTTATGTGTTTTGGTCAAATGACAAGCTAAAAATTGTACCACTGGCCGATAGACCGGTAGGTAGCTGGGCACCGGATAAAACAGGTATTACAGACCTGACGGCGGATGATTTCCTGCCGCAGTCCGGCGGAGCTCTTGTAACGTACAAGAGAAAAGACAGCTCTGCAATCTATAATCAGTTCCCGGTAGAGTTTATCAATCGGGCAAACGGCTACGAAAAAGAATCTGTCAGCTACGAATTTACGGAAGACATCAAAAACTACGGCGTAAGAGCCGCCAGTGTAACGAACGCCCATTATGTCTACACAAAAGAACGGGCGGTTAAAATCGCTGAACAACTGGCAAGAAACAACAGGTACGAGAGAACGCAATACACATTTAAACTCGACTGGAGCCTGTGCCGGCTGGAAGTCGGTGACTTGGTAAGATTGACCGATGAAAATTCAGGGATCTTTGAGCAGGTCGCAGTTATTAACGGCATCACAGAGGGCACCGACGGATGTCTGACGGTAACGGCCATATCAAGAGCGCCGGGAGACTATCCTGCGGCAAAATACAACGTACATGCTAACGATAGGCCTTACATTGAATACAACAAAACCGCGCCGGATACCATTCCGGTTATTTTTCAGCCGCCCGCGGATCTTACTGCTGACGGACTGGAGCTGTGGATCGCCGCAAAAGGCAAAGCTGACGGCTGGGGCGGATGTACTGTGTATGTCTCTGACGACAACACAAATTATCGAACAGCCGGGCAAATTGCGGGCTCCGCACGGTGTGGTAAATTAACGCAGCCGCTGTCGCCGATGCCGAATCACCCATCGGGTAATCAAGTATTTGTAACGTGTAATGATCAGCTGCTTAGCGGTACGCCGCAGGACGCGGAACGAAAAAACACGTTGTGTTGGATAAACGGCGAGTGCATGAGTTACATCAACGCTAATCTGCAGTCAAACGGCGCGTGGCTGCTGTCCGGCTTATACCGCGGCCAGTGTAATACAGCTGTCAGAACGCACGCTAAAAATACAGATTTTGTCCGGCTTGATAATTCGGTATTTAAAGTACCGTTCACGAAAGATGACATCGGTAAAAAGATCTATTTGAAATTCTGCTCATACAACATCTTCGGCGCGGGCAATCAAGACTTGTCAGAAGTTAGAGCTTATGAGTATACATTAGCTCCGTACTACATCCCGTCCGTCACAAATATCACAGCGTATAACCGATACAGACAGCTTGCGGACGGCGTGTCTCGTTATGATATCGTCGTAAATTGGACGCCGCCGGAATTGCAATCTTATCTGCAGGGCGACGTATGGTATAAAACCAGCAATGGCCAAGCAAAGGACTTGGTCATCAAAGAAGGTACGAAGGGCTCTGAACTCGGTTTTGACGGAGAATGGACATTTGGTGGTAGCGGAAAAGATCAAGTCGTCATTCCGCAGGCTGTCGTCGGAGATACCTACCTGATCGCGGTCTGCACAAAAGATGAATGGGGCGAAAGTACAAGTCCGGACACATCTCCGCAGCTGAAGATCCTCGTCGCACTTAAAACAGAAATTCCGAATACGCCCGACGGGTTCAACATAGACTTCGGAACAGTGTGCACGGCAAGCTGGAAAGAAGTTACAAATACTGACGTCGCTTTCTATGAAATTCGGACTGATCAATCGCCGGGCGCTGAAACATCGGGATTGTTAGTCAGAACGAATAACCTATCTGCAATACTACCACTGACAGAACGGAGCGGAACGTTGTATCTGTACGCAAAATCCGCAATCGGTAAATACTCCGCCCCGGCGATACTGCAGTATAACAAGCTGGTACCGAAAAAACCGAATCCGCCCGTACTTACAAGTACAATCGGCGGTTTCGGGCTGACTGCAGAAGCGATTCCGAAAGACTGCGCAGGCATGAACATTTATATAAATGGCACTGACGGGCAAAAGACAATCAAGACAGAAAACAACAGCTACAGTCACACATGCGGCGCGGGAATCTACGACGTCTCCATCGCTTACTATGACCTATTCGGAGAGGGCGATAAATCCGGAGAGAGCCGTGTTACTGTCAAAATTTCAATTTCTAAAGACATGCTTGCCGATGAGGCAATCAGTCTTGAGAAAGTAGATAAATTAATCAAGCAGAAGCTCGAGGCGGGCGCAATCGCAAAGCAAGACGTAACGACAATTGTCTCAAATCTCGGAAATCTCATGCTTGCCAAAGCAAATTACAGCGCGATCGCTCAAATGCAGGACGCTATCAATCTACGAGTACAGAAAGGAGATGTCATCAATCAGATTAACGTGTCGCCGACTACGACGACAATAGACGGAAAGTATCTGCACATCAAGAGCACTACGGTTATAGATAACAATGTCATAGTGAGCCGCATGCTTGCGGCAAAAGCGGTTACAGCTGATAAATTGGCGGTTACGTCGTTATCCGCAATTACAGCGAATATCGGGCTGTTGAGGACAAAAACAAGCGGAGCACGGATGGAAATTAAAGATAATTTAATTGAAGCATACGGATCTGACAATAAACGATATGTGCGAATGGGGGTGTGGTAATGGCGCACGGATTACAAGTTTTTAACAGTAGTGGTGATGTTATTACGGATTTAACAAAACGTTTTGCAAAAATCATAGAAAAGAAAACTGTAACAGGAACCGGAGAAATCAACGTAGCTGACTATGGAGCACCCAATAATAGGTTTTGGTATTTTATCGTCTCTCCGTCAACAAGTGATACCGAAGAGATATTCCCAGTGCTGCGCATAACTGATCAAGGTAGAAAAATAATCTGGAAAGGTATAGGAGAACCATTAACTTTTTATTTCGGAGTTTACTAATATGAAATTTTTTGAAATATTAAATCCGGACGAGGCGATTGTGATTGACGATACGTTTAAGAACATTGAACTGTTAGATCACTTCCCGATGTCCGAGTGTCAATTTCGTGCTAAAGACGGCTATCCGTCACACGGAACGTACTATTTGCCGCGGTCAAACCCGAAAGCGACATTAATCGGGATCAGTCTAAACGGATTAAATAATGTAACCCGTTTTGGATTTTCCGCCAACATCGGCGGGATAGACTTTTATGACAGCCACAGCGGCATAGAAAACTATGGTATAGAACCTGTGAAGAGAGATGATATCGCGAGTAAGTCACATGTTTATCTGTTCGGATTTGGCGATGATGAACCATCGGAGCACGGAACGGGATTAGAAATCTGTAATGCTAACGGGAAGGTCGTGTATAGTTCTGCTAAAAGATACCTTAATGTGCTTGGGTGCGGAAGTGAAAAGAGTGAAACGGTGCAGATGAGTGGTACAACTATCGCATTTACGCTCGGCACTGACCACGTTACGAAAATATACGAAAGTCATAAAGTAGGAGCAAAAGGAGTTGTATATAATAGATATCCAAGGTTTACAGTCAATGAAAATAGTATTTCTGTCGGGATGTTGGAAGCACAAACTGTTTATATACCGGACGATGACGCGCCGGATTGGGGGTGGCACCTAATATTTCACTGTTACTATAATTTCGGTTGGCTAATAGGTAATGTTGTTATTTAAAAGGAGAGAAAAATCATGAAAAGAAACTACATTGTAAACGGCAAAGTGTCCTATCCGCAGAATGACGGAGTTTTGACGACATTTAGCTTTCACAATCCGGAAACAGGCGAAATGCTGACAATACAGACGACGTCGCAAGAAGAAACCGATGAACTGAACTACGGCGATACTGTCACTCTTGAAATTAAAAAAGCAGAACTTGAAACGGTCGAAGCACCAGAAGAAACCGAGGTATCTAAATGAAACCGCAGACATTTCAACATCCGGAAATAAGAGATGAAAACGACAACATCATACAGCCCGGAGCATTCGGGAAAAATACACCGTTCTGTACAAAAGGGAACGATGGCATATTCGATTATTTCGCGAACGATATCGAATATCTATACAAACAAGGCGCGGCAGATGATAAAGATTTCAAAGCAAAGTCATTAGCGGTAACGGGTACGAGTGACCTTAATTTAGTCAATGCTGATACGGTCAAAGCGAAGTCATTAGCGGTAACGGGTACGAGTGCAGCACCAACAGCACCGACAGGTGACAATTCTAAAACAATCGCAAATACAGAGTTTGTGCAAAACACAGTATCTGGACTTGTCGGAGCCGCACCGGAAACTCTTGATACGCTTAATGAACTGGCAACCGCGCTTGGTAATGACCCGAATTTCGCAACAACGGTCTCTAATCAAATTGGAAAGAAAGCGAATCAAACAGATTTAGCGGCGGTATCAACAAAAGTAGACAAAAAGGCGGAGCAGACGGACTTAGAATCCACGGCGTCGTTTGTTAATCGACTGCAACGCAAGAAAGCATATAAAGTCGGCGATATTGTCTATTCATCTAAACTACCATCATGGGCATATCTTGAATGCACGCAAGCAGGCACAACAGCGGCCACCGAACCTAATATGTCAACCGTATCGGGGGGGGTAGAAGTTAATGACGGAAGCGTGAAGTGGACAGTTAAAACTGTAACTGCAAAAGAATATGTTGATGAAAAATTTGATAATTACGGACGGATGGAAACAATTAATGCGACTATAGACCCACAATACATCGAAAATTTATCGTGTGTAAAAATAAAAAACATAGTGCATCTTTTTGTACGAATGAAAGGTGCAAGGGAAGGTCTCATTGAAATTGCATCAGGGTTACCAAAATCATTTATAAATCTTGAATTTTATGCCCCTATAAACAACAGCAACGGTAAAGCTGTACGATTGACAATAAATACAGACGGTAAACTATATCTCAGTTATACGGATGAATATACTACATCGCCAGGACATGAATCTGTTGCGTGTTTAGTATATTTAACAAGCGATTGAAAGGAGTAAACAAAATGCGGGAAATAACAGATGGAAGTGCAAAATTCAGGGTAGTAGATAGACGGTTAAAAGCAATGATTGATATGCTTTATCCAGTCGGCATAGTAGTAACAACAGCAACCGATGACGCGCTAAAGCCGGGGGAAGCAGATGGATTAGCAACATGGGAAGAAATTGCGCAGAATAGAGTGCTACAAGGTACATCAAGTGGCGCCGGCGGAACAGTAGAAGCAGGGTTACCAAATATAACTGGTAGCATTATTGGATATGGCGATAGAACAGGGTTTAGCGGAGCAGACGGGATGGCTTATCTATCTGATGAGCAAGAAAGAATTCCATCAATGGGGGATATCTTTCCGGGGAATAAATCTGCATTAAGAGTTAGATTAGATGCGTCAAAATCAAACAATATTTATGGAAACTCAAGCACCGTACAACCACAGGCGTACAAAGTGCATTTCTGGAAAAGGGTAAGTTAATCATGACATTTTTTCAAAATCTCAAAAGAAAAATAAAAAAATACAGTAAACCGCCGTATCTGTGGGGCGGATTCGTCACCTGTGTTTTTGTCTTAGACTTGATAGACTTCGCCGAATACTTCTGCCGAACAAGCATTAATCTCTTAGACAAATGGGAATCAAAGACAGTTGTAAGCGTTGTGTTGATGTACATCTTGTCATTTATTAACAGCGCATACGGCGTAGTGCTCAATGCGTACTTCTGGCTGATTATCATTGATATCAGTACACGCTGGTTGGCGATCGGGTATCAGTATCTTGTTGATAAAGGGATGGATCCGAACTACTTAACGACACGAGAAAAACTGTACGGCATTGTTCTTGCGTTCAGCGCGAAACGCTTAAAATCTAAGATTATGCTGTGGGGCTTTCTGACAAAGTTTATTCTCTTCACAATTTTAATTCTCACGGCTTCGCAGATTGACACGGTTTTATCAGCAATTGAAATCCCGCTGTCATGGCCAGTGCTTAAATTTATGTTTGGCTATATCTGCTACAACGAGATACTATCGATTTGCGAGAATTTACGAGACGCCGGGAATCATCATATCGATAAGTTGATAACGTTACTCGACAACAATATATTCGCGAAACTCAAGAAATAACCGCTAAATAGCGGTTTTTTAGATGGAGGCACTTATGACACTGCAAGAATTCAAAGCCGCGCTTTTAGACGCAAAAGAAATCATACAAGACAAGGCACGCGGGCTGGGGCGTGATGTAAAAGCGTATTGTCACTGGACTGGCGGAGATTACAACACAGACAGTGATGATTATCACATATGTATCCGCGGAGACGGGACAATAATTAACACATTACCGTTATATATGACGCCGGAAGCGACATACCGGCGAAACACAGGATCTATCGCAATCACACTGGACTGCTGCCGCGGTTATACGGCGTGGTCGCATGAAGACGTGGAGCTCGGAGACTGTCCGCCGACCGACGCGCAGATCGAATGTCTGGCGCAGGTCATCGCAGTCATCTGTGATGTAATGGGGATACCGGTAGATATACAGCATGTCATGACTCATGCCGAGGCTGCAGATAACATGGACGGTGAGTATTATCACGAACCGTACGGACCGGAAAACGGATGCGAAAGATCAGATTTGACGATCTTACACGCAGGAGAAGAGTGGATGTCTGGCGGAGACATCCTTCGCGGCAAAGCTATATTTTATATGAATCAAAGGAGTGCGTAATGTATGAGAAGAAAAAGATTATCGCTGTTGCTTGCGCTGTCGTTGCTGTTGTCGCCCTGCTCGTATATCTCATATTCAGCGGCACCACAGGCGACGGAAACGGTGGTGATGCAAAGGACGCAGTACGAGAAGCTCAAGAGTACAGCAAGCAATCAGCAGATGCGGTTAGATCTGCTGGAAAGCAAATTAAATCGGCTGGAGAACAACTCGACAGAAGCATCTCAAGAATTGACAGCGCTGCAGAATCAGCTGATAGAGTGCAGAAAAGAATTGATAGAAACGCAGAAACAATTGCAGAGTGCCGAGATCTCATTGCAGACAGCAGAAGAGAACTTGATGAAGCTGCAGACATCTTTAGACAGGTTGACGAAGAAAATCGATGAGCTGACGCATGACGTGAAGCTTGCGAAACGACAAAGAAACCTCTGGTCATACATTGCGGGAGCAGTGGCGACGGGCTGGCTGGTAGATAAATTAAGTAATTAACGGGGCGGGAAACCGCCCTCTTTTTTATTGCGTGGTATAAAGATAATTTATAATAAAATATCTTGAAAATGTATTGACTAATCAAAGATGATATAGTAATATATAATCAAGAAAGGACAAGAGTTAAAACAAGGAGGTAAGAAAAATGATTAGAAACATCGGAATCGAAGAAGGCGGAAGAATTTTAACGGACGGGAATCGGACAATAAAATTCGAAAGAGTAGGCAGGGGCTACGAGATGTATGAACTGAGTGGGAACAGATATACCCGCTGCGGAATCGCGAACGCAGACGAAGAAACATCAGATGCGGATTTGTGGGCAATCGCCACAGATGAATTATATTAAAAGGAGGATTGGAGTTAATGACGGAGGGCAAAAAATCCGCCCCGGGCTGGGGCGGGCGCCGTAAAGGCGCCGGTGCTAAAAGAACACTGCCGGAAGGCGCAAGAACTCGGTCTATCAAGATGACCGACGAGGAATTATTAAAAGTCAAAAAAGTTTTAAATGAATCAAGGAGGAATAAAATGTTTAAATTGTATGGAATGAAAGACATTAAGAAGGGAATCCTGTTCAATATTGAAGGAAGTCCCAACGGTGTGATCGCAGTCGCTACAGCGCTGAAACCCGGATTGAATGAAAGAGTAGAGCTTATCGACCACAGATTTCAAACAAGATTCGGTGTTTACGTAAGCACCGAACCGCCTGCTAATTATCCGGTGAAAAAATCGATAATCGGGGAAACTGTTCTTATCGGCAGCGGCAACGATCTAAACGATTTAAAAGAAATAGAAACATACGGACTGGTCAAAATTAGCATATATAAGACTTCTGACAGGATTCATGTACAAGTCGAAGAGCTGGATATGGGAGATATTACAGTAAACGGAGAGGGTACAGACTGGACTGTAGAAGAAAATAACGGAAGGTTTAAAGGATTAGACGACTACGCAGAATACTTTGTAAAATCTATTAAAAATGCAAAAAGTGCAAAACGGAATGGGAATGAAATCTTCGTGATTAAATATTATGAAGACATTGACGATTACGCGGAAGTAAAATATAAATTATCTGTAACAAAAGATCTCGTCGGCGCGATCGGCTGCAGCACTCGGTCTATAAAAAGGAGTGAATTATAAAATGAAAAGAGCGATATCATTATCGCTCTTTTTAATCTTGTGACGACACTTTGTCAAAAATCCGTCAAAAATCGGCGAAATATACTGAAACATTTTGAAACGAAACACTGAATTATAAATACTAAAAATACAGTAATTACCGACGCTTGAAACATTTTGAATTATACTGAAATACCGCTAAATCATTTCGCAATAGAAATGGAAGGACTTCTACTGTCTCGGGAGGAACCATGCGAAGGACGAAAATTATCTGCACTATCGGTCCGCTGCCGTTTTGAAAGGGAAAAAATTTTCGGGAGGACAGCCTTTGTGTCATCGCGGCAGGAGTCAGGCAGGGGGAAATAAACCGGCGGAAATCCTCTGCCACGAATATCATGCACATTATGCAGGTGTAAAAAGAAAGGCTTGCGGCGGGAAACCGGCCGCGGGCTTTTCCTGCGGAAGGGAGAAATTATGGAAATACTGCGGGCGGCCAATGCGGAAATTGCCATGCGGAGAATTCTGCAGGCCGCCGTTTCGGAAAAGGCGAGCGATGTCCATCTGGAACCGTGCCGTGAATTTGTCCTTGTCCGGTTCCGCATTGACGGAACTCTTACAGAGAGGTACCGGCTGCCCCCTGATATGGCGGCGGGACTGTCGGTGCGGGCCAAAGTCCTGGGCGGTATGGACGTGGGGGAAAACCGCATTCCCCAGGACGGAAGCTTTTCGGAAATCAGGGAAGGAAAAAATACAGATTTCCGTCTTTCCGTGATGCCTTCGGTTTACGGGGAAACGATCGTCATACGGATTTTATCGGGGCAGATGGATTTCATTGAAAAGAATGAACTCGGGATGCTTCCCTTGCAGAAGAAAATATTCCGCACAAAAATAGGAAAGAAAAGCGGCATGATTCTCACTACCGGTCCTACGGGAAGCGGGAAAACATCGACGCTCTACGCGGCGCTGAAACTGGTGTGCTGTCCTGAAATCAGCGTGATTTCCGTGGAAGATCCCGTGGAGTACCGCATACCGGGAATCACCCAGGTGGAAGTGAATGAAAAAGCGGGCCTTACTTTTGAAAAAGGTCTCCGTTCTCTTGTGCGGCAGGATCCCGATGTGGTGATGATCGGGGAAATACGCGACCGGGAGACGGCGGAAATTGCCGTACATGCCGCTCTTACCGGGCATCTTGTCCTGTCTACGCTTCATACGAACGATGCCGTATCGGCGCCTGCCCGCCTGACAGATATGGGCATTCCGCCGTACCTGCTCTCCGCGTCGCTGTCTCTCATCATTTCTCAAAGGCTTGTGAAGAAACTCTGTCCCGCCTGCCGGAAGGAAATGGTTATTACAGGAGAAATGGCGGAAGAAAAGTTGTTTCCTGAAGCGTTTATCGGGAGACGGGCATACATGGCAAAGGGCTGTGATCATTGCAGGGGGAAAGGCGCAGACGGGCGGACCGGTGTTTTTGAAATGCTGGAAATAGGAAAAGAGGAACGACGGCTGCTTCATGAAAACGCGGCAGCCGAAGAGTTTTCAGAATGTATGAGAAAACAGAGACAGTATTCCCTGAAGGAATCCCTTTTGCGGTTAATGGAAAGCGGCGCCGTCCCGCCTGAGGAAGCGGCGCTCTTATGGGAGTGACTATGAAACATATTGAACAGTGGCTGGCCCTTTACCCGAAGGCTACAGATATCCATCTTACGGAAGGCGGAAGGGTTATTGTCCGTGAATATGGCGAACTTAAAGAATTGGAGGAAAGAGCGGAGAAAAGTTTTTTTGATATGCTTTTCCATTCCTGCCTTTCACCGGATAAACGAAAAGTGTATGAAGAAAAAGGTGCATGCGATACTTCTTTTTCCATAGGAGAAAATCGGTTCCGCATCCATCTGTACCGGGCGGGCGGAAAAGACTGCGCGGCGCTCCGTGTGCTGCCCGTGCTTGACCGTGTGGAAAAAGATCCTGATGAAAAATGGCTTGAGAAGATTGCAAAATTATCCTCCGGCCTTGTCCTTTTTTCAGGCCCTACAGGAAGCGGGAAAAGCACCACCATGGCAAGAGCACTGGAAGGAATCGGCAAGGAAAAAGCGCGTCACATCGTGACCTTGGAAGATCCTGTGGAGTATGTCCTTTCCGTGGGGAAATCCCTTGTCCGTCAGCGGGAAATCGGTCGTGACGCGGTAAGTTTTGCCGAGGGTGTCCGCGAATCTCTCCGCGAGGATCCTGATGTCATTGCCGTAGGGGAAATGAGGGACAGGGAAACCATAGCGGCGGCGCTTACCGCGTCAGAAACAGGGCATCTCGTTTTGGGGACGCTCCACAACGGGCGCGCTCTGGAAGCCGTCGGCCGCATGGTCCATGTATTTCCGGCGGAAGAACAAAACGAAGTGCGCCTGATTATTTCTTCCGTCCTCCGCTGCGTGTCGGCGCAAAGACTTTGGCGGATGGGAACTAAAACTGTACTGCTCCGTGAAATTCTGACAAATACCCCTGCTGTGGCGAACCTCATCCGCGAAGGAAAAGAAGCACAGGTCCTGTCCTATATGGAAACGGGTGTGAATGACATGCGCACTCTGCGCCAGGCGGTATACAAGGTAAAGGGCGTGACAGAAAAAGAACGAGAAGAACTTTTGCATTTGGCGGGAGAGTAAAATGGAGTTCCTTTATAAAGCGTACGCTGACAGCGGAGAAGTAGAGGAAGGAAGAGTGGCGGCTGCCGGCAAAAGAGAAGCAGCGGATGAACTCAGAAGCCGCGGGCTGCACCCGATGACCATCAGAAAAACGGGAGAAAAGAAAAAAGTGTCCCTTTTCAAAAGACGCCGTCTCGCCGATTTGGCGGAAGAATGGGAATCACTTCTTTCCGCGGGGATTCCCGTAACCGAAACTTTGGACATCCTTGGCGGCGGCCGGAGCGGGAAAGAAAAGATTCTTCTGGGCGAGATCAAGGCGACCATCGAAGCAGGGCACTCCATTGCGGAAAGTTTCGCGGGATCCCGTGCGTTTCCGCCTTTTTTTACGGCCCTTCTGCAGGTAGGCGAGCTGTCGGGAACGATTCCGGAACAGCTCCGCCTGGCCGCCGCGTGCTATCGCAAGGAAGAAGAATTTATTGCCGGTATGAAGTCGGCTCTTTCCTATCCTGTTTTTGTTCTCTTCTTTTCCTTTCTTGTATTTGCATTGATCCTTACTGTCATCCTGCCGTCCTTTGCCGCGCTTTTTGACGCCCTCGACATACCGCTTCCGGCGGTGACGAGGGCGGCGCTTGCTCTGGGCCTGTTCTTACAGGAAAAAGGGTTTTATTTTCTTGTTGAACTTCTCTTGGGTGCAGTCGGCGGTGTCGTCTGGTTACGAAGTGAACGGGGAAAAAGAAGTACAGATGCGTTTCTTTTCCGCTTCCCTTTTATCCGGAGGCTGTACCTCATCCGTGTGACGCTTGCCCTGTCGGCACTTTTGAAAAGCGGGAAAACCTTGTCCGACGCCCTTGCTGATATAGCGGACATAACGGATAACGGCGCCGTAAAAGAAGAATTGCTGAAAATAAAAAAGGATATAGAGAGGGGCGGCGATTTTGCCCAGAGCATGGAAAGATCCTTTGGCGATACCGCCCTTGCCCGCATGATCCATGTAGGAATGGAAAGCGGGCGGCTTCCTCTCTTTCTGGAGCGGAGCGCCCGCCTTATGACAGAGGAAACGAAAAGGAAACTGACAGGATTCAGAAAGATTCTGGAACCTTCTCTTTTGCTTTTTGTAGGTCTTGTAACAGCGGCAATCATATTTTCCGTCCTGCTTCCCGTTTTCAGTGCCGTGGGGACGCACATGGGCGTTTAGTATCGAAGGGCGGAAATTAAATTCCGGATGCCGGATATGGGATAAGATAAAAAGCGCTTTTCGGAATTTAGGTACAGGGACAAAAATTTTCCTGTGGTTTGTGTTTATGACTTTTAATCATACTTTTGTTTTGCTATACTAAAAAATAAAGTATGATGAGAAGGAGGCGGGACGAGTGGGTCTTTCTGTACGTGAGATACTCATACTGGATTATTTTGACGGCAAACCGGTGCATGCAAAGATGCCGTCTTATCTGTATGCCACTTACGGAAGCGACGCCGATCTCTGTCTGGACCGCCTCTATGCTGATGGCTGGATCCGCGAAAGCACTCCCCGGGAAACGGTGAATATGCTTCCCGATAAGGCGCTTTCCGATTTCCTTAAACGATACGGCCTCTCCGGTGAAGGATCGCATACAGAACTTGTCCGGCGTGTAATCCATGAAGTTCCTGAAAAAAATTATAACCACGCTGTACCGAAAGTATACGTGCTGGAACCTAAGGGACGTACCGAGGTGGGACGCCATATGGCGTATGTCCTGAATGTTCGTGAAAACTACGGACTTACGGAAGGAGAAATCGGCGAGTCCCGTTCTGCTCTGGCTCTGAAAGGGAATCCCTGTTCCGCCAGGGATATACTGGAGCGCGCTTTTCAGCAGAAGGTCTCCATCTATACCATGGCGGGAGAATGGTCGAAGCTGCGCAACCTGTACTATGTCATGGCAAACTTCCATCTTCGTGCGGAAGCGGGGGATAAGGCGCTCTCCTGCCTGTTCCTTGTCTTCTTCCTGGATATGTCGGGGATGGGGAATAGAAATACCGTTATTCCTTATGAAAACTTATTTCCTACCCAAAAGGGAATGATCCTTCTTTTAGATGAGGTGCGCCACAGGGAGAACATGACGGCGGAGGAAGTGAAGGCGGTATTTCTTTCTTCTGTTGCGCGCATGGCGCCGAGACTGCCGTTCTCTTATTTCTCCCCGCAGGTCATGGCGGCGCAATTGCTGGAACGTCTCCGCGGCGTTCCCTTTAATGGGGCGAAGTATATCGCGGAACGGAACGTGCCCGACCCTTCTGCCGGCGCATACCATTATGTCCCTTGGGGGCGTGAGGAAGCCGGCAGCTTGAAAGAGGTGCCGAAATTTACTGTGCCGAAAATCATGGCGCCGCCCAGCCTGCGTATGCCGCCCGCTTTTACGCGGCCCGTCCCTTTTGAATCGACAGAAGCGCGGAAGCGGCGGGAAGAAATGGAAAAACGGATGGTCCGCACTGTAGAGCGTCCAACACCGGAGGAGAAAAAGGAAAAAGGTCTGCTTGTGAAATTGAGAAAATGGATATAGGAGAAACTATGGAAAAACGGATCCGTGTCGGCTGTTACGGCGCGAAAGGCTCCTATACCTATGAGGCCATGGAACGGCACTTCGGTGAGCGGGAGCGGGAAGAAATATATTTCCCCCTCTTTGAAGATGTGACGAAAGCCGCTGCGGGAGGAATGATTGATTACGGCGTTGTACCCATTGAAAACTCTTCCACCGGGGGTATTACGGAAGTCTATGACCTTATCAGGGGCTGCGGCTGCGCCATCGTCGGTGAAGAACTGGTAAAAATCGAGCACCACCTGCTGGGACTGCCGGGAGCGGAAATGGAAGATATCGATACGGTCTACTCCCATCCCCAGGGATTTGCCCAGTGCCGTCTTTTCTTCAATGACCATCGGGATTGGAAATTGAAACCTTATTTTTCCACATCCCAAAGCGCGGAACGTGTTTCAAAGGATGGAAAGAAAAATCAGGCGGCCGTAGCAAGCCGGACGGCGGCGAAGCTGTATGGGCTTTCCGTACTGAAAGAAAATATCTTTTTTAATGAAAACAATTACACCCGTTTCTTCATCATCGCACCGAAAATGGAAATATCCGATAAAGCGGATAAGATCACTCTTGCCATTTCCGTCAGGCATGAACCGGGCGCACTCTACCATGTGCTGGGATACTTTTTCTACGGCGGTATGAATATGACCCATCTGGAATCCCGTCCGCTCGAAGGGAAACCTTTTGAGTATTTCTTCCACATCGATGTCATGGGTTCGCTGAAAGATCCATCAAATACGCGGACACTGGAGGGACTGTCTTCCATGTGCAGTTATTTTAAAATTCTGGGAAACTACGAATCGTGCGGCAGATGACAGAAGTAAAATGCGGAATGAAAGATAACAGAAAGGCAGACATCAGGAGACCGATGTATGATGCGGACCTTCTTCTGGTATGAAAAGGACCTCTTTTACCGGGCATTTGGTTTGTCCGGCAGAAGAGGTCCTTTATCTTGAAATCTTCTTTTGTTTAATCAGAAAGCGGCTTTGATGGCGCCGTTGTATTTCTTCTCGATGAAATCTTTGGATTCCTGGCTGGTAAGGGCTTCGATCAGTTTTTTGATTTCAGGGCGGGTTTCATCTCCTTCACGGACAGCGACAATGTTTGCGTATGGGGAATCGCTGCTTTCGGTGAAGATGGCATCTTTCGGATTCAGTTTTGCTTCCAGGGCAAAATTGATATTGATAACGGAAATATCAGCGTCTTCCAGCGAGCGGGGGAGCTGTGGCGCCTCCAGTTCAGAGAATTGAAGATTCTTTTTGTTTTCTGTGATGTCCTGCGGTGTAGCGGTGATGGGTGCACCGTCACGGAGCTTGATGAGCCCCGCAGACTGGAGCACGAGGAGCGCGCGGCCGCCGTTTGTGGGATCGTTCGGGATGGCTACACGGGCGCCGTCAGGAAGATCTTTCAAGTCTTTAATCTTTTTAGAGAAGACGGACATCGGTTCCAGATGGATCGCTCCTGCGGAAACGAGTTTCAGATTTCTTGACCGGGCGAATTCATCCAGGTACGGTTTGTGCTGGAAGTAGTTCGCGTCAAGGTTTTTGTCGTTCAGCGCCAGGTTCGGCTGTACATAATCGGTAAATTCGATGATTTCCACATTGACACCTTCTTTGGCAAGCTTATCTTTTACGGCGCCGAGAATTTCAGCGTGGGGGACGGGAGACACGCCCACTTTGAGAGTGACCGCCTTGCTGTCTTTCGGAGCGGGAGCCGCCGCTTTTTTCTCATCGCCGCAGCCTGTGATAAAACCTGTGAGTGCCAATGCGGCGACGGATGCGATGATTGTCTTTTTGAATTTCATGAAAAATTCCTCCTTTGACGTTCTTGCTTAAAAAATTGTAATAAAAAATCTTCCGTCCAATAAGGGACGAAAGATCGTGTTACCACCCAAGTTCATTTGCACGTCACCGTGCAAATCTCTGTAGGTACGAGGGAAATCCTGATACCGCAGCTCTGTAACGGGAGCGCCCGGACTGCTTAATGATTCGGCATATCCGGCTCAAAGACCATGTTCGGCAAACTTCCTGTACTTCCTTTCACCTTGCGGAAGCTCTCTTTGACATTCGTTTTGCTTACTCTTCTTCTCATTGCCTGTGATTAAGTTGTGCCTACTATAGCATTTTCTTTCGGCAGATGTCAAGCGGAAAAAATAGTCTGCGAAATATATTTTGCGCTGCGGTATTTCCTGCGGGGCGGTTTCCGCGGCAGCGTACGGGTGCAGTTGAAATACATTAATAAAAAAAGCAGACCTGCTGCGGCAAGCCTGCTTCTGTTTTGCCTGGCCCCAAAGGGCATGGTGGAGACGAAGAGGATTGAACTCTCGACCTTACGGATGCGAACCGTACGCTCTCCCAGCTGAGCTACGTCCCCATGAAAATCAGTCCCTGAAAAGGACAAATCAATTATAGCACATGATTCAATTTTTTGCAGTCCCGTATGATTTATACTGTTGATGTAGCACCGGCATTGCCGTGCGTACCTCGGCGGTTCTTTTACTGCATGGCTGCAGCGGCGCTGATGGCGCTGCCGGATGATAGCGGAGGAGGTTCTTACCAGTCGATCCAGGTGAGAGCTTTTTCCAGCTGGTAGAAAGATTTCCCGTCCCAAAGGATGTCTTCGGTGAGGTGGTTGATACAGTCTTCTTCCTCATCGGATGTGTAATGATAGACGAGCTCCATGAAATCTTCAAACGGTTCTTTTGTCCAGCGGTATTTCTCTATGCTCACCCGCCACCTCTGCTGGCCGGGATGGTACACAAATCCTGAAAAATGGTAGACATATCCTTTGTGGCGTACACTGGCGCCGCCGTCCATGAGATAATCGATAAATTCGTCCGCGTCTCCGCCCTTCATAATGCCTCCTTTTAATAATATAGCTTTATTATACTATATTTGTTTGTCTTATTTCTGTCCTGTGCTATAATGAGTTGATCTATTAATAAACGAAACTAATAAACGAAACGGAAATTTGTTCCGGCAGTTGTCCATTCTGAGCACCAACTATAAAAAACGGGAGGAAATATGAAAAAAGCGATTATATTATCCAGCGGCGGTGTGGACTCGACGACCTGTCTCTCCGTGGCTGTAAATGCACTGGGAGCAGAGAATGTCAGCACTGCTTCTATTTTTTATGGACAGAAGCATAAAAAGGAATTGGATGCCGCAAGAGCGGTGGCGGCATATTATCATGTGCCTCATTATGAATTTGATCTGGCGCAGATCATGCAGTATTCCAATTGTTCTCTTCTGTCCCATTCGACGGAGAGTATTGTACACAAAAGTTACGGTGAGCAGATTGCGGAAAAGGGGGCAGGAAAGGTATCTACGTATGTTCCTTTTCGGAACGGCCTCATGATTTCTGTGGCGGCAAGTCTGGCAGCCGGCATTTATGAAGAGGAAGAGACGGATATTTATGTCGGCGCCCATGGAGATGATGCGGCGGGAGAAGCGTATGCCGACTGCTCGCCCCGGTTTCTGAAAGCCATGGGGGAAGCGGTTGCTGTCGGCACATACGGCAAGGTACATCTGGTTTTTCCTTTTGCCGATAAAAATAAAACCGGCGTCGTGGCGGAAGGGCTGAAACTGGGAACGCCTTATGAACTGACATGGAGCTGTTATGAGGGGGGAGACACGCCTTGCGGCGAATGCGGGACCTGCATAGACAGGGCGAAAGCGTTTGCTGAAAACGGGGTGGAAGACCCGTGGAACGGAGGGAAGGGATAATATGTTTACAGTAACGAAAAGGATGGAAATCAGCGGAGCGCACTTCCTGCGTCTGAACTATGAAAGCAAGTGCACTTCAATGCACGGGCACAACTGGATCGTGACTGTCACCGTGCAGAATGATAAGCTTGATGAAAACGGCATGGTGGTAGATTTCACGAAGATTAAGGATATCGTTAATCTTTTTGACCACCGGTGCGCTAACGATATCATGGAAGGCTTGAACCCCACGGCAGAAAATATGGCGAAATGGCTTTGCGACCGCATTCCCCACTGTATCCGCGTGGCGGTGCAGGAAACGGAAGGAAATACAGCGGTATATGAAAAATAAGTTTCCCGTGGCGGAAATATTTGACAGCATTGATGGAGAGGGAAAACGGACAGGGTATATGGCGGTATTTGTCCGGTTTGCCGGCTGCAATATCCGCTGTACATACTGCGATACGGCATACGCTTTGAAAGAGTCCGACGCGGAAGAATTCCTTACGAAAGAGGAACTCTTAGGCCGTATCCGTTCCTATCCCTGGAAGCGGATTACTTTTACGGGAGGAGAACCGCTGCTCCAGCCTCTGCAGGAAATCTGCGACATCCTCGGGGAAGAGGGGTATGAAATTAATATAGAAACGAACGGCGCAGTTCCACTTTTGGCGCGCCGTCCCCAAAATCTTTTTTATACGATGGATTACAAATGCACAGACAGCGGAATGAAGTCTTTCATGCGGCTGCCGAACTTAAAGGAATTGACGGAGGAGGATGTTCTGAAATTCGTCGTCTCCTCGAAAACGGATTTGGAGGATATGAAGGAAATCATTATAAAGTATTTTCCCCGGGGCGGTCCGAAGTTTTATGTGAGTCCCGTGTGGGGGAAAATAGAGCCGCGTGAATTGGTCGAATATGTGAGAAAAGAAAAACTGGCAGAAGTCTGCGTGCAGGTACAGCTCCATAAAATTATCTGGGAGCCGAACAGGAGAGGGGTCTGAAATGGATCAGAAAAAATTGGAACAGGCGGCGCGCCTGATTATAGAAGCAGTCGGGGAAGATCCCGAAAGAGAAGGACTTTTGGAAACGCCCCGCCGCTTTGCGGAAATGGTGGCCGAGCAGCTGGCCTATGCGGCGGTGCCCAATGAAGAAATCGCCCGCGCTTTCGAGAAGACGTTCTCTTCTCCTGAAAGTGACATGGTAGTGGTGAAAGATATTTCCCTCTTTTCCCATTGCGAGCACCATATCGCCCTCATGTACAATATGAAGGCGGCTGTGGGATATATCCCCAGAGGGCGTGTTATCGGTCTGTCAAAAATTGCCCGCATCGCCGATGCCGTTTCTAAGCGTCTCCAGATTCAGGAACGGATAGGAGCGGATATACGGGATATCATGGAACGGATTACCGGTGCCGGGGATGTGATCGTTCTTTTGGAAGGGGAGCATTCCTGTATGACGGCACGGGGGATCAGAAAACCGGGAACGCTTACAAGGACGATTTCCGCATCCGGACGGTTCAGAACAGACGGAGATTTGCGCAAAGAATTTCTTTCCATGGCGAAGTAATGGAGACCGGTGGAAAGACCGGTTCCTGTTCGTGGTTCATTTCAAAGAATAAAATTTAATTGTTTATTCATTTTTGGTATAATGCGGATATGGAAAAGATAAAAAAACAACTGCAGATAATTTTATATGTATGGATATGGCTCCTTTCTTTTTCCGTGGCGGACGCGGCAACAGTCATTACTGATGAATACTGGATAACGACGGCGGATCAGGGGAAGATTGAACAGCGCTACCGCAATCTTGGTATATACGAAGTGGCAAAGAAAACCGTTTCAAGAAAAGAAGAACTGTACGGCAATTATACTTACCGCGTGTGGTATCCGAAACGGCTGGAAACGGAAAACCGGAAATGGCCCATGGTATTTCTTTTGAACGGGACGACCTCGACCTGTGATCTTGATGAGCCGATTTTTGAACATCTTGCCAGCTGGGGCTTTATTGTCGTGGGCAATACGGACAGGAATACGGGACTCGGATACTCGGCGGAATGGGGACTGGAACTCATGGACAAGCTGGCGGCGGATAGAAAAAGCGTGTTTTTTCAAAAGATCGATGAGGAAAATCTGGGGATCGGCGGACACTCCCAGGGAGGCGTCGGCGCGGTGAAAACGATTTTATTCCGAAAAGGCGGCGGACGTTTTAAAACGGTCGTCACTGTTTCGGCGGTGACGGAATCATTTGCGGACAAATTAAAAATGAACAGCTGGAAGTATGACGCTTCTGCGGTCAATGTGCCGTGGTTCATGGTGAGCGGCGACAGGCTGGATGATCGTCTCATTACACCGCTTCCGGATATGGAGAAGATATTTCAAAAGGCAAAGACAGCGATGGTCATGGGACGGCGTTCCCGTGCGGACCACAGCCATGTGCAGGCCGAAGCGGACGCTTATGTGACGGCATGGTTCCGCTGGCAGCTGGCAGGGGATCGGTACGCGGGGAAAGCGTTTCTTGGAAAAGACGCGGAGATACTCACAAATAAGGGATGGAACCATACGGCAAGAAAGAATTTATAAGAGAGGCGCAGAAAAATATTTTTCTTGCGGGGAACTCTCTTTTTTTGTACGATGAAGTCAGCGAGGTGTATGATGAAAAATAAAGAAGAGACTGTTTTAATTACTGCTGTAGACAATGGAAGCACGGTAGAATTGGAAATCAATACGACGCTGCCCCACGAAGAAACAAAGGAAATGCTTGCCGGCGCGGTATGTGCCGTTTATGGCATTTCTGATTTCCATGAGGGGGATGTGGCGTCCTTTTTGGAAGCGCTTGCTGATGAATACAGAAAAGAAGAGAGGTCTCCCCATTCTCCCCTGGTGAATTGAAGCGGGAAGCGCTGTACGGAAGAATCTCTTCTGCATGGTTCCTGGGGAAAGGAATCGGCGGTTCAGCGGCGGAAAAATTGAAAACCGGCGGTAATCCGCTGCTGATGGCACGCGGTAAAAGAGGAGGCGGATCGTGGGAAGAAAAGAATATCTTGAAAGCATGGGTGTCCGGGCGGCCCGGCGCGCTTTCTTTTCCTATACGACCGAGCCGGAGGGGAGCTACAGCATCCACCGCGTATTTATCCGATTCCTCGAAGTGAACCGTATGGATATGGGCCAGGCGGAGAAGCCGAAGGTGGCCGCTTTCCTTACGGATTATATCCTGCTCCGTATCTATGTGGCGAAGTATGTCCTTGCCGGATATGCAGAAACCTATGCGCCGCTCTTGGATTTGTTCCGCGGTTTTGAAAAAGTGGAAAAGAAATTCTCCCTGTTTATGGAACGGGAAACAGCGCCCGGCCATGGCGCGGAACGAAAGTTTCTGCCGCCTGATCTGCGGAGACGCTATGATGAGCGCGGCATGCGGAAGACGATTGAACTTTTTGACAGTATCTCCCGGAGGTATGAAGAGAGGGAAGACACGCCGGAACGGGTTATGAAATGTATCGTTGACGAATGCCTTTCTACAATCGCCATACGGAATGAAATATCTTTATCGGCGCCGTCCTTTTGGTTTTTTACCAGAGAAATGAACGGGTACATCAGGTACCTGAACCGTTTTTACAGCGGCCTGATTCCGCCGGCAATTCACGAAAGAATAAAAGCGCCCATGATGGAAGAAGAAATGCGCAGTGATGCTGATGAAGAAAGCGGCGGGTTTAATTATGAACGCGCGGCATACATCATTTTTGCCATTGCCGGTGTGATCTGCGCCCTTATCGCGGCAGGCTCAAGATAGTTTTGCGGCTTTTTTTGAAATATGGTATATTGGGTGCAGCCATGCGTGGTGATTAGCTGAAGAATAACGTCAATGGAGATGGATATGCAGATAACAATTGCAGGCGGCTGCGGTGATTTCGGACGCAGCTGCTTTTTTGTTGAAGGAGGGCGACACGCTTTTATCGTGGATGCGGGAACTTCGACGGACGGACTGGACCGGGTACCTGATCTCACAGCGGAGCAGGCGGCAAGAGCAGAATACCTTTTCATCACCCATTCGCACCGGGATCATACAGGGGCGATTGGATATTTCGAGTCTCTCGGTTTTGCAGGATCTGTGCTTTTGACGAACCAGACATACCGGCAGATGAAAGAGAAGCCGGGGAATACGATGATTCTTGATTCGACAGCGCCCGAACTGGAATTGGAACGGGATTTCAGTTTCCGCTGGGGGCGGAGCGGCCATTGTGCCGGTTCCGTGTGGTACGATATTTCCTGTGAAGGGAAAAAATTGTTCTTTTCGGGGGATTACCGAAGCGATGACCCTTTTTATGTCTGTGATGATGCGGAAGGGAAAACGGCGGATGTGGCCGTCCTTGATGCAGCATATCCGGGTGATCGTACGGGGGCAGATATGCGCCGGTCGGTTCTTGATAAAATATTGGAATTGGTGTGGCGGGGGAAACCGCTTCTTCTTCCTGTGCCGCATTTCGGCAGAGGGCTTTCCATCGCGGCATATTTCCGTAATAAAGGAAGTATGGAGATTCCCGTGCATATGGCTTCCGGACTTTATGACGAATGGCTGCGTCTGGGACGGAGAAAATATTTCGCCCGCCGGGAAGTGCTTGCCCTTCCCAATGAAACGTTTTCCTTATGGGACGGAAAAACGATTCATGACAATGGGGTTTATTTCCTTACCGATGCCCAGTTGTCGCGGTCAGAGAACAGGAAACTCATTGAGCGGCACCCTGAACTTTCACTGCTCATGACAGGCAGCATCCATGGCTACGGCAAAGCGAAAGATTATTATGAAAGCGGCAGGGCGGAACTTGTTCTCTGGCCGAACCATATGACGGAAAGGGAAATGTGGGAGCTTGCCGGGAAAAATCATTTCAGAAAAATTATTCCTTATCACAGCACAGACCGGAAACCGGAGTCTGATGTATTTTCTTTATAAGAGAAATGAATAAAAAGAAATACGCAGTCAGGAATATTCATGGTATAATGAAAAAAATAAAATCCTTCAAAAGAAAAGAGAGGCGGGATTTCTATGTTGAAGTATAAGAATATTCTTGTTCCTTATGATGGTTCTGCCCACGCGAAAAAGGCGATGGCGCAAGCTGCGGATCTGGCGGCCGCCGGCGAGGGTACGAAGCTTTACATCGTGTCCGTGTGCAATATGGTTTCCGCCATGAGCAATTTTGACCAGGTATCCATTGCGGAAGGCTGCCTTACTTCCAAGCTTTCAGAGGATCTGGAAGCGCAGTGCCGCCGCGATTTGAAAGAAGCTGTCGCTATGGTTCCTGAAGGTGTGGCGCATGAAACGGTTTTTGAAATCGGTTCGCCCGGACCGGTCATTCTCAGTATTGCTGAAGATAAAGGGTGCGACCTCATCGTCATGGGAAGCAGGGGACTCGGTCCGCTGAAGGGCATTTTCATGGGATCGGTTTCCAGCTATATCGTAAGCCGGGGCAAGTATCCCGTGCTTATCGTAAAATAATTTAAGACTCGGCGGTGGTGGAAACGAAATTCTTTTCATCACTGCTTTTTTATTGACAGGCGGGAGTTAAGTTATGACTCACTTTAAATGGCTGAAAAAAGAAATACCCCGTTGGGTGAAGGAAGAAATTATTACCCGTGAAGCGGGAGATTCTCTTATTTCTTTATACAGGAATGAAGAACGCCATTCTCATGGCGAAGGGCTTTTCGTGCTGGCTGCCGTATGTTTCCTCACTGGTCTGATTTTCATCTGCGCCGGCGTATGGAACGGTCTTTCTCAGGATGAGCAGTTTATGATGGCTCTTGTGCCTTTGGTGCTGTCCATTCTTATTATTGCGGCGATTTTGTGGCAGGATCGTCCTGTGATGGATCGAATTCCGGCAGAAAGCGTCCGCTTAGAAGAAGCTGAAAACACAGCAGAGCTGCTTTCCGGGGAAACAGGGGGAACGGTTTCTGCCGGAAGCGGAATCGAAGAAAATACCGCGGCGGGAAATAAGGGAAAAGATCTGTCTTCTCTTCTTCCTTCCGTTTCTTACCGCCACCGCGTGCCTGATGTTATTCGGGAGGCGGCCGGTGTTTTTCATGGCGTGGCGGTCTTGTGCGCCGTATGGATGGTAAATGAGTCTTTCAAGCTGTCGGGGGATTGGTTTGTTCTTGCAGCGGTGTCCTGCGTATTCCTTCTTCTGATGAGCTGGGCGTTTCCTACAGCAGGACTCGGTATGGTCTATATGGCGTCGTCTGTTCTTGTGTACCGTTTATCACCGTACCGGGGATGGCCGGAAGCGGCGGCATGGGTGTTTCTTGTTTTGGCGCTTCCCCTCCTGGTGCGGCTTCTGGGAGAACGGCGTCATAAAGCGGTCGTCTGTTACTCATGGTTTTGGGCAGTCTGCGTACTTCTCCTTATTTACTGGACGGCGTCCAACCTTTTATGGCAGACGATGTTTTTTGCTCTTGCGGCGGCGCTTACCTGGATGGCGGGCAGTATGCTTTCTTCCTGGGGCGCAGCGGCGGAGGCGCTTCGTCTCTTTGGCGGCGCGGCTGTGTTCGGTGTTCTGCTGGAGGGCTCCTGGAGTTCCGTGTGGAAAGGCGTTTCAGGAAATTGGATCTTATGGGTTTTGTTTTTTGTCATTCTTGCTATTGACGCTGTCCTGCTTACCCGGATGGGTATCAAACGGAACCGGCTGGCTGCTCTCGGAGGTTTTACGCCTTTTGTCATGCTTGTGGCGGCATCTCTTGCCGTTTTTGAAACAACCGGTGTGTCTTCTGCCATCTTTGTATCCATTTTTACCGCGTTTCTTGCCGTGGCAGTTATCGGGAGGGGGTACCGGAGCGATTCCAACCTGCTGAAATGGGTCGGCGGATGTCTTCTGGCTGCGGCAGGTGCTGTGCGTGTCCTTGATGCGGCGCTTTCCTTCGGACAAAGAGGAATATTTTTCCTCGTCATCGGCGCGGCTGCTATCATTGTGTGCTGCCTGACTTTCCTTCCCCATGCCGTGAAGAAGATAAGGCGGAAACCGGGAAGGAAGACTGTACGACGGGATCGGCAGCCGGCAGCACCTGCGGATCAATCGGCGTTATTGTCCGATCTGACGGAAACGGGGCCGGAAAGGAAAACGGAGGAAGGAGGGGAACGCCGTGAATAGAAAGTACAGTTTGCTTCTCGTCCTGATCACTGCCGTTTTTGAACTTGCCTTTTTGGTATGGACAAGGGCGGATTACCGTTCCACCCTTCTTGACGGAGAGGAATATGAGGTGCCGGCGGCGATTGAATTCCATGGGAACTTTTATGACAGGAATTACATAGCGGTGAACGTACCCATAACAGAAACGAAGTGGGAAGGAGAGCGGGAACCGGAAACAGGAGAAACGATTTACCTGGTGATCCGTAAGGGGCGGAAGGGAGCGCTTATCCTTGATCATGCCCAGCCTGCCCAGCCCAGCGGAAGTTATATCAAAACGCGGGCACTCCGCATCATGGATGGCACCGTATATTTCAATTTTCCGGCAGACCGCATGTACATGGCGCCGGAGCAGCTGAAGAAACTGTCCGTCGTGGAACTTTCCGAACGGGTACAGGTGCCTGAAGACAATGGAAAAACAAAAACAGCCATGAAGAATGAAATTACGGCACTTGTCAGGGTGAAGGACGGACGTGCTGCTATTTCCAGAGTTCTTGCCAATGGCGGGCCTGTGGAACAGATATTTACAACCGTCGGGAAAAATTTATCTGTGAAATACGCGACCAGCAAAGACGAAAAAGACCAGTATAATGAAAAAAGATTCTTTACCGCTGCTGATATGGATAAGAATGGTAAAGAATCAGATAATCAATCGGAATAAGGAGGCAGCGATGTACTTAATTCTTATGCGGCATGGGGAAGCTGTTCCCCAGACAGAAGATGTGCCGAACAGAGAAAGACGGCTGACAAAAGAAGGAAAGAAACAGGTGCGGACCACATCGCGCATGCTTGCCCGATTTTTGAAAGACCGGCCGCTCCGCATTTTCGCAAGCCCTTTCATGCGTACCCGCCAGACGGCGAGGATCTTATCGGAAGAATGTTTTGCCGAAGGGCTCCACCTGACGGAAGAACTTTTACAGGGGGATTTCAGGCGGATTGAGAATCATCTCATAACGGACGGAGGACCGCTGGCCTTAGTGGGACACCATCCTTTCCTCCAGTCCTACCTTCTTGAAGCGGCAGGGGCGGGCATTCAGCCCGATTTGGCATCTATCTCCGTTGTTGACTATGATATGGCGTGGAAACAGGGAAAACTCATTGCCTATTTCACTCCGGCTTTGAAAAAATTGAAAAAGGAAGACTGATGAAGAAACTGCTTACTGTTGCTGGTTCAGATTCCTCCGGCGGTGCAGGGATACAGGCGGATTTAAAAACTTTTGCTGCTCTTGGCGCCTATGGAATGAGCTGCATCTGCACACTCACCGCGCAAAATACGACCGGTGTTTCCATGGTGGTGAATACTCCCGTGGAGATGGTGACCGCCCAGCTGGAAGCGGTATACAGCGATATTCCTCCAGACGGAGTCAAAACGGGCATGCTCAGCACCCCTGCCATCGTTTCGGCAGTGGCGGAATTTCTCCGCGGACACAAAGGACCGGCAATTGTCGTTGATCCTGTCATGGTTGCCACCACGGGCGCTGTTCTTTTGGAAAAAGAAGCCATTGAAACGTATAAAGATATTTTGATTCCTGAAGCGGATCTTATCACGCCAAACATTCCCGAAGCGAAAGTATTGTCAGGACTGGAAATAAAAACGGAAAAGGATATGGAAAACGCGGCGGAAAGAATAATGGAATACGGCTGCCGCGCGGTTCTTGTGAAAGGCGGGCACCTGGTTCATGATGCGGTAGATATCCTTTTTGACGGGAAACAATTTTATCGTTATGAAGGAAAGCGGATTAAAACGAAAAACACCCACGGTACGGGCTGCACGCTTTCCGCAGCGCTCGCCGTCAAACTGGCGGAAGGAAAAACACTGCCGGTGGCTGCTGCGGAAGCAAAAGCGTACCTCACCGGCGCTATCGAGGCGGCAAAAGACGAAACCATCGGACAGGGGAGCGGCCCGGTTCGTCATTTCTGGCTTTGTGGAATAAAGGGGAGATAATATGCACACTTTTTTTGCGTACCTTGCAAGAATGAAATATATACAGCGCTGGGGACTTATGCGGAATTCCTTTCCGGAAAATGACGCGGAGCATACCTTGCAGACCGTCATGATTGCCCACGGACTTGCAGTGATCCGTGAAAAAATTTTTCATGAACCCTGCGATGCGGAGCATTGCGCCATGCTGGCTGTTTATCATGATGCGGGAGAAGTCTTTACCGGCGACATGCCCACTCCTGTGAAATATTTCACAGAGGATCTGCATGACAAATATAAAGAGATAGAAGATAAAGCAAGAGGACGCCTTTTGGAAACGCTTCCCGACGAATTGAAAGACACCTACCGCCCCTATATTCTGGACATGGAGAACGATCCTTTATGGCCGCTGGCGAAATCGGCGGACACGTTGTCGGCATACCTGAAATGCGCCGAAGAAATACAGGCGGGGAACAGCGAATTTGAGGAGGCTTTCCGCACAACGGAAAATAAATTAAAAAATCTGCACCTGAAAGAAGTGGACTGGTTTCTGGAACACTTTGCCGGCAGTTTTGCTCTTACTTTAGACGAGATGAATCGAATATAAAATAAAAAGTAAAGTGTATTTTGGAAGAGGCACTTTACTTTTTTTATTATTCGGCATAGCAGCAGATATGGTGGAGATAGTAAAGGGTGGCGTATTTCTCTTTTGCTTTTTCAGGCAGGTGTTTATAAAAAGAGTGGGTGATCAGGGTATCTTTATGGACTCCCTTTTCCATGGCGTGGCTGATACGGGAGGCTCTTTCTTCATGGATTCCTGTCCAGGCAACGGCGTCCGGAAACGGGCCGGATCCCGGAATGATGAGTTTTTCCGCTCTTCCCGCATCGGCAGCAATCGCAAGGTCAAGAGAAAAATTCCAGTCTGCCTGCCGGCATATTTCGTTGCATAGCTCCAGGATCTGCCTGCATGAAGAAAACAAATCCAGCGCGTGAAGGTAATCTTTTTCCGTATCGGCGGACAGGATAAGAAGTATTTCGCCCAGCAGGGGGTGGATGTCTTCCGGGTTTTTACTGTTTTGAAAAAGCGGATACAGTTTTTGCAAAAAGATATAACATGCTTCCTGGAAGTGGACGAAAGGGAAGAATGTGCCGTCCCGCCGCTGCGGGATCAGTTTGAGGGAGATAAAAATCTTTGTGCTGTCAGAATTGTTCATGGGTCTGCCGTTCCTTGAGTGCGTAGATCATCGTGCAGTAATTGTCGGGATTGGAAGTAATCAGGCTGTTTACCACATCCATGATAAATATATCGCCGCTGACGGATATCTTTTCTTTTTCAAGAGTATCCATGTAGAAACCGAGATTTTCAGAAAGCCCTTTTCCTTTGCTATAAAAGAGCATACAGAGCCATTCTCCATTAGGAACGAATCGTATTTTTGCTTTGTCATACAGCTGGGGTGTATCTATTTTCAGGAAATATTTCGTTTCAGAGAAATTCCTGGTCTTTATATTCTCTTCGGGAAGAAGGGCGCCTAAGAGGTAATGTGGCCATTTCTGCCCGTTAAATCCTTCTAAAAAGAGATTGTTCGCGATATCGGAAGAAGAGGATTCATGGGCAGCGTCGATTTTTGATTTTTCGGAAAAGAGAATGAACCATTCCGGAAGGTAAAGGGAAAACAGAGTTCTGGGAGGATGTTTTTCAGATAAGCTGTAATAATAACGAAGATTATCTATGGTGCTGACTATGGCATCGGTTTCTTTTCCGCGGGCCCGCAGGTCATTTATGATTTCATTATACTTCTGTATAGCGTCCGTATGATGGCCGCTGTGAATAAAATTCCGGATCTCCTTCAGCGGGATGCCGGCATGTTTGCCGAAGAGAATGCGCGTCAGTATCAGAGATTGCTCGGGAAGATAGTAACGATATTTATTTTCTCCAATATAAGCAGGGGTCAAAAGTCCGATTTCATCATAGTGTTTAAGTGTGTCTACGGTGGTGTGCGTCAATTCGCTGAATTTACGTATAGTCAGATATTTTCGTCCGCTTTTCATAAAACCTCCTGGCCGGTTTGACTTGGGAGTTACCCGCTGCTTTATAATAGCATAATAGAAAGAAAAGACTCAAAAGGAAATGAGTGGGGAAAACTGTTCAGGGCAGCTGTGAATATATGGGAAAGGATGTGATGCGTTTGTACCGCAAATTGATTTTATCTGTTCTGATCACAGGCATGGCAGCCATTTTTGCCGGATGCGGGATACATACTGCGCCGGGGAGGGAAGAAAATCATGCTGCGCAAATTGTTAATGCCGAATTTCCTGTAACGATTGAAAATTATAACAGCGAAGGTAAAAAAGTCAGCACTGTTTATCAAAAACCACCGACACGCATTATTGCACTCTGGCAGAACTCCATTGAAACGCTGCTTCAACTGGGGGCGGGGGAACAAATCATTGCGGCGGTCGGCATTGATGATGAAAGGCATCTGACGGAAGAAGACCGGATTTTATTCAGGCAGTTGCCTATGACAGTGCCGCGGACAATCGGGCAGGAAAAAGCGCTTGCCATGAATCCGGATTTCATTTTAGGATGGCTTTTTGATTTTACGGGGAAAACAAATTCTGTGGGGACTTGGGATTTCTGGCACCAAAGAAATGTACCGGTATACATGACACTGACCAATATGGCGGATTTTTCGGAAAAGCATGTTATCGAAGATGAGCTGAAATATATTTCCGATGTGGGAAAAATCGTAGGAAAGAACCGAAAGGCAGATGAAATCATAGGGAAGATACAAAAAGATTTACGGATTAAAATGGAAAAAATGAAAAGCGTGCGAAAAAAACAAAAGGTTCTGATTATCAATTCCCTTTCCAAAGGACTTTACATTTATACGCCCCGCACTCTTGCCGGAGATATTGTGACTCGGCTTGGCGGCGATGTGATTGGTAAAGAGGTGGAGAATGTAGGAAATACAGAAATTCTCAGTTTTGAAAGGCTGATGATGGAAAAGCCGGACGTGATCTTTATCCAGTCCGCGCCGGAAAGAGATGAAAATATATTGCAGGGGCTATATGACCATCCAGCGTTTCGGCAGGTACCGGCAGTTTTAAATAAAAGGGTGTATACCGTTCCCTTTTACACGATCCGTTGTCCGGCGGTACGTGTCGGTGATGCCGTTAATATTTTTTACAGCGGACTTTATCCGGAAGATATATAGCAGTACAGTGGCAGGCAGGTGATATGCCTGCTTTTTGTTTACCGTCAGCATAAAAAATAAGAAGACGTTTAAAGATACAATAAATAAATTATGCCAATTTATAATATTTTGCTAATTAAGTATTGACCTGCGGGTTACCCTCTACTTTATAATAGGGCTAAACGGATTTGAAACGGATTGAAAACAGAAAAGAGGATGACCATCATGAAAAGAAAAAAGTTAGTGGCAGGCATAATTTTGACTTTATCCGCAGCCTTGTGCGGGGGAATGGACGCTTCCGCCGTCTGGCAGCTGGATGAAGTCAATGTCGTCGGAAACCGGTATGATGCGGATAATGCGCAGACTGCGCCGATAGCATCGGGACTGATCGGAACAATCCAGGAAGTGGGCGCCCTGGGGAAAAAGGACGTGCTTGACGTTCCATTCCAGCAGGCGACTTTTACCAAACAGGCCATAGAAACGTTTTCCCAACCTGAGCGCAGTCTGATGGATACCTTGTCTTTATCGCCTTCCGTGACGGTCACACACGGGTCGCTGGATACCAATATAAGAATCCGAGGTTACTCTGCCGGAGGCGGCAGCTGGATCATGAACGGCGTGCCCAGCATGAGCCACCAGATGACCATGCCTACCAATTATTTTGATAAGGTAGAAGTTCTCGGCGGTCCGAACATCGGCGTGAACGGGATCGGTATTTTTATGGCGGGTTCTGTGGGAGGCACCGTCAGTGTGACTACGAAGAAAGCGCAGGATAAACCGAATTTCGGTGCCGGACTCTCCTGGGCAAGTGATTCTTATTTCACGGAAACCATAGACTGGGGAAAACGCTTCGGCAAAGATCATGAATGGGGCGTACGCGTGAACGTATTGAACGGCGTCGGCGATTTGGCGGTTGACGGTACGAGAGATAAGAAACGGGATATAGCGATTAATATTGATCACAGGGCGAAACGGAGCAAGAGCAATATTTTCTTCAGTTATGACTATGATGAACAGTGGGGACGGAATAACACGATCAGTTTGGGAACCTTGGATCGGCTCCCCGCCGTGCCGAAGAATAAGACTCATCTGGCGCCCCGCTGGATTGATGAAAAGTATGAAAACTATACGTTTATCGCCAATCACGAGCAGTATCTGAGCGATAATCTGACATGGTTCGCCAATTTCGGCTGGCGCTGGGAGGATTACTCGAAGGATTTATGGGGGAACCGTACCCTTAAGGATCTGGCGGGCAACTATACCGGATCTTATCAGGAGACGCCCGTGTTCCATCATTACACCTACTTCGGAACCGGATTCAAAGGCACATTCATGATGGGGAAATGGAAAAATGAATGGAGCGCAGGTATAGACTGGACACGGTTCAGCAGAGATAGAAATAATTTATGGTCAGCAGAAAATACATACAAGATAGATGGAAATATTTATGAAAGTAATACCTCCCCCGCACCGACAATCGTATGGGATCCGATCACACCCCATCAGAAGATGATGATGCGCAGTCTGGCCGTATTGGATACAATTTCTTCTCCTGATGAAAAGCTGATGTTTACCTTCGGTGTACACCGGCATGAAGTGGAAACCACGAATTATGTAAATAAAAGTTATGTAAAAACGCATGCCGCTTCTCCCATATTGGGACTGACTTATAAATTTACACCCCGGTTTTCTTTCTATGCGAACCACGGAGAACATTTTACGGCGGGCAGTACAGTGGGAAACAGATATACCAATCACGGCGAAACAATTCCGCCCAGCAAAACGAAACAGAATGAGTTCGGATTCAAATATAAGAATGGGAATGTACTTCATACCCTGAGCTTCTATGAAATCAAACAGGCGAACGGGATCGGCGTCCTGAATGCTGACGGAACGGAAACGTATAAGCTGGACGGGCAGCAGCGCAACAGAGGGATAGAATTTTCCACCGCCGGCAGTATAGGAGAAAAGTGGAGCTATGTATGGGGCGTGTCTTATCTGGATTCCAAACAGACCAAAACATATAAAGGGATGAATGACGGAAGAAGAGTAGATGCGCTGCCGAAGTGGAGCAGTGATTTGGCGCTTGTATACAAACCCAATGATGAGTTACGCTTCATTGGGCGGCTGAGTTATACTGGATCCGCATTGATCAGGAATACAGCAAGCTATGCAAAGCCGCTGAAAATTGGCGGACAGACACTGGTAGATCTTGGCATTTCCTGGGATACCCGCTTCGGAAAACAGCCGGTGACTTTGTCCGCCTGGTGCTATAACCTGCTGAACAAAGATTACTGGTATGCAGCTGGAGGCAATAATATCGGCCTCGGTGCACCAAGAACCTTTGCCGTTTCCGCGCAGTTTAATTTCTGACAGGAGAAATGAAAAAAGCCATTATGGAAAAGATAGATCCATGATGGCTTATTTTCGTTTTCATTGAAAGAAATAAAAAGTTCATAGTATATAATAGGGAAAGATGTGTTTTGTATGAGCACAAAATGAAAATACAGAAAGGGTTTACTGTGCTCAAGGCTGTTGACGGGAGAGAAGATGAGAAAACATATACATGTCGGAATGGATGTAGGTGCATCGGCAGTGAAATGCATCGTTTTAGACACCGACGGTAAAATTCTTTGGCGGCAGTATATTCATCATGACTGCCGTGTGATGGAGACTGTGGAACGGGTGATGACCGATCTGGTGGCTGTGTATGAAGGAAGTGAAGCATTTCTTTGCATGACCGGACAGGGGGGAGAGGACATCGCTGAACGCTTTGGCGTGTCCTTTATACCGGAGATTGCTGCACAGACGAATTATCTTTCCCGTTTTGGCAGAAATGTGGATGCAGTGATTGAGATTGGCGGGGAAAGTGCGAAAATCACTTATCTGCATCCGGTGGTGGATCAGCGGGTTAATCGGATATGTGCCGGCGGTACGGGTGCGTTTCTGGATCATATGGCAAAGCTTTTGGGAACAGATACCATGGGACTTAATGATCTTGCCGGCAGAGGGACGAAAGTGTATCCTGTCGCGTCAAGATGCGGTGTTTTTGCAAAAACGGATATCCAGGGGCTGCTGAATGAAGGAGCAGAAAAAGCGGATGCGGCACTATCCCTGTTTCATGCCGTGGTTGCCCAAGTCGTGTCCGGACTTTCCCACGGCCGGCCGATAGAAGGACGTGTCGCTTTTCTGGGAGGACCGCTGACATTCCTTCCGATACTGAGAAAATGTTTTGCGGAAGAGCTTTCTCTTGACGGGGATCGTGCGGTTCTTCTTCCCCAAAGTGAATATTACCTTGCTTTTGGCGCAGCTGTTTCAGCTGAAAAATCGAAATCGACCGATCTAAAAAATGTGAAACTGCATATGGAAAAAGAAAGGGCGGACTCCAGTTCTTCTGTGGAAATGGTGGAAGGTCTTTTTTCTTCTCCGCAGGAGTATGAAGATTTTGTGAAAAGACATGCCGCTGCCGCGGTCAGACGATATCCTTTGTCAGAATATACCGGGGCTGTGTGGATGGGCATAGATGCCGGATCGACGACTTTAAAGGCTGTACTCATCGACAAGGATGGTGCGATACTCAGAGAGTGGTATGGCAGTCATCGGGGAAATGTGATTTCCCGGGCGAAAGAAATTCTGCTTGCTATGTATGAGGTGCTGCCTTCTCAGTGCTGCCTGGCAGGTGTCGGAGTTACCGGTTATGGGGAAGGACTTCTCCGTAAGGCGTTCTGTTTGGATACAGGGGAAGTGGAAACTATGGCGCATCTTCGGGCTGCCAGATTTTTCTGCCCGGAAGTGACGGCACTTTTGGATATCGGCGGACAGGATATGAAGTACTGCCGATTAAAAGATGGAAGGATAGACCATATTTCTTTAAATGGAGTCTGCTCCTCCGGCTGCGGTTCTTTTCTGGAATCTTTTGCAGATCATCTTCACATGGATATTAAGGAATTTGCAAGGCAGGCGGCATTGGCAGAGAAGATGCCCGATCTGGGAAGGCACTGTACGGTTATTATGAATTCTTATGTGAAAAAGGTGCAGAACCGCGGTGTGGGATTGGCAGATCTTGCGGCGGCGCTTTCCGTATCGGTGGTCAAAAATGCGCTCTTCAGCGTCATTCAGCTGGAGTCTGCTGAAGAGCTGGGGGATCATATCGTGGCGGAAGGCGGTACCTTTTATAATGACGCGGTACTCCGCGCTTTTGAACGTCTGACGGGAAAGGAAGTCATCCGTCCGGATATTGCGGGCCTCATGGGTGCCTATGGAATAGCACTTAAAGCCAAAGATCAATTTGGAGAACAGCATGTTTCTTCCCTGCCAGGCGCTGCGGAAATAAAAGCGTTCCATATGGAAACGGAAAACCGGACCTGCCCCGGCTGCGGCAATCATTGCGCTGTCAGTGTGCGCCGTTTTTCCGGTGGTGAAATTTTTGTGACGGGAAATCGATGCGGAACGGGAGAAATCATACTGACCGGAGAAAGAAATAAGACATCCTGTCCGGATGTGTACCAGTGGATAAAAGATCATGTATTTAAAAAAGAAGCGCCTGAAGGGAAGTGCAGGGGAATTGTGGGGATACCCGCCGCTTTGGATATGTGGTCGGATTTTCCTTTTTGGGCGGGATTTTGGAACAGCCTCGGATATCGTGTAATGACATCGGAATGGAATGAAGAAGATGCGAGACAGGCGGCGATGACCATTCCGCAGCGCGTGCACTGTCATCCCTGTATACTGGCTCATGGGCATCTGCAAAATCTGATCCGGCGGGAACCGGATATGATCTGGTTCCCCGCACATACAAGAGCGTGGCACAATTCATTTACCGATGAAAAACGGCATGCACTCTACGGCCATGTATTGGCAAAATTTATGAAAAAACAAATTGCGAAAGCCAAAATTCCCTATCTTCATCCCACGCTTCCGGAGTTCGGTATGAAAAGACTGAGAAAAGTTCTTGTACGGAGACTGCCGCAGTTTTCGGAAGAGGATATAGAAAAAGCAGTAGAAGCGGGATATGAAAGATTAGCACGGTATGAAAACGCATATAAAAAAGAAACGGAAAAAGCGCTTTTGTGGATAAAGGAGAATCACAAGACAGGGATTGTACTCACCGGAAGACCTTTCCATGGAGATGTGCAGATCCATAAAGGTGTTCCTTACATGGCAGAGACTTTAGGTGCGGCAGTGTTGTCCGGGGAAGGACTTGCACTTCTTGAGAAAGACCGCCTGCCGGGCGGAGCCCGGTCATCCTCTTACCTGCTGCGGAAAGCTTGCGAAAGAGTGATCCGGGAACACGGTTTGGAACTCGTAGCGCTGCGTTCCGTCAGCTGCGGCTTGGATAGAGAGGCAGCGGATGAAGTGGAAAAGAAATTGAAAGAAAAAGGAAAATTCTATACGGTGCTCAGCCTGGATCAGGGAACAAATACGGGAGCCATAAAAATACGGCTGAGAACACTTTTGGCAGAAATAGAAGAAAGAAACTCTTTTTGCAAAGAACGGTGAGAAGTTTTTTGATTTGATATGCCGTGCCTGAAAAGATGCGGACATTCTTTTTTGCTTCACTGATTCGGGGAAGCCTGATTGTGAGATGTTTTACAAATAAATCGGTACGCATTTTTTATATTTCATTCCTCATGTATAATGGAATGGAGTAAAAGTCAGGATCAGGAAAACAGCCGCAGTGGATAAGGTTGGAATAGACAGGGCATGGAGGGAATCATGACAGAAGAAGAGTACCATCGGATTGCACGAAGAGAAAAAATATTTTACGTCGTTCTTATTATCGCGTGGTGTTTTGCTTTTGCGGTCTGGTTCACCATCGGATTTCCCAAAGCGAAGTGGGTGCTGATCGGCGGAGGGACGCTGATATACCTGTATCTGAAAAGCACTTTCACCGGGCTTCCCTGGTCGAGGCGGCTGGTCAGACCGGATCCCGTACCGGCGGAAGCGCAGGAAGAAATTGGGACAGAGGAAGAGTATCCTCTTATTTCGGAAACGGAAAGAAAAGGGTATACGATGCTGGCAGAACTTTGTCTGGCGGAAGAAACGCAGAAGAAGCTGGTATCTTTTTTTGAGACGCTGAAAGACTATTCAGGTGCGGGAGAAGATGCGGAGTATGGCGGCACGCTGTTCTATGTGATGGAGTATATGGATGAGGAAGCCCATATTTTTTTCCTGATGGGGCTTGACTGGAAGCAGGATGTGGAAACGCTGGAATGGCGGATTGAAAGCGCGCTTACGGGGAATTTCGGCATGTCTGCCGACCTGCCGGATTTCAGAACGTATGGAAACAAGTCTATTTCCGCCCCTTCTGTTTTTGCCGACTATGACAATGCCCTGCGGAGGGAAGGATTTCAGCTGGGCTTTATAGACGTGGAATGTGATGAATACGTCATATTTGTCCATCGGACAGCGGATAGGGACAAAGCAGCAGACGCTGTACATCGGATTGGATACCGATATAAGGAAGTGGCGGATCTGGCAATATGAAAAACAGGAAATCGGGAGACGCCGGTATGAAATATGATCCGGCACAGGTCAGAATCCATGAAGTATACACGGTGGCAATCAGGGATCTGGGTGTTCATGGGGAAGGGGTCGGGAGTGTGGACGGGTTCACCGTATTTGTTCCCGGGGCGCTTCCCGGAGAAACGGTCACCGCGGAAATCATTCTGTTGAAAAAATCTTATGCCCTGGGGAAACTGCTTTCCATAGAGCAGGAATCTCCTTTCCGCGTGGTGCCGGAGTGTCCCGTTTATGAAAACTGCGGCGGCTGCCAGCTTTCCCATCTCACCTATGAAGGGCAGCTCGATATGAAATACCGCCGTGTAAAAGATGTGATAGAGCGTATCGCCGGCGAATCGGGAAATTTGGTGAGGCCTGTGCTTCCGGCGGCGCATCCTTTCGCGTACAGAAATAAAATGGCCGTACCGGCAGGACTCGTAAAGGGAAAAGCGGCGCTCGGCTGCTACCGGCAGGGGAGCCATGACATCATATCGGTTTTCTCCTGTGCTATCCAGAAAGAAGAAAATAACCGCCTGCTCCGGTTTGCCCGGCGATTTATAGAGAAGTACGGGATTTCCGTCTATGATGAAAAGACACGGAAAGGAAGCCTGCGCCATGTACTGGGGCGCGTGGGTGATGGCGGAAAAGTGATGGCTGTCCTTGTGACCGCGTCCGAAACCCTTCCGGAAGAAGAGCGGTGGATAGAAAAAATGCAAAAGGAACTGCCCGAAGTCATTTCCCTCTGGCACAATATTCAGCCCAAGCCGGGAAATACGATACTGGGCGCGAAAATCCGACACCTCTGGGGCAGAGAAACGCTCACTGCCTCTCTTTGCGGACTGCGATTTGAAGTATCCCCGTACTCCTTCTTTCAGGTGCATAAAGAGCAGGCGGAAGTTCTCTATGAGAAAGCTTTGGAATATGCTGATCTCAAAGGTGGAGAAACTGTCATAGACGCCTACTGCGGCGCAGGCACCATTTCCCTCTGCCTGGCGAAAAAGGCAAAGCGGGTCATCGGCATAGAAATCGTAAAGCCCGCCATAGAAGACGCTCAAAAGAATGCGAAAAAGAATCATATGGAAAATACGGAATTTTACGTGGCCGACGCAGGAAAATTTATGCCGCAGCTTTACCGGAAAGGACTGGTTCCTGATGTGATCGTCATGGATCCCGTCAGAGCAGGCTGCAGCGAAGAAGTATTGAAGGCGGCGGCAGGTATGAATCCTAAGCGCATCGTCTACGTTTCCTGCAATCCCGCCACCTTTGCCAGAGATACGAAGATTTTAAAATTGGAAGGCTACGAAATCAAAGAAGTCCAGCCGGTGGATATGTTCCCCCAGACCATGCATGTGGAGACGGTGGCATTGATGACAAAGAGTACAGAAGTAGAGTGTGAAAAAGGCTTGAAATAAAGGAATTTTTGAGAGCTGGAGTGTTTCTTTAACTCTCAAAATTCTCGTGAAAGCGGGTTATTATCACGCAAAATCCAAGATCGTTATGTAATAATACATATGTGACAAAAAAATAAAAAATAAGGGAACTCTTTTGTTAAAATAGTTTTGAAGAAAAGAACCATATTAAAACAAAGGAGTCCCTTATGAAAACTATTATAACAGAAGAAATGAGATATCGGGAAAGAGTTGTACAATATGCAATAAAAAGTAATAATGCTGTGGCAGCAAGGCGCTATCACACGAGCAGACAACAGGTGCAGCGATGGAGAAAGAAATATGATGGAACAACGGCATCTTTGTCAAATAAATCGACACGCCCACATTCTCACCCAAACCAGCATACAAGAGAAGAAATAGAGCTGGTAAAGAGAATGTACCGTAGATATTCATTTGAAGGGTTGGCACAGGTGTATAGAAGCCTCATAGATGCCGGTTACACAAGAACATACCAATCCATGCAAAAGCAACTGAGGAAACTGCGTTTAAAGCAGCCTGAAAAGAAAAAATACCCAAAGAGCAAGTACAAGGCGCTAAAAGGAGAATATCCGGGAGAATATGTAGAAGTTGATGTGAAATATGTACCATTGGAATGCATAGGATTTTCGAGCAGCCATGCCAGATATTACCAAATTACAGCGATAGACCTGTATAGCAGAAAAAGAATCATAAAACTGGTCAATGAACTAAGTACATATGAAACATCAAAATTCCTGTACCGTCTGGAAAAAAGAATGGGATGTAAGATAAAAACAATACAAACAGACAATGGGAGAGAATTTTGTAACGATGCAGATATGTCCAAAAGTCTATTTCAGATAGCATTGAAAAAACTGGGGATAAACCACAAAAGGACAAGACCGTACTCCCCGTGGCAGAATGGAGTAGTTGAAAGAAGCCATAGAGTAGATAATGAAATATTCTACGCAAGGAGACGATTCTCAAGTGAGGAAGAAATGTATAAATCCTTTAAAAGGTATGCCACTAGGACAAATAATATATGTCGGAAGATATTAAAGTTTAAAAGCCCTAATGAAGTATTAAAAGAGTATCAGTCCAGGGTTGCATAAAAAGTGGTAGGCTTAAAACTATTTTCTAAGAGTGTGTCACAAATGTTTGATTATTCCAGATGTGTGAGTTCGATTAAAGAGAATATATTTATGAAAAAAGTATATTTTATGGTATGATGTAATAAATATAGTTTTCTTGAACGGAGGATAAGAATGAGGGTTTTTAGTTATAAAAGATTGTTCAAAAAACTCATTGATTTAGATATGACAAATAATGAATTGATGGAAAAGGCAAAAATAAGTAAAAGCACATTTTACAAAATGAAGAATGGACAAAATGTAACTACAGATGTTTTACTTAGGATTTGCAATGCTTTGGATTGTGATATTGAGGAAATAGTAGAGTGCATTAAGTTCGATTCTTAATATAACTTGGAATAATTTAATAAACTGGAGGAATTTATGATTAGTTATATTGAAAGAACATACTTTAATGATTTGTTAAATAGAGGTGGGTATGTTTTAGATTTTTCTACATATAGATTTGACGAATTCACATTGCATAGTGTAGGAATAGCTTTGTGTGAGACATATAATTTATCAAAGGGTAAGTCGTTAAATGAATTTATAAATGAAGGAGATAATGATAAGGTAGTAAAATTATTAGATGATTTACTGGAATATTATGAAGTGCGATATTCCTTAGAAATAGAATCAGATGATAAAGCTTATAACGGAAGCACATACAAATCTCTTTATAATAAGTGTAAGGAAATTATTGAAAGAGAAAAGCAACATTCTAAGAAATTTTCTAAAGTATCAGAAGAGTTAAAGAAAAAATTTTCTAGTAAATATATGAATCAGCAAATAGATTTGATGGTAGCAATGTGTAATGAAAATCCGACAGAAGCAATAGGAAAGTCAAAAGAATTACTAGAAAGTTGTTGTAAAACAATCATTGAAAGCAATGGTGAAATTATAAAAGATTCAATAAATATGGGACAACTTGTAAAACAAACTCTAAGTTCATTGAATATTCCCAATAAAGGCGTGGCGATGGATTTAGAAGAAGAAAAAATTGTGAAACAAATTACAGGGAGTCTTAATGGTTTAAGTAGTGGAATAATTGAATTAAGAAATCATTATGGAAGTGGGCATGGTCGTTCTGCAAAATTTAATGGATTAACAAAACGACATGCAGAATTATCTGTTGGGGCAAGTATAACTCTTGTTCGCTATTTGTGGGATACATTTTTATTAATAAATGAAAATAAATGAGAATGATAAAATTAAATGGGGGGGGTACTAAAAATGGTAGATTTTAAGAAAAAAATTGCTTTAAAAAGTAAGTCGAAAATTACCAATCCTATTGATTTATATAATACGCTTGATAGAAAGAGTATTGCAGGTCCTTTGAGACCTGTTCAAAAATATGCTTTGAAAGAGTGGTATAACAATAGAAAAGATGAAAGAGATCTTATTGTAAAGCTTCATACTGGAGAAGGGAAAACTTTAATTGGTTTACTAATGCTACAATCAGCACTTAATTTAGGAGAGGGTCCATGCATATATGTTTGTCCTAATATTTATTTAGTCAAACAGGTTTGTTTGGAAGCTGAAAAATTCGGTATTCCGTTTTGTGCAATTGATAATAATAATGAAATTCCTAATGAGTTTTTATCAGGTGAAAAAATTTTAATTACACATGCTCATAAAATTTTTAATGGAAAATCAATTTTTGGATTAGGAAATAACTTCACAAAGACAAATACAATAATTCTAGATGATTCCCATGCGTGTATAGATGTCATAAAGGATTCATTTACTTTAACCATTAATAGAAATAAAAATGGAAACGAGGATATTTATGGTAGGATACTCACTTTGTTTTCAGATGATTTAATAGAGCAAGGTGAGGGGAGCTATTTAGATATTAAATCTGGAGAATACGAAACTTTCATGATGGTTCCATACTGGGCATGGAATAGTAAAAGGACTGAACTTTTATCTATTCTATCTGAATTTGCCAATATGGATGAAATTAAGTTTGTGTGGCCATTGATGAAGGATAAAATAATAGAATATTCTTGTTTTATTTCAGGAAGTAAGATTGAGATTGCTCCATATAACATTAACGTAGAACAATTTGGGACATTTTCAAAAGCTAAGAGAAGAATTTTAATGTCTGCAACAACTCAAGAAGATATTTTTTTTGTCAAGGGTTTGAATTTTTCAACTGATGCAGTGGCTAATCCGATTGTGTATCCACAATTAAGATGGTCTGGTGAAAAGATGATATTGATGCCATCATTAATAGACGAAACCTGTGATAGAGACTTAGTTGCAACTGAATTTGCATCAATGAATGTTAAGAAGTTTGGTATCGTCGCTATAGTTCCTAATACAAAAAGAGCTATCTATTACAGTAAATTAGGTTCAAAACTTCCACAAAATAATCAAGAATTATTTTCTGTGATAGATGATCTAAGAAAAAGTAATTTTGGAAAAACCGTTGTGATAAATAATAGATATGATGGGATTGATTTGCCAGATGAAAGCTGCAGAGTTTTGATAATGGATTCAATGCCATTTCTAAACAACTTCTCTGATAGATATGAAGAAAAGTGTTGCCCTAATAGTGAAATTATAAATAAAAAAATAGCACAAAAGATTGAACAAGGATTAGGAAGGGCTGTTCGTGGAGAAAAAGATTATTGCGCTATTCTTGTAATAGGATCTGATATAGAAAAATTTATGAGAGGAGTGTTAACAAGAAAATATTTTTCTGCCCAGACACAGAAACAAATAGAGATTGGGTTTGAAGTCGCAAAAATGGCAAAAGAAGAAATTAGTGAAGAAGATCAGCCTATGAAGCAGATTGTTTCACTAATAAATCAAATTCTCAAAAGGGATGAAGGGTGGAAAGAGTATTACACTGGTGAAATGAATGCAATTGTTCAAGATAACGTAGAAAATAAAATTTATAACAGATACGCAGAAGAAAATGAATTAGAAAAATTATTTTCACAGGGAGAATATGAACTTGCTGTAGAAAGGACACAAAAATTCATTGATAAGTTTATCAATGATGATTTAGAAAAAGGCTGGTATTTAGAGCAGATGGCAAGATATGCATATATGTACTCAGAGGAAAAATCAAAAACACTTCAAAAGTCCGCATTTAAAAAGAATCCTCAATTATTAAAGCCTAAAGAGGGAATTGCATATTCAAAAATCTCTTTCCTGAATGAAAATAGAATAAATAGATTCAAAAGAAATATTGGCAAATATGACAATTTTGATGAATTTAATCTTTATATAAATGAACTGATAGAAAATCTTTCTTTTGGCATTGCGGCTGAAAAATTTGAATCTGCATTAAAAAACTTAGGTGAAATTCTAGGTTATGTTAGTCAACGTCCAGATAAAGAAATTAGAAAGGGTCCAGATAATTTGTGGTGTGTTTCAAATAAAAAATATGTATTTTTTGAGTGTAAAAATGAAGTGGACGAAAATCGAAATGCTATAAAAAAATCTGAAGCAGGTCAATTTAATAATCATTGTGGATGGTTTAAGGAAGAGTATGGGGAACTTGTAGATGTTTTGCGTATAATGATAATTCCTACTAAGCAGTTAGCACATGATGCGGATTTTAATGAGAAAGTTTTCGTGATGAGAAGGAATGGTTTAAAAAAGCTAAAAGATAATCTAAAAAAGTTTGTAAAAGAAATCAGAAAATACGAATTAGATTCATTATCTGATGAAAAAATCCAAGGGTATTTAAATATGTACAAATTAAATATTGAGGATTTTCTAGGAAATTATATTGAAGATATATATCATTTAAAAAATAAAATGAGTGTGTAAGAAAAAGTCTGTAAATATGAATCAATAAGCCTCCTATGGTAGTATCAGATTAGTGGTGAACTATAGGAGGTTTAATTATGGAACGCAAGAAAAAAGAGGTCTATCATGTAGGTCCTTTAACAGAAAGAAAGAGAAACATACTCTCCGCACTGATGGATGAGTATGAAATAAAGACCGCAGAAGATATTCAGGATGCACTCAAAGATCTTCTTGGGGGCACCATCAGGTCTATGATGGAATCTGAGATGACAGACCATCTTGGCTATCCGAAGTCTGCACGCTCCCATTCAGAAAACTGTCGTAATGGATCAAAAACAAAAACCGTCCGAAGCAAATACGGTGAATTTGAGGTAGATGTTCCCAAAGATAGAAATGGCACATTTGAGCCACAGATAGTAAAAAATCGGCAAAAGGACATTTCCGGTATAGATGACAAGATTATCAATATGTATGCAAAAGGTTTAACCACAAGGCAGATTTTAGAGTACATGGAGCAGTATGCAAAGAACATGATGTTGAGAAAGTATAAACAGTATCTGGTATATATTAACAACCAAGACTCAGAAGAGGCGGTGTGATTATGTATGATATGGTAAGTACAAGGCAATCTTTGCCTTCAGAAAGGTATAGATTGTTGCTGGGGACGGCGTTGTCCGTGTTTACTTCAAATAATGGGTTTATAATCGAGAATATTCTCCATACGGATAGCTCGTATTCGTGGGATGAACTGATTGATAAAGAATCAGGAAGACTTATGCAACTCATTGCAAAAACTATTGCAAATTCAGATCCGGCGATTGCTAAAAAGTTTGGTGAAATTGTTGAGATGCGTAATCGTATTATTCATGGTTTTAGAGTAACATCACTTGATGGTGAGCAGGTTATAGCAACTAAAGTTAAAAGCACAGGTAAGCAGTTTATAATTACAGAAAAACATTTAATTGATTTTATTAAGAAAAATGATGAATTGTCTAATATGCTACACGATTATCGCGGTTATTAACGGTTATACTTTAGGGAAATACTTGCTCTGTTTACAAATACTCTTTAATAATCTATAATTAAAGCGTAAGTGTAAAGAAGGTGATGGGATGAATGCTTTAGAAAAATATTTTTTAGAAAGTAATATTATTACAAATAAACAGGCAGAAGAGATAGGCATCAAAAGGCATATCTTAGCTTCACTTGTCCAAAAAGGCGAGCTGGAGAGAGTTAAAAAAGGCGTCTATAAGAAAAAAGATGCCGTAGATGATGATTTTGCCGCTATATCACTTAATAATGAGCAAGTGGTTTTTTCTTTCCATACAGCTTTGTATCTTCTTGGATTTAGTGACAGAACACCGAATGTTTTTCATATCAGTGTGCCGCAGGGATATAATGCAGGGCATATCAAACGTAAATTTCCTAACATCAAGGTACATTATGTAAAGAGAGATTTTTTTCATTTAGGAGCTATTAAGATAAAAACACCGATTGGATCGCCTGTAAAATGTTATAACATGGAAAGATGTATCTGCGATATTGTTTTGGAAAGAAAATCCATTGATAAGCAGATATTTATAGATGCAATGACCGGATACTTTAAGAGTAAAGATAAGAATATCAGAAATCTTATTAAATACAGCAGGATTCTTGGCATTGAAGATGAAATCAGAAAATATATGGAGGTTTTATAAATGATAGGTTCGGAAGGTTTGAAAGGAAAAATAAGAAATATTGCAAACTCTAAAAACCTCAGATCATAGGAAGTTCTGCAAATGTTTTTCTTTGAAAGATTCTTAGAAAGACTGTCAAAATCTAAGTATAAATTTAATTTTGTCATCAAAGGCGGACTTCTTATATCTTCTATGATTGGGATTGATAACCGTACTACGATGGATATGGATACCACTATAAAAGGCGTGCCATTGAAGGAAGAAGTCATACGAAATATTATTTCAGAAATCATAAATGTAGAGGTAAATGACGGCATAGAATTTGAAATAACGAATATAAGCCATATACGAGAAGATGATGAATATGAAAACTTCAGAGTCCATTTAATAGCTAACTTTGACAAGATTAAAAATGATATAAAGATTGATATTACAACAGGAGATGCCCTAACACCAAAGGAGATTGAATATCTATATCCTTGTATGTTTCAAGAGGAAAGTCTTAGGGTTTTGGCATATCCACTTGAGACGATATTGGCTGAAAAATATGAGAGCGTTATTAAAAGAAATATCTTCACAACAAGGATGAGAGATTTTTACGATCTATATAATTTATACAATCTAAGAAAAGAGGAAATTGATTTTGACATTCTAAAACAGGCGATTATTTCAACTGTAAACAAAAGAGGAAATTTTTCGCTTATGAAACAGGCAATGGAGATTATTGAGGACATAAAGGATGACGATTATCTTAAAGAATTATGGAAGGTATATTTAGCAGACAATCTTTATGTAGGCGATTTGAATTTTTCAGAAACCGTAAAAGTAGTTGAGATTATCGCGGAGAAGATTGCTTTATAGAGAGCAAATTTACGTACTGTTCTTCCGGTATTGTCATATATGGTAAAATAGCATTTGTGAAGTGTAATTAAATTTATATTGTTTTAGACGAGGAGATTATTATGGGATTGATGGATATCGTTAAGAAGCTTCTGACCGGTGCAACAGATGAGGAAAATGCAAGAAATAAGGCGAGGATGAGAGAGCTTTTCAACGAGTGTGTGCCGGAAGGGGATCAGTATACGCTGATATACTGCCATATGGAGGATTTTACGGATGCAGTCGTTGTTAAAGTCACGACGCACAGTAATTTCATCGTAGGATATAAACCGGGAGAAGTGGTCGTAGTGCCTGTGGACGCGGAGCTGAAAGGGCATGAGGAGCCGGTTGTGTTCAATAAAGAGAATGGCGGACAGATTAAGTCCACCCTGGTGGGGTACTGCACCGCATCCAAGCCGGATGTTACGTTCCAGTTTGAACCGATTACTTATGAACCGGGAATCAAACGCGGTAGCAAGTATGCTGTATCTGTCACGCAGTCCCATGCGGAGGTATCTGCTTTCAGGAAATTTTTCAAGCAGGGGTTGTAATTTTAGGACGGAGAGAACCCGGACTGTGGGATAGGGAATCTGTTTATTTATAGGTCATAGGATATAAACTATGCAGTGATAAAAGGTCAGACGTATTTGTCTTTGGATACAGCGTTCTGATCTTTTTGTATGTTATAAATCGGTGAAACGATTCAGGATAAAGCGGTCGGTATGGAAATTGTAAAGTATTTCTTCTTATGCTATGTTTGCGCTGCGAAAGACAAGCGTAGAATCATAAGGGAATTGATTGCGGATACAAAAAATCCGACACAATAGCATATGCCGAAAGCCGGATCAAAAATGAATTTAAAAAGCCTGTCAGTCAGGGATTATCTGCAGACCTTCGGTGATAGGGATTCTATACGAGATCTTTTGCTTCACCCATCCGGACATTTCGTTGTAAAAGACACAATAAAAAAAGTAAAATAATAGAATAACAGACGTCCGTTTCTGCTATAATTAAAGAAATATAAAAGGAACGAGGTCACTATGAAAACAATATGCGCAGCGATCGGCATGGCCGTTTTACTCACTTTTTCCGCTTCAGCAGATACACTCACTCTTCCGAAAGGACAGGTTCTGGATTTTGGAGACACTGTCGATGTTCTTGACGGGAGTCAGACGTATTTCGGAAAGCAGATGAAAGACTGGGCGGAACACGAAGCAGTTGAAAAGGAGTCAAAACCGCAGGCAGCTGCTATCGGCATTATCGGCGGTGCTGACAGCCTGGCATCTGTTTACCTGACATCCAAACTGGCACCGCATGTATCCCGTCTGGCGGCGGAAACCTTGGAAGAGCTGCGGGTATACCAGCTTCGGGCAAACACGCCGGAAGCTTTTTACGAATCCCTCGTGCTCTCTTTTTCCGTGGATCATAAGAATCCGGAGAAAGAAAAGAACGGTTTATCACCCTTCGTGAAACTGATGGGAAAAGAAATGACAGGCACGGCGGGCAGAACTGCAGCGAAACAGGCAGTATCTGATAAAAAGAACGCTGCCATACCGTTTGCAGGCAAAATGTGGAAAGAAGCTGAAATCGGAGAGCCGTATAAACAATTTCTGGAAAAAAGGGGAATCCGTCTGTATGTGAGCGGTGAGACCCGCTGGAAAGAAAAGAAATCCCGCGGGGGGAAAGCGTACCGGCTGGCAAAGGTGAAAGCCGAATTATACACTGGCGGCTGCCTGATCCCCTTTTTTGCGGAAGGGCTCATCTTGGAAGATGGTGACAGTACGACATACATACTCTTTGCAAGTGATCAGAAATCAGGGGCATACTTTGTGCCTTATGTGGAAAAAGCGGCACGGGAGATGAAATGATGAAGATGAAAATAATGCTGGCGGCTTCGATTCTTTGTGCCATGACGACAACGTGTGCGGGAGCTGCCGATATGACAGACAATATGGGAGACACGGCAGGCTTTCCGCCGATTTCAAGCATAAATATTCCTAAAGATGATAATATCGTTTCCGCTGTATGGAACGGTATTGTGCAGGAAGACGCGAAATCTTTCTTTCAAAAAGTGAAGCTTCCAAAGAATACCGATTTTACTCCTCTTGGGAAGGATGGAAAATTCGGACTGCTTACCGTGACGGATGAAGGAAACAGCGTGCCCGCTTTTGTCATGAACTGCGAATTTGCTCCTGTGGTCGGTAAAGAAGCCATGAAAGACGCTTTTGACGCACCCCGTCTGTCGGGGAAATCGGTTTCCGAACTGTATGGCTGCAACGTGGCTCTTTTGGGCATGGAAAACGTATTGAATGGTATGTTTCTGGAAATGGCGAAGCGGATCAATGAAAAGCCTGAGACGGATCCCAAAATTCCCTTCAACATGCTTGGCGTCAGTTTCCTGAATGTGGAGCAGATTCACCGCGCACAGGACAGACCCCGTATTTATACAAGCGGCGTGCGTGCCGTTTTCTTCATCGACGGATTTGCCGTTCCCGTTTACGGAAAAGGCTACGTGATGAAGTACGGCGATAAGTACCGTCTTTTTTCCGTTCTGACAACGGACTCCGCCAATGAAATGGTGAAAAAAGCGGCTGACCGCATCGCGGTGGCTTCAGTGAAGTAGACATCATCCTGTTGTTTTTTCTGTGACCGGATTTCATCGGCAGGAAATACAGGGAAAATCATAAACTTTTCCAAAAAAAATCACCGATGTCCGGTTATAATTATTTCTTACATGGGAAAGTGTATCACTCATGCTGCATCTTAAAAAGAAAATATTATTCTCAATAACGGCTGCAATAATACTTGGAAGCATGCCATTATCAGGGAATGCCTGGGAAGCGGAACCTGAAATAAGTGGCGTTTCTCTGCAGCAAGCACCGGATCATACGGGTGTTTCTGCAGCTGGTCGTACAAAGTACGATGGCTATATCTGGCGTCTCGATGCAAAAGACAGGGATCAATTGCCGCGCAGATTTCGTACTGCGAATTCTGCGTTCCGCTCTGATGTGGATGTCAAGAAAACAGGCAAAGGATTTACGATGACCCCCTCGCGCAAGGGGTTGGATCGTCTGAACATATCCGGCAGTGCGGAGTTCTCTGTCGGAGAGTTTAAGAAGCTGGTTTCCGTACTCAAGAAGCAGGCGAAAGGGCCAATTTATATTGTGGATCTACGGCAGGAAACGCATGGTATATTTAATGGGAATGCCGTCAGCTGGTTCGGCGCGCGCGATTGGGGCAACATCGGAAAGAACAAAACTGATGTTTTAAAAGATGAGATGAGGCGTTTGTGTGCAGCCAAGGGGAAAAATCTCATTGTGACGATGCTCGATGAAGAGAAGAAGTCGATTGATCCTAAACCTATGAAGATTAGTTCGGTCATGAGTGAAAGGCAGCTGGTGGAACAAAATGGTCTGTATTATTACCGCATTGCGGCAACAGATCATATTTGGCCATCGCCTGAAAACATTGATGACTTCATCTCCTTCATACGCACACTGCCCGATCATGCATGGTTGCACTTCCACTGCCGGGCGGGCAAAGGACGTACTACGATTTATATGGCCATGTATGATATGATGAAAAATCCTGATATATCACTGGAGGATATTCTCTCGCGCCAATATCTTCTTGGCGGAAATTACATTGCTTATGAAATGGATAAGCCGAAACCGAATCAATGGAAAGCCGCTTATTATCATGAGAAAGCAGCTATGATTGCAAAGTTCTATCAGTATGTGCAGGAAACTCATGCCAATCACTTTACAATGCGTTGGAGCCGGTGGCTTAGCTCTCATCTGACAATGGAAGATGCATCTCCCACGCAAAGAGATTCAGGATCACGTATTCAAGGATGCCCTGGCTGAAAAAGGAAATATTTCTTTAGGCGTAATGATATTCTTTGCGGCAGCTGATCCAGAAGGAAACTGTCACGAAAAATGCCAGCAGCTTGGCGATGGAAACGGAAAGCCAGATACCGTCCGTGCCATTTTCTTCGTTGACGGATTTGCCGTTCCCGTTTACGGAAAAGGCTATGTGATGAAGTACGGCGATAAGTACCGTCTTTTTTCCGTTCTGACAACGGACTCCGTCAATGAAATGGTGAAAAAAGCGGCTGACCGCATGCGGCGGCTTCGGTGAAGTAGAATTTTGAGACTTTTATACGGCAAAATAATAGATTCTATGATGGGAGGTGCCGGTCTTGCCGGGGTTACCGAACTTGACTGAGTTTAGTAAACGGATTCTGAAATAGATTGCTGAACATGGAGGTGGAAAATATTTTGAATTTGTTATACAAGCTTATCCTTACTCTCAATGCTACTTCATGGATGATTGTAATATATGGTATCAAAGAGAAATGGAGTATATGTTCCGGCTCTAGATGGATAATTGGAGTAGTATTATTAACGCTTCCGGTTTTACTTTCTTGGGGGTCTCTTGCTGTTGCGAAAAAATTAGGCGATGATTCATTGACAAAATGTCAAGAAAGCATGCTTGCTGATAACGAATTTATTCCAATTTATTTAGGATACTTTTTTGTAGCTTTATCGGTACCGGATGATATAACCATGCTGTTTTTATATGGGATTATTTTTATATTTACTTTTCTTTCGCAGACGCAATACTTTAATCCCTTATACTTGTTGTTTGGGTATCATTATTATCATGTGTTGACAGCGCAAGGAACGCGAGTATTTGTGATTGCCAGAGGAAAGGTTATCCGTAATCCCTTATACATGTCATTTATAAAACTTAAGCGTGTTAATGATACTACATATTTGTCAATCGGGGAGGACATCCAATGATGAGTCAGGTTTTTGCGAAGGTTAGAATTAGGGGTAATAGAAATAAATATCGTAAAATACTTTCTACCACAGAGCAAGTTTACCATTCGCCGGACGAACTGATCAACTCATCTTGTGTGTATTCGCCTGGCGCAAGTCTTGATGAGGGGGAATGGTTTAAAATTTCCGAGTTTTCTCAAAAGGAATTTTCTATTGAGATTACGCAGACAAATTATGAATCTGTAGACTACGATTCACTCCAAATATCCGAGTACGCTCATGTGGATTATTTATTTATCCAAATAGAGAATGATTTTTTCTTTCAAAAAGTCGGCAAATCAAAGCTTGTAAAAAGAAAAGGAATATTTGGATTTGGAGAGGAGTATAGTTATAAAAATGATATGTCGGTTCTCTTTATAAACGAATATCCGGATGCAGTTTATATATCAGCAGAAGATACACTGTACTTCCAACGATTGGAGTCAATAACGAGGATATTTGACGGGATATCTGAATTATATCGTGAAGCTACGGAATCAGAGGTAACTGCGTTTCTTGAAAATGATTTTATTGCACTTGGCGGTGATTTTACTTCTAACAAAGTCAAGACAGCAAATCGTAAAAGGATTGCTATGGCAATGAATACTCTCTCTAATATGCAGGATAAAGATAAGATTCGGATGTTTACATATATCTGTGGTTACTGTCCAAGCCTTGTAACATCTGAACATAAATTTAAGGTTGAATCGGAAGATGATTTGAAAATGGTTCTATATGGTATAGAGCAAAGATTTTATACTACTTCAGTTGGCGATGAAAAAAGAATTGCGAAATCTGTAGTGCCACTACAAATTTGAGAGGAAGTGAGAGGAAATGGTTGATGGACAAACTGAAAATACACAGCTTTGACAGTGTGGAACGGAATGTAGATAAAATTGGCAAGCTGTTTCCTAATTGCCTCGCGAAGACTATACATCGATGAGCATGGGAAACTGAAGAAGGCTATTAACTTTGAGCTGCTGCGGCAGATGCTTTCTTCTGATGTGATTGCCGGTGACGAAGCTTATGAGTTTACCTGGGTAGGAAAGAAGGCGGCGATTGTGGAAGCAAACAAAAGTCTATCCACAAGATTTTGCGCCCCTAGCCGAAGAAATTTGTCAACTGGGACAGCACGGAAAATTTGTACATTGAGGGCGACTATCTTGAGGTGTTGAAGCTGATGTAGGAAAGCTATCTGGGCAAGGTTAAGATGATTTATATAGAAATTAAGATTCGCATTTTGATACAAAGCAGGATCGCATAGTCGTAGAGGTGTCGCTTGGGGTGTCGGTTTATTGACTGGCGTCTTTTTTGTTTTATTTTCAAGTCAGTTGACAAATGCGTTGTTATATATAGTAAAAGATGATATGATTCTCTTATAATGCGTAGCAGGAGGCTCCTATGAGTTATAAGACAACAGATGAATTGATGCGACATCTTCGGGATAATGGAATAGCAATATCTGGGACTGCCCAAAAGAGGCAACTGATTAATACAGGTTATTTTCACGGTTATAAAGGATATCGGTTTTTTAAGAACGCAGGTATGAGATTGCCATTTACTTTATATGCGGAGGTATATGCAACTATTCAATATGATTCAGCACTTAAGGCACTTTTATACGGTAAAATGATGTTTATTGAAACTGCAATAAAGAATATCGCATTGGAAGGCATCTTAGTAAATGCAAACTCTGAAAGTATTCAGGTGATGTACGATAAAGTTGTAAGCGGTTATCATAACGCGCCAGCATCGTACACTCTGGAACAACGAAGAAAATTGCAACAGAATAAGTTGAATTTGCAAAATTCAATTCAATCTAATCTTGCAAGAGCATATCGCAGCAACAACCCTAAAATCACACACTTTTATAACAATGTTGGATATGCGGATGTTCCAGTGTGGGCTTTGTTTGAAATAATGACGATGGGTGATTTGGGCTACTTACTTTCTTGCCTGATTTATGATGTCAGAGATGCCATCTCAAAAAGAATTGGACTTAATCTTGCGAGCGATACGGACAGACAACTGCTGTACAAGTATATCTACACGTTGAAAGACTTGCGAAACGCAATTGCGCATAATGCTGTCGTATTTGATACAAGATTTAGAAACATTGATCCTACGCCAGCTATGAAGCAGTGCCTGAAGAATGATGTTGGTGTAACGTATATTAACTTCAAGACAATTGGTGATTACATCATTCTTATGTGTTACTACCTGAAATTGCTACATGTGCCCAAAACAGAAATCAAAGCGTTTATTCGTGAGTTCGAAAAAATCACAGATAAATATAGGACAGCAGTGAATCCATCGATTGCTGCGATAGTTATTCATCCAGATTTACAGAGCCGCATGGCGACTTTGAAAAATTTTATTTAAGGATTGCATATTTTGGAAAGAAGCAGTATAATATAAACACTAATTGGGGTATGTGTTTGCGGATACATACTTGAGAGGGGTCGGAGAAATCCGACTCTTTTTGCATTTTAACGCACAAACGCTTCCCCATTGGCATCAAAACCAGTAGTAGGGTGTTTGTGCGTCCGTGCTTAGGCTTGGATATCTAGATGATTCCTAAAAGTCATCTGGATATTGTCGGCACTGTAGACCGCGATGTAATCGACATCACCTATGATATTATAGGTGACCGCTACGGTACGGATATATTCACTGGTTCGACAATCAAGGGGCGGCTTGATGTGAATGCCATGAAGGCAAAGAAGCACTTGTACGACCATATCGTATACGATTCAGGCAATGAGCAGAAGTTTGCTGCTGAACTGAATACGAATAAGGATGCGGCAGTTTATGTGAAATTGCCGGGTGGCTTTTATATTTCCACGCTGGTTGGACATTATACCCCAGATTGGGCGATTGCCTTCTACGAGGGCACGGTAAAACATATATATTTCGTTGCAGAGACGAAGGTTCTATGTCCTCCATGCAGATGCGCTTGATTGAGGAATCCAAAATCCACTGTGCAAGAGAGCACTTCAAGGCCACAAGCAATGACGAGGTTGTTTATGATGTGGTTGACAGCTATCAGAGTCTGCTGGACTTGGTAACGAAGTAAACGTGTCCATCTGGAGGATGTCATTGAATGATAGGATAGTGAAGTGGCTGTTGCTACTGAAAAGTAAAATGAGTCGCAGCGGGTGAAAGTGGCGTAATCATACAAAACAAAAAAGCATTTCTCTTTCCATCTCGGAGAAATGCTTTTTCTGTACGCTGTTTCTTTAGGCGTAATGATATTCTTTGCGGCAGCTGATCCAGAAGGAAACTGTCACGAAAAATGCCAGCAGCTTGGCGATGGAAACGGAAAGCCAGATACCGTCCGTGCCGAGCCACAGCGGAAGTGCTATAACGGCGATGATTTGAAAAACAACGGACTGGAGGAGAGAGATTACTGAAGAGATGAAACCGTTGTTCAGCGCCGTGAAGAACGCCGAGCCGTACATGCAGAAACCGTTCAGGAGGAAAGAGAAGGAAAAGAATCGGAAACCCCGGACGGTGAGCGTGGCTAAAGTTTCATCGTAGCCGACAAAAATATTTGCCAGCATGGGGGCGGCGAGGTATGCGGAGGTGGTGAGGAAAAGGCCGGCACCGGCAATGACGGTGAGGCTCTTTCGGAAAATGCTCTGCAGTTCATCATCGCGGCGGGCGCCGTAATTGTAGCTTACGATAGGCGCGGTCCCCATGGAGTAGCCGATGAAAATCGCTTCGAAGAAGAATGCCACATACATGATCACGCCGAAGGCGGCGACGCCGTCTGTTCCGGTGATGGTGATCAGCTGATAATTGTAGAGCATGGAAACGAAGGACATGGAAATGTTTGTCAAAAGCTCGGAGGAGCCGTTTGTGCAGGCCTTCCAAAGTGCGGAACCATCCCATTCCGGGTTCACCAGTTGAAGAGAAGATGTATTCCTTTTTAGGAAGTAAATCAGAGGGAAAAGACCGCCTGCGTATTCGCAAAGCACTGTGGCGAGGCCGGCGCCTAAGAGGCCCCATTTGAAGATAAGAATGAAAAGGGCATCGAGACCGATATTCATTACACCAGAGAGGATTGTCATGTGAAGACCGAGAGAAGGTTTTCCTGCGGTGACCATGAATGATTGGAACACCCGCTGGAGGACAAACATGGGGAGGGAAAGAAGAAGCGTGCGGCCGTAAAAGACACTGCATGCAAGTACTTCACCGGATGCACCCATGGCGGAGGCAAGAAAGGGCATGAGGAAGTACCCCAGGGCGGAAAGAAAAAGGCCCCCGGCGAAAGCGGAAAGGACGATGAGAGAAAAAAGGCGGTTCGCTTTTTCCGTCTGTCCTTCACCCATGGTCTTTGCTACAAGGGCGCTGCCGCCTGCGCCGAACATGAATCCGACACACGCGAAAACCATGATGGCGGGAAAAATCAGGTTGACCGCGGTGAATGCCGTCTTGCCCACATAATTTGATACGAAAAATCCGTCGACCATGGTGTAGGTGGAAATAAAGATCATCATCACCACGGAGGGCAGGACGAAACGGAAAAGCCGTTCATAATTGAAACGGGAAGAAATATCTATACTCATAAAATATCCTCAGCGGCAAATTATCTTTTGTTGGTTCATGGAAAGCAGAACGAAATAAGCCGTTGATTCAAAGCGAAAGACACTGCGGTTGTTTCCATAAAAAGAAATGCTTTGCATCGGCAGTCAGTTTTATTTTTTGTGCTTCCTTTTTAATTTCTTTCCTTTCTTCAGCTTGAGCGCATTGTTGTCCAGTGTGAATACGGGAGGTTCATCAGCGGCAAGAGCAAGAGGAATACCTTTCAGTTCCGCCAGCTCTCTTACAAGGGCATCCTTGCTAAGTTTCAGTTTTTCTATTTCCGCCACGCGGAGTTTTTCTTTTTCTCTTGCAATTTCTACGGGATCTCCGCCGATACCCCAGCTGTCCGTGTCCACTTCTTCAATGGTGACGACCGTGGTCTTCGGATTTTTGTTCAATACGCGGGCGAGGAGTTCCGTGGCTCCTTTGATGAGTTCTGCTTTCTGCTCGGCAGTAGTGCCTTCACGTGTGATTTTGATGTTGATGTAGGGCATGGGATCCTCCTGTCTGCAAATGATTCAAATATTTCTTTCATTATACCATGACAGGAGGGTCTTTTTATTTGACACACAGGGAACCTTCCTGTAAAATTTAAAAGGGATATATAAAGTATCTTCGCCCCCGGTGGGGCTTTTTTTATGCATAAAAAAGCTCCATGCAAAGCATTCTGTGAAAAGGAGAGGCAATGAGCAGATTTTATGATGTGGTAGTTATCGGCGCCGGACCGGCGGGTATTTTTACCGCTCTTGAACTGGCGGATACCGGCGCGTCTGTCCTGATCCTTGAAAAGGGACTGGATATTCGTGAGCGGATAGCGCTGAATCGTGACAAGAATGCTCCGCCGAAAGACCGCAGGGCGAATATCGTTTGCGGCTGGGGCGGCGCGGGCGCGTTTTCTGATGGGAAGCTGACGCTTACTACGGATTACGGCGGCAATCTTGATGATTATATGAATAAAGGAGAGCTTGCCGGTTTAATTTCCTATGTGGATTCGGTGTACTGCAGGTACGGCGGCGCTGAAAGAAAGGTATACGGCGATGAGTTTGCCGAGGAAATACATGAACTGAAGCGGAAATCCGCCGCGGCGGATCTGATGTTTATCCCTGCCCGCATCCGCCATCTCGGTACGGATGTGAACAGTGTCATTCTCGCCAATATGCGCGATTCTCTTCCGTCCAATGTGACCGTTATTTCCAAAACCGCGGCGGACAGAATTCTTGCGGACAAAGACGGAACGGTTCTCGGTGTGGAAGCGGGCGGGGAGACGTATCGCTGCAAGTACCTTGTGGCGGCACCCGGCCGTGAAGGGGCGGAGTGGTTTATGAAAGAAGCCCATGCGCTCGGTTTGGAGACGCAGTCAAATGCGGTGGACATCGGTGTCCGTGTGGAATCTCCCGCAGAAGTGTATGAACCGATTACAAAAATCTGTTACGAATCGAAACTGGTGTATTTCTCCCGTTCCTTTGATGACCGGGTACGCACGTTCTGTATGAATCCTTACGGTTTCGTGGTGACGGAAAATAATGCGGGGCTCCAGACAGTGAACGGCCACTCTTTCGCCCATAAGAAGAGCGGAAATACGAATTTCGCCATTCTTGTTTCCAAACAATTTACCAGTCCTTTCAATGAACCCATTTCTTACGGGAAATATATCGCATCCCTGGCGAATATGCTCGGCGCGGGACCAATCGTCCAAAGGCTGGGTGATCTTCGTGACGGCCGCCGTTCTACGGTAGAAAGGATACGCCGCGGCCTTGTCCGCCCCACCATGCCGTCCGCGACGCCGGGAGATTTATCTTTAGTCTTGCCATACCGCTTTTTAAAGGATATCATGGAGATGTTCGAAGCGCTGGATCAGGTAGCGCCGGGAGCAAATTCCAGGCACACTCTTCTGTACGGCGTGGAAGTGAAATTTTATTCTTCCCGCATAGCGCTGACGAACCAGCTGGAAACGAAATTCAGAAACTTCTTCGCAATCGGCGACGGAGCCGGCATCACGAGAGGGCTTGTCCAGGCCTCGGCGGCCGGAGTGGTGGTGGGCAGAGAAATCTGTGCCAGGGAAGGAAAACCGAAAGGGGATATGTAAATGATTCCAAGGTACACAAGGCCGGAAATGGCAAAAATCTGGGATGAAAGAAATGAATGGCAGACCATGCTTGATGTGGAAATCGCCGCATGCGAAGCCAATGCGGAGCTGGGACGTATTCCTAAAGAAGCGGTGGAAGTGATCAAAGCGAAAGCGGATTTTGATGTGGAACGCATTCATGAAATTGATCGTGAAATTAACCACGATATCATCGCGTTCCTTTCTGCCGTCGGAGAATATGTGGGCGATGAAGCGAAGTACATCCATATGGGCATGACTTCTACCGATGTGAAAGACACGGCTCTCAATGTACAGATTAAGCAGGCGTCTGACGTGCTTATTGCCGGTCTGGAAAAACTGGCGGAAGTCCTGAAACGCCGGGCTGTGGAATTTAAATATACACCCACCATCGGCCGTACCCATGGCGTCCATGCCGAGCCGACTACGTTCGGGTTGAAAATCCTCCTGTGGTACAGCGAAACTTTAAGAAATATCGAGCGAATGAAACGGGCCGCTTCTGAAATGGCGGTGGGGAAATTGTCCGGCGCTGTCGGTACTTATGCGGATATTGATCCGTATGTGGAAGAATACGTCTGCAAAAAAATGGGACTGACCCCGGAAATCGTAGCGACCCAGGTCGTACAGCGCGATCATCATGCGGAATATATTACTACCCTCGGCGTTATCGCGGGCACATTGGCACAGATCGCCCTGGAAGTCCGCCATCTGCAGAGAACGGAGGTAAGAGAAGCGGAAGAATATTTCAGTCCGAAGCAGAAAGGATCCTCTGCCATGCCCCATAAAAGAAATCCTGTCAAATCAGAACGGATCTGCGGCATGGCAAGACTCGTGCAGGGGTACGCCCTTCCCGCTTTTGAAAATATACCGCTTTGGCACGAACGGGATATTTCCCATTCCTCTGTGGAGCGTGTCATGATTCCTGACGCGACCACTGCATTGGATTATATTCTGGCACAGACGACCGATCTGGTAGATAAACTCCTTGTGTATCCGGAAAAAATGCTGGAAGATTTGAACATGACCGGCGGATTGATTTACAGTCCCCGCGTTCTGCTTGCCCTTGTGTCCAAAGGCGCTTACCGTGATACCGCGTACCGCTGGGTGCAGAGAAACGCCATGAAACGCTGGCTTGAGGGGGAAGATTTCTATGAAAACCTCTGCAAAGACGAAGATGTGAGAAAATATCTGTCTGAAGAAGAAATCAAAGAGTGCTTCGATTACAAACCCATGCTTGTCCATGTAGATGAAATATTTGCCCGGTTTGGCTTGTAAGAGCGGAAGACGGATGTCAGAAGACAGAGGTCGGATGCCGGAAGTCGGATAACAGAAGACAGCTATGAGCCGATAACTGTAAGCTGATATCTGATAATAAAGAATCACTGTATTATTAAAAGGAAGGAAAATGTGTAATGGCAACAGCTATGGTCATTGGTGCCCAGTGGGGCGATGAGGGGAAAGGAAAGATTGTAGATTACCTGGCAGCGAAAGCGGACGTTGTTGTCCGTTCCCAGGGGGGGAACAACGCGGGACATACGGTTGTGACTGGCGGCAAAGCTTATCCGCTGCGCCTTATGCCGAGCGGCATTATGTATCCTGGCACCATCTGTGTCGTCGGCACGGGCGTCGTCATCGATCCGAAGAGTTTCCTTGAGGAAATGGAAAAGCTGGAGGCCCAGGGAATCAACGCGAAGCATCTCCAGATTTCCACCCGTGCGCAAGTCGTATTTCCCTACCATATCCGTTTGGACGAGGCAGAAGAAATGAGAAAAGGCAGCCGGAAGCTGGGGACGACGAAAAACGGGATCGGGCCGTGTTATGCGGACAAGATCAACCGCATCGGTATCCGTATGTGCGACCTTATGGATAAAGAAGTTTTTGCGGAGAAATTGAAATACAACGTGGAGCAGAAAAACATGCTTCTGGAAAAACTTTACGGGATGGAAGGTTTCGACTACGAGCAGATGCTGATTGATTACCTGGGATATGCGGAAAAGCTCCGCCCCTATGTGAAAGATACGAACTACACTGTCCAGACCTTGGTCAGAGAAGGAAAGAACGTTCTTTTTGAAGGCGCCCAGGCATCCATGCTCGACTGTGACAATGGCACCTATCCTTTCGTCACGTCATCCCATCCGACGGCGGGCGGTGCATGTATAGGCGCAGGCATCGGGCCGCACATGATGCAGAATATCTTCGGCGTGGTGAAAGCGTACAGCACCCGTGTCGGAGAAGGGCCGTTCCCGACAGAACAGGTGAATGAAATAGGCGACCGTATTCGGGACATTGCTCATGAATTCGGTACGGTGACCGGCCGTCCCCGCCGTGTAGGCTGGCTTGACGCCCGTGCCGTCCGTTACGCGGCGGCGCTGAACTCTTTCGATTATCTGGCGATTACCCGGCTGGATATCTTAGACGAGCTGGAAGAAATCAAAGTCTGTGTCGGCTATGAATATGAAGGAAAACCGGTTAAAGAATATCCGGCAGACCTGAAATTTCTTTCCAAAGTTACCCCGATTTATAAAACCTACAAAGGATGGAAAGAAAAAATCAGCGCTATCCGTGACTACGACAGGCTTCCGGCGCTCTGCAAAGAATACTTGGCGGATATTTCTAAAGAAATCGGCGTCCCCATCGGCATCGTTTCCGTGGGGCCCAGCCGTGAAGAAACCATCGTAGTGAAAGATGTATTTTAAGAATAGAAAAGTAAGCATATAAAACAGAAAACGCGTGTCCTGAAATTGAAAAGCAGGAGGCGCGTTTTTGTATTTCTCAAAGAAAAAAGCTCCGCGAAAGGAGCCGGTTTGGAGCGGATGATGGGAATCGAACCCACGTATTTAGCTTGGGAAGCTAATGTTCTACCATTGAACTACACCCGCATATGAAATTGTACTTTACTATTGTAGATGATTTTATCGAATAAATCAAGATTTGCAGGAAAGAAAACCGGGCAAGGGGGAAGAACGGACTTTTTGGAGCGTTCCTGTGATTTACGTGGACATGTGAAAGATGATTGTTTATAATATCTTTTAACCATTAAAAGGTTATTTGTTTTTCTTTCGTCGGTACAGAGATAGGAGGTCAATGGAGCATGGCAGAACGGAAGGAATGTTTAGTTTGTTGTATTGTGTTTTGATGCAGTGAAGTGTTAGGAGGATTATTTATGGAAGAAGAACAGAAAAAAGTAAGCGGGGCTGCCGCATTGCCCAAGGTGGGATGGAAAGGAATGCTTGCTTTGGCTTTCGGTATCCTTTTCTTTGCCGGGGTTTTTGCCACGGTACAGGGGGCGGAATGGCTCAAAGCATTTGATTACAGTACGCTCATCGGTAAATTCGGTACGATGAAAGATCCGGCGAAAGCAACTTTTGTCGGTATGGGCGGGGTAAGCGCAAGAGGAGGATTTATTTTCGCGCTGTCACTCATTCCTTCCGTTATGCTGGCCATTGGTGTTGTAGACGTGCTGGATCATTATGGCGCTCTTTCCGCGGCGCAGAAACTGATGACGCCGCTCTTTAAACCGCTGATGGATGTACCCGGCCTCGTCGGACTGGCTTTGATTACCGATCTGCAGAGTACCGATGCCGGCGCGGCTCTCACCAAAGAATTATATGATGACGGCCTTATTGATAAAAGAGAACAGACCATCATTGCAGCGTGGCAGTATTCCGGAGCGGGGACGATCAGTAATTACTTTGCTATCGCAGGTGCGCTTTTCGGATTTATTCTCTGCCCGATCATTGTCCCTGTTATCATCATTATGGTCATGAAATTTGTCGGTGCCATGATTTGCCGCTTTGCTCTTGATACTATTTATAAAGGAGATTTCAAAAATGACAACTGAAACGAGACCGGTACAAATAAAGCCTAATATTTTTGATATCTTCATCGGCGGCGCCAGAAAAGGCTGGAATCTGGCTACACAGAACCTTGTACCGAATATTTTGATGGCCTATGTCATCGCCTATATTTTAAATATTCTCGGTGTTATGGATTTCCTCGGATACTGGCTGGGGCCCATCATGGGTATCTTCGGCCTGCCGGGACAGTCTTTCGTTATTCTTCTGACCACCTGGCTGTCCTGTTCTGCAGGGGTAGGTGTGGCAGCTTCTCTCTATGCGTCGGGCATCATCAATGGGGAACATGTGACGATTCTCATGCCTGCGCTGATCCTGATGGCTTCCCAGATCCAGTACATGGGCCGGCTCCTCGGCCTTGCCGATGTACCGAAAAAATATTGGCCCCTGCTTATGGTGATCAGTATTTTCAATGCATTCATTGGTATGTTTATCATGAAACTGCTTATGCCGTTCTTTAATTGATTGTCTTACGCAAGAGAAAAGGAGGAAATCATGGCAGATGTATTTACCCATTTTAACTATCTTCATACTATTCCTGAAATAGGGATGAAAGAATTTAAAACTTCCGCTTACGTGGCGGATGTGCTGAAACAGCTCGGTTATGAAGTAGAAACACAGGTCGGCGGGGCGACAGGCGTCGTTGCGGTCTGTGACAGCGGTAAACCGGGACCTGTTCTCGGCCTTCGCGCGGACATGGATGCTCTTGGAACGAAAGACGGCGGCGCTGCCCACCTTTGCGGGCATGACGGACACATGGCCATGCTTCTTGCGGCGGCGGAGGAAATCATGAAAGAGAAGCTGGTCAGGAAAGGGAAACTGAAACTTCTTTTCCAGCCGGCGGAGGAAACGAGTGAAGGCGCTCTTTCCATGCTGGAAGGCGGTGCTGTTGACGATATTGAAATCCTCATCGGCATGCATGGACGTCCCATCCAGGAGTGCCGTGTGGGAGAAGCGGCTCCTGCTTTGTATTACAGTGCCGCTACCCATGTGAGGATCGACATCACAGGCGTGCAGAGCCATGGGGCCCGACCCTATCTCGGCACCAGCGCGCTTGACGCGGCATGCCTCATTGTACAATCCGCCAATGCTCTCCGCTTCAATTCCAATGTGGTGTGCAATATGAAAGCGACACAGATTCATGCGGACGCAGGTGTGGCAAACGCGGTTCCCGGTACAGCGACGATTACGTTCGATCTCCGCAGCCGGGACAATGACGTGATGGAACTGATGATTCAAAAACTGCGGGGCGCAGCGGAAAATGCGGCCGCTTCCATTGGCGCGAAAGCAGGCTTCACCATTCTGCATCAGACACCGGCGTCCATTATCACACCTGAAATCACGGAAATCATCGGGGAAGTGATTACATCCGAACTTGGCGAAAAAGCCTGCATCCCTCCGATCGTCACCGCGGGAGGGGAAGACTTCTTCTGGTATCCGAAAATGAAACCGGAATTGAAAACAGGATTCATCGCATTGGGCGAAGATGCGGAACCGGGACTTCATGATCCTGCCATGCACTTCAACCACGATGCGCTTCCCTATGGCGTGAAAATTCATAAAAGCCTCGTGAAGAAATTCCTTGGCTGACGATTTCCCATATAAAAGACCCGTGCTGTATCTATCTGCAGATATGGCGCGGGCCTTTTATATTGCTGCCGAAAGGGTTGTATTCGCAGAATGCCTAAGCCGGTTTCTTTTTTTATGTGCTGCCATACCATGTTTTCTCCGGAAGAAGATGGAAGTGCTATAAGAGGAATAACAGGGGAATGTGCGGGCCGCGTATTCCATGCAGCATCTGCCTGCGGTTTAACAGGACGGAAGGATGGGGTATAATGAATTAAATGATATATGTTATCAATTGAGGAGGGATCATGAAAATTGCTTTAAGCGGCGTTTCTGAAACGCTTCTGGTTACGTTGTATATGCGTGCCAAGGATGCGAAAAGCAACCATCCTTTTCTGAATGATCGGAAAGCGGCGGAAATAATCAGCTGTATGGATTATGATTTTTCCGCTTTTGACCGGGTATGGATGTCATATTATGGAGTATTGGCACGGGCAAAGCTGATGGACCGTGAGGTAAGGCGGTTTATGGCGGATAACCCGGGATGTGTGGTGGTATCTGTGGGCTGCGGGCTGGATACCCGGTTTGACCGCGTAGATGACGGGCAGGTGCGTTGGTATGATTTGGATGTGCCGGAGGTGATCGATCTGAGACAGCAGTTCCTTGCGGAATCGGAGCGTGTAACCTGTATTTCCGGGTCGGCGTTTGATCCGTCATGGACGGAAAAAGTGGAACGCGAGGGCCGCAGGCTGCTTATCCTTTCAGAAGGCGTGATGATGTACTGGGAGGAAGCGGAAGTACAAAAATTTCTTTCGATTCTGTCAGAAGGGTTCGATGAGCTGGAGGCGCATTTCGACCTCCTGTATAAAGGACTCGTGCACCGGTCGTCCCGCCATGACGTATTGAAACGTATGCAGGCGGAGTTTAAATGGGGTGTGACGGACGGCAGCGAAGTGGTACGGCTGGCGCCGGCATGGAAACAGCTGGACTGTATCAATTTCACTGATGAGATGAGGCATATGCTGCCGGGGTGGAAAAAGCTGCTTGTTCCTTTTTTCTATCTCACCAATAACCGTCTGGGAAAGTATGCGTACAGGAAGTATACGGACTGATTTTGTAAAAGAGACTTCATTCCGGTGTGTATCCTCTATTGTGCAAACAGCAGGATTATATGATATATCTTATGATATGATATATAATATAAATATGGATTGAATTATAGAGGGGAAATAGATATGGAGTTTTCTGAAATCATTAGAAGTATTCGCTTGGAATTAAATTTATCTCAAGAGGGGCTGGCCAGAGAGTTACATGTCGGTTTCGGTTCGGTGAATCGCTGGGAGAACAACCGGTCAAGACCTAATCAGATAGCAAGATATGCTTTGATGGAACTTTGCAGAAAGAAAAACTTAAACCGGAAACTGATTTCATCATTAAAGTCTATGAATTGAAGTATAGATAAAGATGATGACCATGGGAAGCAGCCTGAAACAGGGAAAAGAAGATGGCATTAAAACCGCAGAAAACAGGCATAGTATCTTTTTAGAAGAATTTGGCTTTGAGCGATTGATAGGATTTGTATCTATACGAGCGAAGGAGATGTAGGTGGCTATGCCTGATTTAAAAGCAAGAGAATACAGAAGGTTTGAAAGTATTAAGCATGTCAGAGAAGATGGAAGCGAGTATTGGAGTGCAAGAGAACTTGCTGCTGTACTTGATTATTTTCAGTGGAGAAACTTTCAAAAGGTAATTGATAGAGCGATGATTGCTTGTGAGAACAGCGGACATGAAGTAACATACGATTTTGCTGAGGTCAGCAAAATCGTGGAAGCAGGTGCTGCAAGCAAGTCTATAAAAGATTATGAACTTACAAGATATGCTTGCTATTTGATTGTGCAAAACGGAGACCCGAGAAAAGAAGTGATTGCACTTGGACAAACCTATTTTGCAATACAAACATACCGGCAGGAAATTGCAGACCATTTTAATCAGCTTAATGAAGATAGAAGAAGGCTCGTTGTTCGTGGAGATATTAAACAATGGAATCAGCTTTTGGTAGAAACGGCACATGATGCAGGAGTTATCACAAACGAAGAATTTGCTATGTTTCAAAATGCAGGATATATGGGATTATATGGTGGGTTAGATGTAAAAGATATACATGACAGAAAAGGCTTAACCGCAAGACAGAAGATTCTGGATTATATGGGAAGCACCGAATTGATTGCTAATTTATTCAGAATATCACAGACAGAAGAAAAGCTAAGGAAAGACAAGGTGGAAGGTGCAGAAGCGGCAACAAAGGTTCACTATTCAGTAGGAAAAGAAGTTAGAAGTGCTATTGAAAAAATTGGTGGCACTATGCCGGAAGATTTGCCTGTTCCGAAAAAAAGCATTCAGCAGATAGAAAGAGAACAAATGATGCTTCTAAAAGATAAAGCTGAAAAGGGAAAATTAATGTTGGATGAATGATGATATTCTACGGTTGTGAGATCCGATCCTTGCTTACAGAATCAATCAGATAAGATGGGTGTATTCCTTTCTGTTCATTCTTATTTTTATTTCCTGGGTTCCAAGCATATTTATCTGAGGAGGTGTCTTTTATGAACAAATGGGTAAGTGTCGTTTTATGTATCTGCGGTCTCGGATTGGGTGGTATGATGCTGACTGGTGATTCCGACGGCGGACGGGTGCTCATTGAAAATGCGCCTTATATCACGGACGGGAAGATCAATCCCAATCATGAGGGTAAGGTAGTCATCGTTGCGGGAAAGCTGAAGACGGAAAAGCCGGCAGTAGATGAAGAACTGGGTATTTCCTTTGATTCTCCCATAATCAGGAGGAATGTGCATGTGATGGTGGAGAAGGGGAGCGGAAGTAATATAAAGAGAAATTGGGAAAGCACATCTGCTTCCAATATCCCACAAAAGTATAAGCGTGATCCGCCGCCTGTCATTACTTTTTACGGCGTGGTAAAAGCAGGCGATTTTGTTCTGGATAAAACACTCTTGGAAAAATTTGCTGCCGGTGTGAATGTGAAGGAGCTTCCCCAGCAAGCTTCCTATAAAAAGACACCCCTTTATCATGAAACAGAATCGGGGATCCACTATCTCACAAACCGGGAACCAAATCTTATTTTTTCCCATCTGGACGGTGATTACCGAATCTCCTATACGAAATCTTCTCTGGAGGAAAATCAGGAGAAAACCTTGGTGGGGGTTCAAAAAGGAAATAGGCTCCGGGGAAAAGGAATGGTGGACGGTATCGAATTTTTCGGACAGGAGTCGAACGGTATTCTGACCAGGGAGAATATTTTAAAGAATAATGACAATTTTGATTTCATTCTTACCGTTTTAGGCTATGCGCTTTCTGTGGCGCTTATCGCAGGCGGTATATATTCTTTTAAAAAATCTTAAGTAAAAAGGAACCTTAGTGGGAAAGCTGCCTGGTATTTCATTTTTAACAGAGTGATATATTCGTTTTGGAAAGGACGGGTGCGGCTATGCTGCTTATGGGTGTGAAAGAAGAAAATGGATGGCTTTGTTCTCAATGGAATCTGACTTATGGGACAGGCTGGACAGAAATTACTAAAGCGGTGAAAACGGCGTATCCCTATTATGAGAATGTGGAAGTCCTGGTAGACAACAGAAAAGTTGATCTGCGGTCGGCGGAAGATGTGCTGTGTCTGGAAGAGGGCGGGAATATGGTTATCCGGGGGACTTCTACAGTCATCAAAGTGCCGATGATGGTCAAGTTTTATAACCAGCTGCAGAGAGTGGACGTGTGGGTGGCGTGTGCCACAGATGAGTTTAAGGAAGCGGATTATAAATCTTTCAACTTGTCTATGGGGCAGTATATGGACAGTATGGAACTTACCATGTATTGCTGATTGGCGGGGCGCCGCAATGATGGGAAGGCAGATTTCCTTCCGCCTGTCTGAAAGGAGAATGTATGAACAGCGGCATGTATACGGAAAGGGAAGTGCAATGCCTGAAAGAAGGTATGGGTGCAGTCCGGTCGGTGTTGTCGGGGACGGATACGGAAGCGAAACGGCGCCTGCTTTTTTATCTTGACTGGTATATGGATCCCTATTACAAGCAGGATATTTCAGGCATAAAAAAAGATTTAAAGGAAATGCTGGAAAAAGTTGCTGTGTCTCCTGAAGAAGAGGATATCATTGATGAAGCCCTGCATCTCCTGGAAGGATATACGGATCCGCCATATCCGATACTGGCGGCGTACTGGGGGAACTTAAGTGAAAAACATAAACCGAAAGCGCTTTATCTGCTGCAGGGGGCAGGATAGAGAGTTTTCGGCAGAACAGGGGGAAGGGCAGAGATCAAAAATGAAAAGCATGAAGCGGTATTTCTGCTGTATCGTAATGTAAAAATATGAATTCGATGTCCGTGTATTTGCAGATGTTGAAGAAATTCTTGCTGATGAATTACAGGTGCACAGGCCGATACGGATAGAAAGGCGCCGTTGATACGGGGCGGTGCTTTCATAAAAGTGGGGAGTCCGGCATGGATAAAGAAGAGTTTTGCAGTGCCTATGTAGCATGGTTTCCTGAAAATGAAGAAAGATACAGGGAGCATAAAAGAGAATTTCCTCATATTCTACTCCATGTATTCTCTGTATTCGCCATAAATATCCCTATGGCAGAGGCCTATACAGGCAAAGACCATGCGGAGTTTGAAAAATTTTGCTCTTTTATTGAGTATGTGTGGAGAAAAGCGGATGATGAAGTGCTGAATGTACTTGATACCACGGTGCTGGAAGGGATATCTGAAAATCTGCCGATGTGGACTGCTTTCGGGAATTGCATTCATGAAGATTTCCGGACTTACATCAATACCGTCCTGATCAGGCAGAATGTCATGATGTCTGATGTGCCGCCGCTTTGTTAATCGGCCCGATAAGGATGGAATATACTGCGGGAAGACAGTAAGGAATCCTGCTTATGTACACATCTGCGGGTTTCTTTCCGCTGCATTCTTCTAATGATTTGCAAAATAGGATAAAATAAAGAATAATAGATCAAATCCCGATCAGGGGAAGATGTATTATTTAAATATTTAAACAGGTAAGACAGAAAGGAATATATATGGATCAGAAATTTGATACGATTGTCATCGGTTTCGGCAAGGCGGGAAAGACGCTGGCGGCGAAACTGGCAAAGCAGGGTGAAAAAGTAGCGCTGATTGAAAAGGATGCCCGTATGTACGGCGGTACATGCATCAATGTGGGCTGCATTCCCTCCAAGCGTCTGGTGCTGGAGGCGGAGCGGGCGCCTGCCCATGATTTTGAAGTGCAGAGTGAGTATTATCATGTGGCGGTGCAGGAGAAAAAGAAACTGACAACAGCACTCCGTATGGCCAATTATAATAAGCTTATTGATGCCGGTGTGCAGGTCATCAACGGCACGGCTTCTTTTCTTGACGGAAAAACGATCGGGGTAAAAGGCGCGCACGGTACGATGCAGACGCTTTCCGCATCCAAATTGATTATCAATACCGGCGGGCGTCCGATAATTCCCTCTGTGCCCGGCGCGGAGAATAACCGCTTTGCGTTCACGTCTGAAACCATGATGGATAATGAAACACTGCCCCGCCGGCTGACAATTATCGGCGGCGGATATATAGGACTGGAATTTGCTTCCATGTATGCCCGTTTCGGAAGCAAAGTGACGATTCTCCAGCACGGTTCTGTATTTCTGCCGAAAGAAGACCGGGATATGGCGGAAGCGGTTGAAAATGTATTGAAATCTTATGGCGTGTCCGTCATTACGGGAGCCGGTCTGAAGGAAATCAAAGAAGGGACGGCGGTTTATACAAAGAACGGAGAGGAAGATACGCTGGACGGCGATGCCATTCTTCTCGCCACGGGACGCGGGCCGAATACGGAAGGTCTTCATGCGGAACGGGCCGGTGTGGAGTTGACAAAGCGGGGCGCTGTCGTCACTGATAAACATCTGCGGACGACCGCAGAGAATATCTGGGCGGCCGGCGATGTGTGCGGCAATCTGCAGTTTACCTATATTTCTCTGGATGACAACCGCATTATTCTTTCCGATATGCAGGGAGATGGAAGCCGTACGACAGAGAACCGCGGCGCTTTCGCTTATTCCGTTTTCATGGAGCCGTCTTTTTCCCGTGCAGGCCTGTCGGAGAAAGAAGCGGCGGATAAAGGGCTGAATTACCGTGTGGTGCGGATGAATACCGATATGATTCCGAAAGCGAAAGTTCTCCGCAAGACGACGGGGATGCTGAAGGCGGTCATTGATAAAGACAGTGGGAAGATTTTCGGTGCGGCACTTTTCTGTCCCGAATCTTACGAAATTATCAATATGGTGAAGTTAGCGATGGATCATGATTTGGATTACACGGTGCTCCGTGATTTTATCTACACGCATCCCACCATGTCCGAAGGGCTGAATGATTTGTTTGCCTTATAAAAACGGATAACGGCTGGCGGAAACCGGAAAACGAGAAGGCGGATAAATCTATCCGGAGTCCGGAAAAAGCCTGACAATAAGGACAGCATATCTTATTTATGAGATGTGCTGTTTTTTATTTTTACCCAATGGAGTATGTGATAAGAAAACAGACATCAGAGAACAGACATCAGAAGACAGAAAGCAGATATCAGAGAACAGACGCCAGAAGACAGAAAACGGATGTCAGAAACCAGAATACAGATATCAGAAACCAGAATACGGAGAACAGAAATCAGAAGATAGAAGACAGAAAACGGATGTCAGAAATCAGAAAACGGGAAACAGAAAACGGAAATCAGATATCGAGGCTGTGGGCTGTCATCTGCCTGAGAGTGAGTGATCCACGGCTGCCCGCAGTTTTTTTATTTCCCCATACGGGAGCGTTCCGGAATATGCTTGGGAATGATCCTTTATGTGTTTTCTGCCCATGCATTGAAAGATAAAATGAAAGCTGATAGTATATGTGTACTGTTTATGTCGGAAGAGGGGAATAGGATTGGAGCAGAAACGGGAAAGCGGGGCATGGAAGGCTTTTCAGGAAGCGTTTCCTTACACGGTTCCTATTTTCACAGGATTCTGGTTCGTAGCGTTTTCTTATGGGATTTATATGCATTCCATGGGGTTCGGCTTTCTTTATCCTGCCCTTATGGCGGCATTCATTTTCGGCGGTTCGCTGGAGTTCGTCGTAGTGACAATGCTTATGAGTCCGTTTGCCCCGCTGGATGCCTTTGTTATGGCGCTGATGGTGCAGTCCCGCCATTTATTTTACGGTATTTCCATGCTCGAGAAATATGAAAACATGGGGTGGAAGAAACCGTTTCTCATGTTTTGGATGTGCGATGAAACATTTGCTTTGAATTACACGGCCACAGTGCCGCGTGATGTGGATCGGGGCTGGTTCATGCTCTGGGTATCCTTCCTGAATTATTTCTATTGGGTCAGCGGCGCTACGGTAGGCGGACTTTTGGGATCGCTGACAACGTTTGATACGAAGGGGCTCAGTTTTGTGATGACTGCGCTTTTTGTTGTTATTTTTCTGGAACAGTTTTTACGGGAGAAAAAACATTATACCGCAATGATCGGCGGCGTGTCGGCAGTGGGGTGTCTGGCTGTTTTCGGCGCGGAGTCGTTTATACTTCCGGCCATGGGTCTGATCCTGGCGGCGATTACGCTTTTGCGGAAGCCGATTGAGAAAGCAGGGGGATTTTTATGACGGAAATGCCTTTATATGAACAGGTTCTCACGATTGCTGTCTGCGTTCTGGCAACAATGGCAACACGGATGGTTCCTTTTTTTCTTTTCCGGCCCGGGAAAACTCTGCCCGCTTATATCCAATACCTTGGGAAGGCGCTGCCCTCGGCGGTATTTGCCCTTCTTGTGGTGTATTCGCTGAAGGACATTCATTTCTTTTCGGGAAATCATGGTGTACCGGAGGCGCTGTCTCTTGCGGTGACGGTCGCGGTTCATGTGTGGAAGAGAAATATGCTTCTTTCCATGGCGGCAGGTACGGCATGCTGCATGGCGCTGACAAGGGTTTTATAGAAAGCGGTAAATATGGAAAACCGGGGAAATATTTCCTCGGCTTTTTGAATCTCTTCCTTTGGAACTTATTCATTTGTACGCCTGCGATGATTTGCTTTATAATCATGGAGAGGCAGCCATAAATGCTTTGAGAGTTTAAAATTCCAAGAAGCATAAAAACAGCAATGAACAAGGAGATAAAAGCAATGTTCGGTTCAACGGATAAGATATTACAGGCGCTTGAGGCGGAACAAATCCGCCGCCTGAACCTTACAAAAGAAGATTTACAAAAATCATACCGTAAATTGGCGGAACAGAATTTTCCTGACGATCAAAGAATCCGATTTATTGCTGATTTAGGAGCCTGCAAAGATGCGGCATATCATTATCGGCTTATTTGTAAAGACTGGGAAGAAGATAAAAAGCTGCATTTAGAAAGCAGCTTTGATCAACACGGAAGAGAAGGCCTTGCGTTTTTATTTAAACAGCTGGATACAGTCAGGGATGAAAAGTTAAAGATATTGACCGCGTTTCTCATAGCGGGAACTCTTTCCAAGTTGAAGCATAGAGATTTTTATGTATCATTCTGCAATCGGCTTATTCCTGTTCTTGTTTCACTTATTGATACAAATGAAAATATTCTTCGCCGTAAAATTATCATCGCTTTCGGGTGGATAGGCTCATCAAAAGAAATTGATATCTTAACAAGACAAATATTCAGGGATAAAGATGCCCTTTGCCGGGCATGGTCTGCAGCAAGTCTTATGCAGATGTCATTTCATAGAGTGGAACGGGAAATGCTGCGGGCGAAAACAAAAGAAGTATTTGTTCAAGCCATTGCAGAAGAAAAAGACTTGTATGCCTGCGGGATTATGATAGAAGCAGCGCAAATATTGTTCAGCAAAAAATGGATATCTTCAACTGCTGTAGAAAATATGGAGCCTGAAAAGATAGAGAAAGCAAGACAGTCTGCCATCAGGTTTTTGAGCAAGTGTTAGATAAAAAATATAGAAATGCAGGAAACAGTCAATCAAAAATAATGGTTTACTGTTTTTTGCTGTTTAAAAGTGGAAAGGGTGTCAAATGGAAAATACCAATAAATCAAAACGGTACCTGATAAACGCTTCGTACGGCGCATGTGCGGAAGCGGAACAGTTTTTCCTGACGGCGGGGACAGCATACTGCATGGCGCTGACGTGTTTATTGTAGAAACCGACAGCAAGGGCGGGAAGGATGTTTTACCTGATATGGATCGCTATGCGGCTGCAGGTGCGGGGAACCGGAGGATTGATAAGGATAATGAGGTAAAGTATAATAAACGGGAATGCTTTACGGGTGTGGAGTATTATCTTTACATGTAAGGAGGAACGCAGGGTTGTCTTTTTTTTCGAAATTATTGAAAGTAATAAGCCATAAGAAATATCAAAAAAATCCGTTAGGAAAGAAACTTTCTCCTTTGCAGCAGTCTGTTTTGAATATAGGTGCTGTGAATGCGGAGCAGACCATGTTTTACTGTGATTCATTGGAAACCGGCTCTGAGAAAGAGGAAATCAGAAATAATTTAGCGGCTTACTATGATATTATTGATGAAGAAAGCGCTTTGCATACGCTGGAATGGCTGCTGGAACGAGGACACCGCGTATACTTTGATGCGATTAAGTTGTTTTCTGCCGGTATATCGCCGTCTATTACCGATGAAATCCTGACACCGGATGAACAACTCGACACACCCCGTTATATGAAGAATATAAAGGAGATGATAGAATCCCTGACAGAAAAAGGATATATCAGTTCCCAGGTGGATTTACGGAATCAATCTGTCCTTGCGTGGGACATGGGGCGGCTGGTGCTGATCGCGCGCTGCTGCTTTGAATGCGGATATATTACGGAAGAAAAAGCATGGTGTTATATGGAAGAAGCACATAAGAAGTGCTGCGCAGTGTATGGCGACTGGAAAGAATTTGCGGCGGGATATGTGATCGGCAGGTGCATGTGGGGCGGTATGAAGCAGATGCCCGGCGGAATCATGGGGATCGCAGAAGGACTGCTCCGCGATCCGGAAAGTCCCTGGCAAAAAGTACAGTTGCATGTATTTGAAATGTAAAGGAGAGTATTTATGGGTATGGAAATAGCATTGATACCGGCAGCTATGTTTATCGTGGGCATCGGCATGATGATTTACATGAAGAAAAAGAGGGACAGCCTGGCGCCGGGATATGCACAGCAGGAAATGAAGAGGTTCGTGAAAGAAATGGTGCCGCAGCTGTCTGAGGAAGAATTTCATGTGATTGACTGCCCCTGGAATGCGGAGCATCATTTTGTTATCGCTTATACGGATGAAAGTATTTTCTTTATCCCCGCCCTTCCCAATCCTATGACGATGAAAATTATGAAGTACAGCGGGGAACGTGGAGCCGGACTGGGCAGTCTGGTCAGCCATACTATTCTTGGCAGTGATTCGGCGGACGGTGTGGAAATGGTGCCGGCCAGTGCCGTTTCCGGTGTGGAGATTGATGAAGGTGCAAGAAAGGTTCGTATTGCTGTCGGAGACGAAGTGAAAAAGTATCAGTTCAAGGAGAAGGACTGCTTTGGAGGCGACCATGAGGAAGCGCTCCGTGATTTCTTTCACTTTCTGCGCGGCATAAGAGGGTAATCCTGATATAAAAAGGAGTGCCTGTAAAAGGATCGGATTTCATGACAGAGGAGTCCGATCTTTTTTTGTATGCTCCCTTCAGCTTGCCGGGGTATGACTGCATGTTTTAGATTGCGGACGGAAGCGGCTGCCGGCAGGGAGAAAATATTTCCCTGATGGTGTTTTCCTATTGTTCAGAGGACCTGAAATGTGTTATCATACGCAATAAGCTATTAAGGACAAATCTCTTTTCGAGAGAGAAGTTCTTTTTCGGACTCGTCCGTCGGGGACGGTTCCTGTGGAAGGAATGGAGGGAGCATTATGGCAATTAAGAAGAGAATGGTAGGGATTGTCGGCGTAGGACATGTAGGTGCCCATGTAGCGTTTAATCTGGGGATGATGGGGATTGCCGATGAAGTGCTTCTTTGCGATTTGAAAGAAAGCAAGGTGACAAGCGAGGTACAGGATCTGAATGATGCGGTCATGTACATGCCGAATCATGTCATTTACAAGGCGTCCGATTATGCGGGGCTGAAAGACTGCGATGTTATCGTGAACGCTGTAGGCGATATCACGCTTTGCGCTTCCGGCAGCCGCGACGGGGAATTGGAAAACAGTGTGAAACAAGTGGCTGATTATGTCCCGAAGGTCATGGCCGCCGGATTTCACGGACTTTTTGTAAGTATCACGAATCCCTGTGACGTGGTGGCGAATCTGATCGCCCGTAAGAGCGGCCTGCCGAAGGGGCATGTCATGGGTACGGGGACACTTCTCGATTCTTCCCGTCTGATTCACGCGATATCGGAACAAACGGGCCTTGATTCCCGCGGCTTTACGGCGTTCATGCTTGGAGAGCACGGAAATTCCCAGATTGTTCCCTGGTCGCAGATAACTTTTTACGGCAAGCCTCTGTCGGAAATGGAAAGTGATCCGAAGTTCCGGTTTGATAAAGAGGAAGTACAGGAACGCACTATTAAAGGCGGATGGGTGACTTATTCCGGCAAGCAGTGTACGGAGTACGGCATTGCTTCGGCGGGAGCGACTTTGGTTCGCACGATTCTTCATGATGAAAAGCGTATTCTTCCCTGCTCGGCTCCGCTGGACGGCGAATACGGCGAGTCCGGTATTTTCTGCGGCGTGCCGGCTGTTATCGGCGCGAACGGCGTGGAAAAGGTGATAGAATATAATCTGACGGAAGAGGAGCTGGCCCGCTTTAAGGCGTGCTGTGCGACAATCCGCGCGAATATCGCCAAGGGCGACGCGATCCTCGGCGAATAAGGAAATGAAAGGCTGTGATGGAAATGTCACGGCCTTTTTTGCCGGCGCAGGCGTTTTATTTCTGTAATCGATGGTTTTCTATTGAAATGTACATCGGCGCTGAGTACAATAAAAAATATATATGCCATTTTTATCTGAAAGAATGCAATCGACACATAGGGGGAGTTGCTTATGAGGAAAATCCAGAAGGTCCTGGTGGCCAACAGAGGCGAGATCGCCATCCGTGTATTCCGTGCCTGCAATGAGCTGGGCATCAGGACGGTGGCTGTTTATTCCAAAGAAGATGTACTGTCCCTTCATCGGAACCGTGCTGACGAAGCGTACCTGGTGGGGGAAGGGGACAAACCGATTGATGCTTACCTGGATATAGAGGATATCATCCGTATCTGTAAGGAGCATCATGTGGACGCAGTTCATCCCGGTTACGGATTCCTTGCGGAAAATGCGGAGCTGGCGAAACGCTGTGAAGAGGAAGGCCTTATTTTCATCGGGCCGCGTGTGGAACATCTGATCATGTTCGGTGATAAAGTGAATGCCCGTATTCAGGCGGAAAAAGCACAGATCCCCATGATTCCCGGCACAAATGGTGCGGTGGAAAGCTTTGATGAGGTCAAAGCGTTTGCTGAGGAATACGGGTTCCCCGTCATGATTAAAGCGGTCAACGGCGGCGGCGGGCGCGGCATGCGGAATGTGGACCGCATGGAAGATCTGGAGGAAGCGTACCACCGCGCGAAATCGGAAGCGAAAATGGCTTTCGGCAGCGACGAAGTGTATGTGGAAAAATGTATCATGAATCCGAAGCATATCGAGGTACAGATCCTCGGTGATGAAGCGGGACATGTTATTCATCTGTTTGAACGTGACTGCTCTATCCAGCGCCGCCATCAGAAAGTGATTGAAATGGCACCTGCCTGGTCGCTTCCGAAGAAGCTGCGTGATGATATCTGTAATGCCGCCGTCAAGCTGATGAAGAATGTCAATTACCTCAATGCAGGGACGGTAGAGTTCCTTGTGGATCAGGATGAAGAACATTTCTATTTCATTGAAGTGAATCCCCGTGTGCAGGTGGAACATACGGTCACGGAAATGATTACCGATGTGGATATCGTGAAGACACAGATTCTTATTGCTGAAGGCTATTCGGTGGATAGTCCGGAAGTGGCAATCGGTCTGCAGCCGACGATCTGGTTCAAGGGTGTGGCAATCCAGTGCCGCATCACGACGGAAGATCCGCAAAACGGCTTCATGCCTGATACAGGCAAGATCATTGCCTACCGTTCCGGCGGCGGGCCCGGTATCCGCCTGGATGCGGGTACGGCGTATACGGGAGCGGTGATTACTCCTTACTATGATTCACTCCTGGTCAAAGTAACGGCCCACTCGCTCCATGCGAAGGATACGATATACAAAATGCTCCGCTGCCTTGATGAATTTCGTATCAGCGGTGTGAAGACAAATATATATTTCCTTCAAAATATGCTCCGCACGAAGGATTTTCAGGAAGGTCTCTGTGATGTCAATTACATCGACCGCCATCCGCAGCTTCTGGATGAACCTGAAGCAATCAGCGACCGCGGTACGAAGCTGCTCCACTATATCGGAGATATCACCGTCAACGGCTATGCCGGGGCGGGTGCGAAAGAAAAACCCGATTTCGCTCCGGTAGCGCCTCTTTCGGCAGAGGGGGAAACAGTACCCCGCGGTACAAGGCAGATGCTGGAAGAATGGGGACCTGAAAAATTTTCCAAATGGGTCATGGATCAGAAAGAACTGATGATCATGGATACGACATATCGTGATGCCCACCAGTCACTTTTGGCGACCCGTGTGAGGACACACGATATCATGAACGCGATCCGTTACACCGCATGTCATGTGCCGCAGCTCTTCTCTTTTGAAAACTGGGGCGGCGCGACATTTGATGTGGCTTATCGTTTCCTTGACGAAAGTCCCTGGGAACGGCTCCGCCAGATGCGTAAAGCAGCGCCGAATATCCTTTTCCAGATGCTTACCCGCGGCGCGAATACGGTAGGGTATACGAATTATCCTGAAAATGTGGTCCGCCATTTCATTGATGAGGCGGCAGATAATGGGATTGACGTGTTCCGCATCTTTGACTGCCTGAACCAGCTGAGCCACATGACGATTTCCATTGATGAAGTCCGCAAGAAGGGCAAGCTGGCAGAAGCGTGCTTCTGTTACACCGGGGATATCATGGATCCGAAGCGGCAGAAATATTCTTTGAAATATTATACGGATCTGGCGAAGGAAATGCAGAATGCCGGTGCCAACCTGATCGCTGTCAAGGATATGGCGGGACTTTTGAAACCGGAAGCGGCATACGCTCTTGTGGCGGCGTTAAAAGATGCTGTGGATCTTCCGATACACCTCCACAGCCATGAAGGCGGCGGACTGACGCTGTACAGCTATGCAAAGGCGGCGGAAGCCGGCGTGGATATTGTCGATGTGGCGACAGGCGCGCTTTCAAACGGTACGAGCCAGCCGTCCATGACGGCGCTGTACTATGCGCTCCAGAACAATCCCCGCCAGCCGAAACTGGATATCGAAGCCTTGGAAACGATTGACCGCTACTGGCAGGGCATCCGTCCCTACTATGCAGGGGTGGACAGCCGGATGGCAAGTCCGAATACCACGCTTTTCCAGCATGAAATGCCGGGAGGGCAGTTCTCTAATCTCCGCCAGCAGGCGACTGCGGTGGGATTGGGAGACCGCTGGCCGGAAGTTTGCCGCATGTATGCCAGAGTGAATATGATGTTCGGCGATATTATCAAAGTGACGCCGTCGTCCAAAGTGGTCGGTGATATGACACTCTTCATGGTGCAGAACCATCTGACGGAAGAAGATATTTATGAGAAGGGGGCGGCCCTTGATTTCCCGCAGTCCGTGGTTGATTTCTTTGATGGGAAACTGGGTGTTCCTTACGGCGGATTCCCTGAAAAGCTGCAGAAGATTATTTTGCGCGGGGAAGAACCCCATCTGGAATCTCATCCGCAGGATGTGGACTTCGCCGCGGTGAAAGCAGAAATGAAGGGCAGGCATATGTCCACGCGGGAAGAAGATATTTCCTCTTACTGTATTTATCCGAAAGTTTTCAGTGATTATATGGACCGCTATCATCAGTATGGCGACCTGTCCGTCCTGGATACGCCGACGTTCTTCTTTGGCATGAAACCGGGCGAGGAAATCCGAGTGAATATAGAAGAAGGAAAGATGCTCCTTATCCGTCTTGACGGGATCACGAAACCTGACGGAGAAGGAAACCGCCGTATCCAGTTTGAGCTGAACGGCATGCCCCGTGAAATTAAAATTCATGACAGGCATGTGGCGGAATCTGCAGTGACCGCAAGGAAAGCGGATAAGGATATTCCCGGCGAGGTAGGGGCGACCCTGTCCGGTTCCGTCGTGAAAGTGCTTGCGGAAAAAGGTGGGCATGTGAAGAAAGGAGAGCCGGTGATTGTCACAGAAGCCATGAAGATGGAAACGACGATCACCTCACCGGTGGATGGCATTGTGAGTGAAATTCATGTGAAGGCGGGCAGCCGTATCGAATCAGGCGACCTTCTCATGGTGATTGAATAAGAGATAAAGCGGAGATAGAAATATAAAAAGAGTTCTTTCCTGACGGAGAGAACTCTTTTTGTATGGGATTCAGGAAAAATGGAAAAAGGTAGGGAAGTTTCCTGAAAGCGGTGATATAATACGAATGGAGTATTTCAGGAAGAATCCTGAAAAAGAAAGTTTAACAGGCGGATGCCTGGGAGAGGAGCGGATGATGAAATTTTATCGCTGTAAAAAGTGCGGCAAAGCAGTCGCTGTTCTTGGAGAGAGCGGGGAAGACATGTTCTGCAGGAATGCGGAGATTGAAGAATTGATTCCCAATACCACAGATGCTGCCGGTGAGAAGCATGTTCCCGTTATCACGAAAGACGGATCGAAAGTGCATGTGGCAGTCGGCGCTGTAGAGCATCCCATGCTGGAAAGCCACTATATCACCTGGATTGTTCTGGAAACGAAGAACGGAAGCCAGCAGGTGGATTTGAAACCGGGCATGAAACCGGTGGCTGATTTCGTTCTTGCCGAAGGGGATGAAGTTGTAGCAGCGTATGAGTATTGCAATTTGCACGGACTGTGGAGAGGAGAATAAGGATGAAGAAGTATGTATGCAAAGTTTGCGGATGGATTTATGATGAGGCTTTAGGTGACCCGGATAATGGAATTGCCCCGGGAACCAAGTGGGAAGATCTGCCTGACGATTTCAAGTGCCCGCTCTGCGGTGTCGGGAAAGACGACTTTGAGATCATGGAAGACTGATCGGTGACGGACAAACTGCAGGAATGGAAACTCCTTCTCTGGCAGAGGGAGTTTTTTTATGGATCATTTTTTTAAGCCTTCATAGAGGAACGGGTTTTGTTGCAATAGAGAGAATTAAATGATAGAATAAATCGGTAGCATATTTTACAGAGAAAAGCAAGAGGAAAATATTAAAATAAAATATTTTAATAGCAAATAAGTTTTTATCTATAACTAAAATATTTTTATAGAAAGATATAGAGAAAATATTTTAGGTGAAAATAAATTTATATTGCGGAATGTTTTTCGCTCGTGTAAAATTATGTTTTACAGTCTCTATTTATATATAGTGAGAAGGCTCGCGGAGAAAAGAGGAGCCCGGCTCAAATCGGGAACACTGATGAAGTACAGGATATTTTGTGGCTTAATCGGTGTTTCCTTGGCCTTGTCCTCTTTTCATCCCTGTTCCCATGTGTTGGAAATTCAGATTTTATATGGAAGGAAAGGGTGAGGCGTGGAATGCCTAACAGCAAAATGTTCAGACCCGTCCAGGTAGGTACTAAGAAAAGATATACCTACGCCAGATCTCAGGAAGTTCTGGGGATGCCCCATCTGCTCGATTTGCAGACCAAATCTTACGAATGGTTCTGTAAAGAAGGGCTGAGGGATGTATTTGCGGATATTTCTCCTATCGAGGATAGTGCTCATAAATGGGCGCTGCATTTCGGCGAATACTATTTCAAGAAAGAAAAGTACAGCATCGATGAATGCAAGACGAGAGATGCTACTTATTCCGCTCCGCTACAGGTCAAAGTCCAGCTCGTCAATAAGGAAACCGGCGAAATCAAGGAGCATGATCTTTTCATGGGCGATTTCCCGATTATGACGGACACGGGCACATTTATTATCAATGGCGCCGAACGTGTTATTGTTTCCCAGCTTGTCCGCTCTCCCGGCGTATACTACAAAAAGGAAATGGACACTTTCGGGAAGGAAATCTATTCCGCCCAGCTCATTCCGAACCGCGGCGCGTGGATCGAACTGGAAACCGATGCCAACGGCGTTGTTTCCGTCCGTATCGACCGTAACCGCAAGATGCCCGTGACGTATCTCATCCGTGCGCTGGGGTTCTCTTCCAATGAAGAAATCATGGAGCTTTTCAATAATGATATCCATATCGAAGAGACGCTCAAGAAGGATGAAACGCAGAATACAAAAGAAGCACTCATCGCTATTTATAAAAAGCTCCGTCCCGGCGAACCGGCGACAGAAGAAAGCGGAACGACCCTGCTCCGCAACTTCTTTTATGATCCCCGCCGTTATGATCTGGCGAAGGTCGGACGTTACAAGCTGAATAAGAAGCTCTCCTGGGAAAACCGCCTCAAGGGCCACCGTACGGAAGGGCCTATCGTGGATACGGAAACCGGTGAAATTATTATCCAAGGGAATGCTCTTATCGACGAGGAAGCCATCGCGATCCTGAAGAAGAGCGGCGTGTTCAGCAAGGTAGAAATGGTGGAAGTCATGACCCAGAAAGAGGACGGAACACCTGTCAAGGTGATCTGCTCCAATGGAATGCGTGATGACGGCTATCGGATTCTTGACCGCGCGGATATTATCGCGGCGGTAGACTATCTTTTGAATATGATCCAGGGCTATGGACGCCAGGATGATATCGATCATCTCGGCAACCGCCGTGTCCGCTGCGTCGGTGAACTGCTCCAGAACCAGTTCCGCATCGGCTTGTCCCGTATGGAACGTGTGGTTCGCGAAAGAATGACTACCCAGGATCAGGACAAGATGACCGCCCAGGCGCTCGTCAATATCCGTCCTGTCGTAGCAGCCATCAAGGAATTCTTCGGCAGTTCCCAGCTGTCCCAGTTTATGGATCAGACGAACCCATTGGCGGAGCTGACGCATAAGCGCCGTCTGTCCGCTTTGGGACCGGGAGGGCTGTCTCGTGAACGTGCAGGGTTTGAAGTCCGCGACGTGCATTATTCCCATTATGGGCGTATGTGCCCCGTAGAAACGCCGGAAGGTCCGAATATCGGACTTATTTCCTCACTGTCCAATTACGGAATTGTCAACAAGTACGGCCTGATTGAAACGCCGTACCGCCGGATTAACCCGAAGACCCACGAAGTGACCAATGAATGTCTCTATGTGACGGCTGATATTGAAGAAAATAAAGTTATTGCCCAGGCCAGCGAGCCGCTGTCAGATACCGGCGCGTTCCTGAACCGGTATGTGGCCTGCCGCCGTGGTCCTGATGTTCTGGAAGCTTCTCCTGAAGAAGTGGATCTCATGGACGTTTCTCCGAAGCAGGTCGTTTCTATCGGTACGTCTCTCATTCCGTTTCTTGAACATGATGATACGAACCGTGCGCTCATGGGCGCCAATATGCAGAGGCAGGCGGTACCTCTCCTCCGCCCGGAAGCACCTCTTGTAGGCACGGGTATGGAATGGGTGGCCGGCCAGGACTCCGGTGTCTGCGTTCTTGCAAAACGGTCAGGCGTGGTTACCTCTGTCAACGGGAAACAGATTATCGTCCGCGCGGATAACGGCGAATATGATACTTATGACCTGATTAAGTTCCTCCGGTCCAACCAGAGCACCTGCATCAACCAGCATCCCATCGTATACAAAGGGGACAAAGTCGAAGCCGGGCAGACACTGGCGGACGGCATGTCCACCGACGGAGGCGAGCTGGCTCTCGGACACAACGTGCTTGTGGCGTTCGTATCCTGGGAAGGATATAACCATGAAGACGCCGTGCTCATTTCTGAACGTCTCTGCAAAGATGACCTGTACACCTCTATCCATATTGAAGAATACGAATGTGATGCCCGTGATACGAAGCTGGGCGAAGAAGAGATCACAAGAGAGCTGGCATCCGTCAGCGACGACGCTTTGAAAAATCTTGATGAAAACGGTATTATCCGTATCGGCGCCGATGTACGCCCCGGCGATATCCTTGTCGGCAAAGTAACGCCGAAAGGGGAAACAGAACTGACTCCGGAAGAACGTCTTCTTCGTGCCATTTTCGGCGATAAGGAAAGAGAAGTCCGTGATACATCCCTCCGTGTGCCGCATGGAGAATTCGGGAAAGTGGTCGACGTCAAGGAATTTACCCGTGAAAACGGCGATGAACTGGCGCCGGGCGTAAATAAGCTCGTCCGCGTTTATGTTGCGCAGAAACGGAAACTCCGCGAAGGCGACAAAATGGCGGGGCGCCACGGCAACAAGTGCGTATGCTCCCGCATTCTGCCTGTTGAAGATATGCCCTTTACTCCGGACGGACGTCCTGTCGATTTGGTGCTGAACCCCCTCGGCGTTCCTTCGCGAATGAATATCGGGCAGATCCTGGAAATTCATTTGTCCTGGGCCTGCCATATGCTCGGCGAAGAAATCAAAGAAGCCAAGACAGATCCCGTAAAGGCGAAAGCGCTTGAAAAGCGGCTCCGTGAAGCAGGCTATGATTTTGATACCTACGGCATGCCCGAATCGACAGAATCCGGTGTCCACATCGCGACCCCTGTATTTGACGGCTGCCGCGATGAAGACCTGGCTGCCACCCTTGCCGCCGCGGGACTTCCGGTCAATGCGAAATCCGATCTTTATGACGGACGTACCGGTGAGAAGCTCGACGGACAGGTGACGATCGGCTGGAAATACATGCTGAAACTCCATCATCTTGTTGATGATAAGATCCATGCCCGTTCTACCGGCCCGTACTCCCTTGTGACCCAGCAGCCGCTCGGCGGCAAGGCGCAGTTCGGCGGCCAGCGTTTCGGTGAAATGGAAGTCTGGGCACTGGAAGCATATGGCGCCGCGTATACCTTACAGGAAATCCTGACGGTAAAATCCGATGATGTCATCGGCCGTGTCAAAGCCTATGAAAAAATCGTCAAAGGCGAAAACATTCCGAGCCCCGGTGTTCCCGAATCCTTTAAGGTTCTTATGAAAGAACTCCAATCCATCGGGTTGGATGTCCGCGTCCTGAATGAAGACAAAGAGGAAGTTGTCATGAAAGAGCTGGACGAAAGCGATCTGGAACCATCCAATGGCGGCGAACGCTGGCATAAAGACGAAGTGAAAGCGGCCATGGAAGGTGAGGATTCCGTTTCTGCAGCCAGAAATGCCATGGAATCCAGCATGGCCGGAGAAGGGAAAGAAGTGCCGGCAGATGATGCGGCTTCTTTCAATGATACGCTGGAAGCGGAAGCGGCGGCTCCTGCAAATGAAGAAGCGGCTTTTACTGAAACTGATATAGAAACTGAAGCGGGTCTTGTCGATGACCCGGATGCCTGATTTCCGGAAAGGAGCACTGAGCAATTGTTAGACGTAAATGAATTTGACTCCATGAAAATCGGTATTGCGTCTCCGGAAACGATCAGATTATGGTCTCACGGAGAAGTAACGAAGCCGGAAACAATTAACTACCGTACACTGAAAGCAGAACCGGACGGTCTTTTCTGTGAAAAGATTTTCGGACCGACGAAAGATTGGGAATGTAAGTGCGGCAAGTATAAAAAAATGCGTTATAAGGGCACGGTCTGCGATAAGTGCGGCGTGGAAGTGACAAGCTCCAAAGTACGCCGTGAACGCATGGGTCATATTGATCTGGCCTGCCCAGTATCTCACATCTGGTATTTCAAGGGGACGCCGAGCCGTATCGGCCTCATTCTCGATGTGTCCCCCCGCCAGCTGGAAAGAGTCCTTTATTTTGCCGCCTACATCGTAATAGATAAAGGCGAAACAAAGCTTCTGGACAAGCAGGTTTTAAATGAACAGGAATACCAGCAGGCCGTCCAGGAATACGGCGCCGGTTCTTTTGAGGCGCAGATGGGGGCGGAAGCTATTCAGAAACTTCTCCGCCAGCTGGATCTGGAAGCCTTGGAAAAACAGCTCCGCGAAGATGTGGACAGCAGCAGCAACCAGCGAAAAGTCCGCAGCATCCGCCGACTGGAAGAAGTGGAAGCTTTCCGTAAATCGGGCAATAAGCCGGAATGGATGATCCTCACCGTGCTGCCCGTTATACCGCCGGACCTTCGTCCGATGGTGCAGCTTGACGGCGGGCGTTTTGCCACGAGCGACCTGAACGACCTTTACCGCCGTGTCATCAACAGAAATAACCGTCTGAAAAGACTAATGGACATGGGCGCGCCTGAAATTATCGTCAGAAATGAAAAACGTATGCTGCAGGAAGCTGTCGATGCCCTCATAGATAACGGCCGCCGCGGCAGAGCGGTCAGCGGCCCGGGAAACCGGCCCCTGAAATCCCTTTCCGATATGCTGAAAGGCAAGCAGGGCCGTTTCCGCCAGAACCTTTTGGGGAAACGTGTCGACTATTCCGGCCGTTCTGTTATCGTAGTCGGTCCTGAACTGAAAATGTACCAGTGCGGCCTGCCGAAAGAAATGGCGATCGAACTTTTCAAACCGTTCATCATGCATGAACTGATCGCCCGCGGTTTGGCGAGCAATCTGAAATCGGCACGGAAAAAAGTGGACAAGCTGTCCCCTGAAGTCTGGGACGTCCTTGGCGATGTTATTAAAGAACATCCCGTACTTCTGAACCGCGCTCCGACACTCCACCGCCTCGGCATCCAGGCGTTTGAACCGATCCTGTGGGAAGGCAGGGCGATCAAACTGCATCCCCTTGTCTGCCCGGGTTACAATGCGGACTTTGACGGCGATCAGATGGCGTGCCATCTGCCTCTGTCCGTGGAAGCGCAGGCGGAAGCGAGAACGCTCATGCTTTCCATCAACAATATCCTGTCTACGAAAGACGGCAAACCTGTCGCCATTCCTTCCCAGGATATGATTCTGGGATCATACTATCTGACCATTGTAAAAGAAAGCAAGGAAGAGGAAGACGCGCTTGATCCCTCGAAATTCCACGCCTTTACCAATTACGATGAAGTCATGCTGGCCTATGCACTGAACCAGGTACAGATCCATGATTTTATTAAAGTGGACATACCGGGGCACGGTCTTGTCATCACGACCCCGGGGCGCCTGATTTTCAACTATGCCATTCCCGAACCTCTCCGCTTCTTCTATAAACGTCCTGACGGAAAAGAAGGTCTCGGCATCACCATCGGCAAGAAGCAGATGGGCAAACTTGTCAATGACTGCTTCAAGAAGCTGGGCTTCAAAGAAACAGGAGATCTCCTGGACTCCATTAAAGCCCTCGGATTTCATTATGCCCTTGTTTCCGGCATTTCTATCGGCATTTATGACGTGGCCGTACCGGAAGCCAAAAATGATATCCTGTCCGCAAGTGAAGCGCAGATTGAAAAAATCAAGGAATATTTCCGCCGCGGCCTGATGACGGATGACGAAAGATACAGGAAAGTCGTTAAGATCTGGGAAAAAGCGACCAATGATGTCGGTGAAGCGATGAAAGCGTCCATGACGAAAATGAATCCGCTCACCATGATGGCCCAGTCCGGCGCCCGCGGCAACGATAACCAGATCCGCCAGCTGGCGGGGATGCGCGGCTTGATTGCCGATACATCCGGTAAAACGGTAGAATTGCCTGTAAAGGCAAACTTCCGTGAAGGGCTGACCGTCCTTGACTACTTTACGTCTTCCCACGGCGCCCGCAAGGGTCTTGCCGATACGGCTCTCCGTACAGCAGACTCCGGTTACCTCACACGCCGCCTTGTCGATGTTTCCCAGGATGTCATCATTCGGGAAGAAGACTGCGATGTGCAGACACTCAATTTCGACCGTGAATGGAATAAACTGGTTTCCAAGGCGGCTGTCCGCAGCCGTTACAATGTCCACCGTGCTGAATTGGACGGTTCCATTCTCGAAGAAGACGTCATGAACCGGCGCAGCGGGGAAATTCTCCTTGTGAAGGGGAAAACACTGGATGCGTCCGATGTGGCCCTTATGAATCGTTTCCTCGTTGATTCCGTTGTTGTTACCGTTCCCACAGCGGAAGGAGAAGCGGGCGAACCGAAAACCGTTACCTTCGGCGTGGAGGATGTCGCAGCGGAATACAAGAGTATCGTGAAACATCATGTGACAGTCCGCTTCTTTGAAAAGAAATTGGAAACGCCGGCTCTGAACCGCAAAGGAGAAGAAGTGCTGGCGCAGGGAACCGTCCTTACGGCGGAAGCGGCTGAAAAACTTCTGGCTGCCGATATTCCGGTGATTTCCGTACGCATGGAAGGCACGGAAGGCGTAGAAGTCCGCAAAATTACGGAAGCCGGGGGTCTCATCGAGTCTCTGGCTGACCGTATCGCCGGCCGCTGCCCGCTGGAAGATGTGGTGAATCCGGAAACGGGAGAAATCATTGCCGCGAAGAATGAAGAAATCACTGACGACCAGGCTGCTGAAATTGAAAAGCATTATGACCGTCTGAAAGTCCGTTCCATTCTGACCTGCCATTCTGAACACGGCGTATGCGCGAAGTGCTATGGCAGGAACCTGGCAACAGGCCGCCATGTGGAAATCGGCGAATCGGTAGGCATCATCGCCGCACAGTCCATCGGCGAACCGGGCACCCAGCTGACCATGCGTACGTTCCATACGGGCGGTGTCGCGACGGCAGAAGATATCACCCAAGGGCTGCCCCGTGTCGAAGAATTGTTTGAGGCGCGCAAGCCGAAAGGCAACGCGATCATCTCCAATATCGCCGGCAAAGTCACCATTGAAGATTCTCCGGAAAATGCGAATATCAAGATTGTTACCGTGACCAATGAAGAGACATCCGATACCTACAAGATTCCGTTCGGAAAGAGGATTTCCGTCAATGAAGGCGATGAAATCGAAGCAGGTACTCGCCTCATTGAAGGGAACATCAATCCCCACGATATTCTCCGTGTCCTCGGCGTACAGGCGACCCAGAACTATATCGTCAAGGAAGTGCAGAAAGTTTACCGCTCACAGGGTGTTGAAATCAATGACAAGCACATTGAAATCATCGTCCATCAGATGCTCCGCAAGATCAAAATCGATGACCCCGGAGATTCCGAATGGCTTCCGGGACAGACGGTGGACATTGTGGCTTACCGCGTCATGAACGAACATCTGGAAGATGAAGGAAAGAAACCGGCGGTGGGTGAGAACCTGCTTCTCGGTACGACGAAAGCCGCGCTGGCGACAGATTCCTTCCTCTCGGCGGCTTCTTTCCAGGAAACCACCAGAGTTCTTACGGAAGCGGCAATCAAAGGGAAAGTGGATCCGCTTCTCGGACTCAAAGAAAACGTCATTATCGGCAAGCTGATTCCGGCAGGTACGGGGCTTGCCCGCTACCGCAGGCTCTCCGTGCAGCACAACGCGGAACCCCGGACGGCGGAAACCGCTGATGGGCAAGCTGACGTGCAATAAGTGTTTAAATAAAATATCCCGCTGTGTAACCCATGGCGGGATATTTTTTGTGGGAGATAGAAATGCCTGACTTGAGAAAATATCCCTGATTCCTTACAATAAAAAGATAAATGATATATTACAGGAGAATTCCATGTTCAAAAAAATCATGGCGGCTCTGTCCGCTTTCATTCTGGCAGGCTGTCTTTACGCGGCGGCGGAGGATCTCGTCATCGACGGACTGGGGAAACTGTCTTTCGGGGAAGACGTGCAGATTACCGACGGAGGGGGCAGCCGTGCGGAAACCATATTTAAGAAATCGGGACACCGGAAAGATTACGGAAAAACAGATTGGGCGGCAGTGATGTACTTCCTCACCACGCCTCCGGGAATGGACATGTACCCTGACCGGGCGCCGTACCCTTACGACTCCCTTCATCTGTACCAGATCAGGAAATCCGATATCCGCGGCACCTATTCCGCTTCCGTCTCTGTTGTGAAAGGAACGGAAGAAGCCTTCTTCCATGGGAAACGGGAAAAGGCTGCCCGGTTTTGGGAGCGCGCATTCCATGAAGATGCGACACGGCCGCACTCCCTCTTCGGCCTGCCGAAAATCAGCATAGAAGAATATCAGCGGATGCTGAACAGCCGTTTGGATGAAATCAAAGGGCAGAAGCTGCAGGCGGAACTGGTTTCTTTTTCACCGTGGCATGCCTATAAAAATCATGACGGCACCTATCGCTGGACTCAGGAAGCGCGGGTGATTATTTCCGACGAAAGACATCTGTCCTATCCGATGTGGGTCTATACGAATCTGTACAGGCAGGGCGGCATGTATTATCTCATTATCGTACAGGGAAGCCATACGGCGGCGGAAAAAATCGGGAAAAATTTACTTTATGCCTTTTACGGACTGGAAAGGAGCAGCACATGAGTTGGAAGAAAACGGCGGCAGTCTTTATGACGGTTCTCTGTATTTCCGGCGGCGCGTCTGCTTATGACTTGCAGTCCATTGCGAAAGCACATCTGCCGCCTGCGTTTACCTATCAGGATATCCCTGAACAGCAGGAACTGAAGTTCCACAATTTCACCTATCCCTATCACATGGGGCAGCTTTCCGTCATGCTTCAAAAAAGCCGAAAATTCGCTTACGGTTACATTGTCACCGCCAAGCTGCCTCCTGCGGGAGCGGATACATTGAAACCGTTTTTTCGGGAATACCTGACCGTAAAAGAATGGAGAAGCCTTTCCCGGATGAACCGCGCCTTTCTGGATGAGGACTCGCCGCTGCGTAAAGGGGCGGAAGAGGTAATGAAGAACTGGGCGAAGAACGTGGTGGGAGAATTAGGAGAAGGCGTGAAAATCACACTGTCCGATTTCGAGCCGTATCGCAAACTTACAGCCGACGAAGCCTATCTCTATACGATGGGCGCGAAAATTACCTTTGATTCCGACGGACTCATCCTGCCCTTTTACGGCAGAGCGTATTTCTTCCGTGAAAATGACCATATAGATGTGATGATGCTCCTTACTCCCGATGAAGGAAAAGAACCCCTCGTTTACGCTATTGATGATCTGGCGAAAGCGGCGGCAAAGGAGACAGATATGCAGGAAGAAAAAGAAGATCTCTCCGTCATGTTGGCAAAAGGCGCAGCAGAAAATTAAAGCGGAGAGGGGCAGCAAAGAAAACATTTACAATGCCTTCCCTGTAAACTATAATTGGAAATAAGAAAAACATTTGAAATATTACTTTGGGAGAGCGATCATGCAGGGGAAAATTGTAACAGCCTTTATTTTTTTAACCATGATGACGGGAGCGGTATCAGCTGCTCCCGTTTTAGATTACACAGGAGCAGAGCGGCTGGAAGAAGCGCGGCAGAGAGAAGCAGACCGGCAGGAAAGGCTGCGCATGCCCCGCGTGGAAAATATGGGAAGCAGCCTGAATGAAAAAGAGGAAATGCAAGGTGCCGCAGGACCCGTGTTTAGAATAGACGAAATTATTTTATCAGGGCAGGAAGAAAAGTTCGGCTGGCTGCAGGACATCATACAGCCCCATATTCACACGGACATGGGGATTTCATCTGTCAACAGGCTGGTAAAAGACCTGAATGCGAAACTGCTGGACAAAGGATACGTGACCAGCCGCATTGTGATTCCCGAGCAGAATATGAAAAACGGAAAACTCCTTCTCCGCATCCAAACCGGCAGGCTGCATAAAATCATCTACAGCAAAAACAGCGCCCTCATCCCATGGAAAAACGCATTTCCCATCAAAGAAGGAGACATCCTGAACATCCGCCGCCTGGAGCAGGGGCTGGAACAGATGAAACGCGTCAGCTCCCTGGACGTATCCATGAAACTCCTCCCTGCCGAAGAAGCGGACATGACAGACGTGGAACTTACCATAACCAAGGGGAAACAAATAAATGGAAGCCTTTCCGTGGACGATTCCGGACTGGAAGACACAGGAAGCATCCAGTGGAATGCCGCCCTGGGAATAGACCGGCTCTTTAATGCCAATGACCTCTTCCGCATCAGCGGAAATACAGATGGCTCCCGGGACGGATACGAAAAAGGGACCAGAGGACAGGGCATTTCCTACTCCATCCCCGGAGGATGGGATACCTTCACACTGCAGCACAACCGCTATCGATACCACCGGACCGTAAAATCCAATCCCTATGACTTCATCAGCAGCGGGAAAACCCGCATCACCAAATTCACCTTCAGCCACGTCATGGGACGCACCAAAAACGAAAAATACGGCTGGGACATAAGCCTCACCAAAAGAAACGCCCACTACTTCATCAACGATATGGAAATCCCCGTACAGGCCATGGACACCACCGCCATGGAAATAGGCCTCTTTGACCGCGTCTATACGGGAAGCGGCACACTGTACACCCGCCTCGGATATAAAATGGGGACAGGATGGTTCGGCGCGAAACCTGATACAAACAATCCGGCGAGTCCCAAAACCCACTATAAAATGTGGCTCCTGGACATAGACTGGCAGAAACCCTTTACCCTGGGACACCGGCCGGCCTCCTTCACCACATCCCTTCACGGACAGTGGACGACAGGCGGTATGCGCCTCTACAGCACAGACATGGTGAGCATCGGGAACAGGTACACCGTCAGGGGCTTCGACGGAGAATACACACTCATGGGAGAAAACGGATGGTATCTCCGAAATGAACTGTCATCCTCTCTTCCGCGCCTCCACAGCAGTGTATATGTAGGACTTGATATGGGAGCCGTATACGGCATATCCACAGAAACCCTGACAGGGAGAACCATAGCGGGCATGGCGCTGGGGATGAGAGGAACCTTTCCATCAGGACTCTTCTACGATATCTTTATCAGCAGAGCCTTATACAAGCCTGCCGGCTTCCATACGAAAACATGGGCCGGCGGATTCACGCTGGGCCGTCAATTTTAAATAAAATCGGTCAAATTTTAATCAAAACGACAAGAGGTTATGACAAATGAAAACAAGCACAAGCAAACGACTCAGATGGAATGTAGCTATATGGCTGGCAGCGGGACTGTTTATGACAGGCACCGCCGGCATGGCGGCAGGCCCCATCATGCCCGATCCGAAAGCGGAAGCCCGCCATCAGCCGCAAGTAGAAGAAACAGCAAACGGCATACCCCTTGTCAATATCACCGCCCCCTCCTCCGGCGGCGTATCCCGGAACGAATACGAAACCTTCAACGTGCCGGACAAAGGCGCCATCCTGAACAACTCCTACACCCTCTCCAAAACCGAACTGGCAGGATACGTACAGGGGAACAGTAACATGGCGGAAAGACCGGCCAAAATCATCGTAAACGAAGTCACCGGCGCGGGCCCCACATCCATGGACGGATTTCTGGAAGTGGCGGGAAACAGGGCAGACGTCGTCATTGCCAACCCGAACGGCATCACCGTAAACGGAGGCGGATTCATCAATACGGGCAAAGCCTTCCTCACCACAGGGAAACCCGTCTATGACGGAGAAGACCATTTGCAGCGCTTCGACATCACAGGAGGAGACATTCTCATCGAAGGGAAAGGCCTTGGCGGAAAAGAAACGGGAAGCCTTGCCATCCTTTCCCGCGCCGTGAAAACCAACGCAGGTATCTGGGCCAAAGACCTCCATATCACCACCGGGGCCAATACCGTAGACGCAAAGACCCTCGAAGCCTCTGCCATAGAAGGGAAAGGAGGACACCCCGCCTTCGCCCTCGACACCGCCGCCATAGGAGGCATGTACGCCGGACGGATCACCTTAGTGGGGACAGAAAAAGGACTGGGCGTCAATAACAGCGGCACATGGAGCGCCGAAGACAACCTCACCCTTGACTGGAACGGCGACCTGAAAAACAGCGGCACCATCTACAGCAAAGGAAATACAGACCTCCGCACAAGCCGACTGGAAAACGACAAAACCATCGCCGCGGAAAGAAATCTGTCCGCTGCGGCCAAAGAAAATATCCGCAACCAAGGCAAACTCCTTGCCGGAGAAAACATGGACATCTATGCCGGAAAAACACTGGACAATGCGGGACACGCCATGGAAAGCGGAAACAATCTGTCCATAGAAACCGGAGACACAGTAAACAATGCGGCAGGTACCATCAAAAGCGGCGGCAGCCAGCAGATTAAAGCGGGACATGCATTAACCAATACAGAAGGCACACTGGCGGCCGATGGGAATATAAACATACAAACGGATAAGATGACCGGAGACGGCATCGTATCCGCCGGGAAAAAAGCCGGAATCCTGTTGGAAAAAGACTTTACCAATACAGGGCGCCTGGAAGCAGGAAGCAGCCTTTCACTAGCCGTAAAAGGAAATATAACCAACCGCAAAGAGATCCTTTCCCGCGGACACCTGGCACTGGAAAGTAAAAACATCCGAAATGAAGAAACCGGAGAAATAAAAGGAGCGGATACAGAAACCGTAGCAGAAAACACATGGGTAAACCATGGGCTGGTCAATGGAGAAAATGTGCATATCCGGGCAAACCACGTAATCAATGAAAACAAGGGACGCATCTATGGGACAAGACTGTCCGTGGAAACAGATACATTGGATAATCTGGGGACATATAAAGAAAAAGCGCCCGTGATCGCATCCCGGGAACACATGAACCTTTCCGTTGCCGGCACACTGACCAATACCGAACATGCCCTCATCCGTGCCGAAGGAAACCTGATCATCGGCGGACAATCAGATGAGAATGGAAAAATAACGGGAAAAACAGAAAAAATAGAAAACAGAAGCGCCTATCTGGAAAGCGGCGGAAATATGACAATCGGCGTGAACCATTTGGAAAACCGCAATGAACACTTCTCCACTAAAAACGTTCTGGCAGGGAAAACCCACCACGAAGAAGCCGTAGGGCAGGGGAAGACAGACCGGTTCACTTTGGGCGGAAAAGGAACAGAAGGCGCAGCCTACATAGAGCGCCGTAGACATGTAGACCATCTGTATACGCCGGACGGCGGAGACTATGACCACTTCACCACTTACATCTATGACCGGTCCGTCTATGAAGACCGGATAGACACGACAGACCCCGCGCACATAGCAGCCGGCGGCAGCCTTTCCCTCGAAGCCGGCAGGGCAGTGAATGACAGGAGCGTGATGACCGCCGGCAAGACCCTTACCCTCCATGGGGCAGATATAGAAAATCGGGACGAAAAAGGACATAAAACAGTAAAAGAAGAAGGAACCGCCACCTCCTACTGGACCAAAAGAGTCCACCATGGTTGGAATCTCCGTAGGAGGACAGAAACACGGACAACCCGCACTGATTATATGCCCGCTGATGCAGTCACCGATACGACCGTCATAGCCGCTGTGGACAAAGCCCATACAAACCCGGTATATGAAGGGACGAAAGCAGAAGCATACTTGAGTCCGTCAAAAAGAAAACCGCTTCATATTTCCGACAGCAGCCTGTATCATGTCACCTCCGATCCGACGGCCCGCTACCTTGTGGAAACCGACCCCGCCTATGCGGATAGAAAAACCTTCCTGTCCTCAGACTACTTCTTCCGCCGGATGCAGTACGACCCGGAGAAACTCGAAAAACGTCTGGGAGACGGCTACTATGAAAGCCAAATCGTCCGAGACCGGCTCATGCAGCTCAAAGGGCGGCCGGCAGGAGAAACCGAATACAAAGCCCTCATGGACGCCGCTGTGAGATGGGCCCAAGAAAATAAAGACGTCCGCATCGGCATGGCTCTCACCGAAGACCAGAAGGCCGCCCTCAAAGAAGACATCGTCTGGATGGTGGAATCCTCCGTCCTTCTGCCTGACGGGAACATCGTCAAAGCCCTCGTGCCGGAAGTCTATCTGGCGCATGGAAAAAACGGCACCCTTACGGGCTCTGCCCTTATTTCCGCAGAAAATATAGATATCCGTGCCACCAATGACATCCTCTCCTGCGGCACCGTTATCGCGGGAGACACGATGCGCCTCTCCGCCTCCGACATCAATAACGAGGGAGGCATAATAAAAGGCTCCACCATCCTGGAAGAAGCCCTGCGGGATATCCGGAATACCGGGACCATGGAAGCCGAAAACAAACTCAGCCTGAAAGCCGGGCAGGACATAGACCTTGCCTCCACCCTGCATAAAGAAAGAAATAAACAGGGATACACACAAACCATCGCCTCCTCAGGGAAAGCCGCCGTCACGGGAAATCAAGGCACCCTATCAATGGAAGCGGGAAGAGACATCCGCATGCAGGCAGCCGCTGCCTCCTCAGCGGGAAATATAGCCATGAAAGCCGGACGGGACATAACCATGGAAACCGCCGCAGTCAAAAAAGACACGGCCGTCACATGGGACGGGAATAACTACCGCCATGACAGCGTCGCCCGCGATATAGGCTCCTCCGTCACCGCCAAAGGCAGCCTTACCATGCAGTCCGAAAGAGACACATCCATCAAAGCAGCAGATATCCGTTCCGAAGGAACGACCGCCGTAGAAGCGGGAAGAAACCTTACGGTAGAAAACGGAAAAGAAATAACAGACCTGGAAGAACACCACCGCCATAAAGAAAGAAGTTTGCTCAGCAGTACCACCACGACCACCCACGATGAAGTCCATGCCGTGAAAGCACAAAAAAGCATAATAGAAGGAAATACCGTCTCCCTGCAGGGAGGGAAAGACATCAGCCTTACAGGAAGCGCTGCCGCCTCCACCAAAGAAACAACCCTGTCAGCCGGAAGAAATATCTCCATAAATGCTGCGGAAGAAACAGATAAAGAAATACACAAAAAGCAAGTAAAGAAAAGCGGCCTCATAGGAAGCGGCTTAGGCTTCACCATCGGGAGCGAAAAGAAAAAAGACAGCTATGACACCGAAGAAACCATGCAGGCAGGAAGCACCGTGGGAAGCGTCAAAGGCAGCGTCACCATCCATGCCGGGCAGACGGCAGCCGTCAGAGCCTCCGACATCATCGCCGGGAAAGACACCCTCATCACAGGAAGAAACGTAGACATCGAAAGTAAAGACAATACCTGCAGAGGAAAAGAAGAACACGAATACAAAAAGAGCGGCCTTACCGTATCCTTAGGCGGAGCGGCCGTCAATGCGGCAAGAACCGTAGCCGCCCCCGTAAAGAGAGCCGGAGAAGTGGGAGACAGCCGGCTGAAAGCCCTGTATGCCGTGCAGGCAGGAATGAACGCAAGAGACATACAGAAAAATCAGAAGACAGACAAAGCCGTTAATAAGAACAACGCTGTAGGAATCAATATCAGCCTCGGCAGCACCGGATGGAAAGACCATGCGGAAACCATTACCGAAGAAACAAAAGGAAGCCGGATCACCGCAGGAAAAACAGCCGCCGTCATTGCCAAAGAAGACATGACAGTCAAAGGCAGCACAGTCAACGCCCAAGACATCCACCTCAAAGCAGGAAACAACATCCGCATCCTCTCCTCCGAAAACAAGAGCACCACCATAGAAGACTACAAAGCAAAAAGCGGAAGCATAGGAGCCTCCATCAGCAAAGGAGGCTATGGCATCGGCGCGTCCTATGGGAAAGGAAAAGGACAGACAGAAGAAACCATCCTTACCCATACCCCGTCAGACATCACCGCAAAAGATACGGCAACCCTTTCCAGCGGAAACGACACCCTGATCCGGGGCGGGACAGTGAAAGGAAACAAAGTTACTGCTAACGCAGGAGGGAACCTGACCATAGAAAGCGAACAAGACAAAAAGAACTACAAAGAAACAGGAAAAACCACCGGACTGTCCATCAGCTACACACCGGGAAGCGCCGTCAGCGTAAGCGGAGGAAAAGGAAAGACAAACACAGACTCCGTCTACGAAAGCGTCACAAAACAGGCAGGCATCTACGCAGGAAAAGAAGGATACGATATCCAAGTCAAAAACAACACCCGCCTCAAAGGAGCCGTCATAGACAGCCAGGCAGAAAAAGAAAAGAACCGGCTCACCACCGGTACTTTGACATGGGAAAACATAGACAACAAAGCAGAGTATAAAGCAAGCGGAAAAGGAATCTCCTACAGCACAGGAGCAGGAATCCCCTTAAATGCCTTAGGACTCCTTTCAAACATGGGTCCCACCGTGAAAGACAAAGCAGGAACAACCACGACATCCGCCGTATCCAAAGGAACTATAACCATCACGGATAAAGAAAACCAGAAACAAGATATAGAGAAACTGAACAGGAACACAGAAGACAGCCTAAACAAACTCAAAGAAATCTTCGACAAAACAAAAGTAGAAGAAAAACAGGAACTCATTCACATGATGAACATAGTGGGAAACCAAATCATCCATGAAGCGGCAGACCACTATGGATGGAAAGAAGGATCCACAGAAAAACTCCTTCTCCATGGAGCCATAGGCGCACTGACAGGGAGCATGAGCGGAGGGGCATTGTCAGGAGCCGTATCGGGAAGCGTGAACGAATTTGCCTTGGCGTACATAGAAAAAACAAAAGGAAGAAACTGGATGGACACCCACCCTGATACCGTACAAGCCATCAGCACAGCCTTAGGAGCCGTCGCAGGAAGCCTGACAGGAGACAGAAACACAGGAGCCTATACGGCACAGATGGGGACGAGGTGGAACTATTTAGGATTTGAGCTGCCGGAATTCAAGAAACTATTAGTTAAAGATTTAAAGAATCCGGATGGGACACCAATTACAGAAGAACAGGCAAAACAGATACAGGATAACATCATCAAGAATGGAAGTAAGTGGGATCCTGACGGAGCTGCTTCCGATAACCAATTGGAGATGGGGAACCATTATGCATTGACCGGAACAGCGTTATCACTCAAAAATAAATATGCATCGGATAGCGTTGATCAACTGATGGATGATTATAAGAGAATGGTAACAAATAAACAAAGCAGCATAAAAGAAACAGGAACATATGAATTTAGACCTGTGAGAGTATCTCCTATTAAAGAACATGGATTTGATGCATATCTTATACAAGGTGGAATAGGTAACTGGGAAGGCGGATATATCTATGATTTTAAAACAGGGAAATCATACTATTCTTTTGGTGGAAATGCATCAAAAGGGATTCTACCGATTGGAGCAGAAGTGGCTGGATTACGGCTTGTGTCGTTTGATCAGAGTTTTAATTTGAAGAGACCTGATAATAGAGAAGATATCTTTTCCGGTAGAAGTATTGGAGGGAATGTTTATATTGGATTTGGGGTAGGTGGTTTTACACCAATTAATAAACAATTTGGAACAGTCTGGGTATTAAAATATGGAGTGGGTACACCACAGATAGGTGTTGGAGTTGATGAAACGATAAGTGAGAATGTCATTAATCCCCTTTTTATACAAGAAACACGAAATAAAAAGAATTAATACTAATAGTAAGCGGTTTATGTAACTGAATAGAAGGGAGAGGCACTTAGTGAGGATTATATTTGATAAGATAAAAAAAGCGAAATCTATAGTTTTTGTGGGTATTATTGCTATAGTGCTTTTTATTGCTAACCATTTCGAGGCGTTGCAACCTGAAAAAGAAATTAGAAATAGTGTGTCTACCATTGGTATATATAAGGAAGAGGCAAAAACCATAGGGAATAATCTTATATTTTCATATAGAAGTCCGGATGTATACATACTAACAAAAAATTTTGAAGTGTATGCGTCAAGGGATGAAATTGTTAATTATTATAAGAAAAACTTAGTGGATACCGGATGGAAATTTACGGGAAAATCAGAAAATATTGATCACTCGAACAATAGAAAGATAGGGGAATCATTTGATTTCAGAAAAGGGAAATATGAACTGGGATTATATTTTGATATTCAGGATTTGGAAAATTATAGAATAGACAGTGGGAAGCCTCTAAAATATTCTATAACGGTTCATCCAAAACAGTAGAATCTTCGACAAAAAGAAAATAGAAGAAAAACAGGAATACGTGAACATCCTCTCCCAAGTAGGATACCGCCTCATAGGAGACATAGCGGGACACAAAGAAAACGAACTGAATAAAAAAGCAGAAAAAGCCAGAAAAGAGAATAACAGCATACTGGCGGAGAAATACGAAAAAGAAGCAAAGAAATGGAGCGAAAGCGGAACCAATAGAATCGCCATGCACGGAATCATGGGCGCCTTAGTATCCAAAGAAGCAGGAGCAGGAATGACAAAAGGACTGACAGGAGCAGGACTGAACGCCCTCCTGCAAAAAGAACTGGGAAAAATCAAAGACAAAGAAGTCCATAAAATAGCAAGCGCCGCTATAGGATATTTGGCAGGAGGGAAAACAGGGGCAGCCATAGCCCACCAGGCGACAACCTTCAACTACCTGACCCATAAACAATATGAACAATATCTGGACGATATGAAAAACGCAAAGACAGAAGAAGAGAAGAAACGATTACAAAAAGACTGGGAAGCCATAGATGAAAAACAAAGATATTCACCAATATCAACGCCCGGTACATATTGGGACTTAAAGACGGGCAGACCATTTACGGTGAAAGAAGGAGGAAGTCTTTTTGAGCCGGTATTAGTTACAGCAACACGTGCACATGGAGAAACCATATTTGAAAGTGCGATGGCAAGCGGAATTAATACAAAAGTTGCCAAATATCTGGGAAGAGAAACCGTTATCGGAGACGCACTTACCTTGCCGTGGGATATAGCACAAGACGCAGATGTCAATAAGTATGGGGTACAAGGAGCTAAAAGGCGGATTGGTATTGATGTTTATGGGAATTTAATATTGATTCCTGTTACTATTTTATCAGGGGGAACCATAGGAATGGTTGAAGGGATTTTTGGTGCAGTAGGGATGTCTGAAATGAAAGAGAGGATAGCACCACCCCTGACAGAAAATGAAAGAAAACAGTCAGATGAAAAGTATGTTACAAATGTGTATAAACAAATAGATTAATGTAATGGAGGATTCATGATAATGGATATTATTATATGTATAATCTATATTTTTATAGGGGTAAGATGGATTTTTAAGAATATACGGTTAGGTACATTTTCAGCTTGTACTACTTGGAAAATTATGGGGTTAAAGCTTTTCATGTTATTAATGGTACCTTTAGCATTATTTGTTTATGTGTATTTTGCGGATAATTTGACACAAAGGTTATTCTTGGGGATGTTAGTAATCATTTTGGGCCAAATTGGAGATTATTTATTGTTCAAGGAAACACAAAGGATCCTTATTAATACTGTTAAATATGAGATGACAGAAGAATTTAACAAAAAACTTGCGCATGAAAAGTTTAAATTTCAAATTCGAATGATGGGATTGTCTGTAATTGTATTTATGGGAATCCTATCTTGCTTTTTGTCAGAATAATGCTTTTATTTTTCAAAGGAGGAATTATAGACAGCAAAGCACCGGAAGAAAAGAACAAACTCACCACCGGTACTTTGACATGGGAAAACATAGACAACAAAGCTGAGTATAAAGCAAGCGGACACGGAATCTCCTACAGCACAGGAGCAGGAGTCCCTTTAAATGCCTTAGGACTCCTCTCAAACATGGGTCCAACCGTGAAAGACAAAGCAGGAACAACCACGACATCCGCCGTATCCAAGGGAACAATAACCATCACAGACAAAGAAAACCAGAAACAGGACATAGAGAAACTGAACAGGGACACAGAAAACAGCTTAAACAAACTCAAAGAAATCTTCGACAAAACAAAAGTAGAAGAAAAACAGGAACTCATTCACATGATGAACATAGTGGGAAACCAAATCATCCATGAAGCGGCAGACCACTATGGATGGAAAGAAGGCTCCACAGAAAAACTCCTTCTCCATGGAGCCATAGGCGCACTGACAGGAACCATGAGCGGAGGGAACGCATTGGCAGGAGCCGTATCGGGAAGCGTGAACGAATTTGCCTTGGCGTACATGGAAAAAACAAAAGGAAGAAACTGGATGGACACCCACCCCGATACCGTACAAGCCATCAACACAGCCTTGGGAGCCGTCGCAGGAAGCCTGACAGGAGATAGAAACACAGGAGCCTATACGGCACAGATGGGGACGAGATGGAACAGACTGGCAAAAAAACCGCAAGAAGACCTGAACAAACAACTCAAACAAGAACTATCCACAGAAAAGAAAAGTCCTGACGAACTCATCAAACTGCTGACAGAATACATCAACATGAGCGAAGCCGCTGAACATCCCGCCTCGCAAAAAGCGCTGCATGGAGTCTGGAACGAAGAAAAAGGATACACATTACCTAAGGTGACAATAAGTGCGCAGGAATATAAAGCCATAGATCAAAAATCATTCAACCGCGTGGCACAAAAATACAACCTGCCGACCAAATGGAGCAATAAGAAAAACGTACAGGAAAACCTTGAATCGCTGAGAAATGACCTGCAAAGAGAAACCCGTAAGGGGAAAACCCCATTCCAAAGCGATTGGGCTAAATACGGAGGATATGGATTAGACTTTATAGGAGAAGTATCTAAGGAATCTCATTTGCCGGGTATGTCCGGCTGGGCAGGAACTGCCGGCAAGATGTTAGATATAGGAAAATTTTTAACAACAGATAATCGTGGCAAAGAATCTGCCAGTATTGCTGGTGGAGTGATGGGAAGCCTGGTAGGACAGAGGCTGCTTGTGCCGATTATTGTGGGATATGGTAGTCAATGGGGGATTCCGAGACCGTTATCTTCTGTCGGTGGAGCCGCTATCGCTTTAGGTACAGGTGCTATAGCTGCTTTTACTATGGAAAGTATTTATGATAATAAAAGAAACTATATCTATTACTTGGAAAACTTAAATAGTTCAAATTATGATAAACAAGATTTTGAAAAAAAGATTGAATGGAATTTTGATGTTAAAGATTGATTGGAGATTCAAAATATGAGAATTATGGGTACTTCATTCTTTTTGGGAATAGCGACGACAATTATACTGAGTATTACGCTGTTTAGTATAACCATTTATGATATTTTATATCACAGAATTCATAATGTTATTAAATATCTATTCTTTATTCTTATAGGAATATTATTGATAATTTTTAGTTTGCTGTTTACAGTGACAGGTGGGACGAATCTTTTATTAGTCTTAAGAGAAATAGATATTTACTACGATAAAGAAATAGCATTTGCTTTTGCAATCTTTATGTGTTGGTCACTTTTTATTGCTGTACGATATTATGGTTATGTATTATTGCCAGAGTATTCGAATTTAAACAAAGAATTGAGATTTAAGATATCAAGAAAGACAATTTATCTTTCTTTTTGTACATTAATAGCCGAGTTGCTTATACTATGGTGGTGCTGGCCAATTCTTAGGTATATGATGGATATAATGATCTGTTATTTATAATGTTTTTGATGATTTAATAAACCACAACTTTGACAACAAAGCCGAATATAAAACAAGCGGAAAAGGAATCTCCTATACCAATGGAGCAGGAATCCCCTTAAACGCCTTGGGACTCCTCTCAAACATGGTTCCCACCGTCAAAGGAAAAGCAGGAACAACCACCCGATCTGCTATATCCAAAGGAACAATAACCATCACAGACAAAGAAAACCAGAAACAGGACATAGAGAAACTGAACAGGAACACGGAAGACAGCTTAAACAAACTCAAAGAAATCTTTGACAAAATAAAAGTAGAAGAAAAACAGGAACTCATCCACATGATGAACATAGTGGGAAACCAAATCATCCATGAAGCGGCAGACCACTATGGATGGAAAGACGGATCCACAGAAAAACTCCTTCTCCATGGAGCCATAGGTGCACTGACAGGAAGCATGAGCGGAGGAAGCGCCCTAAGCGGCCTGATAGCAGGAGGAGCCAACGAATATGCCATAGGATACCTGAAAAAGACCAAAGGGAAAGACTGGATAAACAAACATCCCGATACCGTACAAAACATCTCCGCCGCCTTCGGAGGAATCCTGTCCAAGATGACAGGAGGGAGCGGACACACGGGCGCCTACATCTCCCAGATGGGAACGAAGTGGAATCTAATTCTGGAGAATATTTCGTCATTTAGAGAATCGCTGAATGATGATACTACTGTTAATAATTTACCAGTAGGATATGGACAAATACTTACTATATCTGGTGGAAAATCTGGAGTTTCTGCTGGTGAATCAGTGTTCGTTTTTCATGCTGATGGAGGAAATCCTGTATTGGTATCAACTAACGTTAATGTTGGTATAGGCATGAGTTTTCCTATGAGTGGAGAAGTAGGTAGAGGATGGTTAACAGATTCATACGGGAATTTAGTTATTGATCCCAAGGTAATAATGAGAGAACTTTCTGGGGGAGCATTGGATTGGTCGATAACCGCAGGTATGAAATATAATAAATCTACTACTGCAAATGGTTATATCCTGCATATAGAAGTCTACGGCTCCTGAAATATCTGTGCAGGGAGGTGGATCATATACACGATTTGTTGGTTATCAAGGGCAGATATAAGGAGATAAAATGGGTGTATCTATTCTGGTACTTATATATAGAATCATAGTGGTATTCATAGGAGTATCCCTTCTGGCTTATAGGCAGATGGTCAGATATAACTCTGAAAATATTACCTTACAGGTTGTAGAGGCAAAAAAAGTATGGACATCTCCGACATCATGGGGGATTTACCGATTTTTTGTAACTTATGAATACAATGGTGTTGTTTACCAGCAAAAGAGTATCGAATTTGGAGTTTTTCTTTTTTCATTCAAGAATAAAACCATATATAATTGCACCGGTAAACGAAGCAAAAGCGGAAAGGTTAGTTGCGATCAGATATTCTGCATTGAAAAAATTGCGCTATTTTTTATATTGGCTGGTGTATGTTCGTTTTTTAATCGCAGGTTTTGATGCAGTATTATTGGTTATATGAGAGAAGAATACGAATATAAAAAGAGCGGCGGTACATGCGGCATTGACATTTCCCATTAGAAAAGCGTTTCTCCTGCGGGGATAAAACCTCGTAGAGAAACGCTTTTGTCGTTTAATCAGAATCCCGGAGTCAGGGTCGCCTGGAAGTTGTCGTTGATGTACTTTCTGGTGGCTTCCGTCTGGAATGTTTTTACAAACTTTTGATAGGTGGGGTTGTCTTTATCCTGTTCACGGGCAGCGATGACATTTACATACGGGCTGGTATTGTCTTCCTGGGCGAGAGCCGTCTTCGGATCCAGTCCCGCGGATACTGCGTAGCCGCCGTTGATGATGGAGGCGTCGCAGTCTTCAAGAGCTCTTGGGAGCTGGGGCGCCTCCAGTTCGATGATTTTCAGATTTTTCGGGTTGGAAGCGATATCGGAGACGACCGCTTTGACAGGATTGACGCCTTCTTTTAATTTCAGCAGGCCGTTTTTCTCCAGAAGAAGGAGGGCGCGGCCTCCGTTGGATGGATCGTTCGGAATCGCAATGGATGCGCCGTCGGGGAGATCGGACAGAGTCTTGTGTTTATTTGAGAACAGACGAAGGGGCGCGAGGTAAGTGTTTCCGATGGGAACAAGTTTTGTGCCGTTTTTTTCATTGAATGCTTCAAGGAAGGGGACGTGCTGGTAAGAATTTACGTCGATGTCGCCCTGCGCCAGTGCCTGATTGGGGGTGACATAGTCGGAGAAGGGGACGATGGTCACTTTGAGGCCTTCTTTTTCGGCTTCTTTGGCGACGAATTCCACGACCTGTTCCGAGTAGCCCGGTGTCGTGCCGACTTTGATTTCATTTTTTGTTTTCGCAGGGTCAGCAGACGCGGCGTCTTTTTTATCGCTGCCGCAGCCTGCGATGAAGCCTGCACATGCCAATGCGGCCAGGGAAATGATGACAGTTTTTTTCAGATTCATAATACATACCTCTCTTTTTTAAAAATAATTTTGTGATAAATTTGGAAACCGGAAATAAGAATGGCGGAAACGGGTAAAAAAAAACTCCATCCCAGCAAAGGGACGAAGACCGTGTTACCACCCAATTTTACCTGCACGTCACCGCACAGGCCTCCATAGGTACGCCGGCTTGCGCCTTGATACCGCATCTCTGTAACGGGAGATCCCGGGCTGCTTTATTATTCGGCAAACCTGACTCGGAGGCCATGTTCAGCAAATTTTCCCGCACTCCTTTTCACCCGCCGGAGCTCTCTTTGGCAGTTCCATCCGCTTACTCTTCTCTTCATAGTCATTATGTAAGTTGGAACAAATATACCACGCGTTTTTTTGCGTGTCAAGGAAAATTTTAAAAGGAATGGGGGTTGGGGGATCTTTTTATCAGATTTCTTTGCATTTAAGAATGATTTTTATTTTCTGCCGCAAAATAATTGACACTCTGATTTAATAATTGAATTAGGGAAAGCTATTTTATATAATAGGAAGTAAGTAATAATTAGGGTGTAGGAAAAGAAACAGGTTTTGTATTTTATGAAAAATTTTCAGTTACAGGAAGTGGGGAAGGGAAATCATGACATCAGGGAAAGAAGATTATTTGAAAGCGATTTACATCATCAGCGAAGATCATGAGCTGGTATCCAACAAGGAATTGTCCGACATGCTCCATGTGTCGCCGCCGTCAGTGAGCGAGATGATTATGAAGCTGCAGAAAGAAGGGTATGTGGACTACACCGCTTACAAAGGCAGCAAGATGACGAGGAAGGGAAGGAGGGAAGCAGGCAAGCTTTTCCGTTTTCATGCGTTGTGGGAAGTATTCCTTGTGGAAAAGCTCCATTTTTCCTGGAGCGAAGCTCATGAGCAGGCGGACGGTCTGGAACACCAGACGAGCGACATGCTTGCGGAACGGCTTGATGAGTTTCTCGGACATCCTGAACACTGTCCCCATGGCGACCCTATTCCGAAGGCGGACGGCAGCCGCAAAGGGCTTACTTTCCGTACGCTTTCCGATTTAAAGGAGGGGGATAGTACCACTATCCGCCGTATTGTGGAAGATTACAGCCTGATGGACTATCTTCAGGAGAAAGGCATCCATCCCGATATGCGGGTCACTGTAAAAGAAAAGGAACCTTATGAAGGACCGATTCTTCTTGCTACGGAGGCGGGTGATATTTCTCTCAGCTACAAAGCGGTGGAACAGATTTTTGTTGATGAATAGGATAATAAAATACACGAAGAGCCTCGTTTGGTGCTCTTTTCAATAGCGGCCAGGCAGGTGCTTTATTTCCCTTTATGCATAAATGGCATATGAAACGGGGGAATACATGCAGAAAAAGTACGATGAAAAAGGCTATACAATTAAAGACAAATCGCTTATAATACATTTACACAATTTTGAATGATGTATACGGAAAAAGACAGAAATGTCTGCCGAAGGAGTAACACTATCAGGCGTCCCATGGGACACGAAACCGTGTACGGACAAACCTCTGGAGAGTGTCGTATATGACCGCCGAAGGTGCAGGGGCGCGGGGAAGAGTAGTCCTCCCGTTCTAATCTCTCAGGCAAAAGGACAGGGTCGGTGCAGCAATGGAAACATGCATGCCGGCTCTGTTTTTGTCTTCAGGGCCGGTTTTTATATTGTTCCGTCATGTCCTGGCGTACGGAAGTTTTTGAGGGTGGGAGTGAATGTGAATGCTTGACTTGTTAAATCAAATTGATGCTATTGTCTGGGGCCCGTGGCTCCTTGTTCTTCTGGTAGGAACCGGCGTATATCTGACAATCCGCCTCGGTCTTCTCCAGATGGTCAAGCTGCCGAGGGCCCTTCGTCTGATTTTCTTTGCCAGAAATAAAGGCGACGGCGACATTGACAGTTTCAAGGCACTCTGCACAGCGCTTGCCGCGACGGTAGGCACAGGAAATATCGTAGGCGTTGCCACTGCTATCAAATTAGGCGGTCCCGGTGCGCTTTTCTGGATGTGGGTAGCCGCTTTCTTCGGCATGGCTACCAAGTACGCCGAAGGCTGCCTTGCCGTCAAATTCCGTTCTATCGATGAAAATGGAAATATCGCAGGCGGACCGATGTATTACATTGAGCAGGGGCTGGGAAAGAAATGGAAACCTCTGGCGCTGGCATTTGCTTTCTTCGGTACACTCACCGCTATGCTCGGATCCGGTACGACTACGCAGGTCAATGCTATTACGTCTTCTTTACAGGCATCCATGGGTGTTCCTATCCTGCCCTCTGCAGCAGTGATTACCATCCTGGTTGCTATTATTACTTTCGGCGGATTGAAATCCATTTCAAAAACAGCGGAAAAAATAGTTCCTGCCATGGCTGTTCTTTATTTTATTATCACGGTGGCTCTTCTTGTTATATTTTCGGGAGAACTGCCCCATGCGCTGGCTCTCGTTTTTGACGGCGCTTTTGAAGGTACGGCAGCAGCCGGCGGATTTGCCGGTGCGGGCATTATGCTTGCTATGCGAAGCGGTATCGCCCGCGGCCTTTTTTCCAATGAATCCGGCCTGGGTTCCGCGCCAATCGTGGCGGCAGCGGCAAAAACGAAATGGCCGGCTGAACAGGGTCTTATTTCCATGACAGGCACCTTTATCGACACTATTATTATCTGTACGCTGACCGGTCTGACTATCATTGTTTCCGGTGCATGGCTGGGGGATACCAACGGTGCAGCTCTTACACAGGCCGCTTTCAGCCATGGTTATGGTGCTGTCGCGCCGATCCTTCTGACGGTTTCTCTGACACTTTTCGCTTTCACCACCATTCTCGGCTGGAACTATTACGGTGAACGCTGCCTCGTATACCTTGTGGGTGTCAAAGGGATTACTCCTTACCGCTTGTGCTATGTGGCCATTATCGCAGGAAGCGCTTTCATGCAGCTTGAAGAAATCTGGGCGCTTGCGGATATTGTAAACGGTCTCATGGCCATTCCGAACCTGATTGCCCTTCTTGGACTTACCGGTGTAGTCGTCGCGGAAACAAAGCGGTATTTCCAGCACCTTGCCATTCGTGATGCGAAATTGGTGGCTTACAAAGCAAGGCATATAGGGAAGAAGTGATTGAAAGTCAGCAGGCAGACGATGCGGCATATACGATGATTTGTCTGTAGCCCGGACATAAAAATGAGAAAATGAAAATGCGGTACCTGTCAAGCGTGATGGGTGCCGTTTTTGTATCAGCAGATAACAGATGACAGCTTACAGCTGACAGATAGCAACTAGCAGCTAGGAGCTAAGAGCGACAGCGAAGGATCTATTACCATGGTAAAGAAAGCCGTAGGATGTCATCCGAGTGATAGATTCTTCACTCAGTGTTACTGTTCCGTTTCCTGCCTTTCTCAAACAGCATTCTTGCATCCATTCAGAATGACAGCGGACGGCAAGGCGTCATAATGAGGAAAGCGTCAGTCGTCATCCTGAACGAATGTGAAGGATCTGTACACCCATGGCGAGTAAGGTGGTAAGCTGTTATTCAGGGGAATAGATTTTTCATTGCTTTTCACTGTTCTGCCGGCTGGCTTTCGCAATCCATCCCGGCTGTCGAAATTTGTTAGAAAATAATTAATATTTTTAATTTAACTTGCGTATTTTCACTTGACACCGTATAATTCATATCAACAAATTTATACAGGTGGATGATGTATGCGGGAGAAAGCCGTTTGGCTTACCGAAGGAGTAACACTCTCAGGTGCCCTCAGGGGCGGTACCGTATGCGGACATACTCTGGAGAGTGCCATTTTGGCCGCCGAAGGTGTAAGGATGCAGATCCAAATCTCTCAGGCAAAAGGACAGAGCAAAAGACGCATGATTTTTAGCGTTATTTGGCAATATGCCGGCTTCCGGAGTACAAGTTTTACCTGGAGCCGGCTTTTTTATTTTCCCAAGGAGGGCGTTTTTTAAATGGATTTTTTAGCGGTATTGAATGAAATTGATAATTTTATCTGGGGGCCGCCGCTGTTGGTGCTTCTTGTAGGGACAGGGATCCTGCTTACAATCCGGCTGAATCTTTTGCAGATATTCAAATTGCCGAAGGCGCTGAGCCTGATTTTCAGGGCGCAAAATGCGGGCAGCGGTGATATCGATAGTTTCAAAGCTCTTTGTACGGCGCTCTCCGCGACGGTCGGTACGGGAAATATTGTAGGTGTCGCGACAGCGATCCATGCGGGCGGACCGGGGGCGCTTTTCTGGATGTGGATGGCGGCATTCTTCGGTATGGCGACAAAGTATGCGGAAGGCCTTCTTGCCGTCAAATATCGTGAGACTGATGAAAAAGGTGAAATTGCCGGCGGCCCGATGTACTATATTAAAAACGGCATGGGTGAGAAATACAAATGGCTGGGGGGGCTCTTTGCGTTTTTCGGTGTCCTCGTCGCGTACTTCGGTATCGGTACGTTTGCCCAGGTCAATTCCATTGTGGATATTACGAAGATGACCATCGGTCTTGATCCTGTCTGGACAGGGGCGATTCTCACCATTTTTGTGGCGGCGATTACTATCGGAGGTCTCCAGTCAATTGCGGCAGCGGCCAGCAGGATTGTTCCTGCCATGGCGTTTATTTATTTCCTGTCAACCATCGGCGTTCTGCTCGTTTTTGCCGATAAAGTTCCTGCAGCGGTTTCCATGATTTTTGAAAGTGCTTTTACCACCACGGCGGCAACAGGCGGTTTTCTTGGCGCGACTGTCATGATGGCGATGAAAAACGGCGTGGCCCGCGGAGTATTCTCCAATGAATCAGGTCTCGGTTCCGCTCCAATCGTGGCGGCTGCCGCTAAAACGAAATGGCCGGCTGAGCAGGGCCTTATTTCCATGACCGGTACTTTTATCGACACCATCATTATCTGTACACTGACCGGCCTAACGCTTGTAGTCACCGGTGTATGGTGCGGTATGGAAAACGGTGCGGCGCTTACAAATGCGGCGTTTACTTCCGCATTTCCTGTTTTCGGCGGATATATGCTGTTGATCGGTCTTGTTCTCTTTGCTTTCACGACGATCTTGGGCTGGAACTACTACGGCGAACGCTGCATGATTTATCTCGTGGGGACGAAGGGCGTTCTCCCGTACCGTTTGGTTTTTATCCTTCTCATTGCCAGCGGCGCATTCCTCAAACTGGAAGCCATCTGGATTCTTGCGGATATCGTGAACGGCCTCATGGCCATTCCGAACCTGATTGCTCTTCTTTTCCTGTCGGGCATCTGTGTCCGTGAGACGAAGAAATATATGGATCATCTGAAGACAGGCAAACCGTATGAAGAGTATGAGGATTGATCCGAATGAGATGAAAAACGCATAAAGAAAATCCGTTTTGATAAAAAATCGGTATAGAAATACCTGTTGCCATCTTGAAAAAACAGGTGTATAATTCGACACACATCAGAAAGTTAAAAATTTCTGATGGAGATTCCGCAGGCTGGGATACTGTTTCGGACAAATGAGTATATCCTGCCGGGGCATAACTGAATAAGTGGATGATGTACACTGAAAAATGACACGGAAGTGTCTGCCGAAGGAGTAACACTATCAGGCGTTCTTTGGAACACGAAACTATGTACGGACACGACTCTGGAGAGTCCCATTCAATTGGGCGCCGAAGGGGCAAAAATGGCTGACCGGGCCATTCCAATCTCTCAGGCAAAAGGACAGGGCTGGCATTGGGTAACACCCATTGTATACGTGGATGCGTACATGCATACAACCGCCGGCCCAAGTCATATAAGGCTTGAGTGCGGCGGTTTTGTTGTTGAAAGAATATTAGAAAAAGTAAAGGGGGAAACGAAATGGATATGACGGCAATGAATCAGATTGTGGGGGACATTGACAGCTTTGTCTGGGGGCCTGTGATGCTGTGTCTGCTCGTGGGTACAGGAATTTACCTTACGGCATACTTGAATTTCCGTACATGGCGCAATCTGCCTTATGCAATGAAAAGCGTGTTCTCCCGGGAGGCCCGTAAAACAAATCGGGGATCGGGAGATGTTTCTCCTTTTTCCGCGCTGATGACGGCGCTTGCTGCGACCATCGGCACGGGAAATATCGTAGGCGTGGCGACCGCCATGTTTGCCGGCGGTCCGGGCGCTCTGGTATGGATGTGGGTTTCCGCCTGCTTCGGCCTGACGACCAAGTTTTCTGAATGTATGCTTGGCTTTAAGTTCCGTGAAGTGAATGCGAAAGGGGAAATGAAGGGCGGCCCCATGTTTACCATGAAGAACGGGTTTAAGAATAAAAGAGCAGGACTTTTTATGGGATTTCTTTTTGCCATGTTTACCGTCATCGCTTCCTTCGGTATCGGGAATATGACCCAGGCCAATTCCATCACCACGGCGGTGAGTGCCACTTTCGGCTTTTCCAATGAAATTATAGGTATCGTCCTTACGGTTCTCACACTGGCGGTCATTGTCGGAGGGATTACTTCCATTTCCAGAGTATCGTCCCTCGTCGTTCCCGGAATGGCAGTTTTCTACATTGCTGCGGGGCTCCTCTGTATCGCTTTGAATTTTGAAAACATACCGCACGGATTGTACCTCATTTTTATGATGGCTTTTGATCCTGCTGCTGTGGAAGGCGGTGTAGTCGGTACGATAACCGTTTCCGTGATGAATGCGGTCCGCTTCGGCGTGGCCCGCGGCTGTTTTTCCAATGAAGCCGGCCTCGGTTCTGCCGCTATTTCCGCCGCTGCGTCCACTACTGATGATCCGGCACGGCAGGGATATGTTTCTATGACGGGGACTTTCATCGACACCATCATTGTTTGCACCATTACCGGACTTACCATTGCATCTTCCGGCGTTTTGGGAACCGTCGGGCCTGACGGAAAACCGCTGGCAGGTGTAGAATTGACTATGGCTGCTTTTTCCACACATATCGGCACAGCGGGAAGCTGGATCGTTTCTATCGGCATTATGCTCTTTGCCTACTCCACCATTCTCGGCTGGGAATATAATGGCGAAAAAGCGTGGGAATATCTTTGGGGTACCCATAAATACAATATCATTTACCGCCTTGTGTTCTCCCTTGTCGTCTATGTGGGGGCGACACAGACCCTTGATCTCGTATGGAACCTGTCAGATATCGCCAATGCGCTCATGGCGATTCCGAACCTTATTTCCATGCTGATTCTTGCTCCTGTTATTAAAGAAGAAGTTCTTCGATTTGAAGCGGTTATTGCAAAAGAAAAGGTGGAGAAAAAAGCGGCTATGCCGGAGAAGAATGAGGAAACGCTCCATATCTGATCAGTGCGAAAAGATCTCGGGTATTAAAAATTGCCCGGGATTTTTATTGGACTGTAACAGTGGAAAGAAATCTGTATTTCTGCCGTATGAAACAGGCAGGGCGAGATATGCGACTGAAAGGCATTTACAATGAAAAAGAAATCCTATATAATGAATTCGTACCTTACAGAGGGGAAACGGAATACCCTGCCGACATCAGGGAAAAGTGCCGGTTTCCCTTGTTTTTGAAAAGCAGAAAGAGGGATTTTTATGAAAATAAAACACATAGCAGCAGGTCTGGCACTGCTGGCCATGCCGTTTACAGCGCAGGCAGAAGTACGGGAAGCGGGGCTGGTGGATGGATTTGGCATGAGCCTTATTTATCCGGCAGTACATACGAAAAATGTCGCGGCGGAGAATGCGATTAATAAGGATATTACAGGGTATGTCCGTCGTATGAAGGAATTGTATGAAAGCGGCGAAAAGCAGGAAGTGTACATGACCTATACGACAAAGTATGAAGATGAAGATCTGGTGTCTATCGTTCTGGAAACATCGTCTATAAATGAAGGAATGGCGGATAGAAATGCGCAAGCCTATGGCCTTGTGTATAATAAAAAGACAGGTGATCTGCTGGACAAATCTAAATTCGGCGTGAAGGTAGACAGTGCGGAAATCGTGAACCTGCTGAAAGAGGGAAAGCTTGACCTGTATAACATCAATGGGAAAAAGTTATCTTATGACTCTTTCTTCAAGCCGACCGCATACATGGAGGCGGAGTGCTTCCTCCTGGGGAAGAAAGAACTGGGGCTGCTCTATGCGGCAGGAGAACTGGCTCCTTATTCGGAAGGCGCGACATACGTGGTGATTCATCTGAAATAAGGAAATAAAAATACGAAAATGAAAACGGTACCCCTCAAATGCGGCGGGTACCGTTTTTGTATCAGCCGGTTGGGCACTAGCTGTTAGCTATTAGCAGCTAGAAGCTAGCCATTAGCCGTTAGCTGTTAGCTGTTAGCTGTTAGCGGCAAGATGTTATCAGAGTAATAGATTCTTCATTTAAATTCACTATTTCGTTTCCTGTCATTCCCACAAGGCATTCTTGCCTCCGTTTTGAATAGTGGGGTACGGAAAGGAAACACCGGCTTCTGTTGTACCTGCCGGGGACGTGGTGTATAATGTAAAAAATCTATTGCAGCATAGGAGGAGTGAAGTTGAATTTATCCGTTCAGATTTTTGCGTCATTGGTGCTTTCCGTCGTTGTGGGGCTTGTCCTTGGGGACGGCGCGATCGGCCCGGTTAAGACATGGGTCGCGCCTGTCGGCACCATGTTCATTAATCTTATCAAAATGATGATCGTTCCTGTCGTTCTTTGTTCTCTCGTCGTGGGCATGACATCTATGGGGGATTTGAAGAAACTGGGGCGCATCGGGATGAAAACCGTGGGCTTCTATATGGTGACTACGGCGATTGCTATCGTTATCGGCTTTGCAGTGGCAAGTGTTATCCAGCCCGGTATCGGTATGGCTCTTCCCGGCGAGGCCGCCCCGAAAGTAAAGGAAGCGCCCACGATCATGCAGGTATTTGTCAATATGATTCCGACAAATCCGATTGCTTCCATGGCGAAAGCGGATATCCTTCCTGTCATTATATTTTCTCTTTTTCTTGGTGCAGGAATTATTTCCGTCGGCGGAAGCCGTTCCAAGCTGCTGATCAATCTTTTTGATGCGGGGGCGGAGGTCTGCTATAAAATCATCGCCATGATTATGCGCCTGGCGCCTATCGGTGTTTTCTGCCTTCTTTTACCTGTCGTCGTGCAGAATGGTCCGAAGGTTCTTCTGCCGCTGCTCTCCGTGATTATTGCTATGGCTATCGGCTGCACGATCCACGCGGTCTGCGTGTATTCCTCTGTGGCGGCGGTCGTGGGGCATATGAGCCCTGTCCGGTTTTTCCGCGGCATGGCAGAAGCCATGGTTATTGCGTTCACTACCTGTTCTTCTGCGGGCACGCTTCCGGTGAATATGAAGAACACGGAAGAAAAGCTGGGAGTAAAACGGGACATCGTGTCTTTCGTCCTTCCTCTCGGTGCTACCATCAATATGGACGGCACCGCTCTCTACATGGGGGTATGTTCCCTTTTCATCGCCAATGTATTCGGTATTCATCTGACAATGGATCAGATGATGATGATCGTTCTTACCGGTACGCTTGCCTCTATTGGTACAGCAGGCGTCCCCGGCGCGGGTCTGATCATGCTTGCCATGGTGCTCCAGTCTGTCGGGCTTCCATTGGAAGGATTGGCTCTCGTGGCAGGTATTGACCGTGTTCTGGATATGTTCCGTACCACGCTGAATATCACTGGTGACGCTGCTGTCGCCGTTGCTATCGACGCCACGGAAAAATCCGTCCCCACCCAGCTGGAAATCACTGAATAGGAACGGATGCGAAAGTCTCAGGCTGTTTATGAAGATCTCTATAAGTCAGACGTGAAGTTTAACTTATGGAGGTCTTTTTGTGTAGGCGGCTTTAAAACAGGCGGCTGCGGTATTGTGTCGGCGTGCAGTTGAATTTCTCGGAGAACATTTTCGTATAGTAGCTTTGGCTGGAGAATCCGCAGGCGTTTGCGATTTCCAAAATGGAATTTTCCGTGGAGTCCAGGAGGTTGCGGCTGATCTCCAAACGGTACCGGTTGAGGAAATCTATGGGGGACTGCTGCATATATTTCTTGAAAAGCTGGCAGCATTTGCTTCTGGATACGCTCCCCGCCGCGGCAATACCGGCTAAAGAGATTTTTTCAGGATAGTGGTGGGAAATATAGGCGACCATCCGGCGCTGCGCGCTTATATCTGTACCGGGCATTTCTTCCTGCGTCTGCTTTTCGGGAGGGAAAAGGGCGTAAAGGCGGGCGAGGAGAATGTGTAAAAGGCCGATGCTTTCCAGTTCAAATCCGGGGAGGTGCTTTTCGTTGATCCGATTGATTTCCCGCAGCAGTTCTCCCAGCCGCGGCGCGTCAGGAGAGGCGGAGGGAACAAGGAAACAGCGGCGGGATGTATTTCCCAGAAGAGGAGACAGAAGCCTGTTTCTGACGGACTGATTTTCTGTCAGGAGGGAAGGGTGGATAAGCGCCCGTATGAAGCGGCAGTCTTCTCCGTTGTGCGGCGCGCTTCGGTGCATGGCGGAAGCGTGTATGGCAAGGAAATCTTCGCGGGAAGCGGTGAGGATCTTTTCCTCGATATGAAAATCCATTTTTCCGTCCAGTATGTAAATAAATTCCAGTTCATCATGCCAGTGGGAAATCATCTGCAGATGGGCCTGGGAAGATATGGTACTGGTGGTGATTTGGATCGGCGGCAAAGTTCCCTTTGCAGAAGGGATGACCGCAGCGGCGCTTTTTAATATGTCAGGACTGATCATATAAAACCTCCAGTTGCAATTTTTACAAAGTGTGAGAATAGTTTCTAAAGGGAATGTACGATATTTATAAAAATGTGGAATATATTTATATTCAAAGGGTAAAAACTATACTATTATTATACCAGAAACATTGATAAATATGAATATAGAAACAGAATGTTTCAAAAAAGTAGTCATTGTAATATATAAGGAGGAACTACAAATGGAAAAGAAATTAAATGCATTATTATCAGATTTGGTGGTGGAGTACCATAAGCTGCAGAGTTTTCACTGGTACCTGAAAGGAAGTCATTTCTTTGATGACCATGCGAAACTGGAAAGTTTCTATGATGAAATTGCGGAAGCGGTCGATGCCGTAGCGGAAGCCATGCTCCAGCAGAAGCTCAGACCGGAATCGACACTGAAAGGGTTCCTTGCAAAGACAGGCATCCATGAGGCCGAAAACGAGGAAGTGACATCGGAAGAAGCATATACCCGGGTATTGGCAGACTTTGAATATCTTCTTAAAGAAGTCATTGTGGTCAAGGAAGCGGCAGAAGAAGAAAAGAATTATTTCATCTCTGCCCTGATGGACGACTACATCGCAAGCTTCAGCAAGAACAGATGGATGTTGAGGCAGGCCCTGAAATAATTCACAGCAGGGGAAAGGACGCTCTCTGAAAGGGAGTGTCTTTTTTTTGCGCGGATCCGTCCTTGCCGTCTGTAAGAAAAAGTAATCGGCAGGAAACATATTTCTTAAAGGAATATTTCATATAAATGAAAAGAATTTTATTATTATATGGAATAAAAGTAGAATAAAAGAAATGGAAAGAGGTGGTGTGATGGAATATATCGGAGAAAGTTCGGCGATTTATTACTGGCGGGCTCTGGGACTTATCGTATCGGTGCTCATTCTCTACGTGGTTTTTGAAATGCAGAAGAAAAAGATGAGCCGTCTTTCTTCGGCAAATACACATTCCTCCATTGTGCTTCTGCACAAACGGCATGCAGGCAATCCGAACTATTCCAGCAGCACTGAAATCTGCCGCATTGACGGGCTCAGGGCGGAAGCGTTTCTTTACTGTGTCGGCGTGCAGGCGGTCTATCTATCGCCGGGGGAGCATAATATCGAGGTAAATGCCCATTGGGCACGGCATATCCGTGGAAAACGTTTTAAGGAATATGAAGCGGGCCCGCATCATCTGTGCGTAGAAGTGGGACATGGCGAATTATGGTCGCTGGAATATTTTATTCCTGAAAAGAAATTTATTTTTTCCCGGTGCAATGAAAAGAAAATGTTCAAAAAGAGTGTGGTGTAATTATTCCCGTTTCCCCAAAAGTTTACTCAAAAACGGAATAAATCAGAGGAAAAACAAGCAACATATAACAGATAGGAATAACTTGCAAAAAATAGTAGATATTTAAAGATATCCGCTCTATAATCAAAACAGAAGGAAGAAAATAATCCTTCGTGACCGGTCAATTACAAAGGAACAGAAGTGTATCGAAAGATACAGAAAGGAGAAAGGCCATGAATACCATGTATGATGCAGTTATGAAAATGGAACAGCTCTTGGGCGTGTATGAAAGACTGATTGACGATCTTGCCGGCTACATGAAGGAAAACGGCATTGATTACACCAATGATGATTCCGTACATCCGGCCATCATGCTCTACTCCGAGGCGGGACGCATTTATTCCAGGCTCCTGCGGACAAGAAAGATGGAAGATCTTCTCCGTATGGAAGGGGAATACAACCTGATGAACGGCATGGTAAATGAAATGAAAGCGGGCGCCTGGGCAAATCTCTCGGGTGAGGATGTTTCCCGCAAGGTTATGTAACATGAAACCTCAGAGGCGTATGTCTGAAAAAAGGACATACGCTTTTTGAGTGCCGGAAAAATAGAAATTCCATCAAAAAAGCGCTTTCCCTTATCGCCGCAGGGCGATGGGCGAAAGCACTTTTTGCTGTGTGCAGTTTTGGGTGATAGAACATAACACGTTTTATCCTTGTAAGTCCCATTCTTGCCTCTGTTCAGAATGACGGCGGACGGCAAGGCGTCATCAGCGTAATAGATTCTTCACTCCGTGTCACTGTCTCGTTTACCAAGTTTCCCACAAGGCATTCTTGCCTCTGTTCAGAATGACGGCGGACAGCAAGGCGTCATCCGGAAGCGAATGTGAAGGATCTGCTGCCGCGATGAGAAAGCTGGTAAGATGTTATTAGCGTAATAGATTTTTTACTCTGTCTTACCGTCCCGTTTCCCATTTTTGCCACTGCGTTTAATGATAGGGAACGGTAAAACGTCATCCTGAACGAACGTGAAGGATCTGCACCCGTGATGAGGCAAGCCCTTTTTTCAAGAAGGCATTGTTGATTTCCGAAAACCGGAATCCGGCCTGCGCCGGCTGAAAACATCTTGGCAGCAAAAAAGAGTACCTGATGTCTGAAACCGCAGGTACCCTTTTTTGATTAAATTCAATGGTTTATTTCCGTTTCTTTTCTCGGATGGGCGATGGTCCGGTAGCCTTCCACGGCAAGAATCAGGGCGAGGATGACGAGGAGCGAACCAATGATGACCTGTGCGTAGGGCCCCCAGCCGGCGGCGCCTGCCATGATGATGCCAATCTGGTTTTTCACGATAAGGGAAAGCGAGCAGATGGTGACGAGGAGCATGAAACTCATGGGGAAGAGAAACATTTTATTGTTCTTTCCTGCGTTGCCGAGCCATGCGGCGACAGCAAGGAGACCGATGGCGGCAAGAAGCTGGTTAGCCGCGCCGAAGAGTCCCCAGATCTTAGCAAAGCCGCCCATACCGAGGGATATGCCGAGGATAACGGTGAGGATGGTTGCAAAATACGGATTGACCATGAGTTTGCGGAACCCGTCCGTGACATCTTTCGGATTTTCACCCGGTTCGAGCCAGAATTCCTGGAACATGAAGCGTGCCAGTCTGGTGGCGGTATCAAGAGAAGTGAGACAGAAAGCGGAGTAGGTGAGGACAAGAAGGGTGTACATGATGTTTTCCAGTCCTTCAAATCCCGGAATGGCGGCGACCATAGCAGCGATCCCGCCGGCAAAGATATCTGTCGCGCCGTTGGTATGGCCTGTGACGCGGGCATAGCCGATTGCGCAGAGTGTAATGATGGCGAGTACGCATTCCAGGAGCATGCCGCCATAAGCGATAGGCTTGGCATCCGATTCTTTATCAAGCTGTTTGGATGTTGTCCCTGAAGAAACAAGGGAGTGGAAGCCGGAAATAGCGCCGCATGCAACGGTAGTGAACAAAATCGGGAAGAGGAATTGCGTTCCGTTTGCGTTGTTGATGGTGAAGCCCGCAAAAGCGGGGAAGACTTTTTCATCAATGGTCGGATGAGCGCCGACGATGCCGATGACGGCGACGATGAGCATTGCGTAGAGAAGGAACGAACTGAGGTAGTCACGAGGCTGGAGAAGGATCCAGACAGGGGTGACCGAAGCGATGGTGATATAAATGCCGACAAGGATCATCCATGTATTCATGGAGAAATAGAACGGATGGAAATTCATGCCGACGGCCATGCACAGAACGATCGCCCCGACGCCGAGGATGGAAGAAATGACCATCGGCGTGTGGCGGCGGTATACGGCAAAACCGAAAACGATAGCGATGAGGATAAACATGATGGAAACCATGGCGACAGATGCTTTTGTCGCGCTGGCCGCCATGTCGAGAACGCCGTCCTTATAAGTCGCGCCGAAGGTGGAAGCCACGATAGCGGCAAAAGCGGCCACTACAAGGATCAGTGTGAGGTATGAGAAAATGATGAAAAGCTGTTTTGCCCTTTTTGACATATTCAGGGAAATGATTTCACCGATGGATTTGCCCTGATGGCGGATAGAGGCAAAAAGCGCGCCGAAATCATGGACACCGCCGAAGAAGATGCCGCCAATCAGTACCCAGAGGGTGACCGGCAGCCAGCCGAACATGGCCGCGCCGATCGGCCCCGTGATGGGTCCCGCACCGGCAATGGATGAGAAATGATGGCCCATGAGGATGGGTGCTTTGGCGGGAACGTAATCCACGCCGTCTTCCATGGTGTGGGCGGGCGTAGGATGATTTCCTTCGTTTACTCCCCACTGTCTGGCGACCCAGCCGCCGTAGAAAACGTAGCCGCAGAACAGAACGGCGATACTGATTAGCAAAAGTACAAGCGTGTTCATGCTACTCCCCCTTTGTAATTAACTCCTGAAAAATATTTTTTAGATTCTTTTCCATGCATCGTCCGCTTTTATTAAAATAGAGCGAACGCTTTTCCATATCCAGGCAGCCTGTGTGAAATTCCAGCCAGCCGTGGAGTGAAAAGCGGAATGTTTTATAGATGCGGCAGTTTTCTACCGCTTTCCGTGCCGCATCGTCCACCTTGCCGCAGATAAAGACAGGTGAGACATAGGTGTACATATGGCCCGAACCGATATGGGCCATTTCCATGCCGGCATTATAAGCGTAATCGCGGCACCTTTCAAAAAGATCCGCAGTCAGATGATCGGCGGTGAAAAGAAATATGAACTCTTCCTGATTGGCGGACCAGATTTCATTGGATTTGAGAAATAAGTGCTGGCCTGTTTTTTCATAATATTCGCAGACAGCGGCAAGACCGTTTCTTTCGTCTTCCCGGAAAGGAGAGAGCTTTGCCGCTTCTCTGAGATTCCGGCCTTCCTCCAATGGCGGTGAGATGCTTCCGTCAAAACGCGTAATATTATAAAAACGCCGGTAGCTTTTCAGCAGCCGTTCCACAGCATTTTCTTTTTTGTTTTCCATAGAACAGCCTCAAATGAATAATTTCTATGAAGTAAATATATACAATAATAATCAAAAAAGATATTAAATATATAGTAATACGTCTTGTAAAAGATTTCAACCATTATCGGACATTAAATTACTATAAAAATATTTTAAAGAACTGAACGGGTGAATAATAGTACCTTTATATTATATAGAGAAAGAATAATGGCTGTCTTTAAAAAGGAAAGGAGTTCTGTGGAAAGAGCGTCTTCCGGAAGGAAGATTTTTTTCATGGGAGAGATATTTCCGGGGCGCTGCCTGCGGAATACTATATTTGTCAATTCAGCTTTTTTGTAATACACTGGAATTCATAAAGAAAGAGAGGATATTCTAATGAAAATAAGCGTTGCGCCATCCTTATTTGACCGGATCCCCGGACTTTGTATCGGAATTGTCGCTGTCCGCGCGGCAGATAACGCGGCAGCAAATATGGAAGCAGAAGCTTTTCGCCGCCGCTGCTGCACGGAAGCCAATTTGCTGCTGAAAATGGATCCCGCCCTGGCGGAAAAGGAACTGGAAGATTACAGGGAGATTCTTTCTGCTGCCGGTGTTAAAGAAGGCAGGACGGCTGTAGAAAAAGTATTTGCCGAGTACAGAAAACTTCTCGGTGTTTCTGCTGCGGAGGGCGTGCCCGAAGATCCGGAGATCCTTTTGCAGCCGAAGAAAGCGACTCTTGATGAGCTGGCGGGCTCCGACGCGCTGCCGCCGGTCAATCCGATTATGGATATCATTCGGGGCGGCATGCTGAAATTTCATGTAGAAATCCATGCTTATGATATGGGAAACAGGAAGACTCCTTTGGAAATACGGGAAGCGGGCCGTACATTTTCCGTCAATTTGGGAGATAAAGTCTGCACGGCCGGCTGGCTCTGCCGTGATGAAGAAGCAGGGGCGGTTACGGAAGATACGGAAAATATTCTTGTCCTCATCACAGGAATGAAAGGGAACCGCAGAAAAGTGGCGGCTGCAAGAAATGAACTGGCGCGGCGCATGAAATCCGCTTTTGACAGGGCGGTGGAAGTAGGCTGGCTGGAAGGAAAGGAGACGGAATTTACTACGGAAATTTAAATTCGAGATATTCCGTGAAGAATTATGAAATACGCTGCTATCGATTTTGAAACGGCTTACTGGGGGCCGGGGAGCGCCTGCTCGCTTGGTATTTCCGTGAGCGACGGCAATGAAATTACGGAAGAATGGTATCGTCTGATCAGACCGTACCGCATGAATTTCGATCCCATCTGTATGCGGGTGAATGGAATTTATCCTGATGACGTGGAAAACGAACCGGCTTTTCCGGCGTTTTGGAAAGAGGTGGCAGAGCGGCTGGAAGGAAGTATCGTTTTCGCCCACAATGCCCGCTTCGATATGGGAGTCCTTGCGTCAGTGCTGGATGTATATGATTTGCCGGATATTCATTTCCTGTATGGGGATACGGTGGCGGTTGCCAGGATGCTTTGGAAAGAACTGCCGAATCATAAATTGGATACCGTAGCCGGCAGTCTTGGCTATGATTTCAATCACCATCAGGCGCTGGATGATGCACGCGCCTGCGAAATGATCGTGCGGAAAGCAGTAGAAAAGACGGAGGCAGCGACAATAAAAGAAATGATGGCACGTCTGAAGCTGCCGCTGAAAAAGTTCGCAGTGAAGAGGACGCATGTGCCCGGCAGTACAGGGCTCACTGCACCGGTGCTGTGGCGCAGGAAGGCAAGATAAAAACCGATGCGTACGAAGGAAATAAGTACGCATCGATTTTTCTTTTTTAAAATTCTATGGAGAGCCCCACTTTGAGCTGTTCCGCCATGGATCCCAGTTTTCCTTTCAGGAGGGCGAAAGCGCGGTCACCTGTGCAGTGGCCTGTATAGACGGATTCTATGCCTGTTTCTCTGATTTGCTCTGCCAGCCTGAGGATTTCTTCATCAGTTTTGTTGAACAGGTGGAAGCCGCCGATCAGGGAGAAAACCTTTTTTCCGGGGAAGGTTTCTGAAACTTCCAGGATGATGTCCGCCGCGCCGGCGTGGGAACAGGAACTGAAGATGACGAGTCCTTTTTCTGTCTCAAAGACAAGACTTTGCTCATGGTCAAAGTTATCGGGAAGGAAGTCACCGTTTTTCTTCTGATACATCTGCTCCCGCTCACCGATTTTTTCCCGGTTTTTCCGCTTATGGGCGACTACATATACGCCGTCACACAGGGCGGCATCGCCGTCTGCATAAATCAGTCTGTCCTGATAGGCGGCAAGAAGGTTTTTGGGGATGCCGATGTATCTGAAACGGCCTTCTTCATAGGCATAGCAGTTTTCCGCGCATGATTTCTGCAGATAAAATTTGGCATGCCTGTTTCTTTTAAAGAAATATTCCATGCCGTTGGCGTGGTCATAGTGCGCATGGGAGAGAATGCCAAAGTCTATATCTTCCAACGGGATATCCATGGCTTTTGCGTTTTCCGTAAAAAGAGCCGATGCACCGGTATCAAGTAAAATCTTTTTATTTTCATACTCGATATAGATTGACAGACCCCATTCGCCTGCCAGCGGACCTTCTCCGATATTGTCCGCGAGGACGGTGGCTTTCATAGCAGCTGCTCCTTTCGTATATGAATTTCTTTTCCCTGCGGCAAATCAATTATAAACAAACGATGGAGTAGAAAAGATGCTGCACGAAGTGCAGCCGGATTTTATGAAAAATTATTTGGCGCCGTGCAGGATTTCTTTCAGGTATTCGTTATTTTTTTCCTGCGGACGGGAAGCATTGTCCAGGAGAATGTCCACATACCGTTCCAGTGTGGCTGCATCGGTATAGCGGGTAATAAAAGAATTTTTACTGTTGCTTTCCAAAATGATAGGGAATTCCACAGCAGAGAAAATCTGCATACATTTCAGTTCCAGATCGCGGCGGTCCGTATATCCTGTGATGGCCGCCATATTTTCGATGACTTTCTCCCAGCTCTGGTCGTGGAGAAGATTCAGATAAATGAAATAGGTTTCCCGCGCGTCAGTGCTGGATGGGCTGGAGATGGAGCGGAAGAGGGCGGGGTGCTTATGGGCGAGGGCAAAGTATCCGAGGATGTACTTTTTCATCCGCTCTGTCGGCGAAAGCCGGGAATCATCAAGAACGGAAACGACATTTTCCAAGGCGCTCATCATATACTCTAAAGCGGCGCCGATGAGTTCTTCTTTAGAACCGAAGTAGTAACGCACAGCGGCGATATTTACATTTGCTTCTTTCGCGATGGTTCGCACGGTGGCTGCCTTGAATCCTTTTTCACGGAGGATGCGGGCGGTTATGGCGACCATCTTTTCTTTCATCTGCTCACCTTTGCCGGTGAGTTTTTTTTGAGTCATAATACTTTTCCTTTCCTGGCGCTGATTGTATTTCTGATAAAGGGAAGAGTTTCCTCATGAGTCTCTTTTTCTGTAAGGGAGTTCATCATCAGTTTCAGCCGGTTTTCCTGATTGGCTTCGCTGGCGCTGGCGTCGCAGTCCAGCGGAAGGAATACGGCTTCCGGATAAGCCATATGGAGCTTGTGGATCATGCCTTCTCCCGTGATGTGGTTCGGCAGGCAGCCGAAGGGCTGGAGGCAGATGATGCCGCGGCATCCATGATGGAGAAGATCCGTCATGTCAGCGGTGAGGAACCATCCTTCGCCGGCGCGGTTGCCGAGAGAGAGGAACCGGGCGGCTCGTTTGGCCAGCCGCGTGATATTGGTAATCTCGTGGAAACGTTTGGAAATTTTGACTGCTTTTTCCAGAGGGCGGCGGTACCATTCCAAAAGATAGCGGCCAAAGGTATCTTTCAAGTTGTCGCTGAATGTGCCGTCCAGGTGCTTCCATTGAAAATGGCTGTCTAAAAGCCCATAGAGGAAGAAATCCAGCATGCCGCTTGTTTCCGCTTCACCGCCGTTGGCTTCGATGGAGCGGACGATATCATTGGAAGCGATGGGGCTGAATTTGACGTATATTTCTCCCACGATGCCGATCCGGGGCCGCCGTTCCATTTTATTTAACGGGAGGCGGTCAAAGTCTTTGACAAGATGGGAAATGTTTTGTGCAAAGCGATGGAAGGAGCATCCTTTTATCAGTGATTTACAGCAGATATCCTGCCATTTCCGGTAGAGCGTTTCCGCGCTGCCCGGGGATTTTTCATAAGGCCGTGTCCGGTAAAGGCATTGCTGGAGGGCGTCTCCATAAATAGCGGCTTTGATGAGGCGGCGGATCAGCGTAAAGGTGAGCCTGAATCCGCTTTGCGGCTCCAGATTCCGGGTGTTGAGGGAAATGACGGGGATCCGGGAAAGTCCGGCGTCATCCAGTGCTTTATGGAGAAAGCCGATATAGTTGGATGCCCGGCACGCGCCGCCCGTCTGGGAAAGTATGACGGCTGTCCTGCTTAGGTCATATGTTCCGGAAAGCAGGGCGCGCATCAGGGAACCGATGGTGATGATGGCCGGATAGCAGGCGTCATTATTTACAAAAGAGAGTCCAGTGTCGATATCCGCCCTGACCGGCGGAAGCACTTCTACATTATACCCTGCGGAACGGACAGCGTCACGGAAAAGCGGAAAGTGGATGGGGGACATTTCCGGCGCCAGAATAGTGAATGTGCCCCGCATTTCAGGGGTAAATTCCGCTTTCGGATACAGGATGGGCGCCACAGATCCTTTTTCCTGCATCCGTTCTCCGATGGCGGCCTTGAGCGAGCGCAGGCGGATGCGGACCGCACCGAGGTTCATGCTTTGATCGATTTTCAGGGAGGTGTAGAGCCGGTTTCTTTTAGACATGATCTCCTGCACCTGGTCGGTGACAACTGCATCGAGGCCGCAGCCGAAGGAATTGAGTTCCACCAGTTCCAGATCGGCATGGCGGGTGACATAGTCGGCGGAGCGGTAGAGACGGCTGTGCCAGGTCCATTGGTTCAGTACGCGGAGAGGGGGAAACTTGCTGCCCTGCATCATGGCAATGCCGTCTTCGGAAAGGACGGCCATTCCCAGCTGGTTGATCAGATCAGGGATGCTGTGGTTGATCGCAGGGTCTGCATGGTAGGGACGGCCGGCCAGCACGATCCCGATAAGTTTCTTCTCTTCGATTTCCTGCAGGATACGTTGCGTTTCCAGATACAGCTGCATCTTGTATTCTTCTCTCGCGGCTTCTGCTTTACGCTGGGCGGCGGCAATTTCACTGCCGGATATTTTGAAGGGTCTGAAAATCCGTTTCAATATTTTATACAGTTTTGCAGGATGATGGAGCGGCAGGAAGGGATGGAGAAAGCGGGTGCCGTATTTCGTGAAGATTTCATCCATATTGGCCTGGATGGTTTCCGGGTAGGATGTGACCATGGGGCAGTGGAAGGAGTTGGCTCCGCCTTCATCGGGGCCTTTGTCGACGCAGGGGTACCAGATGAAATCCGGTTTTCTCCCGGCCAGGTCATAGATGTGGGCATGGGACAATTTGACGGGGAAGCATTCGGAGTAGGAAGGGATGGTTTCCATGGCTTCGGTGGGGATGCCGCGGATCTGTCCGGAAGAAGTGATGACACGGTAGCCGAGACCGGTGAAAAAAGCATGCCAATAAGGGAAATCCTCGTACATATTCATCGTCCTGGGGATACCCACGGTTCCTCTTGCGGCTTCCTTGGGGGACAGGCTCTTCCGGTTGAAAATTTTGTCATATTTCCAGCGGTATATATTGGGCAGGGAGGAATGGGGCGCTGTCTTTCCGGTGAGCATGATGGAGGCGCCTCTTTCGCAGCGGTTGCCCGTGACAAATGACCGGCCATCATGGAAGCGGATGATCGTGACCATGCAGTGATTGCCACAGCCGGGGCAGCGTTTCGCCTCTTTTGAAAAAGAAAGGGAGGCAAGGCCATCCGGTGCGATAAGGGTCGTGGCGTGGCCGGCAGGGCAGCGGTCCCGTGTGATGAGAGCAATTCCGTAAGCGCCCATGAGTCCTGCCACGTCAGGGCGGACGACTGTGCAGCCAAGAAGTTTTTCCAGCGCGCGGAGAACGGCGTCATTATAAAAAGTGCCGCCCTGCACTACGATTTTTTTACCCAATTCGGAAGCATCGCGGAGACGGATGACCTTGTACAGCGCGTTTTTGATGACGGAGTAGGAAAGTCCGGCGGAAATGTCGGCGATAGAAACGCCGTTTTTCTGTGCTTCCCGTACACGGGAATTCATGAATACCGTACAGCGGGAGCCAAGATCGGCAGGGTGGCCGGCGGTAAGAGCCAGTTTTGAAAATTCCCTGATGTCCATCCCCAATGATTGTGCGAATGTATCGAGGAAAGATCCGCAGCCGGACGAACAGGCTTCATTCAGCAGAATTTCATCAACAGCGCCATCCTTGATGCGGCAGCATTTCATATCCTGCCCGCCGATATCCAAAATGGTGGTGACATCCGGAAGGAAGTGGCGGGCGCCGCGGTAGTGCGCCATGGTTTCTACTTCTCCTGTATCCGCCCGGATAGCTTGACGGATGAGTTCCTCTCCATAGCCGGTGACGCCGGCACCGCAGATATAAGCAGCGGGGGGAAGTTTATCATATAAGTCATGAAGAATCTTTTTGGCGCTGTCCAGAGGGGTGCCCTTGTTTCCTGCGTAATATTCATAAAGAATGCGGTTGTCTTCATCAAGAAGAATGGCTTTGATCGTTGTGGAACCGGCATCTATGCCGAGCCAGCAGGGTCCCTTCGCGTCCGCGATATTTCCCCTCGGCGCATGGAAACGGGCGTGGCGCTCCGTGAAGCGGCGGTACTCCTCTTCATCAGCAAAAAGGGGATCCATGGTTTTAGATGATCCCAGATCCACATCGGTTTTCTTTCGTACATCGGAAAGCCAGCGCTCCAGGTCCAGCGGACGGTCGTGCATGGCAGAAACAGCGGCGCCGATGGCGACATATAGTTCACCGTGTTCAGGGATGATCATATCTTCATCTGCGATGGACAGGGTCTCTTGGAAACGGTCACGAAGGGCGGAAATGAAAGTCAGAGGCCCGCCGAGAAAAGCGACTTTCCCGCGGATAGGCCGCCCGCAGGCGAGACCGGAAATCGTCTGGTTGACCACGGACTGGAAAACGGAAGCGGCGATATCTTCGTGGGCGGCACCTTCATTTAAAAGGGTCTGGATATCTGTTTTAGCAAAGACGCCGCAGCGGGAGGCGATGGGGTAGATCCGTCGGAAATTTTTTGCAAGTGCGCCCAAACCCGCCGCATCGACTGAAAGCAGGGATGCCATGCGGTCAATAAAAGCACCCGTGCCGCCGGCACAGGCGCCGTTCATCCGCTGATCTACACTGCCGCGGAGATATGTGATTTTTTCATCTTCTCCGCCGAGCTCGATGATGATATCCGTTTCGGGATGGAATGTGCGGATGGCTTTTGTTTCCGCCAGAATTTCCTGGCAGAAAGGAAGTCCCATCAGTTGGGACAGCCCCATGCCGCCGCTTCCGGAGACAGAGGCTGTGATACGGTATCCGGGGAATGTCTGCTGAAGTTCGGAAAGCAGTGCCTCCGTAGCGTGCCGGATATCCGACATATGCCGTGCATATCGCCCGAAAACCAGCTTAAGGTATGGAGATAGGGCGGCTACTTTGACAGTAGTGGAGCCGATATCGATACCTACATGGAGAACAGGTTTCATAAATAGCCTCCCAAAGAATCCCGAAGTTGCGAAAAGAAGTAAAGAAATGGGCGGGAACAGGTCATAATACAATTTCCGCCGTATGTTTATAAAATTCGGCGCTTCCTGCAGGAATGGCAGAGACGGGAAACGCGTGACAATAACTTATGATAGATTCGCATATGCGAAACCGGTTAACTTAATTATAACAGAGCGGAAGGGTATATAGAACGCTATTATCCGTTTTTACAAGGTATTGTCTGAGAAAATACAAATAATAGTAAAAAGAAGCAGGCGTATAAAATGAAAAATAAGTCTCTGGAACAGAAAAATGTACAGAATGAAAACAAAATGAGAGGGAATGTTTGGAAATTCCTGTGGACACCGAAATTCGGACAAATAAAAATGCCTGCCGCAAGACAGGCGTAAGGATTTTCCTTTTCAGGGAAGAAGAGGAAGAAGCTCTTTGATGGAATTGATGAAATGGATATTTTCCCATTCATCGGCAGTGATAAATTCTGCAGATTTCCAGTTTTCAAAAAGTGCGCGGAGAGGATCATAAATTCCTTCAATATTCGCGATGATAATAGGCGGGCGATTTGTTTCTTCCGTGTAAATATGGTAATGAACAGCGGTGTCTGCAAATTCTTCCAGTGTCCCGAATCCTCCGGGAAGGATAAGGAAAGCATCGCCGGCTTCAATCATTTTCCGTTTTCTTGCCATCAGATCAGGCACCTCGATGAGTTCCGTAATGAGGCGGTGCGCCTGTTCAGCGGCAATGAATACTTCGGGAATGATTCCTACGACTTTTCCGCCGGCTGCCAAGGCGGCATCTGCAGCGATACCCATGAGGCCCACACTTCCTCCTCCGTAAATCATGGTATAGCCGTTTTTTGCCAAAAGCTCTCCTGCCATTCCGGCAAAGGCTGTGTGGGCAGGATTGATTCCGTAACGCGAACCGCAGTAGACGGATACGTTTTTTCCTTTTTCCATATAAAATCCTTTCTTTATCGTTGAAATACTTTCTTTCTATCCTACTGGAGTGAGATAAACTTTGCAACTTGCAGCGGATACGGAAAGAATACGAATATTTTGCAAAGCAATTTATATGTAATTTATATGTGTATATAAAAAATATCAATAATAAATTTTGATGTGGTCTTCTCTGTTTTTTTAAAAATTTTTTACATTTATTTAAATACGTAAGACGTGGAGAAAAATCGGGAGGGACGGTTTCTATTACTCTTTTTCGGATAGAAAGGGATAAACACATAAATGATACGCCCGAGACCGTTGTAAAAGAGTTCGGCATGAATACAGGAGAAATGCACCGTCATTTTGTTGACACTGCATAACCGTGATGATATAATTCCAATGTTGCGTGAAATTTGAAAGTAACAGGAGAGGTAAGTTCATGACATTAGATGAATTAAAGGCATCCGCTTTCGTAGTGGGGCTGAAAGAAACAGAGCGGGCCATTGACAGAGGCGAGGCAGGCCATGTTTTCATCGCGTCGGACTGTGATGACCGTATTTCACTGCCCCTTCGCAATGTCTGCGCGAAAGCGGGAATTTCCGTGACAGATGATTTCACGAAAAAAGAAATCGGCAGAGCCTGCGGTATCAAGGTCAAAGCCGCATCCGCCGCCGTACTTGCATCCCGGTAACATCTGCGGAGAAAGGCAATCCTGTCAGAGGACGGATCCGTTTTCCAAGAGATAATATCTCGGCAGATCAATTATAAATATCCCTTTATGGAAAGGAGGTGCCCCATTGCCGACAATTAATCAGCTCGTTCGCAAAGGTCGCGAAGTTTTGGCAACCAAAGCGAAGACACCGGCTCTGAAACAGTCCCCGCAGAAACGCGGTGTCTGCACAAGAGTTTACACAGCTACACCGAAGAAGCCGAATTCCGCTCTTCGTAAAGTAGCCCGTGTGCGCCTGACCAACGGAATCGAAGTTTCCGCTTATATTCCGGGCGAAGGCCATAACCTGCAGGAACATAGCGTCGTCCTCATCAGAGGCGGCCGTGTTAAGGATCTTCCAGGTGTTCGTTATCACATCATCCGCGGCGCGCTTGATACAGTAGGTGTATCCGGCCGTCAGCAGGCCCGTTCCAAGTACGGAGCCAAACGTGAAAAAGCAAAGAAGTAATCTCTGCCATTTAATGTGATTAACAAACGATTATAAGGAGGAAATTAACAATGCCGAGAAAAGGTGCTGTTCCGAAGCGTGACGTGCTGCCGGATCCAGTGTATGGAAATAAGACAGTTACACGTTTCATCAATAAAGTTATGCTTGACGGCAAAAAGGGCGTTGCAGAATCTATCGTATATGGAGCCCTTGATATTTGCCGCAGCAAATTGGACAAAGAACCAATCGAAATTTTCGAACAGGCTCTCAATAATGTAATGCCGGTATTGGAAGTACGTGCCCGCCGTGTCGGCGGTGCCAACTACCAGGTGCCGGTTGAAGTTCGCGCAGAACGCCGTCTGACCCTCGGTATCCGCTGGATGGTCAACTATTCCCGTCTGCGCAGCGAACGTACCATGGAGGAACGTCTGGCAGGAGAACTGATGGATGCTTTCAACAATACGGGCGCAGCAGTAAAGAAGAAAGAAGATACACATAAAATGGCTGAAGCCAATAAGGCTTTTGCCCATTATCGCTGGTAATTGATAAGGAGCAAATATCGTGGGCAGAGAATATCCGCTTGAAAAAACAAGAAATATCGGCATCATGGCTCATATTGATGCCGGCAAAACAACCACCACGGAACGTATCCTGTTTTATACCGGCGTAAACCATAAGATCGGCGAAGTTCATGACGGCGCGGCCACCATGGACTGGATGGAGCAGGAGCAGGAACGCGGCATCACGATCACTTCCGCTGCTACGACATGCCATTGGAAAGGATATCGTGTCAATATCATTGATACCCCCGGGCACGTAGATTTCACAGTAGAAGTAGAACGTTCCCTCCGCGTACTTGACGGATCTGTCGCTGTATTCAGTGCGAAAGACGGTGTGCAGACCCAGTCTGAAACCGTTTGGAGACAGGCTGACCATTACCATGTACCGCGTATCGCGTTCATCAACAAGATGGATACGGTCGGCGCAGATTTCCTGCATGCGGTAAAGACCATGGAAGACCGTCTTCATGCCAATGCGCTGGCTATGCAGCTGCCGATCGGTAAACAGGATACTTTCACAGGTATTATCGATCTTCTCGAAAGAAAGGCTGAGGTCTACCTTTCCGACGACGGCACACAGTACGAAGTACGTGAGGTTCCGGAAGATATGAAAGACCTTGTGGAAGAATACCGTGACAAAATCATTGAAAAGGCTGCAGAAGGCGACGACGCCCTGATGGAAAAATACCTTGAAGGCGTTGAACCGAGTATTGAAGAAGTTAAAGCTTCTATCCGCAGGCAGACTCTTAACTGTGACCTGTTCCCCGTATTCTGCGGTTCCGCATACAAGAACAAAGGCATCCAGATGCTTTTGGATGCGGTATTGGATTACCTGCCGGCACCGACCGATGTTCCCGCTGTTAAAGGGACAGACCCGAAGACCGGTGAAGAAATAACCCGTGAATCCAGTGACGAGGCACCGATGGCGGCTCTCGCATTCAAAATCATGGCTGACCCGTTTGTCGGCAAACTGGCATTCTTCCGTGTATACTCCGGGATTATGAAGCAGGGAACTTACATCCTGAATTCCACAAAAGGAAAGAAGGAACGTGTAGGCCGTATCCTCCAGATGCATGCGAACAACCGCAAGGAAATCGAATGCGCCTACTCCGGTGATATCGCCGCTGCGGTAGGGTTTAAGGATGTTACCACAGGGGATTCCCTCTGCGATGAAAACCATCCGATTATTCTGGAAAAAATGGAATTCCCGGAACCGGTTATTTCTGTTGCCGTTGAACCGAAGACAAAAGCTGACCAGGAAAAGATGGGCACCGCCCTTCAACGCCTGGCGGAAGAAGATCCGACATTCAAAGTGCATACAGATCCGGAAACCAACCAGACCATTATTTCCGGTATGGGTGAACTTCATCTGGACATCATCGTTGACCGCATGAGACGTGAATTCAAAGTAGAATGTACTGTAGGCAAACCGCAGGTTGCTTACCGTGAAACCATCCGTAAAACGGTGGAAGCGGAAGGCAAGTTTATCCGCCAGACCGGCGGACACGGTCAGTACGGCCACTGCTGGCTCCGCCTTGAACCGATGGAAGCGGGCAAAGGATTTGAATTTGCCAATGAAGTCGTCGGCGGTGTCATTCCGAAAGAGTTTATCAACCCGATCCAGGCTGGCGTAGAAGCGGCTATGGAAGACGGTGTCGTTGCAGGCTATCCGATGGTCGATATCAAAGTTACCGTTTATGATGGTTCCTACCATGATGTCGACTCCTCTGAAATGGCATTTAAGGTGGCAGGCTCCATGGCGTTCAAAGAAGGCGCGAAGAAGGCGGATGCCGTTCTTCTCGAACCGTACATGAGCGTAGAAGTAGATGTTCCCGAAGAATACATGGGAGACGTTATCGGCGGCCTCAATTCCCGCCGCGGACGTATCGAAGGCATGGAATCTGAAAACGGTGAATCCAGAATCAAAGGGTTCGTTCCGCTTTCCGAAATGTTCGGTTATGCGACCGGACTCCGCAGCGCTACACAGGGGCGCGGCACCTTCACAATGACATTTGATCACTATGAAGAAGTTCCGAAGGCAATTTCCCAGCAGATTACTGAAGAGCGTCTGGGTAAGAAATAATTTAAAAGGAGAATTTAAAAATGGCAAAAGCACATTATGAAAGAACCAAACCGCATGTAAACATCGGTACCATCGGACACGTCGATCACGGTAAAACCACCCTGACCGCGGCCATCACCAAAGTACTGGCTGAAGAAGGCAAGGCAA
>OJKO01000006.1_pt1 | contig 146550 bp, 135 predicted proteins | sample 1596541 | NCBI WGS metagenome assembly OJKO01 (sample SAMEA4350163, study PRJEB24818) | metagenome | biome: human; feature: gut; material: faeces | place: Denmark | collected 2013-09
TATAAAGCGATGAATGAACGATCCCAATTAGAGGATTCAATTCCCACATGGGGAGATGCTATTGTGTGGTCAGAATTACATAAATCCGATTCATTTCCTGCTTGTTTTTGGGATTAACCACCAACACAAAATGTCCTATAACCCGAAAAGTATCAATGATTTTATCAACATTGAAAGCTGTAGACCACACAATAATTTGTTATATACAGGTAGACGTAGATTGTAAAAGCAAAGGACTATGGTGATATAGAATTTCATAAAATTTTGCGGGCAGTAAAACGAAATCTGAAGAAGTTAAATACGTAAGGTTTGGAAACCGCGTATAAACAAGTTAAAAATGAAGTTGTGGATGGAAATGAAAAAACACTGAAAAAGAAGTCTAAACGGCTGCGTAAGGATGTATCCGTTTATATGTATGAGTTTGGGAATATTAAAAAAGATAAATTGCCTGTGTATCCAAATTATATGTGCCATCGGTGGATGTTAATTAACGATCGGATCTAAATTGCTGAAAAGTGAAACATCGAAAAAATGGATAGAGAAAGATGTTAAAGCGGAACTGGATAGAAAAAATGCGCGGATATAAAAGTGATAAGATGAAAAGCTGGATCGATTATACGGGCAATGATATTTTGCTTACTAATCTGCTAAATTTCATCTTTAGAAGAAATCTATCTGGAGAGGAAAATGGGGTTAAATTAAGGATTAAGGATTGGTTGAGAAATACAAGGGGTTACCTGTAGAATAAAAAGAATGTAGGCGTGATTAAAGAGGATAAACATTTTTTGATATTTACTGGTACGCTAAAGAGAGTTTAGATGTGGAATTAAAATCAAAGCGATGAAGAAAAGGAGTAAAAGATGAAAGTAAAATAAGGGGCCCATCATTTGGTGTAGACAGATTGACTGATGGGAGAATATATATTTGTACTGGCATCGAATATGGAAATCCTCATATTATTGATGATTCTGGCGAAGATTATCTTTATTCTGCTATTAATCTGGGGCAATGTGATAACAAAAGAGTTTATGATAAATGGGAAATCGTAGAAGATAATGAAAGTGAATCACTCCAAAAGTTGATTAAATAAAGAGTTATCCGGAAACCTGGATATAAAATATCTTTAAAGGGGCTACCGAATAACTCTTTATTCTATTTTATATTATTTTTCCGGAGATCGCATTAATTATATGATAACCGGATTCTTATATGTAACCTTATAAAAACCATGTCTTAAAAATGTGCTTTTTTCCTGCGGCTTTATTACTAGTACCGATACAACAGATTAGACAGAATATCAGTGCTATAAATTGATTTCTCCTTTAACTTTCAAGCAAAGTGGCTTCCTGAATTAATTCTTGCACGATCGTTTCATTGCATTCTTCGACAAGGGATTTCATTCGAAACAAGTCTATAATAGCCCAAATGAAAACGCCTCCGTAAGTAATCCAGTATAGTATATTTCTTACCGGTTTCCTTAAATAAAAATAATGAATACAGAAAAACCAGCAAAGATAAGCGACTGAGAGGTCTTTCTCTTTCGCTGCAAGTCTGTTCGTTACATAATTTTTTTGTGCAGGTGTCAATTCATTTAGTAATAAGGCTGTTTTTTCTGTCATATTGATGATTTTCTCCTTTATAAAATTAATGACTTTTGAAAGGATATATTATGCGGCAGCCAGTCCTAAGATTTTTACACTCTTCAGTTTAAGCCGGGGAAGGACAGGCGCTTCAAAGAGGCGTGCTTCGGTAATTATTTTTTGATTGAAAGAAAGTTCTCCAGAAAAATTCATCATTGTCTCCGCAAATAAAAAAAACTTATTTTAACGGCTGCTATTAAATTATAATACAGGAAAAAGCAAAAGAACATTTTCTCGTGATTTCGTGGACGGAAGTAAGAAATATTTCAAATGTATCTGCCGGTGAAAAACCGCCATCCGATGGACAGCGGGAATATTTACGCCAGTTTTTCAATCATTTTATTCCATCCGGCTTTTTGGAGGCGGTGAAGCAGGACAGTCGCGCAGGAGGCGCGGATGCATTGGTCAAGTAAAAGGGCGCACCATGCGCCGACAAGACCCCAGCCCATGACAAAAAGGAAGAATGCTGTCATGATAGGACGGAGAATCGTGATGCTTACGAAAGCATACGCCGCAACAGAAGCGGTCTTTCCGCTGCCGCGCAGGATACCTGCGCAGGTGAGGGCATGTCCTGCCGGAAAATTCACGACAGCGCAGATAAGCATAGCGATGCCGCTCATAGCAAGCGCTTCGGGATCGGAAGAATAGAAGGAAAAGATTTCTTTTCTGAAAACGGCAGTGAGGGTGAATGCGGCGGTGGAACAGATAAAGGTCCATTTAATGCCTGCCCGTTTAAACGCGTGCCATTCGGTTTCCGATTTTTTGCCGATAGACTGCCCTGCGGTGACCATGCTCGCTTTGCCGAATCCTACGATGTAGTCCCAGTAAATATCGGCAATATTCATACAGATACTGTGGACGGCAAAGGGAATCGTGCCAAGGCTCGCCGCCATGCGGGTGAAAAGAACCATGCCTATACGCTCAAAACCCTGTTCACTGAAAACAGAAAGGAAAATAGGTGTGACTTTTTTGAAATACGCTTGGTCGGGAATGAAAGAACCGCCTTCAAGAAGGTGGTCTTTTTTCATAAGATAAATCGTCCAGCACAGACTGAAAATGGTGCTTATGACTGTACCAATTGCCGCGCCGGCGACACCCATGGCAGGAATCGGCCCCATGCCGAAGATCAGGATGAAATTCATGATGACATTCACGAGATTTCCCAGAATATTTGTCTTCATGATGATTGCCGTCTGGCCGAAGCCGAGCTGGACCGCCTGGAAAAAGAGGGTGAATGAAGAAATAAAAACGGAAAGCAGCGCAATATTTCCGTAAGCGAGAGCTTCCGCCATATATTCTGTCTTTGCGCCCATAAGGTAGAAAATATCTTCGAGGAACAGATAAAAGATGATGTGGATGAACAGAAGGACGATGGCTCCGATGAAAATAGATTTCTTCAGGATATCGGAGGCGTTTGTCCTGTCATTCCGCCCGGCGTCCCGGGAAACAAGAAGAGTCACGGAGGAAGCAAGAGAGCGGGTAAAGCAGAGAATGACGAGCCGCGGCTGGAGGAAAATACTGACCGCCGCAATGGAAAAAGCCCCCAAGGTGCCGACCATGATTAAATCCGCGGAAGCGAGGAGAATCATGAAGAGACCTTCCAGCGCCGCAGGCAATGCGATCTTTAAATATTTTTTATCGTAACTCCGGATCATATATGCCCCATGATTAAATATTTTTAAAATTGTCGATTTAATATATGTACATTTTACTCCATTTGTTCAGTATTTGCAATTGATTGAATACTTTTCTCCAGAAAAACTAAAAAAATAGCAAAGAATCATTTTTTATTGTTTATGGAATACTAACCAGGATGGGGGTAAAAAGATGAAGGAGAAACTATATTGACAGTTTTCGAAGAGGGGCGTAATCTTATGTCATAAATATGATTATATGTATTAGGAAGGAGATTATTATGGATCAGAAAGAATCAGCCGTTATTGAAACGGTCAATGCGGCAAAACCGAATTTTAAGAAAGAAGAACTGCTGAACGCTATGAAGTACCGCTATGCGACAAAAAAATTCAGCGAAAAAACTATTCCGCCGGAAGACTTTGAAGTGCTTTTGGAAACAGCCCGTCTGGCTCCGACTTCTTTCGGACTGGAAACGTGGAAAATACTTGTCATTCAGGACAAAACGCTTCGTGAAGAAATGAAGGAATTCGGATGGGGCATTAAGGACAAACTGGATGCCAGCCATTTCGTGGTATTCCTGGCACGGAAAAAAGCAGATATCACTTTCGGCTCAGATTACATCAGGCATATGCTGAAAGACGTCCACCAGGTACCTGATGAAGTCTATGAATTTTACAGAAACGCTTACGGTAATTTCTCAGAAAATGATTTCAAAACGCTGGAAAGCGAACGGAGCGCTTTTGACTGGGCGGGGAAACAGGCGTACATCGTCATGGCACATATGATGGCCGTGGCGGCGCTCATGGGAATTGATTCATGCCCCCTGGAAGGATTTATACCCAAGGAGATGGACAGGCTTTTAGGTGAAGAGCATGGCCTTTTTGAAACGGAACACTTCGGTATCGCCGTGATGGCGGCGTTCGGCTACCGCGGAGAAGATGTTCATCGGAATAAGACCCGCCGTCCGCTCAGCGAATCAGTTCTTTGGAAGTAATATCAGTATGCTTTAGATCACTGTGGATTCATAAAAGTCCGGCGGTTTTTCTGCCGGAATGAAAGAAATATAGCAGTGCCCTTGCCTTTTAAATTTTGTCAGGACTCATATTCGTGCATCAAAAAAGAGCAGATTTTCAAAAGTCTGCTCTTTTTACGTGGGATTATTCCAGGAAAGGGACGACGGCGCTGCCGTGGGGGATGATATTGATGGTGTAGTCCGTCTTACTTTCTTTCTCTAATTGTTTCTTTGCCAGGTCCCAGGCTTCCTGTACGGTGGCGACGGGAATCTGCGGCGTTTTTTTCCGGATGATGTCGAAATTTTCCGGTTTTGTTACGAAGTAGATGGTATGGGTCGTGGCGGTGATGAGGTTTTCAAAAGCGACAAAGAAGGGGATAGTAAAGCATTTGCGGAGAGCTTTTTCCATGTCTTCCAGATTATCGTATTTGAAACTGTCCAGGTAGGCCGGCGGTTCCATGATGTCATCCGCTTCGATCATGGTGATGATGATGCCGCCCTTTTTTGTTGCCATGTCGGATGACGTGTAGCACTTCGTTCCCTGGTAAAGATTGGTGTCTTTCGGGTAACCTCCCGCGCTGACGATGGTCACGTCGGCTTTCTGTTTCATGGGAACTTTCTGCATACGGTATGTTTCTTTCGCGCCTGCCGCCCATGCTTCATAGGGGTCTCCGCCGACCATGCCCGACACTTCGCCGTCAGCGTTGATAAGGGAATGGACGAGGAAACAGGGGCGGAGCATATCGCAGCCTTCCTGCATATCTTCACTGACCGGATTTCCTTTTGTTTTAAGGACATGGGAATCGGGATTCAGTCCGGAGCCGACTTCGTCGCCCAGGGCGTGGCAGTGGTTCTGCTGGATGGTATCCCACCCTGCTACACCGGGAAGGACAAGTTTGCGTCCGCCGCCGAAGCCTGCCATGTCATGGGTGGAAAGAGCGTTCAGGAGAATGACTTTGTCCGCTTCCGCGACGCGTTTATTCAGCCATACTTCCGTGCCGCGGGTGGTCACGCCCATACGGGTGAGCATGTTTTTATCCCGGCAGTCATGCTGGTACATGGCAATGCGTCGCGCCACTTCTTCTCCCACACATTCGATATTTTCCGCTTCGCTGTGCGCCCTGTGGGTACCCTGGGCGAAAACGATGAAAATGTCTTCATCAGGAATTCCTGCGAGGTTCAGTTCATTGACTACATGGACGGTGAAATCGCGGGCATGGTTCCACGCGCGGGTGATATCCGCCACGATAAGGCAGACCTTGTCGCCTTTTTGTACTTTTTCGGCAAGCGGTGCGGACCCGATGGGGCGGCGCATACATTCGACAGTCGCTTCTTTAATGTCGCAGGCAGCTGTCGGTACACCTTCCAATACGTCGGATACATGCTCTTCGGGGAGCATGACCGTCTGGAACCCGCGGCCGAAAGGAAGTTTGTATTCTTTTAAAGCCATAATGAATCTCCTTTATTAAACCATATCTTTACAGCAAAGTCATGACGGAATGATGAGCGCCATGAATTTCAGGTCGCCGTCTCCCGTATTTTCAAGTCCGTGGCAGTGGCCATCGGCGCAGTATGTCGTGTCACCCTCATGGACTTCATAAGTCTTTCCGTCGTCGGTGTAAAGACCTGTTCCGGAAAGGATGTAGTAGGACTCTGCATTTCCCCTATGCCGGTGGATGCCAAGCGAAGCGCCTTCAGGAATGGTGACTTCCGCATACATTTGAATCTTTTCATTTTTCTGTTCATCGGGCAGAAGCGCCGGAGAGTCACTTCGCCTTTTCCTCCGAAAGCGTTTTTGCGGATGATCGGTTCAAGCATGGCGGTTCTCCTTTCCAATGATAAGTTTCTTTTATTATATGACAGAACGCGCTGTAAAAACATATAATAATAAAAAGAAATCAAGGAGGAGCCATGGAAGATATTATTTTTAAAAGGCGGAGTATCCGTCTGTTCAAAAAACAGGAGATACCCGAAGAAATACTCCGGAAGATTCTCCTTGCCGGCATGTGGGCGCCGTCTCCGAAAAACCGGCAGCCCTGGAAGATAATCGCTGTTCTGGGAAAATCGAAGGAAACAATGCTCCCGCTCATGAAAGAGGGGATTGACCGATCGGAAAGAGGAGAGGGAATCATTACCGGATCCAAAGAGTATATCGCCAATGCAAGGTACACGATGAAATGCATGGCTGCCGCGCCTGTCACCGTTTTCATTACCCATCCCGGAGGAAAGAGCCTTCGGGAGGATTGGAGCGCCGCGGAAAATATGGCGCTTATCGCTGCAGAAATGGGAATCGGCAGCTTATGGAACGGCAATATTTTCTTCGCCTATGATGAATTAAAAAACTGGCTGGATGCGGGAGAAATGGTGCTTGCCATGAGCTTCGGCTATCCGGCGCATCATCCGTCCCCGCTGAACCGGAAAAAAGAAGAGGACGTCATAGAGATCCGGCGGTAAGGCGTGCCGGAGGAAAGGTGTATTTCCTATAAACCGTCCGGGGGTCACTTGCAGTATAAATCACATTTGTTTATAATAAAACGCATATGTGAGAAGAATATGTAATAGGGAAAAGGAAGTTGGAAACGTGATACATGAAATAAAAGCGCGCCGCAGCACACGGCGTTTCATCAAAAAGAACATCCCTGAGGAAGATCTGCATGCTCTTTTGGAAGCAGCCTCCTGGGCGCCGTCGGAGCATAATGAGCAGCCCTGGCGTTTTGTGGTCGTCCGCGGAGACGCGCGAAAGGAAGTGGTCCGCGCTCTGAAGGAAGGCATCAAAAGGAACCGGAGCGATAAAGCGGCCATTTTCGGAAAAGGGTATGAGAAATATATCCCCGCCGCGATTTATACGGCCCGCGTGCTGGAACAGGCGCCGGTCATCGTCTTCTTTATCAACAGCAAGGGGAAGGACTACTACGGCGAATTTCCCATAGACGAGCATCTGATGGAAATGGCGGACATCCAGTCGGTGAGCGCGGCGATCCAGAATATGTGCCTGGAAGCGACGGCGAGGAATATCGGGACGCTGTGGACCTGCAATATTTTCTTCGCTTATGACGAACTGAAAAAATGGCTGAATGTGGAAGGAGAAATGGTGGCGGCCATCGCCCTGGGCTACACAGACAGAGAAATCCAACCGCTTCCGCGGAAACCGCTTTCCGAAACGGTGACCTACCGCGGTGAATATCCGGCGGAAGAATAAAACAGCGGGCATATGTCATGCCTGTGAAGCATCTCGAAGGAGGTGCTTTTTTTGTGCTACTTCATAAATCTTTCTGTTAAGCTGTCAAAGCTTGAATTTGCGAAACTTATTATACGTTATCTCAGTATTCAGTTTTATTCAGCTTGACAAACTGGGAGTTATCGATTTTCAATCATCAATTCTTTGCATTTCCATTCTTCTCCCAAAACATAATATGTTTCTGTCTTATCAAGAATTACATCATCAAAATCAACTGATTTGTAACAGAAATATGCAGATTCATTATTTTCAAAAACACTTAGTGAAACCTTTTTTGCGCCATAAACTTCAAATGCAAACTTTAAACCTAACTGAAGCATCCTTTTTCCATATCCTTTGCCACGCTTTGAAGGGTCAACAACTATAAAGCCAAACCTCAACTCATCAAAGCTTTCTGAAAGTCTTCTCATTGTAAAAAAACCTACGATCTTATCATCTTCAATAGCTGTAAAAGCCATTAGATTATTAACAAAACCAAATTTCTCTTTTGTTATCGGATATTTGCCCAAAATACCCGCTGACCATTTATAAAAAGCTATTTCATCTTTACTCCAAGAAAGAATTATATCTGCATCGTTTATATTATAAGGCTTTAATCTCAACATTATTACTTATCCCCGTCAAATTCAAATTTGTCAACACCTCTTTAATCTTCTTCTCATTTATCAATTCAATAAATGCTATCACAGTTGCTCCTATCATCGGTAGTTCATAAGGATTTAGTAAAAATCTGATGATTAGTGCTTCTATTCCTGCTTTTGTATTGTAGCATGAAGAAATGAACCTTATGCCACGAATTTTCTGTATCAGGATCATTTTTACAGTTGGATTTTTCTTTATCTTCAATCAGAATCCTTGGTTCTATTTTTATCTCTTTATCTTTGCCAAGCCAAGTCAGTTCCAGTTTTTGTTTACTTGCCATTGTTCGTATCTCCTTTATCTATGGTCTTTGTGACACCATCAATCAGCTTCCCGAAGTCTATGGCATTTTTTGAAGTGATGACAGGTTTTCCCGTTTCCGCTTCTATTTCCCGTCTGGCATTTCCGGCAATTTTCCCACCGCGTTTTGCCACTTTTTTATTTTCTTCCAAACCTTGTGGATTGGCGGATTCTGCGATATCCTTTGTGGCGGTTTCAGCCAGCATATTTAATATCAATTCGGTAGTGGACATATTGTCCCGCAGGTTTTCCTTTTTTAAACCTTTCAAATCTTTATACTGCCTTGTGGTCATTCCGCTCCAGGCCTTTGAAATTTCATTGGTAAGAATCGCATATTCTTTGCCTTCTGTCACGCCGTGGTCTTGCCAGGAGTCGGTCAGTTCTTTTCTGACCTGGATCGCCTGCAGTCTTTGATTGATCCATTCTCTTGTGTACCCTTTTTTTAGGTAGGTTTCTAAAGCCCTGTCTATTGTAAGTTCAGGATCGATGGTTTCATCCACTCTCTCTTTTCCTACTTCCGCCAGCCACATTTTGAAGGGCTCCGCTTTAGGTGAGGGAATCGACTGGATGATACGGAATAGACCTTGCATATCAGCGACATCTGTTTCGCGCATCTTTCCATCCGGTGCTTTCAATTTTAACTGTACGATATTCTCGTACAGTTGGTCTGCACCCTCTTTCTCTTTCATTTTTCTTTTAAGATCACTCCAGTATCTTCTTGGATTTTTGCTATCAGTCAAAACGTTCACTGCATCTATGATGCTGAAATACCACTCTTCTTTTTCATTGTTCCAGATAGAACGGATCCGGTTTCCTTCAAATAACTTTACGTCATTACCCATGATTCATCATCCTCCGGTATGAATTCCAAAACATCATTAGGTGTACGGTCCAAAGGGATACAAGTACATTTCAGTTTATCCAAAGCAATATTATCTATTTCGTAATTGGATAAGGGCATTGGCAGAAATTTTTGTATCACGCATTGCATCCTGATTGGTCAAATCTTTTTCTATCATCCAGTGTAAAAGTTTTTGTGACTAATTGCCAGAGCATTCTTCCATCCATCGTTTTATATATTATGTCACGCTTATATGATTTTATCTATCATATCCGGTGGTGCACTTATATAAAACACGATGGATTGCATGATTTTTCGAGGAGGCTTAGCAGAAAAATGCAAGAAGAATTTCTCTTTCACCGGGGGCATGTCCGATTGGGGATCTGTGAAGCATCTTGAAAGGGGTGCCTTTTTGTGTGCTGAAACAGGGAAATATTTTTTAGGATGGTATCGGAACATGAATTTATGAAAATAGCGAAAGATAAAAAAAGAATGAAGATTCCTTTTTGGGGATTTCCATTCTTTTTCATTGAAAGCAGTATATTTGGCTGCAGTCCTTTGATTTCCTGCCGGATCTATTTGTTGAAGCCTTTGCCGCGGAGTTTCTTTTCCCACCGGTCGAAGAGGAAGGTGAGGAGTATGGCCAGTCCCCAGTAGGCGATGGCGTCCGCGATGTACGGTTCCATGCGCCGATTGTAGAGGGCGGAGAAGATATCCGCTTTGGCGAACATGTCTACGACTTTGACTGTGAAGACAAGGGCGAGGAGTTTGATGGTTTTCAGGTAGTATGTGAAGAAGGCGGGAAGCGCCACGACGAACGCCTGGGGAAGGACGATTCTTGTGAAAGCGCGGAAAGAGGTCATGCCCATGGCGACGGCTGCTTCATACTGGCCGTGGTCTACGGAGCGGAGAGCGCCGCGGATATTTTCCGACTGGTAGGCGGTGTTATATAAAATGAAGCAAAGGTAGACGCTCCAGTAGGGGCTTACGTCAAAAGGCTTTACTTCCGTTCCCGAAAAAGCACTGAATACGGGCGCAAGGAGATAGGGGAGGGAGTAGTATACGATGAAAAGCTGGACGATGCCCGGCACGGCGCGGAAGAAGGAAACAAATACGGCAAAGAAAATGTTGATAAACATATTGTTTCCCAGACGGAGCACAGCGATAAAAGAACCGAAGAGGATGCCGAAGAAAATGCTGACGAATGCCATGAAAAGGGTATTCGGTACGGCGCCTGCTATGAAGAAGAGCGCTTCGGGAAGGACTTTAAAATCGATCATGCAGTCCTCCTTATTTCTTTATGGCCCTGTTTCTGGAAGAGCCAGAATGCCGCTTCGATGGCAATGACGATGGCCCAGTAGATCAGGGCGACGGCGGTGTATGTTTCCAGACGGTGCTGGCCGAAGGCGGCGTTGATGATGAGGTTGGCGCGGCCCATGAGGTCGATGACGCCGATGAAGAACATGATGGACGTGTCTTTCAGTATATTGACAGATTCGCTCACCAAACCGGGAATGGCGACAGGGAGCGCCTGGGGAGCAATGATGCTGAAAACGCGCCGAACCGGAGAAAGTCCGAAAACGATGGCCGCTTCATGCTGTCCCCGGTCGACAGAAAGGTAAGCGGGGCGGAGTATTTCTGAAATAACGGGGGCGTAGTGGAAGGTAAGGGAGACTAAGACGTATACGGTAAGAGGCCAGCCGTCGGGATTGATGCCGAGCCCCCGTATAATGGCGGGAAGGCAGAAATAGACGAGGTAAAGGTCGAGGATAAAGGGCATGCTCCTGTTATAAGAGAGCCATATGTCGCAGAAAGGCGCCAGCACGGGCACACGGGCAATCCTGATGACGGCGATGATCGTGCCGAAGAAGAGGCAGAGCAGGATGGATGCGATGATGACTTCCACTGTGAAAGGAAGGGCAGAAATCAGCCGGGGAAATACGCCTATGAAAAAAGAGGGGTCAAAAGTAAGCATGGAATCATTCCTTTATAAAACAAGCGGGACGGGGAGAGTTACGCCTCTTCCCTTTTCAGCATGCGCCGGAGAAAGGCGCGGGTCTGCTCCTCTTTTGGATGGGAGAAGAATTCTTTCGGATGTCCTTCTTCCACGATGAGGCCGTCCGACATGAATACGGCTTTTGTGGATATATCCTGAGCGAAATGCATTTCATGGGTGACGATGATCATGGTGATGCCGAGGGTCGCGACGGAGGCGATGGTATCCAGAACTTCCCCTACGAGTTCGGGATCAAGCGCCGAAGTGGGTTCGTCAAAGAGGATGACATCAGGTTTCGGTGCAAGAGCTCTGGCGATTCCCACGCGCTGCTGCATGCCGCCGGAAAGTTCCGACGGATACATGTGGGCGTAGTCTGTCATGCGGACGCGGGAGAGTTCTTCCATGGCGATCTCTTCCGCTTCTTTTTTTGTTTTTCCGTAACCGTAAATCAGCCCTTCCGTGATATTTTCAAGGACATTCTTGTTGCGGAACAGATTGAACTGCTGGAAGACCATGGTGGATTTCCGCCGGAGTTTCTGCACTTCCGTTTTGGAAATATGGGAAAAGTCCACAGACACGTCGTCAATGGAAAGACGGCCGGCTTCGGGTTTTTCCAGATAATTGAAGCACCGGAGAAGCGTTGTCTTTCCCGTGCCTGACGGGCCGAGAATGGAAATAACATCGCCTTTTTCTACGGTGAGATTGATATCTTTTAATATTGTGTTTTTGCCAAATGATTTCTTGATATGTTCTGCAGTAAGTATGCGGGACATGGCAGCCTTCTTTCCGTAAAACCGCGAAAATAAAAAACCGCCCCTGTGCAAAGGGACGGTAAATTCCGTGTTCCACCCAATTTCGTTTCCACGTTGCCGGAGAAACCTTGGAAAGTCGTATGACTTAAGCGCTGTATCGGGCGCGCCCGGTTTTCTTACTCGGGAAATTTTCTTTTCGGAAAACCACTCGGAGAGGCACTTCAGAAAAATCACCGTACCCGTTTCCATCATCAGGGCTTTCTGAAACGGTTCTGTTTCCCTACTTTCTCCCGTCATCGCGCAGTTAAGGAATATGAAACACTATAACACAAAATTTCGGCAGGCGCAAATATCAGAGGGAGCTGATATGTCTTCCTCTTTCGTTACAAACGGCCGCTGTCGATTTCATCTTTCAGGTATTCAAAAACTTTTTCCACAGAAGAATCGTTGGGAATGTTTTCCTTTGCACCCTCTGTGGCAGCATGGAGACGGATTTTTCCGGCAGCGTTGTACTCCGTCGCGGAAAGGGTCATCACTTTTTTGTAGGCCATATTTATTCTTACTCGATAAATGATTTGGGATAAATCCTTTTCCTGATCGGGAAGCGTCACGGCAAGCCAGAGGTCGGCATAGCCGTTTTTGTAACGGAGAGAGTTTGTATCAATGGAGAAAGCTGTGCCTCTGTTATCTTTGTAAAGCTGTTTCCACTTCGCGTCAGACGGGGGCAGGGGCGTTTCCACATAATGCCTGTACAGATTCTTTCCATAGGTGCCGGGCATGAGCTTGTTCCAGCCGTCGTCAGGATTTTCTTTCTTTTCCGCGTGGAGGACTTTTCCGTCTTTGTCACGGGTGACAAGCGCGGCGGTGCGCCAAGTGTTTTTCGAGGTGTCGAACTCCATGGTGGATACGACGGTGAAATCGGAGGATTCCAAACGCATGTCAAAGGAGGAGATGGCCTGCTCCTGACGGATAGAGTCGGTGTCGATCCATGAGGGCGAGCCGTCGGCGTTTTTTATCCAGTTTTCTGCGGAAACCTGCATACCCGCAAGGGCAAGGCAGAGTATAAAAGCAAGAGGGGAAATTTTATTCATGGGACATCCTTTCCGTTAATCAGCATGCAGTTTTTTCAGAATCCGCAGGTCTTCTTTCGTGAGGAAGGGCGTGTAGGGCTTTCCCAGGTAGAGGGATGCCGTCTGCACGAGGGTGCGGATGTAGGGGCAGGGAATATGCATCAGCTCCGCCAGATCAAGGACAGGGCCGAGGCCGCATGGCAGATCTTCCGTGAAGTAGCGGTACTCCGTAGAGGACGGGCCTTTTACGGCGCGGTAGGAAGGATTCCCTTTCAAAGCCTCTTTCAGCGTATTTTTCTTTTCGGGCCAGAAAGAGTTAAGCACTTCCAGCAGGGGGGACAGGCGGATACCCAGCGCTTTTCCTACGGCAAGGCGTTCTTCATCGCAGTGTTCCATGAAGGAAATGACGCGGTCAGTCATGGGGTCACCGAAGAAATAGAAATCTTCTTTGTTCTCTACACGGGTCACGTTGAAGAGAGAGGCGGTGACATGGATGACAGGGTTTGTTGCCGAAAGGGAAGTGGACGCGAAAGAAGCGGTTTTCACTACCCGCGGCGCAAGGCGATGAAGGAAGGCGCTGACGGCTTTATCATCACCGGCAGCGGAGTAAGCGATTTCTTCCTTGATTCCTTTGATGAGGATTTCAGATCCGTCCTGCGAGAGCGCGGCGATAAAGGGCATATTGGCCGTTTCCCCGATGGTCAGAGGGGGCATATCCTGTCTTTTTGAAAGAGCGCGGTATGCTTTGAGGGCGCCCCAGCAGCCGTTGAAAAAGAGAATGGACTGGTGCGCCTGCAGGTGGGGCGCGATTTCAGAAATGACCGTTTCGTGATCTGCCGCCAACGTGCAGACGAGAAGAATGTCGCCATAATGCACGGCGGTTTTCAGATCCGTCGTACTTTCCAGTGAAAATGACCCGGTGCAGGCGCCGCTTGCTTTTACAGGAAATTGATTCCACTGTTTTGCCCGTTCTTCACGGCGGGTATAGATGAGGCTCGAAAGACCGAGCGTTTTGAGAAAGCAGGCGGCGGCGACGGCCGTATTGCCGGCTCCTATAATTGTTATTTTCATAGGAATCTCCTTTGTTTCTTATTTCATTATAAACGGGAGAAATATTTCTTCAAGCGGAGAATTGGTATAATAAGGAAATGGAGGCATATCATGGCGGGAATTTTGACGGATATGGAAAGCGCGGAAACTTTTAAGGCCTATGAGAGCTATCTTCTGGGACAGCCGGCAGAGGCGGGAACCGTTTTGCGGCAGGGCGCTTTTTTCTATATATGGAAAGAAAAATTTGAGACGGACGGCACTGTTTTGCAAACTTCTTACGGAACGGTGGTGACCACGCTGGATTCGGAAAGCAAAACTCTTTTCGCATGCCGTGAATTTTTGGGCGCCCGCCGCTTGCCTTCCGGTGTCACTGCGGCGCTGTCGGAGAAAGGCATATACATTTTTCCGGATGAACTTTGGACGCCCCGGGAAGACTTTGCGGAATGGAAACGGGAAATCGATTTCACGATGTACACGGTGACTGCCGAAGAAGCGGGAACGCTTTACGGCATCAGCGGAAAGACGGTGGTGTCCGATTGCGAGAGGGGCGTCTTTAAAAAATCGGAAGCAAGAAAATCAGGAAAGAACTGGCTCATTACGAAACAGGCGGCCGATTTTCGTTATGGCGGCGGCAGTGAACCGGCTGTTCCCATGAATCCGCTTCTTCTCGTATTTACGACGTTGGAAGCGGCGAATCTGTGGAACCGCGACAGCGGCGATGTGCGTTCGGCGGCCTCCGGCGCGGGACATCGGGCGGCGCGGATGGCGGACGGTGACCGGCGGAAATCCGGACGGAGCTGGCTTGTCACAAGAGATGCTATGGAACGTCTTTATGGCCCGCCGGTCTTTGAAAAAATGCGGGAAGCGGTCCGTGACCTGATATAATGCGCACTTTTCTGCCGCCGGATTCTGCTATAATAAATAAGTGTAAGGAACAATTACGGGCAGGCATGATCATGACAGGCATGAGTGCAGGAATGGTCATACGGGAAGCGTATGAAAAACGGCTGCCTGATTTTCAAAATGATTTGATATGAGGAAATCACCGGAAAACGGAAAGGAGAATGAACAGATGAAAGTTGAAGACATTATAAGCCATGTGGATCATACGCTGCTGAAAGCGGCGGCAAGCTGGGAGGAAATACGGAAATTGTGCGATGAAGCCGTGAAATACCAGACCGCGTCCGTCTGTGTGCCGTCTTCTTATGTAAAGAAGATCCGGGAAAATTATCCCCGCCTTACCATCTGTACGGTGGTCGGGTTTCCTTTGGGCAATGGGAACAGCGAGTCAAAAGCAGAAGAAACGATTCATGCCCTTGATGACGGCGCCGATGAAATTGATATGGTCATCAACATAGGCGCGGTAAAAAATAAAAATTATGATTTGGTCACGGAAGAAATCGCAGTCCTGAAAGAAATAGCGGGCGACAAAATTCTGAAAGTGATTGTGGAAACCTGTTATCTGACAGAGGAAGAAAAAATCCGTCTTTGCGAATGTGTTACGAAAGGCGGAGCGGACTATATCAAGACATCCACAGGGTTCGGTACGGCAGGTGCTTCTTTGGCGGATATCGCACTTTTCAGAAAACACATCGGGAAAAATGTAAAAATCAAAGCGGCGGGAGGTATCCGTACAAGGGAAGATATGGAAGCTTTCCTCACGGCGGGTGCGGACCGCATAGGCGCCAGCGGAGCGATCAGGGTGCTTTACGGAGAATAACGCTCCTGTTTCCGGATGAAAAAAGACAGCAAGCCTTACAATGGGAGTGCTGTCTTTTTTGCGTTTTACGCCCGCACATTTTCTCTGTAAAAAAGGTTATGGGCCTTTCCCTGTTCCGTGGGGAGAAGGAGGCCGTTTCTTTCTGTGATGTACCCGTCTTTTAAGAGGGAACGGCAGATTTGCCGGGTGAAGTTTTCCGGCCATTTCATGTGGACGGAGAGGGTGGAAAGAGCGTTTTCCCGTGATTCCTCTTTCGTTCCCGCATGGAAAAGAAGATGCTGGAGAAGCGTTTCCCGTCCGAAAGCGAACCGCTGTTTTTTTCGCTGGCGGAAAGCCGCCAGGATACCTGTGGCGGGAGCGAAAATCAGGGAAACAATGAAAAATACGCCGAGAACGGCGGCCATCATGCCTGCCAGAGATGAGTCTGAAACAATCGCGCCGATGATGCCGAGTACCGCGCCGGCCGTACCGAGAAGACAGCTGAGCACGAGGCGTCCTGAAAGCGTCCTTGTCCACAGAGCGGCAGTCATGGCGGGAATGATCATAAATGCGATGACGAGAATCGAGCCGATGGACTGGAAGGACGTGACCGCCACGAGGGAGACGAGGCTCATCAGGCCGTAGTGGATAACGGCAGGAGAAAATCCCAGTACACCTGCCAGGACGGGATCAAAAGTAGCTAATTTTATTTCTTTATAAAAAAGGGAAATGACAGCGATGGAAAGAACAAGAACTGCACCGCCCGTGTACAGGCCTTTCGCGCCGAGATCCATCCCGTTTATGATCAGGCGGTCGAAGGGGGCAAAGGCAAGTTCTCCTAAAAGGATGCAGTCCGTGTCCAGATGGACATTGCCCGCGTACCGTGTCACGAGGATGACGGCGATACTGAAGAGCAGGGGAAATATGAGGCCGATAGCGGAATCGGAGGCGACGAGCCTGCTCTGGTAGAGGAGTTCAATCAGCCACACTGTAAGGACACCCATGAGGGACGCGCCGATAATGAGGAAGGGCGAATCCAGGCTGCCGACGGCAAGGAAAGCGAGTACGATGCCGAGGAGGACGGTATGGCTGATGGCGTCAGTCAGCATGGACATGCGCCGGAGGACGAGGAAGTTCCCCGGCAGGGCACAGGCGGCTGACATGAAGATGGCGATAAGAAGTATTTCGGCAAAAGAATTCATAATCGATCTCCTTCCGCGAGGGCGGCCATTTTCTTTTTATGGAGACACCGGGAAAGAATCCCCCGTTGCGGCGCCAGCAAAAGGCCGGGAATAACGAAAAAGGACAATGCCACGACGATGGCGGGGCCTGTGGGCATTTTGGGAATGAGAGAGCTTGCCGTCGTACCGATAGCGGAGGACAGTGCGCCGATGACGGCAGACAGAAGGATCATCGGTTCAAGACGCCGCGTCCACTGCCTTGCGGCAACGGCAGGCGCGATGAGCATGGCGCTCATGAGGATAATGCCTACGGCCTGGATGGAAAGAAGGACGGTGATCGTGGCAAGGAAGGAGAGGAATACATTCAGCTTGCCCCGCGGAAATCCGAGAACGGCGGCATAGTCCGGATCAAAAGCCATAAGTTTCAATTCTTTTCTGAAAAGGAAAATCAGGAAAAGGGTAAAAATAGAAATAGATCCTGTGAGAAGGACGTCGCGGTAAAGAATAGTGGATGCCTGTCCGAAAATAAATTGATTCAGTCCGGACTGGTTGGCATTTCCTGTATGCTGGATGATGGAAGACAGAACGAGACCCGCGCCGAAAAAAGAGGAAAGAATGGAGGCGAGGACGCCGTCAAAAGGAAGTTTCGTATAATGGCGGGCAAGAAGGATAAGGGACAGTGCGGCAAGGGCGGACAGAAAAGCGCCTAATAAAAGACCCTCCAGTGTTTTCACGCCGAGAAATAGAAAAGCCAGCATGATTCCCGGATAGGACGAATGGGAAATACCGTCCCCCAGAAGCGCTTCCCTGCGGAGGACGATAAAAGATCCCACCACGCCGCAGAGCACGCCTAAGATAGTCGTTCCTGCCAGGACGATTTGAAATGTATAGTCCCGCCATAAAGGTAAAGAAAAGAAAGCGTCCGGTTCCATGGTCAGACTCCTTTCGACGGAGAAAAAGTTTTTTCGATATTTTCTTCCGTGAAAACATCCCGTACAAATCCTGCTGCTATAAGGCAGCGGTTGATCATGGCGACGTGGTCGAAATAAAGAGGGACGGTGCGGAGCGCGTGATGGACGACAAGGATCGTCTTTCCGCGGCTCTCCATTTCTTTTAAAATGCGGACGATGATTTTTTCCGTCTGCATATCCACGCCTTTAAAGGGCTCATCTAAAAGGTAGACAGACGCTTCCTGCGCAAGGGCCCGGGCCAGGAAAACGCGCTGCTGCTGTCCCCCAGAAAGCTCATTAATCTGTCTGTCTTCGTAACCGTCCATGCCGACGCGGGCAATCATTTCTTCCGCAATCAGACGGTCGCCCTGCGAGGGAGCGCGGCACCAGCCGATATGGCCATACCGTCCCATGAGGACGATATCTTTCACTGTGGCGGGAAAATCCCAGTTGACTGAACCGTTCTGCGGGACATACGCGATTTTCCGCCGTGCTTTTTTCGCATCGGTTTCGCCGTCTATGGAAAAACGGATCCGCCCTGAAACAGGGGCAAGCAGGTTCAGTATAATTTTTAAAAGGGTAGACTTGCCCGCGCCGTTCGGTCCGACGATTCCCATAAGTGAGCCTTTCGGGATATTCAGATCCAAGTCCCATAAGACGGGCTGGCGGTCATAGGCAGCGGTGATGTCTTCCAGTTCGATAACGTGTTCCATGATGACACCTCCAAAAGATATTTCATGAAATGAAAGAGCACGGAACGAGGGGATCCCCGATCCATGCGCCGGAAATTCAAAATGTTCAGCGGAGCGCTTCCGTGATTGTCTTTATATTGTGCTCGTACATGCCGATATAAGTGCCCTCTTTTGTGGACTCGCCGCCAAGAGAGTCGGAGTACAATTCACCGCCGATGGAAACATCGAAGCCCCGCGCTTTGACAGCAGCCTGGAGAGACTCGATGGTTTTATGGGGGACGGAAGATTCCACGAAGACCGCTTTGATTTTATGCTTCGCGATGAAAGCGGCCAGCGTGCTGATGTCGGAGGTGCCTGCTTCGCTGGCGGTGCTGATTCCCTGGATACCTTTAACCTCAAATCCGTAATCTCTGGCGAAATAAGCAAAAGCGTCATGGGCGGTGACAAGGATACGGGAATCTTTAGGGACGGATTCCACTTCTTTTCTAATGTACTTGTCCAGGTTGTCCAGTTCGGCAAGGTAAGCGTTCAGATGATCTTCATAGTACGATTTATTCTTCGGATCTTTTTCTGAAAATCCTTTTGCCACTTCTTTCGCGGCGTCTTTCCAGTTCTTTACGGAGAACCAGATGTGGGGATCTTTCGTTTTTTCACCGTCCTCTTCAAAGTCGAGGAGCGTTTCGGAAGGAATGCCGTCGCTTACCCGGATCGTGGGTTTCTTCTGCGCGTGGAGATTATCGAAAATCGCGCCCATTTTCCCTTCCAGATGGACACCGTTGTACACGACGATATCCGCTTTGTTCATGGCGTCCACATCGCCGGCACCGGCCTGATAAAGATGAGGATCCACACCGGCTTTCATGAGGCCGGATACTTCCACTTTATCCCCGCCGATCTGCCGGGCGAGGTCGGTGAGCATCGTCGTGGTGGCGACGACTTTCATTTTGCCGGCAGAATCGGAAGCAGGTGCAGATTTTCCGCAGCCTGAAAAAGACAGGGCCGCCGCGCCGAGGATGGCGAGGGGAATGCAGAGACCGAAAACTATTTTCTTTAACATGAGAAATTCTCCTTTGTATTTATTTAATAATGACCCCAAGTTATTTGAGAGTAATTATCATATAAGGTATAGTAGCATATAAGTCGGCATATGTAAATATTTAAAATTGGTATATCTAATATTTAAATAAAGTATGTCATATAAAATAAATAATATAATCCGAATAAAAGAAACAAAAAGAGTCTTGAAATAATGGCACACGGAAAGAAAGCATATGGGGAGGACTCATTTCAAAAGACAGGAGTCAGGGGATTCTGCAGACCTTTGCGCATTTCCCGCATAAAAAAAGACGGCAGGGTCCGAAAAGCGGAATTGCCATCTTTTTTATGTTTGTACATGTATTTTATATCTCAGCTGTTACGGAGGGCGCGTTTCAAAATTTTGCCGGTCGCGTTTTTCGGAAGAGCGTCAAGGGGAATAAAACGTCTCGGTATTTTGTAAGATGCGATGTTTTTTACCATGTGCTTGCGGATCTTATCTTCGTCAAAGGCAAAGCCTTCCTTCATGACCACATATGCCCATACCGACTGTCCGCGGAGCGGATCGGGATGTCCTACGACAGCGCATTCGCCGACGCCTTCCACTTCATAGATGCAGTCTTCTACTTCGCCGGGATAAATATTTTCACCGTTCATGATGATCAGGTCTTTGATGCGGTCTACAATGTAAATGTATCCGTCAGCGTCCATGTATACCAAGTCGCCGGTACGGAGCCAGCCGTCTTCATCGAGTATTTTCTTTGTTTCTTCCGGTTTTTTCCAGTAACCTTTCATCACATTGTCCCCGCGGACGACGAGTTCGCCGACCGTGCCCGGAACGTAAGGACCTTCCTTATCAGTGATGACTTTTACCTCTACACCGGGGAGGGCGGGACCGGAAGTGAGGTACTTCGGCTTAGCCGTGGGGAGGATGGAAACGACGGGGGACGCTTCTGTCAGGCCGTAACCCTCCTGCACGGGGTGGCCGAACCGTTCATAGAAAGATTGTGCCACAGGCTGGGGAAGGGATGCACCGCCGGAAACAAAGGTGTGCACCGTTTTCATGCTGCTCGGTTCGCCGCGGCGGGCAAGCAGGTTGTAAAGCGGCGGCACCATAATCGCGATGGTGACGGAGTATTTCATGATCGTATTGATGATTTCCGTTGGGCTTTTGGAGCGGAGGATGACGATGGTGGAATGGTGGTACAAACTTCCCAGCACCACGGTGGTCAGACCGTAGCAGTGGAACATGGGGAGCACGCAGAGCACTTTGTCCTCCGGTTTGAAACGGACTACGGCAGTGTACTGTTCCACATTGCGCACCTGGTTCTTGTGGGTGATCATGGCGCCTTTCGGGCTTCCTGTCGTACCTGATGTATAAATCAGGGCGCATACGTCATCTTCTGTCAGATCTGCCGGGAAAGCAGGAGCCTTCGGTGCGTTTTCCGTGGATGCGCGGTAATCCAGATCATGGATGTCGATGAACGGCATGGAAACGGTAAGGGGCATATCGGAAATCAGGAGCTTCGACTCCGCGTCGCGGAGAATGAAATCCACCTCGCGGCCGACGAGGGAATTATTTACCGGCACGATGATCGCGCCGAGGCTGACGACTGCCATGTATACATACACGAACTCTGCGCGGTTTGCCGTGTATAGGCCTACCGTATCGCCGCGGCGGATGCCCATGGCATACAGCGTGTTCCTGTAATTTTCCACTGCTTTTTCAAGCTGGCCGTAAGTGATATTGGATTCGCCTGTCATTGCAAGCCTTTTCGGGTCTGCATTTTTGAATATTTCATGAATAAACATAGATCCACCTCTTTGGTAAGAATGCGTACTTATTGTAGCAAAAATCGACCGTCCGTTCAAATAGGACAGAGGGTATCGAAATTGTGCTATACTGTTGTAAAAGAAATCATGATCAGGGAGGCTCTATGAAAGCAGCGCAGATGACAAGAGAAGACGAAATCCGTTCCATCAGCCAAAAGTATGAAATGGATAAAGAGAAAGTGCGGGACATACTCGAAAGAGGTGTTCGCTATGCAGATGCGGACAAAGCGGCGCTTTTTGCCTGCATGACGGGAAAGGATATCGAGGAAGTACTGGCGCTCCGCAGGGAAGAGCCCTGGGGCCGTGTGCAGGTCAGGCTGGGCATCACGGGAGACAGGTATGATGAAAAATATTTCCGCCACCGTGCCCGCCGGCTGCATCGTTTCTATGGCGTGGAAGAAACCCGCGCGTTTAACGCTTTGAAGGAAGGATACCCGAACCATTGGATCCGTCTTGCTTACCTTCTCGAAGTGAAGACGGGAAAGAAAATGGAAGAAATTCTGACGGTAAAAAAGAAAACACCGAAGTGGAAAGAATGGGCGGAAATTAATCTGGGGGTAAAGCCTGAAGATTTTTCGCAGTGGATCCTGGAGACGAGGAACCCCGCTTTGAAACCGAAGTAAGCAGGAAATCAAAGTCGGGCAAGATAAAGAAGGGAATATAAAAATAATGAGCAGGGAAAATGAATAAAGACAAATGAGGACCATCGCTGATGCGGTGGTTTATTTTTTACGCAGTACGTACAGGCCCATTTCTTTTTTGAAAAAAACAAAGAAATTCGATATAATAAATCAGTTATATCAGGAAGAAATTCTCCGGAAGATAAAGAAAGAAGGATAAAATGTATCTCATTGATACTTATGATGTGATTGTCGTCGGCGCGGGACATGCGGGGTGTGAAGCGGCTCTGGCCGCTGCCCGCATGGGATGCCGTACGCTTCTTACGACGATTTCACTGGACAATGTGGCCATGATGCCATGCAATCCCGCTGTCGGCGGACCGGGCAAGAGCCATCTTGTAAAGGAAATAGATGCTCTCGGAGGGGAAATGGGTATCGCCGCCGATGCGACAGCTGTCCAGATGCGCATGCTGAACCGCGGGAAAGGACCGGCGGTATATGCCCTCCGTGCCCAATCGGATAAAGGCGCTTATCACCGGTACATGAAAAATGTGGTGGAAAATACGGACAACCTGGATCTGAAACAGGTGCAGGTCATGGATATCATCGTGGAAGACGGAAAGTGCGTGGGCATTAACACCGAACTGGATGAAGAATACCGAGCGAAGGCTGTCATCCTCTGTACCGGCACGTACCTGGACAGCATGATCATCATCGGCGACACTATGTATTCCGGCGGCCCCAACGGTATGCGCCCTTCTGTGGGGCTGTCCGCCAGTCTGAAAAAGCACGGGCTGGAAATCCTCCGTTTCAAAACGGGGACGCCATCCCGCGTAGACAGGCGGAGCCTTCATATGGATAAAATGGAACTGGAAGAAGGCGATCCGGAGAATCATGCTTTTTCCTTTATGAGTGAACGGAAAGACAGAAATAAGCGGAACTGCTGGCTTACGTATACCAATGAAAAGACCCATGAAATCATCAGGGAAAATATTATGCGCGCCCCCAAGTATGCGGGAAAGATTCATGGCATCGGCGCCCGTTACTGCCCTTCCATTGAAGACAAGGTCGTCCGTTTTGCAGATAAAGACCGCCACCAGCTCTTCGTCGAACCTGAGGGACTGGACACCACGGAAATGTACGTGCAGGGCATGTCCACCTCCATGCCGATCGATGTGCAGTATGCTTTCCTCCGCACCATTCCCGGGTTTGAAGATGTGAAAATGATGCGGCCCGCTTATGCCATCGAATATGATCTGCTCGATCCTCTCCAGCTCTATCCCACGCTGGAAGTAATCAAACTTCCCGGCCTTTATTCCGCGGGGCAGTCAAACGGTACGAGCGGTTACGAAGAGGCAGCTGCCCAGGGCCTTGTGGCGGGGATTAATGCCGCACTTAAAATACAGGGGAAAGATCCGTTTATCCTTGCCCGCCATGAAGCATATATCGGATCTCTCGTGGACGATCTCGTCACCAAGGGTGCTGACGAACCGTACCGCATGATGACGAGCCGCAGTGAATACCGCCTCATTCTGAGGCAGGACAATGCCGATCTCCGTCTTACCGAAAAAGGACATAGTATCGGTCTGGTGGGAGAAGAACGGTATGCCCGTTTCCTGGAGCGGAAAAAGAAATATGAAGAAGCTATGGACTATATTCGTACACAGCGTTTTACCCCGAAAGAAGAGATCAATCGGGCTCTGGAGAGCATGGGAACCGCACCTCTGACGACAGGTACCGGGGCCGATCAGATTCTGAAACGGCCTGAAATGACCTATCGGAAAATGATGGAAATGCTCGGCTGTCCTGCTTTTGACGAGGAGGCTGTGGAAGAGATGGAAATCACCGTGAAGTATGAAGGCTACATCGCAAGGCAGGAAGCAGCCGTGCGGAAAGCTGCCCGCATGGAAAACGAAAAACTTCCTCCCGATATGGATTACCTGTCCCTTGACGGTATTTCCACAGAAGCGAGACAGAAAATGGATAAAATCCGTCCCCTCTCTCTGGGGCAGGCGGCGAGAATTCCCGGCGTTTCCCCGGCGGATATATCGGTGCTGATGGTATATGTGAAGCAGCGCAAAGGAAAGAAAGGCGCGGAATAAAAAAATATTAAAAATAAAAACGGCAGGCCCTGTTTTGGGAATGAGGAATATAATTTTCAAAAGAATTGTCTGTAACAGGATCGACTTCTTATGGAACAGAGTATGTCATCGTGTATAAGGATGAGGATGCGGGCGGCATTTCCCGCGTTGCCGCTGAAATGGAGTAGGAAATCTATTCCGTTTTTTTCGGGGATAGAATGGTGGAAAATATCGTGGAAACAGAAATGATTGCAGTGCTTGTGCTGCTGGCGGCCATGGGATGCCTAGTGCTGAGTATATATAAAGTAAAAGAATGGTACCGGAAGAATACCCGGACCGCAGATTCGAATGCCTGCGAACAGGAAAAAGTGAATCTGAAAATGATGGAACAGGCGAGACGGCGGGAGCAAGTCATCAAGCCTGAACCGCCGCCGGACGGATATACGGAAATCGCGGCTCCTTTCGGAGGACATGGGTTGTCGGATTTGAAAAATATGCTTTTGGCGGTTCTGCTGTTTGTCTTTTACGGACTGGCAGTGGAATATGCAGGTACGCATCCGTTTTTGAACGGCGGAGAGAAGCTTTTTATAGTATTCCTTCTTACGGTTCTTACGTGCTGCGCGGCCATTCGGATATATCGCAGGGTGTATTTCGGGTATCGTATATACCTGCCGGAAGATTCGCCGGGGATGGTGGTGTACAATTGGTACTGGGGGCGGCGCTTTTTTTCTCTGTACCGGATCCCGCCTTATAGAGGCTGCGTATCCGTGTGTTCCGTAGATCGGTATGAGGTGCGGGATGATGAAATCCGTATCTATGGAAAGTTTGTTCATACCGGAACCGATGTCACCATACAGGGCTTTAATGATAAAGGGCTGCCCGTTGGGCGCTTCTTCGGCGAAGAGGAGGAAAAACAAATTTTAAATAGGCTGGAAGCGATGCGGAAAACAGGTACGGGAAGCGAGATATGAGACAAGAAAAAGCTGTCAGAAGGCGAAAGTCGGATTTTTGACAGCTTTTTCATTTGCTGATGAAAACGGCGCTCATGGCAAGGCGTCATCCGAAGCGAATGTGAAGGATTTGCTGTTGTGATGAAGAAAGCGGTAAGAAGATAAAAGCTATCAGCTGTGAGCTGCCAGCTATAAGCTAACTATTCTTTTACGGTTTGAGTCACTACGGCATGCGAGTATCCTCCATTACTGGTGCGGGCAGCTGGTTCACAATTGTCGGTTTTCAGGAGCCGGCAGCTTACGTCCGATTATGTTTTATCGGCGCCTGTCAGGTTCCGTTTTCTTTTTCCTGCTTTTTCAAGAAGTTCATGAAGGGTATTTTTGTCTGCCCTGTCCAGTGCTGTTTTTATTGCAGAAAGGCTTTCTGTGAAACGGTCGATTTCAAGAAGCAGGTTTTCACGGTTGGCAAGGAATAAATCTGTCCAAAGGGGGCTGTTGATATCCGCTACTCTTGTTTCATCACGGAATGATCCGCCTGTAAAGTACTTTGTGTCTTCTTTCAGGGAAGTGCTGTTTATCAGCGCCGCCGCAAGGACGTGGGTCAGGTCGCTGGTGTAGGCGATGTGGCGGTCGTGTTCTTCCGGTGTGATTGACGGCACGTGGCGGCAGCCGAGAGCCAGCGCCATGTTTCGGAGCAGTTCCACATTCTCCGGGCGGTTCGTTTTATCGGGAAGAAGGATATAATTTGCTCCGCGGAAAATGTCCGGATCCGCCCGGGAAAGTCCTTCGCCTTCATGTCCGCACATAGGGTGGGATGAAATGAAATCCATGCCCGGCGGAAGTATTTGACGGATATCATCGGCGAGGTTTCCTTTTACGCCGGCGATATCGGTCATGATCACGTCGGAGCGGAAGTCCGGCAGGTGATCTTTCACAAAGGCGAGTGTCGCTTTGGCAGGTGTGCAGAATATAACAATGTTCGCGTGTTTCAGGTCACTGATATCGATGGAATCCACTATGCCCTGCCGAAGGGCGGCCTCTGCCGTCGATAATGTCCGATTGATGCCGATTACTGCCGCTCCGAGTTCCTTCAGTCTCATGGCAAAGGAACCGCCCATCAGACCCAGGCCGATAACGGCCACAGTTATTTTGCTGAAATCCATTTTTATGCTCCTGTTTCCGGTTTGAAATAGTATACTTTTCAGGCAGATCGTTTTATTGTCTGCATTATAGCATAGCGTCCCATGGGGAACAGGTTTTACAGGTTATGAGAAACAGGGCGAAAAAAATACCGGAAGTTTGTTTTTACTCCCGGTATTTCTTTCGAAGGTTTGAAATTATTCCATTTGTATATATTTCTTTAAGGTTTCAATTTCTCCTGTATAAATATATCCTTTTCCAATTTCCAGAACGAGGGGGGTTTCTATTTTTTCATCTTTTACATTTTTTCCATGTTCCAGAAGGGAGACAAGAATATCACGGGGGACGTCAAGATTGGTGGGAAGGCCGATAGACTGGAGGACGTACTTGATCCGTTCCGCTGTACCCCGCTTGGTGAGTCCCAGAATTTCAGAAGCGCTCGTGATCATGTACATGCCGGCCGCCGTCGCTTCCCCGTGGGTCAGGCGGAGATCATTGAAACGGTAGTATCTCTCTGCCGCGCCGCCCAGTGTGTGGCCGAAATCAAGAATGCGGCGCTCACCTTTGTCTTCGGGATCGATTTCCACATAGTGTGCCTTGATGGTAATGCAGCGGCGGATGATTTCCGGAAGGACGCGAAGGATATCCTGGTCAGAGGCGGCTTTTTCAAATATTTCAAAGAGGTCTTTGTCTGCCACGCAGCCGATTTTAATCGCTTCGCCGAGGCCGTTATGGAAGAAACGGGCAGGCAGCGTGCGGACCATGGCAGGATCTACATACACGGCTTTGGGCTGGTAGAATGTACCGATGAGATTTTTTCTTCCATTGATATCGATGGAGATTTTTCCTCCGATGGCGCTGCCGATCTGTGCCAGGAGAGAAGTGGGCACCTGCACGTAGGGAGTCCCTCTCCGGTAAGTTGCTGCAACAAAGCCTGTCACATCGCCGACGACACGTCCGCCAAGGCCGATAAGCAGATCTCCTGCACAGAACCCGAAGTCTGCCAGCGCCTCGCATACACGGCTCACGACAGAAAGGCTTCGGCTCTTTTCGCTCGAAGAAAGAACGATCTGCTGTACGTTCAGGTTCTCTTTTTCCAGCTGGCGTTTCAAATCCTGGCCATACAGTTCGTCAATTCCTTCTTCCGTGATAATGACTGCGCGCCCGTGACCCGACAGGGGGGCGGTTTCTTTTCCCAGGCGGCCGATGATGCCTGAGTCGATTATCACATCATAAGAATCATTTCCTAAATTGATATGTACCGTATCCATGATTTGTCTCCCCGTAAAAAAGTATTTATAAAGTATTTACCATATATATTATATCATTTTTTCTCTGAAAGACTCCACCGGCGGCGACATGGGTCGAAAAAGAGGATTTTACCCCGATAGGAAATACATTTTGAAGGCAAATAAAAAAAGCCGCCTTTTGGCAGCTGTGCATTTCTGGTGCGCCCAAAGGGATTTGAACCCCCGACACACGGTTTAGGAAACCGCTGCTCTATCCAGCTGAGCTATGGACGCGTGTACATGTCATATTTTAGCACAAAAAAGGCAGAAATGGGAGTTTGCAAATAAAATGGAATGAAAGAGACAAAACAGGAAAATGATTTTCATTTCTGCCGATGTCGGAACGGAAGGAAATCATTTTTTCCTTTAGAAAGTTTTTATTTTTTATGTACACAGCAGGCGGACAAATAAAGGGGTGATTTGAAATGAATTCTTTTATTCGCTTTTTTTCTTTCTATTTTGCACGTATTCGTTGTCAAGAGGGGAAGAAAAATGGATGATTGGAAGAAAGGGGGACAGATGGAGAGAAAGTTATTCACATGCATATCGGGGGTATCCTGTGAGAGTGAAAGTGAGAAAGATATACGATAAATACGGAAAGTTTTCCATTCTCATTTACAGAATGGCAAAACGGTTATGCACAGTTATGCACAGTTCGTGTGTCTGTCTGGGATGGACAGGCGGAAAAAAGCTTTGATTTATCGCGAAAAGAGAAAAAACAGATTGTTTTTATCCACATGATGTGAATAGTTGTGAATAAGTTTGTGAATAATGTGAATAAGTTTGTGAATAATGTGAATAAGTGTAATTTTTATCGAAAGAAAAACGCAGCGAATGAAGTTTCGGGGAAATCATGTTCGCCGCGATGAAGCTTGATTTTATGGGAAATCGGAAAAAGCCAGATCTGCTGTTTCTGATAATATCGGTTTTCTCATTATCAAGAAAGAGGCTTAAATGAGAGTGGGAAAGAATTTCTTTATTTTTGTAAAAATTTTTGTTTACTGCTTTTGCGGCGGATTTATTTTCCTGCACCGGAAAAATGACGGAGCCGGTGTTTATCTGTCTTCTGATTTCAGCAGCATGCCATGTTGTGGCTTATAAAGTCCGTTCCGGCTTTTGCCAAAAGGAATAAAAAAGGATAGAATATTTACAATATAGTTGTTATTTTTTAAGGAGATGTTCATCATAGACTTTAAACCGTTTACAATTGAAAAAAGAGAGTATATCGACAGCTTCTTCCATGTCCATCATTATGAGGGGATCGACTGTTCATTCAATACACTTTTTTTATGGCAGGAAGCGTACCATACGCAGTGGGCGGTAGAGGAGAATATCTTATTCGTCCGTGCTGGGGAAGGGGAGAATACGTTCTTTATGCCCCCTTTTGCCGGTGAAGGGGCGTCTTTCGGCCGCGGCATGGAGATTATCCATGAATGCCTGGAGCGCGAGGGAAAACCGTTTATCATTAAGGCTGCTTCACCCTGGGTGCTGGAACAGATCAAAGCCCATTGCCCGAACCGGTATGAGTTCACCGCGGATCGGGATAATTGGGAATATGTATACCGTACGGCAGACATGATCAATTTATCAGGAAAGAAGCTCCGGATGAAGAAAAATCATCTGAACGCTTTTCTCCGCCAGTACGGTGATTATACATACGAGTCCATCACGTCGGAAAACAGGGAAGACGCATGGCAGGGGATTGAAGACTGGTTTGAACGGCATGGAGACATTGCGGAAGAAAAAGAAGCGCTGCAGCGGTGTTTTGCCAATTGGGACGCTTTGAAATTGAAAGGCGCCATTATCCGCATTTATGGAAAGGTAGAGGCCTTTACGAACGGAGATTTGGTCAATCCCCGGATGGCGCATATTTTCTTTGAAAAGGCAAATCCGAATATCCGCGGGCTGTATCAGGCGATTAACCGCGATTTCCTGATGCATGAATTTGCGGAAACAGAATTTGTAAACCGTGAGGAGGACATGGGGCTGCCCGGCCTGCGTCAGGCAAAAATGGAATACAATCCTGACCATTTCGCGGAAAAGTATGATGTCGTCGTAAAAGACGGCAGTTGTTTCTGAGGCGGTTATGAAAATACGTAAATGCAGTCGGACGGATGAAAAGGATATACGCGCGCTTTGGTCGTACTGTTTTGAAAGAGAGGACGACCCGTGGTTCCGCTGGTATTTCAGGGAGCTCTACCGCCCGGAAGATGTACTGGCGGGAGAAGAAGCAGGGAAAATAGCGTGCAGTCTTCACCGCCGTCCTTATGAAATATGTGTCCGCGGTGCAAAGATGCCGGTGGATTACCTTGTCGGGGTAGCTACCCATCCTGCTGCAAGAGGGAAAGGGCTTGCGACTGAACTGATCCGCGGCGCGTTCCATATGGCGCGGATGGAAAATAAAGGCGCTGTCATTCTCATGCCCTCGGCGGCATCGTATTATTATCCTATGGGATTTTCATTTTATGCGCACCAGTGGAAACGAAGCGCCGCGCCTGAGCATTTAAGTTTCTTGGGTAAGCGGGCGCAGTCCGCAGGGAGTATTGCCTCGATAGATGAATGGAAAACTCTTGCCTCTGTCTATGACAGGTATGTGAAGGGGCGGAACGGCTGGGCTTTTCGTGATGAGGCGTCATGGAAGAAGCACATCGGCGCCCAGTTCTGTGACGGCGGTTACATCACTGTCGTCAATGACCTGGACGGTGCGGCCGGATATATTTTCTACCATCTGGACGGAAGGAAACTCATCGTGTCGGAAATGGCGTACGCCTCCGATGCGGGACGGAAAGGGCTCTATGCTTACATGGCTGGACACCGCGGTTCCGTGGATGAATGCGTGTGGTATGAACCTTTTGATGACAGGGCATTTTTCTACTGGCAGAATGGTGCGGAGCATACCTATATACATAATGCCTCTTTCCCGACCATGATGGGACGCGTCACGGATCCGGTCATGGCATTTGACGGACTTCCCTGCAGAGAGATGAAAGGATTCCTGTCTTTCCAGCTGGCGGACGAGTTCCTTCCCGAAAACAGCGGCATCTACGTCCTTTCCACCAAGGAAGGAAGAATTTACGCTGTGAAATATGATGTATTTTACACACTGAAGCTTCATATCGAAGATATTTCCGGCGTGAAATTGGGAAATAAAATTCCCGAACCGGATTTTACCATGACCGCAGGCGCCCTCGCCCAGCTTTTTTTTGGGGCCCTGTCTTTGAGAGAGTTGTCGGATTTGGGACGCATCGAATGGCTGGAAGGCGCGAAGTGTGAAAAAGTTCTTGCCACGGCGGAAAACATGCTTCCCTCTGAAAAAAACTGGATCAATGAATGGTACTGAGCCTCCGGCCTGCAGTCGCCAGCTTGTCTCTGTTCTAAATGCCGGTTCATTTCATTAGTACCATATAAGTGCAGCAAAGAGAAATGCAACATTTCCCCTGCTGCACTTTTTATTAAAGAGAAACAGCAATAGGACACAAGGTGAAGAATCTATTACGCTGGTGACAGTTTACCAATTTTCTCACCACGGCAGCAGATCCTTCACATTCGTTCAGGATGACGTTTAACGTTTCCCTCACTATGACGCCTTACCGTCCCTCCATCATTATGATGCCTTACCGTATTCCGTCATTCAGAACGGGGGTAAGGATGCTTTGTGGGAAAGACGGAAAACGGAACAGTGACACGGAGTGAAGAATCTATTACGCTGGTGACAGCCTATCGTTTTCCTCACCACGGCAGCAGATCCTTCACATTCGCTCAGAATGACGTTTAATGTTCTCTGTCATTATGATGCTTAGCGTCCCTCCGTCATTATGATGCCTTACTGTATCCCGTCATTCAGAACGGGGATAAGCATGTCTTGTGGGAAAGACGGAAAACGGAACAGTGACTCAGAGTGAAGAATCTATTACCCTGATGAGAGTCTACCAATTTCCTCACCACGGCAGTGAATAATCTGTTATCCGAATGACATGAAAAAATGTGGAAATAAAAGAAAATGCTTTCTGAGCTGCTGTCAATGCAGCTGGCATTTCTTTTATTGTTTGTATACAATAGAGGGGTAATAAAACAGCAGTCTGGAGACGGGGACAGTGGCATGCGTGACCATGCGGAGACCATACACCTAAATGTAAACAGTCTTGTGCCCTTTTGCCGTCTGCGGCTAAGAGAAAGAGATGGAAAAGAAATATTTTACTTACATGGTGCGCTGCCAAGACGGCACACTCTATACGGGATTTACCGTGGATGATCTGGAAAAACGGGTGGCTGTCCATAACGCGGGGAAGGGTGCGAAGTATACGAAAGGCCGGCTGCCTGTCCGTCTTGTGTGGTACAGGGAATGGAACAACGGTCATGATGCCCGGTCCTGTGAATTCTATTTGAAACGGAAAACAAAACAGGAGAAAGAAGCATTGGCAGCTTCTTTTGGAAAGGATACAGATTGAACGAATCAGTGAGAAAAACAAAGTATCTGACAGAAGCGGCGGCAGCGGCGGCTATCGCGTCACTCTTGGTGCTGCTGAAACTTTTGGCGCCGTTTCTCGTGTTCGTCACTATGACCGCGTCCCCCATCCCGATTGCCGTTATTTGCGATTTCCACGGGATGAAGTGGGGCTTCGGCACATCGGCGGGCGTGGTTATTCTCGTTACCATGATCGGAGGGCCTGAAATCGGACTGACGACAGCCTTTTATGCGGGTGCCCTCGGCATGGCCATGGGCTATGGATTTCTTCATAAACTGTCCTACGGGAAAACGCTTTGCCTTACGATTCTCGCATATATACTTGAAATGTCTTATAAAATCATATTTTCCATTTATGTTCTCGGCATTGCCGATGCCCTTACCGGAGCGATTGACCGTTTCACCACATTCCTTCGCTGGATATGGATACCCTTGTCATCGGTCTTCGGATTTGATCCGGATCCGGGTAAAGCGATGTTTACCACATCAGGCATGGTGATGCTTGGAATCGTCTTCATTTTAAATGCATACTGCTATGCGTACCTGAACATGGAAATCGGCGGCAATGTGCTGAAACGCTTAAAAGGCGGAATAAGGGGATGAAGCGGATGGAAAGGGAATCTGCTCTATGAAAAGAGGCTTTATTAATTTGATGTGTACCGCAGAAACCACAGTAGAAATAAATGTTATAATTGATGAAATAATAATGGAAAGAAATACAAGGGTGGGTATGTGGCTCAAACAGATTTATAGAAAATATTTTGCAGGCAGCAGCCCGGAAGAAATGAAGCGGTTTGTTTCCCAATAGAATAAGAAAGGGTTTCATGTATCAGAATATTCTCGTTATCAATACCATGCATATTGGTGACCTTATGCTCATTACACCTGCATTGAGAACCTTGCGTACGAATTATCCGCAGGCTCATATTGCATTACTCACCGATCGGCCTTTAGGCGACCTTGTGCGCTGCAATAAAAATATTGATGAATGTATTCTTATTGACAAGCGCGGCAGAGATAAAGGAATTCTGGCGCTCCTGCGTCTTATCAGGAAAATCCGCGGCCGTCATTTTGATCTGGTCATCAATTTTCACCGCAATGAAAGAGCCTCGGCTATCGCGGCTTTTTCGGGCGGAAAGTACATTGTGGGTTACTCGCAGCCAGGATTCAAACGATTTTTTAACAAGGTCATGCCAAACCGTGCCATGGCCGATACGCCCAAGGAACTTGCGGAGCATCAAGTGGCCTGCCATTTGGAAGTGCTGCGGGAGGCTGCCGGTTGCAAGATCATGGATGATCGCGGTCTTGAAATGTGGTTGCCGGAGGAAGAAGAAAAAAAAGCCGCCGCTCTGTGGAAAGCGGAATTTACTTCAAAGGATAGGGTGATTGCGTTCAATATCGGCGCAAGCTGGCTGACAAAACGCTGGGTTGACACATACTTTGCCGCCTGCGCGGACCGTTTTATCCGCAAAGGGTATGATGTTGCTTTTTTTGGCGGTCCGACCGATGTGCCCATCGTTGAAAAATGTCTTGCCTATATGAAGGAAAAGGAGAGTCCTCGGATCCATGTATTCACAGGGAAAGTCAGCCTTACGGTTCTTGCGGGGCTTCTCAGGCGCTGTTCCCTGTTTCTTACCACAGATTCCGGCCCCATGCATGTGGGCGTGGCCATGCATGTACCGGTGATCTCCATGTTTGGTGCCAGCCCGGTTCCTACGTTTTATCCTTATGACAGCAGGGACATTGCCATCAAGTCACCGGAGTACTGCCATCCGTGCGGACTCCACGAATGCCCCCGCAAGGGAGAGGGCTATATGGGATGCATGAAGCATATTCCTGTGAATATCGTCATGAAGTATGCGGAAGAGTTGCTGTCAGTATATCATGGAGAACCGGCTTTCCGGCTCCCGGCTGATACAGGCAGCCATCAATGCCGGGTCATTAATCATTGGGAGGGGGCACAGAATGGATACGAAACATCTATATGATTTTGTAGACCGTTGTACATCGAAGTGCAGGATCCTCGTTGTCGGTGATGTTATGCTGGATAAATACTACTATGGCGAAGTAAACCGTATTTCGCCGGAAGCTCCGGTGCCTGTTACCCATGTGCTCCGTACGAAGGAAACTCTGGGAGGGGCAGCCAATGTGGCGCACAACCTTGCGCTGCTTGGCTGTGAAACGAGTATTGCCGGCTTTGTGGGGGAGGATTATCACTGCCGGAGTCTGAGGGATCAATTTAAATCCTGCGGCGTCAATTGCCAAGGTCTCATTACGACGGATCGCCCCACGACGACAAAGCTGCGTGTCATCGGCGGACACCAGCAGATGATACGTCTTGATTTTGAGGAATCCGCACCGATTGCCGGTTTTGACGCGGATCGTTTTTTTCGGTATATCAGCCGAAAACTTGATGAAGATCTTGACGTTGTCATTATTTCTGATTATGGAAAAGGAGTCTGCACAGAAGAAAATTGCCGCCGAATGATTGAGTCTTGCCATACTTATGGTGTACCGGTTGTTGTGGATCCCAAGGGAACAAACTGGATAAAGTACGCCTATGCGGACTATATTACGCCGAATCTTAAAGAAATCAATCAGGTGCTTGCGGAACCGATTCATAATGAAGACAGGGCTGTCGAGGTTGCGGCACATTATGTGATGAACCGATTTAATGTCCGCAATGTCATCGTTACCCGCTCCGAAGAGGGATTGTCCCTTATCTGTGATGATGAGAACGTTCATATCCCCACAAAAGCACAAGAAGTTTTCGATGTGTCCGGAGCCGGTGATACGGTGATTGCTGTTTTTGCCATGGGATTGGCAGGCGGCATGAGTCCCGCCGACAGCGCTTACATAGCTAATCTTGCCGCCAGTGTTGTTGTGGCGAAACTCGGCACCTATGCTGTCAGCCGTGAAGAACTTATGGCTGTACTCAAGGGAGAAGCAGAGAAATAAAGCCATAATTGACAAGATGATTATTGATAAGGGAGGAATTTTATGATTATTGTAACAGGTGGTGCCGGCTTTATTGGCAGTAATATTGTAAAAGAATTGAATCGCCGCGGCCGCAGGGATATCCTGATTGTGGATGACCTGAAAGATGGGTTAAACTACAAGAACCTGCGCGGGCTGCAGTTCGTGGATTATCAGCATAAGGATGATTTTCTTCAGTCTACTGAGAATGACGACTTCGACGGCACGGATATTGACGCCGTCTTCCATGAGGGTGCCTGCTCAGATACCATGGAGTATGATGTCAATTTTATGATGCGCACGAACTATGAGTACTCAAAGTCGCTGCTCCATTTCTGCCTGCGCCATCGCATTCCCTTCATGTACGCTTCGTCTGCTTCCACTTATGGCAGCGGCAAACATGGCTTCCGTGAAGGCGATGAATGCGAAGATGCGCTGAATCCCTATGCTTTTTCAAAACTCGCTTTTGACCGCTATGTGCGGCAGATTATGCCGGAAGCTCACAGCCAGGTGGTGGGACTCAAGTATTTTAATGTTTATGGACAGCAAGAGCATCATAAAGGGAAAATGGCATCCATCTTCTATCAGCTTTACAACCAAATCAATGAGACAGGCAAAGCGCATCTGTTTCGCGGCTGGGGAGATATTCATGGAACGCCGGTGAAAGACGGTGAGCAGCGCCGTGATTTTATTTATGTTCAGGATGTTGTAAAAGTGAACCTTTGGTTCTGGGAAAATCATACGCCGTCAGGCATCTATAACTGCGGCACCGGTCATGCCCACAGTTATATTGAAGTGGCGGAGGCTGTCATTAAAGCTATGGGCAAGGGGGAAATTGCGTTCCGCGACTTCCCGGAAGTCCTTAAAGGGAAATACCAGAACTTCACGGAATCTGACCAGACACGTCTTTTAGCGTCCGGCTATGATCAGGGATTCACCGATATGGAAGAAGCCGTTAAAGAATATGTGGACTTTCTTGATCATGGCGGCTACTATGAATATGGTAAATAAAGCCGTCTTTTCCGGCGGCTATGAAATACGGAATTCCTGTGGTCGTGACAGGCAACGGGATTTATAACAAGATCATTGAGTCATCTATGAGGGGGCTGCAGCAAAACATTTCTGTGTTTTGTCACAGCCTCTTTGTGATTTTGCTATTCTGATAGAGATAGAGTAAAATTAGGAAATAAAAACGAGTGGAAATTTCGGGCGGAAATCTTTCCGCGGGCATATTGAAGGATACATGGGATGATAAACTATATCAGACTGGGGAAAAAGATTTACAATACGAAGAACACAAGTGAGACCAGACGGATGCTGGTCTTTATTGTGCGCTGCCTGCTGAATACAGGACGTATGAATCGTCTGCACCGGTTCTTTATGAAAGACGATGTGCGCCGCCGGATCGCGGCGGAATATCCTTTTGTTTACGAACAGCCGACGAGAGCGTTTTTCTATAATCAATCCACCTTTGATGAACGGGCAAGACTGGTAGAGCAGCATATGGAATATCTGGAAAAGCACATAAAGGAAGATGTATTTCTTGGCCTTTACAGCGGCAAAAGGTATGTCCTCTGGGAAAGCAGTGGTGAAATTGGGCATCTGCGTTTTGAGCTCTCCTATCATCCGGGGCAGCGCAAGGAAGGGATTCTATCTGTTGTTATGCGCCTCGATGAGGACGACCTGTACCAGATGATGTTCTGGATTGCGCCGGACAAAGCCGGAGAATGGGCGCTCTGGATCGGCGCCATGCAGGGACCGAATATGGAAAATGCCAGGGATGTGGTGAAGAAGGTTACGAGACGCTGCTATTCCTACCGCACGAAGAATTTCATCCTCCATGCGACCCAGGAAGTGGCCAAAGCCCTTGGGCTTACACATATCTATGCGGTCACAAATTATGGCTATTATGCGAATAACCATGTCCGCCGGGACCGCAAGCTCAAGACGAGTTTCAGCGACTTCTGGGAAGAATCGGGCGGACATCCCTGCGAGGACAGACGCTTCTATGAACTGCCCATGACAGAATACCGCAAGGCCATGGAAGAAGTGCCTGCACACAAACGCAATTACTACCGCAAACGCTATGCCCTGCTCGACGAAGTGGATGCGTCTATTGCTGAGAATATAAAAGCATTATCAAAATGATGTGAAAACTTGTCATATAGAAAATATTCAGTTTCATATGACGCTAATAATATTTATTGTGTATGGTTATAGGAAAAGAGGAAATTCTGTGGCAAAGATCTCGGCACTAATCCTGGCGAAAAATGAGGAACGAAATATCAAAGCCTGTATCGAAACCTTGTCCTTTGCTGATGAGATATTAGTTATTGACGATTTCAGCACAGATAAAACCAAAGAGATTGCTGAAAGTCTGGGTGCACGTGTGATACAGCACGACATGAATGGCGACTGGGGCAAACAGCAGACTTTTGCTATTAAAAATGCCAGATATGAATGGGTCTTATTTGTTGATGCGGATGAGCGGATTTCCAAGCCTTTGGCAAAAGAAGTCTGTTCAGTGGCAGAAAAAGGTGATAAAAAGGCCTATTGGATTCGACGGGAAAATAAATTCTACCATCATCATGCAACCCATGGCGTTTTGCGGCCGGACTACGTGAACCGTCTTTTTCCGGCAGAGGGATCCTATGTAGAAGGATATGTTCATCCTCGGATTGTCACACCATACCCGAATGAGAAGCTTCATGAGATCATGTATCACTATACCTATGATTCATGGAGCCATCAGCTGAACAAACTCAATAATTATACGACCTTAGCAGCTGCAAAATATAAAAAGAATCACAAAAAATGTAATTTCTTCTTTGATATTATGTTGCGCCCCTTTTGGGCCTTTTTTAAAGTTTATGTTTTAAATTTAGGATTTCTTGATGGGAAAATGGGATGGATTCTTTCGACAAATCATTATTTTTACACAATGAATAAATACATAAAGCTGTATTTCCTGTATCAGGATAAAGATGGACGTTTATAGGAGTGAAAATATGCGTATCGCCATCTTAGAATCCATCGTCATGCCGGCTGGACATGAGGTCGAATTTGACCGGATTCTTGTGGAAGAACTGAAAAAGCAGGGACATGAACCGGTTTTCTTTGTACCGGAACGGTTCCCATTTAAGCTGGATTATCATTGTGATGTGGATCACCTTGATGGCGGGGAAGTCGTCACCTATGCCGGAGCGGGAAAATTAAAAAAGATATTCCTATCCTTACGCAGAGAAAGACGGCGCATTGCCTGGTTTAATTCCGCTTTTGAGAAAGCGCGTGCGTACCATTGCGATGCCATCATTATTCCCACCGGAACATGGCGGTATATCCGTACCTTGCTGAATAGCCGATTGAAAAATTCACCGGTTCCTGTTTATATGGTTTTCCATGGAATCAATCCTCACGAGCAGCTGAATTTTGAACGGCAGGCCCGCAGAGTGATGCCTTATGAGCAGATTCATCTCAAGGTTATTACCCTGCGTGATGATTTTAGGAACAGCGGATTAAAAAATCTGGATTTGATTGCGCCTCCTGTCTTTACACCCTATGATTTGCCAGTCAATAAGAAATTAACTTTCACACCTCCCATAAAAATAGGCTTTTTTGGGCAATTCAGGAAAGAGAAGAATCTGGGATTCTTTCTGGAAGCATTTACCAAAGCCCATTTTTCTGTCCCTGTACAGCTCATTATACAGGGTGCCACGGCGAAACCGGAAGATGGGGAACTGTTTGAACAGTTTGCCCGGGAATACAAAGACTATAAAAATATCACATTTTGGCATAAAAATCTCATTGGGATCGAATGGCAGAAAGCGCTTCTCCGTGTGGATGCTATTATGATGCCTTATGCAGCGGAACGGTACAGGTATCACTGGGGAGCCATGCTGTTTACTGCCATAGGATTTTACAAGCCGGTTTTGGCATCACCGGAACTGAATCCCGAGGTATTGCAGCAGTTTAATATTGGAAAGGCAGTCGACTTGACATCCATACCGGCTTTTACGAAGCAGCTGGAAGAATTTATTGACGATCTGGTTCAGAATACAGATGTATATCAGAGAAATCTGGATGCAGCCAATAAAGCTTACAGCCAGGAGAATTTGATTCAGAATATTTTGCGATAATAAGGAGAGTAAAGTGGAAAATAAACTGGATTCGAGAATCACATGGCTGATAGCCTTTTGCCTGGGCGCTTTTTCCTGCGTAACACGTTTATCCATTGCGGTTGGCTCCATATTGCAGGGAATTGCGGTTCTCTGTGGTGTGATTCTGCTCTGGCGGCAAAGGAATTCAGTTCAATTAAATAAAGAGACCAAAGGTTATATGGCAGCTGCTGGAATTTTCTTTTTATGTACTCTGCCCAGTGCATTATTCGCCGGGCATGCAGAAGAAGGATTGGGGCAGTTTCTGGATATGTGGGTCTGGCGCTATATGATTTTTCTTTTAATTGTATTATTTGTGCGAAAACGTGCCTATTTAACCAATATGCTGTTTGCATTTCTTTTGTTTTTTGGGGCAGATAGTTTATTGACATTTATTCAGGTTTATATTCTCCACTTAACTGATCGCGGATGGGGATTTGGCAGTAATATGCTTGCTATAGCCGGTATTATGTGTATGGTACTGCCTCTTTGTTTTGTCGTCTTGTTTGACCAGCGGTTTGACAGGAAGTTGAAATATGCTTCTGTCTGGACCATGCTTAGTATTTTTGTGGGTTTATTGTCTAATAAAAGCCGTGCTGCATGGCTGACCTGTCTGATTACGACTCCGGTTGTAACAGGAAAGTATATACGGGACAATATCAAATATCTGGCCGTGGTGGGAGCCATTATGATAGGATTTTGTGGTTTTTTCTTTGCCAATCCGAGTTACATCAGTCGTTTTAAATCAGTGACAAATACAACTACTAATACATCAAACACCGATCGGCTGCAAATGTGGCAAGGCTGTCTCACAATGTACAAAAACCATCCGGTGATAGGCGTTGGGCTAGGCCGGTTTAAGCCTGAGTATAAAGAATATGCAAAATCTCATCCCGAAATAGTACGTACATATAGTCATGCTCATAATAATTTCATGCATCTTCTGGCAGAAACCGGGACAATTGGTATTGCAGGGTATTTAATCTTTATATTTTATTCTTTGGTGCACAGTTTACGCAGCTGGTTGAAGAGTAAAAGCCCGTATGATCTCCTGATTTTTACAACAATACTCAGTTTTATGTGCCTTTTCGGTCAGGTTGAATATATTATAGACAACTCTTCTGCGGTACGCCTTTTCTGGTTCCTTTTTGCAATCATGCTGCAGATGAAGACCATTGAACAAGAGAAGAATCAAAAAGAGGAGTCAGGCAGAAGCTAATGAACATTGCTATTCTTTGTTTTGGGATTTCTACTATTGCCAATCCGGCCGGGACAGAAAAAGTATTTGTGGAAATGTCCAATGCTTTTGCCGTCCGGGGTGCTAATGTCTATGCGGTATGGAATGATGAACCGGGAGTGGCCCCTTATTTCCCTTTCGAGGGAAAAGTCCATCAGGTGAATCTGGCTTTGGGGAAAATCAAAGTACCGGGGAAATATAAAATCATCAGGGAAATCGCCAAGGGGCTGCATTTAGATATTTCTAACCGTGTAGATGCGTATAAGACAAATCAATTAGGTAAGGCATTGAATGAAAAGATTGACGTCAGCCTGCTTGATATTATTATCTGCTATGAATTTAACAGTATTATGGTGGCTAATCGACTGGCAGACGGGAAAATTCCCGTAGTGGCTATGTGTCATAATTCGGTGGAAGATCAGATTGCTTCTTTAACGCCTTTGCAGAGAAGAGAAGCAGGCAAAGTTTCCATATATCAGGTATTCCTTCCCAGCTTTGCTTTAGAGGCCCGGAAATATTTATCGACAAAAATCTGTACAATTCCTAATGCTGTTCCTCAGATTTCTGATTCCCAAGTAGCGGATTTATCATCACAAAAAGATTCTTATACGATTGTTATGCTGGGCCGGATTGAGGGGCATCAAAAAAGACCATTCATTACAGTAAAAGCTTTTTTAATGCTGGCGCATGAATTTCCCAAGTGGCAGCTTCATTTATATGGCCCTGTCACAGATGAAGAATATATGGAAAAAATCCAGGAATATTGCCGGGAACATGATCATGGACATCAGGTTAAGTATATGGGGGTTACTAAAGAAGCGGTCAGTGTACTTAGAAATGCGGATATATTGGCGTTCCCTTCTGCATTCGAGGGGTTTAGCTTATCTTTAACGGAAGCAAATGCTGCCGGATTGCCTGCTATTGGTTTTGCAGAGGCTCCTTCTGTGAATGAACTGATTCGGGATGGAGTGATCGGATATCTGGCTGCCGATGAGAAAGATTTTACGCATAAATTACAATTGCTTATGAGTGATCAGCAAGAGCGAGTGCGCATGGGGCAAAATGCTCACAAGGCTATGAAAGCCTATGCGCCGGATATCGTATGGGGGAAATGGGAACAATTATTAACTGATCTTACCCATAAAAGATTTACGGAATAAGAGTATAAAAAGATGGCAATTTATTTTAATATAGAAAGCTTTGTGATTCTTTAAAAGCGTTCTATATAGATTGACATGCTGGCCGATGGGAGTCTTGGGAAAAATACTGATTACAAATTTCGAAGGGAAAGAAATTAGAATATAAATAAGGAGCTTATTGCATGTTTTCATCTTTTTTTGAAGGAACGCAGCAGGATTGGAAAATAATGATTGTGGCACCTGTGATTTGTGCTGTTTTTCGATTGGCTTTTATCTGGGTCTATGCACCGGATAAGGGATTTAATGGCTGCAGGAAGAAATGGTATGAATGTTTTCGTTATGGTTTCTGGTGGGGCATGGATTACAATGCCTATGTGTTTTTAATTTCCTGGCTGGGAATCAGTTTGCCGGGTGCCTTTTTTGAACGTTATTTTGAAATTGGCGACAGTATGCGGGTTATATTCATTACGATATATGCTGCCATACTTTATTTTGCTTTCATGGGAAAGATGATTTTTTATTATCATTTCCAGGATATTTATAATCCGCTCATGAGGCTGGGAGGGAAAGCTGATAAAAGGAATCTTCTGGATATATTTTTTCACCAGAATCATGGGGGCTGGATTCTGGCAGGATATATTCCCTTTTTAGGTTTTTGTGCTTATGTTACGAAAAAGCTGCTGGATACACCGGTATTGGCTTATCCCCCGTTTCCGTCTGCCTGGATGCAATATGCTTTTAATATCTTTTTCTGTGCTGCTATGATTTTATTATTCTACTATTTCCGTTATGGCGGGCATTTTTCTCATCGGACGAAACCGGAATGGGATACGGTTCCGGATATAGTAAAAAAAGATATGTTTTTTGCTAAGGCTACTGTAGATGATCTGGTGGCCATTGAAATGGTTATGAAACGCCCTGTCCAAGCGATTTTAGAGCATGATGATGCAGAATCCGTGAAAATCATGGAACCGGATATTCCTGTTGACCGGAATAAGAGCATCTGGCATTCTTTTGTGCGCCATGCCAAAGGTCCCCGGATTACAAAGCCAAAACATATCTTTTTAATTGTTGGCGAGAGCTACACACAGGCTCCTTTCGATCCCTGCTATGGACAGCTTCATCTGGTAGACGGCGGTAAAATTTTCAGATCCAATCCTCATACCATGTGTGTCAATCATTTTCTGCCGGCAGGCATGGTATCCCAGCCTGCGATTACCAGTCTCATTGCAGGGATTTTTGATGACAACCTTGAAATCAATGAAAAACGGGAGTTTTGGGAAGGGCAGACACGGACTTCTTTACCCAGGCAGTTAAAGAGATTGGGCTATAGGACAGCTTTGTGGTATGGAGGGAGTTTATCATGGGCCAGTCTCGGATTGTTTGGGAGATCCATGGGGTTTGATAAAGCCTTTGGCGGACCGGATATTTGTCCTGCCGGCTCTCCGGCAACATGGCTTGGGATTTATGATCATATATTTCTGGAAGCAGCATTCCGGAACATCATTGCCATGGAGGATGATTCTCCTGTTTTTCATTTGGTTTATACCACTTCAAACCATGGACCATATACGATACCTATTGAAAAATATGGTTTTCAACCTCAAAGCGCTATGAAAGATTTGCCTGATGATATGCGCAGAGATAAGGCGTTAATGGCCGATTTGGGGACATATTGGTATACGGACCAGGCTTTGTCAAAATTTGTGTCTGAGATACAAACAGCTTATCCGGACAGCTTGATTATCGTGACTGGTGACCATTCACGAAAGATCATTCCTTTTGGCAGTTCTCTGTATCCCGGGGCTGAGTCTACCATTCGGGAGAAATATTGCACATCGTTTGCTATGTATCATCGGGAATTTACTCCTGAATTATTTGGCCGGCTGCACATTGGCGGCCATATGAATATCATGCCTACTATTATTGAATCTGTCGCGCCCGCCGGATTTGAGTACTATTCCATGATGCCTTCTTTCTATGAGCCGATTTCACATGTAGTTACACCTTACCATTGGCTGAACCATGATGAGGTTGGATATTACGGAGATAAGCTGACGCAGAGCTTAACCGACAGAAATGCGGATATTGAGCAGAACAAAGAAAAATACCGGAAGGAAAGAGATGCTTTCTGTGAGGTTACGGGTTGGGTAGTGCGTCATGCGGATGTTTGTTTGGAACGGAATGTGAGGTGAGCTATGCGCTTTTTACTATCATTACAGCAGGATGCGAAGCTGTTTATATATATTCATGCTTTACTCATGCTTTTTCGTTGTGCTTTTTTAGTGATTTATTCCGGCCAGCTGGGAAATGCCGGGGCGGAAGATGTGGCGGAAGCCCTGTGGCTGGGGGCCAGGATCAGTTTGAAGACCACCGCTTTTCTTGTGGGGTTTCCTTTTGTCTTTGGAACAATTCCTTATGCTTTATGGAAAAAATGGCCGGTCGGCGGTATCCGAAAAATCCTTGGCAGTGTGGCCGTCGGATTGATGACGCTTCTTTTTATGGTGCGGATCCCCTATTATGAGATTTTTCATCAGGGATTCAATATCATGCTGTTCAACGGCATGAAGGATGACAGGATGGCCATATGGCAGACAGCTGTTCAGCAGTACCAGCTCTGGCCCCGCCTGTTTGGCGCTCTGGCGCTGATGGCCTTCTTCATCTGGGGGCTGATAAAATTTCTGGAAACGCCAGTATATTATCCCCGACATCATGTGCGGATTCTGGACATGGCGGCGGTTGTCATGGTTCCGGTTTTTGCGGTTTTCTGCCGATTTGGCGGAGCTTTTCATTCAGACAGCGGTGTGCCGTGGGAGAGCGCTGCCCGCACACATTATACGGTGCTGAATGAGGCGGTTCTGGATGACGGGCAGGCAATGTATCGCGCCTATCATACCCATGCCCGGGCTACGCAGCGGGCCATGCGCTCCATATCGGATGGGGAGCTTTATGAGGCCATTGCAGCTTTGGGAGGAAACCCGGACGCCGGAACACCGATTACAGCTTTTGAGCGCAGGACGACAGCAGCGCCGTTGGAACGGCGTCCCCATCATGTGGTGGTGATCCTTGGAGAAAATTATGCTCTTTGGCCGCTTCTGCCGGAATATGATAGTTTGGGACTGGAAAAGACGGGGAAATGGCTGGAAACCCATGGAGCCCATATATACCATTTTCTGGCAAACGGGAATGGGACCATGACTTCACTCAATGGTTTTCTGACTGGGCTGCCGGATATTGGGCTTTATGTCAATTACACGATGGGGCTTCAGGGGAAAGCATCGCCCTTTGGCATCGGTGAGACCATGAAGAGACTGGGGTATAAGACCGTATTTTGGTACGGCGGGCTCCGAAGCTGGCAGGAAATTGATCATTTTACTCTGCGCGAGGGGTTTGATGAATTCCATTGCGCCGATGAGCTGCCGAACCAAGGGGAAAGTTCGTCCTGGGGCGTGCCGGATGGTATCCTTTTTGATGGGATTCGCCGGCAGATGCAGCAGGATACAGAGGATACCTTCTATTTCATCCTCACCACGAGCAACCATCCGCCTTTTGCTTATGATGTGGATGCCTATGGATTCCCCAGGGAAGAAGTTACATCGAAATTACCGCCGTCTATCCCCAAAGATAAGGCGACAATCGACCAACTGGGACATATCTGGTATGCTGATCAGGTCATGGGGAATTTTATCCGCCAGGTGGAACAGGATGATCCGTCTGTTTTATTTGCAGTGACGGGAGATCATGCAGAACGCTTTAATTTTGCGGCAGATGTGTCTCTTTGGGCATTGAGCGGTATTCCCTGCTATTTCTATGGCGATGGTATACCCCAGGATTTTTTTGATGAACAGACGGCAGGCAGTCATCTGCAGATTGCCCCGACTCTCGTTGAACTTATCGCACCAACGGGCAGCAGTTATGTTTCCTTACTGCCGCCTCTGCTGCACTCGGATCGTGCTTTTAATCACAGGCTGTACATTGAAAACGGCGAAATTGGTGAACAGAAGAATCTGCAGGATGGGGAGTTCCGGAAATATATGGAAGCAGCGCGGACGGTGGCTTCATGGATGGTTATGCATGATCAGAAGTCCGGGACTTAATAAATCAGACGGCGGAGAGCAGTAACTTTCAGGGAGGATCATGTCATTTTCAAAATTCTGAAACTGATAGAAATCGGTGCATTACGGTGATTTATTTTGAATACTTGTTATTCTGTAGGAGCAATGATTTATAGAGGAGGCAATTATGATTTTTGAGGAAAGTTATACGCTGCATAATGGCGCAGCCATTCCGAAACTGGCGCTGGGCACCTGGTTTATTGATGACGACAAGGCAGCGGAGGCTGTGCGGGCGGCGGTGAATATCGGATACCGCCATATCGATACGGCACAGGCGTACGGCAATGAACGTGGCGTTGGAGAAGGAATCCGCACCTGCGGCGTGGACAGGAAGGATATCTTTGTCACATCCAAAGTGGCGGCTGAAAATAAAAGCTATGCGTCCGCCATGGAATCCGTCGAAAAGACACTGGAAACGATGGGACTTGATTATCTGGATATGATGATTATTCATTCACCCCAGCCCTGGGTGGAGGTAAACCAGTCGGAGGACCGCTACTATAAAGAAAACAGGGAAGTATGGCGTGCTCTTGAAGATGCTTTGGAAGCCGGGAAACTGCGGGCAATCGGTGTTTCCAATTTCCTTGAGGGAGATCTTGAAAACATCTTTGCCGCTTGCCGTGTGAAACCCATGGTGAACCAGATTCTCTGCCATGTGGGAAACAGTCCGCTGGATTTGATTGATTACTGCCGGAAGAGGGATATCGTAGTGGAAGCCTACTCTCCCGTGGCGCACGGCGAAGCGCTGAAAGATGGATGCCTTGCGGAAATGGCAGAGAAATACGGGGTCACGATTCCTCAGCTCTGCATCCGTTATGACTGGCAGCTGGGGACGGTTGTGCTGCCGAAAACGGCGGATCCGGAGCATATGAAAGAAAATGGGGATATTGATTTTGTGATTTCCGATGCCGATATGGAACTGCTGAAAAATGCGGAGCCTGTGAAAGATTACGGCGAATTCAGTTTCTTTCCTGTTTATGGAGGCAAGCTGAAAAAGTATCGTGTGGAAATTAAGAGGTAAACGCAGAAAAAATCTGCCGCAGGAAAAAAGCGGCAGATTTTTTTGCGTCAAGTTCTCTATGGTAGGGCAATGAAGGCTGTCTCATTTCCAAAGGTTATTAGCTGTTGGCTGTTGCCCGGTAGCTGTTAGCTGATAGCCGTTAGCTGTCAGCTGCAAGCTAACTATTCTTTTACGATTTAAATCATTACGGCAAACGAGTCTCCTCAATCGCACTGCGTGCGCCAGCAGCTCCTTCTGACGGCCGACTCCATGATCCTTGTATAAGACGTTAAGGCGTCATCCTGAGCGGCAGCGAAGGATCTATTATCGTGGTGAGGAAACCGGTAAGATGTCATCAGTGCAATAGATTCTTCACTCTGTGCCATCATTCCGTTTTCCGTCTTTCTCACAAAGCATTCTTATCTCCGTTCTGAATGACAATTGGACGGTAAGGCGTCATTCAAAGCGCCAACAAAGGATTTGCTGCTGTGTTGAGGAAAGGGATTCTGACGGGAAGAATAGGGATTGGGCAAGCCTCCTTGTTTATAAGGAGGTGGCCGGCGAAGCCGGACGGAGGATACTGGCTTGGGGGAATGACGCAAAAGAATAGAATGAAGATTCTTTTTCTGCCTCCGTTCTGAGTGATGACGGACGGTAAGAAGATAAAAGCTATCAGCTGTGAGCTGTCAGCTAACTATTCTTTACAATTTAAATCATTACGGCAAGCGAGTCTCCTCAATCGCACTACATGCGCCAGCAGCTCCTTCTGACGGCCGACCCCATGATCCTTGCATAAGACGTTAAACGTCATCCTGAACGAATGTGAAGGATCTGCTGCCGTGATGAGGAAGCGATATGAAAGGTTAGAATGAAAGTCCCTTCTCTGCCGGTATCTTGCCGGCTTCTGAAAGCTGAGAGCCATTTTCATTTTTTACTTCGTTGTTTGTAATAAACGTGCTATAATAAAATAATAGTTTAAGATGACTTAAGTGTCGTCTGTTTTTGGTTAGATGCAACAAGGGAGAGTGTAGCATGAATAAAATTTACAAGATTGTATGGAGTAAGGCAAGACATGCCTATGTAGTCACTTCTGAAGTGGCAAGGAGCCACACGAAAAGCGCTTCGGGAAAAGCGGTGAAAGCCGTTCTGGCGGCAGCTGTGGGGATGGGAGTCCTCATGGGTGGTTATGCGGCTGATGCGGCGGATACAACGACAGGTTCCGGCAGCGGCGTAGCATATGGCACGGGCAGTAGTGCACCAAAGGCAGAAAATGTGGCTGTCGGTCAAGGGGCTTCAATTGGCTATTCCAATGGTGCAAGTGCGGCAACCGGGGATATTGCGGTAGGCAACGGTGCTAATATCAATAACTATGCCAGCCAGGGGGGCAGTATTGCCATCGGCAAAAACGCACACATAGAAAATATGGCTGGCGGCGGAGAAGCCAGCTTTGCCTTTGGACAGACAACGTTTAGTGGAGGTTGGTTCTCTTCTGCTAGAATTCCTGCTGATCCGACGAAGGTCGTAGGCAGTGTTGCTATCGGTGATAATACATTTGCCCGTACCGGCAGTACGATGATCGGTTCGCATAATTACAAAGGCGCACTGGGGGATACCACGGTGGACAGCGCTTCGACAAGGACAGACGCGTTGAATGTCTATGCTACCACCATCGGCGCCAACAGTTTCAGCAATGGCGCTTTTACGACAAGTACCGGCGCGTATAATATTATTTCCGGTGATTATAACGGTGGACGATCTTCAAATGCAGTAAAGAATTTAGGAGCCACCATTACAGGTTCTTTGAATAGCATTGAATCGAAAACAGGAAGTTATTATTCAGGTATAGCTAATACGGTCAGCGGTGTGGCAAACCGCACCTTCAATTCCAATGGATCTCTCATTTACGGTGCCGGCAATGAAATTACCAACTCATATACTCCCTTATATGATACACCTGAGGATGGTGGTTCTTCAGCAAAGGCCTTTGCAGATAAATTAAGAAAATCTGTCCGGGATTCCAAGAGCGGCGGTGCCACCCTTGCTATCGGCGGCGGCAATAAAGCCGATTATACACAGAAGACATCCATCATCGGCGTCAACAACACCGTGACCGGTACCAGCCGTAGGCCAAGTACCTACAACTCTATTACCGGTTTCAAGAATGCCGCTACCAATGTCAATCACGTATCTGTCATTGGGTCTGAAAATGAAGTAGAGAATACGGATGACGCCCTCGTGCTGGGCAATAAGCGCAAGCTTGCCGGGGCAAACGGCAGTGTTATCCTCGGTTCCGGGGACAGTGTGATTACGACAAATGTAGAGAATGCCGTGTCCATCGGACATAACGCAAACGTGCAGAAAGCGGGCGGCGTAGCCCTCGGCAGCGGTTCTGTGGCATCCGTGGATAAGGGAGTTACTGGCTATGATCCCGGAACAGGTACGAATTCCACGGATACATCTTCGGTATGGAAATCTACGCAAGCAGCTGTTTCCGTAGGCGATACGTCCAAAGGTATCACCCGCCAGATTACCGGTGTAGCGGCCGGAACGGAAGACACCGATGCCGTCAATGTGGCACAGCTGAAGAAAGTGGCAGCTAAGGCGGCAGAGGAAGCTGCTAAGCATACCACTGTGACAGCTGGAGATTATGTGACTGTCACGGAGACAGAAACTAACGGACAAAAGAACTATACTGTCAGTGGGCCCAAGATGGGATCTACGGACGGAACAGTAAAGATTACGGATAAAGTGGAAAACGGCAAGAAAGTCGGATATAACCTGTCCGTCGATACAAGCAGCTTGGGAATTGAAAAGACAAAGGTAGAAAAGGGAGACAATGTAACCGTAACATCCAAGAAAACCGGGAATACGACGACGTATACCGTCAGTGCCAAGGATACGGTAGTAACCGGCGGCAGGGCAACCTATGCTGCGAATGGTACAGGCAGCGCCACCTTGACGAACAACGACGGAACGACAGCGACCATTACCGGACTGCAGGACCGGTATACTTCGTCTGCCTCACTCAGCGGTGATACCTTGAACTTCACCCGTAATGACGGCAGCACTTATTCCGTTTCCGGCATCGCTTCCACGCAGGATATCAAAAATGTGACCAATAAAGTAGGCGAATTGGGAACCCGTGTGAACCGTGTCGGAGCAGGAGCGGCAGCATTGGCAGCCCTCCACCCGCTGGACTTCGACCCGGATGACAAGTGGGATGTGGCAGCCGGCTACGGCAACTACAAAGACGCCCATGCAGTAGCGGTAGGAGCATTCTACCGTCCTAACGAAGACACCATGTTCAGCGTGGGAGGCTCCTTCGGGGGAGGAGAAAACATGGTGAATGCCGGAGTCAGCGTGAAGCTGGGACAGGGCAACCATGTGTCCACATCACGGGTGGCTTTGGCCAGGGAAGTGGAGGACTTGAAAGCGATTGTTAAGGCGCAGAGTGCTGAGATTAAAGCTATGCGCGGAGCCATGCAGTCAGGAGCATCGGTAATGAAGGATGTTGATTTCCCCGATGTACCGAAAGACCACTGGGCATATTCTTATGTGAAATCATTGGCGGACAGAGGTCTTTTGGAAGGGTATCCGGATGGAGAGTTCAAGGGGGACCGTTCCATGACCCGCTATGAATTTGCGGCCATTATTTACCGCGCCCTGCAGAACGGCGCGCCTATTGACGGCGACATGGCAAAGGCCATCGGCGAATTTGAACCCGAGATCAATCGGATAAAGGACTTGGATCGTACCCGTGTCGACCGTATTTCCGGCAAGGACAATGACCGGCATAAGGTAGAACGTGTCCGTGTCAATAATGAAAGCAATAAAGAAACAGGTGATTACCGTGATGTGTACGGTTCTCATATTTCACCGGAAGCATAACCCGGAATGGTAAACAAAACAGGTGTAAGGAAATAGTATAAGAAATAGAAAGTACGGTATCCGTCAAATGTGACGGGTACCGTATTTTTATGTGAGCGGGGGATAAGCGGACGGCAATAGATTCTTCACTCTGTGTCACTGTCCCGTTTTCTGTTTTTCCCTCAAGGCATTCTTATCCCCATTCAGAATGACGACGGACGGCAAGCGTCATCCTGAACGAATGTGAAGGATCTGTGACTGTGGTGAGGGAAATGGAAAGAGCCTCGTGGGAAGTTATGAGCGGAATAGAGTCATTACTCCTCATCACATAGATGCGTTCATGTTTTATCGGCAGCGGACATGCTGTAAATTTAACTGAGAAGTGCCGCTTAACAGCGGTATTTTTTATTGCATTGCCGGGATAAAAATGGAAAAAATGGGAGTACGGGAAAAGTATTTCAAAAAAATTTCAAATTATTTTTCCTGTTTCAGCAAATTTAAACTCGAAAGGGATACTATAATGGCAGCGCTAAGGACTGTTCCTTTCCGGAGAGGGAACAGGGAAAGGAGAAAAGAGTATGGCTAAGAAATTGGAACTTAAATTCCTGACTTCCGCGAATACGGAGCTTATTGTGAGCATTGCCGATCCGAAGGACGGGCTCGCTTTGTCCGCCGTGCAGGCGGAGGCCGCGAAAATCATGCCGGTGCTGGCAAACGGCAAGGGCATCGGGGCGGTTTCTTTCGCTAAGGCGGTCATGGTGACCACTACGGAAGAGGAAATTCATTAATTTTAAAAGAGGTATATAACAAAGATATATGGAAAAGGAAAGGAGGGATACTTATGGCAGTTTCCAAATCTGTGGAAAAAACAAGGCTTCTGGTACGTGTTGAAAATACGGACGGTTCTTTAAAGAATCTGGCTTTTAACAATATCAGGGAAAGCGCGTCTGATGAAGAGCTGCTTCATGCGGGGAAGGCGATCGCCGGACTGCAGGTGAAGGCGCTTGATTCTGTCCGCCGCTCTGATGTGGCTGTTCTGACTGACGGCGAATAATCCGCCGGAGATGGGCAGGGAAGGGCCCGGGTTACGGACTCGGGCTTTTCCTTTTTAGGATAGGACGCTCTCCCGTCCGTTTTTGAAAATAGGGTTCGCAGGGCTGCGGAAACGCCTATTGACAGACGGGGGAGAAAGTTCTATTCTTAAATTAATATAGAACATATGTTCTATAAAAAGGAACGATATTTTATAAAAGATGCAAAAACGAGGAATTTCTTGTAACGGAAGTGGATATTTCTTAAATGAAAGTGAGGATTGGGAATGCATTTTGATTATATCAGGCTTCGGGCACGGATCCGTGAGAAGCTGGGGTCTGACGTTGTTTTTGCGGCAAGGCTGGGGATCAGCAAGACGTCTTTGTCTCTGCGGCTGAATAATCAGCTTCATTTTTCCCAGCGGGATATTTATAATTCCATGCGGATTCTGCAGATCAGGCCGGATGAGGTAGGGGCGTATTTCTTTGAACGGCCCCGTTGTGAGGAGTTTTATTTTTGACGGAAAGGAGGGCTTATGGACGCAGGTTCGTGGATGGAGGCTTTTGAACGGGCTTCAGAGCGGCTTGTGGAGGACTGGCAGGTGAAACTGGTGACGACGGGTCTTTTGGCGGAAGGGGTTTTTCCCTTTGAGCTGATCAGTTTGTTTGCGCTGGCGGTATTTATTGATCTGGTGACGAAGTGGATGGCGCTTGCCCACAAGTATCTGGAGGCGAAGGGGGAAGAGGATCGTGATATGGTATCGTGCATTCTGGCGATTCCCTCGGCGCATCGGGCCGGAATGATTTCCAGCAGGCAGATGAAGCGGCAGTTTGCCGGAAAGATGGTGCTTTATATTCTGCTGACCGTCGGCGGCGGTGCGGCAGACCGGCTTCTGGCAAGCGTGGGACGGCCGGACCTGTTTATGGAAATGTGTGTCAGTTATCTGGCGGCGTCGGAGATGCTGAGTATCGTGGAGAATCTGAATGATGCCGGTGTCGGGGTGCTGTCGGGGCTGGTAAGGAAGTTGAAAAGGAAGTGATGAGGGGAAGGAAGTATTTCTTTCCGTAAAATATGGATAAACGGATTATGACTTTGGATGAAATAGGAACGCGCCTGGAGGCTGCCCGCGGCAGGACTGACCGGATTTACTGCCACTGGACGGGGGCGCCGTACCAGCTGGTGGAGTGCCTGGCATATCATGTGGTGATTGACCGGGGCGGGTACTGCCATGTGATTCATGAGGATTTCACGGAGTGCCTGGCGCATACATGGCACAGGAACAGCCGGTCGATCGGTGTGGCGCTGGCGTGCTGCCGTGACGCATGCTGCTACTATGACGCGCCGAGCGGTGTGGATCTGGGGTGTGAGCCGCCAACAGAGGCGCAGGTGGAAGCGCTTGCGATGTTCTGCGCGAGGGCTGTGGAAGAACTTGGACTGTCGGTGGCAGATATTTACACACATGCAGAGATGGCCGCTTTTGACGGGTACGGGATCGGTAGCGGTGATCCGGATATGCGCTGGGATCTACTTTATGTCCCCGATTACGGTGACGGCGGCCGGCTGGTTCCCGGCGGTGAGCTGATTCGGGGGAAAACGAAATATTACAGGAAGCAGAGGAGCGGGCTCCTGTGTTTATGAGGAAAGACGCTGTCTTGGCAGGAGACGGCGTTTTTACGTGGGCGTAAAAGAAAATATGGAAATGAAAAAGAGTATCTTCTCCGCGCAGGAGTGAAGATACTCTTTTCTTTTGTCATATATCCCGCCGTGGAAAACAGGCGGTATTTATTTTTCGGTATTTACACAAGACTTGAAATTTGCTGTTTTATTGGTCCACATATCAGTAATTTCTGTAAACAGGCTTCCAGATCACTGATTTCACGGCTTTTTTAACATCATTCGTCTGTACTCTGTTCAAGCCCTGTTTTACGGCACATTCTGCTACTGCAGCAGCCACTGTTTCAGAAAACTGCGTTAATTTGGATACCGGCGGCAGAACAGCAGCTCCTTCCACATTGATTTCAAGAAATTCACCGAGAGAATGTGCAGCGGACGAAATCATTTCATCTGTGACCAGAGAGGCATTAACAGAGATACTTCCCAGTCCCAGTCCAGGATATATCAGGGCATTATTTGCTTGTCCGATAATATAAGTCACCCCATTGTATTCAACAGGTTCCGCAGGAATACCGGTTGCGACCATTGCTCTGCCATCAGACCATTTGATGATGTCTTCTGCGGTTGCTTCTGCCAATTCCGTTGGATTACTAAGCGGGAAAATAATCGGGTGGTCACACCATGATGCCATGGCTTTTACTATTTCCTTGGTAAATGTTTTCGGAGCGGTTGAGGTTCCCACGAGGATCGTAGGTCTGACAGCCATCACTGCTGCAGTTAAATTATTCAGTTTTTCCGGATTATCGAACTCAGAACGTGCTCTTGCAAACGGTTTTTGCTCAGGTGTCAGGTCATCCATATCGTCAAAAAGCAATCCCTGTTTATCCACCATATAAAAGTGATTTCGTGCTTCTTTTTCAGATAATCCCTGTGCGACCATTTCCCTGAATATACGGTCGGCGATACCGGCTCCGGCCGTGCCCGCTCCAAAACACATGTAGGTATGATTTGTAAGTTTCTCTCTATTGATTTTCATTGCTCCAAGAATACCGGCTAATGTTATTATGCCGGTTCCCTGACAATCATCATTAAAAACAGGATAGGTTTTTTGATACTTCTTCAAGATGGTTGCAGCATTAGACCGTCCAAAGTCTTCAAAATGCAGATACAGATCGGGAAATAGATTTTCAGCCGTTTCAACAAATCGATTCACGAAATCATAATAATGATCACCATATATCCTCTTGTGACGGTTTCCAAGATAGAAAGGATCTTTTAATAAGGATTCCCGATTAGATCCGCAGTCCAAGACAACCGGAAGTACTGTCTGCGGATCTATACCGGCAGCGGCAGTATAGACCATCAATTTTCCGACAGAAATATCTACACCATTGGTACCCCAGTCACCAATGCCAAGAATGCCTTCTGCATCAGTAACAACAATAAGACGGATCTTTCTGTCTCCGGCAGCCTGTTTAAGCGAAGTTTCAATAGATTCCGGATGATCGATGGAAAGGAACGCTGCATACTGTGGGTTGATAAATTGTTCACTATACTGTTCGATGCTCTCCGCAATAACCGGATCATAAACAATTGGCATTAACTCTACCAGATGTTCACTGAATACATGAAAGAACAGCGTTCGATTGAAGTTAAAGACTTCCATCAGAAAACGTCTTTTCTCAATCAAAGAAGTTTTTCTTTCCATTTGGCGGTAGATACGCTGTGCCTGCGTTTCTATATCTTCCACACAAGGCGGAAGCAACCCCTCCAATCCAAGTTTTTTTCTTTCCGATTCCGTAAATGCGGTTCCCTTGTTCAGGAATGCATCGTCCAATAGCTCAAATCCTGTCTTCATCGCATTCGTCTCCTTTTTATATTTAAAAACACGTTGCCTTTAATATAAATATCTTATCATGAGGCTATATTTTTGTGAAATAATGGTATTTGCAGAGTTAAGATTGTCCGGATAATCAATAATTTGTAACATCCATCAAAAAATTTAATATTTTATCCGGGGGTTTCTTCTGTTGTAATTGCTTTCATAAGGGATGCTTCTGTGGTTATGTTTTTGTCCAAAACGATTTTAACAAAAAGGTTTTCTATTTCTGATTTCTATATGCCGTTCCATGAATTACAATTCTATATGCCGTTCCATGAATTACAATTTTAAAATATATAAAAATAAAAAAGTAAGGGGAAAACAGAATTTCCTACCTTACTTTTTCTTTTAATCTGTGATGGTTCCGATTCCCGGCTGATCCATTTTTTCCACTTTTACCGCTTCCAGATGGTAGAAGGGGGCGGTGAGATGGTCGTTCAGATGGACAGTGGCTTCGCGGAGGATGCCATACACTTTGATCCATGTGACGCCGTCTTCATAGCCGGTGAAGTCGCCGTCAGAGGTAAATTCAAAATCCACATAGCCGCCTGTGCAGTAAGGACAGGTGGGGCCGTTTCTTCCTACGAAGTAGTGCCCGTTGATGGAAATGAAATAGCCTTCGATGAGGACAGTTTTGTCTTTGTAGTCGCGGAAGTTCATGAACCAGTCGTTGATCTGTGTCATGTACCGCTTATCGCCGACGACGATGTCTATGTTGTTGTAATCAAAGTTTTGCCGGTCCGTTTCCAGATTGTAGGGATATTCAAAGACAGGATACTTCGATTTTTTCCCTTCAGGAGCAGCCGGTTTAGGCGCCGGCTGTTCTTCTTTCTGCGGAGCCGGCTCCGGTGTTTCTGCCGGCGCCGGTGTTTCCTTGGCCTCCGGAGGAGTTTCCGCTTTTTTTGCTTCCTGCACGGTTTTCCTGGTAATGATCTGCGGCGGATCCTGCGCTTTTTCCTGTGTGCCGCAGCCGCCTAAGAGAAGAAGCGGCAGGCAGAGAAGCCATATTTCTTTTCTCATTCAAAAGCCTTCTTTCATTTTCCGTATGCCCGCGGCGATAAAGAGGAGGACAATGTCAGTGACGACAATGGATGCTCCTGTGGGAATCGAGCCCATGTAGGAGATGGTGAGTCCTGCCATGAATGTGGCCACGGAGAAAACGGAGGAGAGGATGATCGTCGTCTTGAACTGCCGGCAGAGCTGCATCGCGGTGAGCGAAGGGAATACGATCAGGCTGGAAATAAGGAGCGCGCCCATCATGCGCATGCCAAGGACGATCGTGATGGCTGTGAGAAAGGCGATGATCATATTATAGAGCCTTGTCCGTGTGCCGGTGGCGGAGGCGAACGGTTCATCAAAGGTGACTGCAAATATACGGTTATAAAACAAAATGAAAAGGAGCACGACGGAGATGCCGAGGATGACGGAAAGGCGCACGTCATCGGCGCTCATGGCAAGGATGCTGCCGAACATGTAGTTGCACACGTCGGTATTCATTCCCGTACTTAAGGAAATCGTCATGACGCCGATGGCAAGAGCGCCGCTGCAGAGAAGAGCCGTGGCAGAGTCGCCTTTGATCTTCGCGCTGTCTTTCAGCTGGAGAAGGAAAAAGGCGGCGGCGATGCAGGCAGGGATGGAAATGGTGAGGGGCTCTGCGTGGAAAGCATAAGCGATGGCGAGGGCGGCAAATCCCACATGGGAGAGTCCGTCGCCGATCATGGAGTACCGTTTCAGTACAAGGCTGGTTCCTAAGAGGGAAGCGCAGAGGGAAACAAGGCAGCCCACAATGATGGCACGCACCATGAAGGGATAGCTGATCATTTCAATAAAGATATCCATCATAGCCCGCCTCCTGCAAATCTCTGCCCCACGGGGCTTCTGAGATACTCTTCCGTCGTCCCGAAGAACTGCTGTGTCCCGCCGGACAGGTGGAGAATACGGTTTGCCTGTCCCAGTGTGCCGCGGATATCGTGGGAAACCATGATGACAGTGACGCCGTACTTCTCTATGCAGTCCTTGAAAATATGATAAAGCTCACCGGTCATGATGGGATCAAGGCCGGTCACCGGCTCGTCCAGGAGCAGGAGTTTTCCCGTGGCGCAGAGTGCCCGCGCAAGGAGTACACGCTGCTGCTGGCCGCCTGAAAGATCGCGGTAGCATCGTTTCTTCAGGTCGGCGATGCCGAGCATTTCCATTTTTTCTTCCGCGTCTTCCTTATCTGATTTTCGATAAAAAGGATACATGCCGCAGCGGTTCAGACGGCCTGAAAGGACGACTTCCCAGACACTGGCGGGAAAATCTTTCTGCACGGGGGTCTGCTGGGGAAGGTATCCGATTTCCGTAGGCTTGAAGCCATCGGCAGTTACGATTTCCCCGCCCGATATTTTTTTCAGGCGCAGAAGCGCTTTCACCAGTGTGCTTTTTCCTGCGCCGTTTTCACCGACGATTCCGAGGTAGTCCCCTTCATCGACAGAGAAATTCAGGTCGGAAAGAACCGCTTTTCCATCATAAGATACGGAAAGATGGCGGCATGTAAGCAGACTCATCAGTTGAGCGCCTCCTTGAGAACTTTCACATTATGGTTCATGAGGTCAATATAAGTTACGCTTTTTTTGAATTCTTCATCGCTTACGTTGTGGACGGCGTTCAGAAGCTCATTTTTCGCGCCTGTGGCTTCCGCGATGGCTTTGCTCATCTGTTCATTGGACATCTCGATGTGGAATACGACGGGAATATGGTCTTCCTTCACCTTATCCACGAGGAAGGCAATAGTTGCCGGATTGGCTTCCGTATCAGTGGAGCAGCCGGGGAAAGCGGCGTAGTAGGTCAGGCCGAATTCTTTGGCGAAATAAAGGAAGGGGAAACGGTCACCGACGATGATTTCTTTTCTCTTCGCGTGATCAATGACGTCATGGAAATCCTTATCCAGTTTTTCCAGTTTCGCAATGTAAGCCTCAGCGTTTTTCTGATAAGTCTGGGCATTGTCCTTGTCGAGACCGGAAATGGTTTCGGTGAGGGCTTTTACGATCTGGATAGCGTTGGCGGGAGAGGTCCAGACATGCTCATCCATTTCAGGGCCTTCTTCGCCGTCATGGTGGTGGTGCTCCTTGTCATCATGATGATGCTCCTTATCATGGTTGTCCTTGTCATCGTGGTGATGTTCTTTGTCTTCGTCATGATGATGGTCCTTATCTTCCTCATGGTGATCTTTGTCGTCGTGATGGTGTTCATGTTCTTCTTCCTGCATGCCTTCAGACATTTCTTCTTCATACAGTTTGACGGTATCCATCATTTTGAGTGTTTTGAGCTTGCTCTTGTCTATGGAGTTTAACATGCCGTCCACCCATTCATCGGAGTCGCCGCCGGTGTAAACGAAAAGATTGCTCTTGCCGATGGCCTGGATGTCTTTCGGAGACGGTTCATAACTGTGGGCTTCCGCGCCCGGTTTGAGAAGCATAGTGACCTCTGCTTTATCGCCGACAATCTGGCGGACAAAGTCGTAAGAGGCGAAATTGGTACAGATGATTTTCAAAGGTTCTTTTCCCTTGGAATCGGGAGCGCCGCTCTTGTTTAATGAACAGGCAGCAAAAGCAAAGACGGCGAAGCACGCCATCAGGCAGGCAATTATTTTTTTCATGGAAATCCTCCTAGTCAATTAAATAGAAATAAAAATGCAAGTGCTAAACTTAATCGGTGAGCTTGACACGGAGGGTGACCAGTGTGGAGGAAACGGTGAGAAGAGAAACGGCAGAAAGGGAAAGGACGGCGGAGAAAAGATGGGGGAGTGAAACGGATTCTCCATTGTCCGCCGGGAACGTAACAGACGAACAGACGGAAAGCGTCCGGAGGCACAAATCGATCTTTTCGCAGATCGGGCAGGGATCGCCGCCGTGGCCGTGGTCATGGGACAGTTCTTTTGCAATGAAAAAGAAGGATAGAGCCAAAGTGAGAACGAAAGCGGCACTGATGAAGAGCGCTGTCAGTTTTCTGCGGTATGCCATGATCCCTCCTTTTAATGATGGAAAATAAAAAAGCGCACGTTTTAAAGGCGGTGCGCAGTCCCGTAAAGTTTCTCAGCGGCAGTCTTTGCAGACGCCATAAACCGTCGTTTTCGATAAATCAATGTCAAACTTGTCGCCGCGGAGGACGTCCCGGAGCAGTTTGTCGGAAATTTTCTGTGTCATATGGGTCGTCCGTCCGCATTTCAGGCAGGTGATGTGAAGCTTGTCATCACAGGTTTCCGATGAGACATAGCGGTACACATTTTCCCGGTTGTTCTTGCCCGGCGAGCGGAGAATAAGGCCTTCCCGCTCCAGCATGGCGAGATTCCGGTACACTGCGCTGACGCTGATTTTCGCGTGCTCTTCCGCAACAAGCTGCGCCGCCAGGTCCCGCGCGGAAATGGTCATGTCAGGGTGGCTTTGGAAAAATTCAAATAATTTTTTTCTCTGTTCGGTCATATACATGGGAGCACACTTTCTAAATATGCGATTTTCTCGCAAATTATTATAACACAGTGGAAACGAATGTCAAATAAATAATGGGATGGGAAAAGAATTTTTTAAGAAATATTTTCGCCGGATCGGGAATGGGAAATCATTTTTTCCAGTGCCCTCTTCACCACCTTTCGGAAGCGTTTTTCCGCTTTTTCATAAACCTCATGGGGAGCGACGGATTCGCTGTCCGTCCGTTTGGCGACGACGCCGCAGATGGAAGCGGCTTTCAGTCCCAGCACGGCACAAAGTGTAAAAAGGGTGGCGTTTTCCATCTCATAATTTGTGCATCCCAGATGCCGGAAATCATCCAGGGAACCTTGCAGCCGTTTCAATACATAGCCGCCGAAGCTGTCATACCGTTCCTGTCCCGGCCAGAAGCTGTCGGTGCTGATGGAAATCCCCGTTTTGAAAGGGATGCCCGATTCCTCTGCCGCTTCGCGGAGGGCAAGTACCGTATCCGGGTCAGCCACCGCAGGAAATTCGATGGGGGCGTATGCGCGGGAAGCGCCGTCCATGCGGACCGATGCCGTATTGATGACCACATCGCCCGGGTGCAAATCGTCCTGAATCGAACCGGTCGTACCGACGCGGATGAATGTTTCCACGCCGAGGCGGGCCAGTTCCTCTACGGCAAAGGTGACGCAGGGGCCGCCCATACCGGTGGACATGACAAGGACAGGCGCATTTTCCACCCGGGCGAGCCATGTGGTGTAATCTCTGTGGGAGGCGACGAACAGGGCGCGCTCATCCAGCGATTTTGCAAGGCCTTCCACGCGGCCCGGGTCGCCGGGGACAAGGGCGTATTTCGCGCCGCGGATCATGTCGGCAGAAAGCCCCGTGTGGTACATGATTTCTGCGGGACCGGCGTAATTTTTCACATGGTGCTCCTTTCATAAAACCTATATTTTTTCTATTATAGCACTCATCAGGCATATAAAATAAGAAAAATAATTATAGGGTTTGAAAGGTGACGCTGGCGCACATAGTGCGATTGAGGTACTTACTTGTCGTAATAATTTAAATCGTAAAAGAATAGTTAGCTTGCAGCTTACAGCTCACAGCTGGTAGCTTTTATCTTCTTACCGTCTTCCCTCATCACGGTAACAGATCCTTCACTGGCGCTTTGAATGACGCCTTACCGTCCTTCGTCATTCTGAACGGAGGTAAGAATGCTGTATGAGAATGAGGAAAAATCACAACATGACACAGAGCGAAGAATCTATTACCCTGGATGACGCCTTACCGTCTTCTCTCATCACGGTAACAGATCCTTCACTGGCGCTTTGAATGACGCCTTACCGTCTTATACAAGGATCATATCGTAAAAGAATAGTTAGCTATCAGCTGACAGCTCACAGCTGATAGCTTTTATCTTCTTACCGTCTCCCCTCATCACGGTAATAGATCCTTCACATTCGTTCAGGATGACGTTTAACGTCTTATACAAGGATCATGGAGTCGGCCGTCAGAAGGAGCTGCTGGCGCACGCAGTGCGATTGAGGATACTCGCTTGTCGTAATGATTTAAATCGTAAAAGAATATTTAGCTATCAGCTGACAGCTCACAGCTGGTAGCTTTTATCTTCTTACCGTCTTCCCTCATCACGGTAACAGATCCTTCACATTCGTTCAGGATGACGTTTTACCGTCCGTCATCACTCAGAACGGGACAGAAAAAGAATCTTCATTCTATTCTTTTGCGTCGTTCCCCCAAGCCAGTATCCTCCGTCCGGCTTCGCCGGCCACCTCCTTATAAATAAGGAGGCTTACCCAATCCCTATTCTTTCCGTCAGAATCCTTTCCCTCACCACAGCAGCAGATCCTTCGCTGGCGCTTTGAATGATGTCTTACCGTTAGTGACATTTATCAGCCAATACAAAGACTGTCCATAGCAGCGGGAGAAAATGCTTTTCTATTTCTCTGCACCATTCTGTGTCTATCGTTTTCGATGCAGAGGGGAATGTATGGTACAATGAAAAAAATACCCTTTATTTCATGAAGGAGCAGAGTATGTACGAAGAAACAACGATTGCCGCCATTGCTACCGCACCCGGCGAAGGGGGGATCGGCATCATCCGCCTGAGCGGCGTTTCCGCGGCGGAGATCGCGGACAAAATATTTCATACGGGAAAGATTAAAATGTTTAAAGAAGCTGTGCCGCGCATGATGTATTTCGGCCATGTGACGGACGGCGAAAAGAGGATTGACGAAGGTCTTGCGGTGTACATGAAAGCCCCTCATTCCTACACGGGAGAAGACGTGGTGGAAATCCAGATCCACGGCTCGGCGGAGGCGCTCCGGGAAACACTGTCCCTTGCTTTGCGCAGCGGCGCAGTTCCTGCCATGCGCGGAGAATTTACCAAACGGGCTTTTTTGAACGGTCGTCTTGATTTGGCGCAGGCGGAAGCCGTCATGGACATTATCAGCGCGAAAGGGGAAGCGGCACTTACCCAGGCGGAAAGCCATTTGTCCGGCGCGCTTTCCGGTTTCGTCCATGAGGTTATGGAAGAGCTCAAAGACCTCATTACGAAATTGGAAGTGACCATCGACTATCCTGAAGAAGATTTGGAAGACCTTACCATGGAAGAAACAGGGGACGCTTTGGAGAAAATTGACAAATCCCTGTCGGCGCTTCTGAAACGGTCCGAAGAGGGACGGGTTATCAGGGACGGGCTCCGCACCGCGATTATCGGGAGACCGAACGCGGGGAAATCATCCCTGCTGAATGCCCTTCTGCAGGAAGAACGGGCGATCGTCACCGATGTGCCGGGTACGACGCGGGACACCATTGAAGAGGCGGTTCACATATCGGGAGTTTCCCTCCTTCTTATGGATACCGCCGGTCTGCGGGAAACGGACAATAAGGTAGAGCAGATCGGGATCGAACGGGCGCGGGCATCCATGGAAAAAGCAGATCTCATTCTTGCGGTCATTGACGGTTCGTCGCCTCTGGATGAGGAAGACAAAGAGATTCTTCACAGCCTCGTCGGAAAAAAGGCGATTGTCATTTTAAATAAATATGACCTCACGCCGGAAGTCAAGGCGGAAGATATATGGGAAATCGCGGGACATGTTCCTGTCGTTTCTCTTTCTGCCCGTTACGGGAGCGGGATGGACGAACTGCGGGAAGAGCTGCGGAAGATCACCGAAAAACAGGATACCGACGCGGGTCGTATTCTCTTCCTGACTAACCTGCGCCATGTGGAATTGGTACGGAAAGCGCTGGACAATGTCCTCCGCGCGAGAGCGTCCGTCCGTGAAGGCCTTCAGGCGGACTTCATCGTCATCGATCTTACAGAAGCCTGGAAAACGATGGGGGAAATCACGGGCGATACTATGGATGATGAACTGATCCATTCCATTTTCAGCCGCTTTTGCGTGGGAAAATAAAGTACTTCCATAAATCATGGGGCAGAGAATCAATCGGATATGTTTGGATAAGGCGGCGGAGCTGCCGGGCGTTTTCCGGCGGGCTGCCGCTTTTTACATTGACTTTTATTTTTTCTTATGGTAATAATGAAAACATCTATCATTATCATATTTTACCTGAAACGGGGTGCTTATAAATGAGAAAATATGCGGGAGGGTTCATTCTGCTTGTCTTGAGCCTTCTTTTTGTCATCGGGGAGCAGACGGTGGCGGGACCATGCCCTGTTATGCCGGACGGCAGATTTATGGTGTGCCATTGGGCGGGGCAGGCGGTTCTCGGCGTGGGGATCGTGCTTGTGGTTCTTTCGCTGCTTCATCTGGCCTTTAAAAATGACGGTATGAAATTGGGTTTAGATCTGGCAGTCATTGCCAATGCCGTCCTTTTACTGATGATTCCCAACCGCCTTATTCATCTTTGTATAAAAAACCATATGCGCTGCCATACGGTTATGGAGCCTTTCGTACTGGTCATGGGGGTATTGATGATCGCAGCGGCGCTGGGTGATTTCTTTTTCCGGCGCCGCGTCGTGAAGAAAGAGGCCGCCCATGGATCTTAACCGGCTGCCCTGGAGGAATCTGTCCCACAGGCCGCTGCGGACGGCGGCTCTCCTCGTGCTTACCTTTTTCCTTTCCTTTGTCATTTTTGCCGGATCCATGGCAGTCGTGAGCCTTCAGAACGGTCTGGAAACATTGGAAAATCGTCTTGGTGCGGACATTATCGTCGTACCGAACACGGCAAAACGGAAAGTAGATCCTAAAACGATGATACTGGACGGGACACCGGGCTATTTTTACATGGAACGGGAAAAGATGGTGCTGATTTCCCATATCGAAGGCGTGGAAAAGGTGTCACCCCAGATATTTCTCGCGTCCCTTTCCGCTTCATGCTGCTCTGTTCCGGTGCAGATTATCGGGTTTGAGCCGGAAACGGATTTTATTATCCAGCCGTGGATTCGCGAAAGCTACGGCAGAGAACTTGCCCATGGCGATGTGGTGGTGGGCTCGGCAGTCAATGCGGACGTAGGCGATACGATCCGTTTTTACAACAAAGACTGCCGCATTGTAGCGAAACTGGCGGCAACCGGTACGGGGCTTGATACCGCGGTCTATACGAAAGCGGAGACCATACGGACGCTCATCGAGGCATCGTCGAAGATGGGGCTGAATCCGCTCTTTGAAGGCGATGTGGAAAACGTTATTTCTTCCGTTTACATCAAAGTAAAAGACGGTTATGACATTAAAAAAGTGACGGAAAATATCAATCTCCGTGTACGCCGTGTGAAGGCGGTACAGATGAAAGACATGCTTTCCGAAATAGCGGGCAGCCTTTCAGGGATTTCAAAAACGATCACCCTTCTTTTCGCGGCGGTCTGGGTGATGGTGTTCATCGTTCTGGTCGTTTCCTTCTCCGTCCTTGTGGGAGAAAGGAAAAAAGAATTTGCCCTGCTCCGCGTGATGGGAACGTCACGAAGAAAACTGGCAGGGATTTTATTGAAAGAAACTCTTATCCTGAGCGTTTCCGGCGGCGCGGCAGGCGTGTTCATGGGACTTCTTGTGGTGATTCCTTTCAGCGGGCTTATTGAAACGGGACTGAAACTGCCTTTCCTTCTTCCCGGGATCAGGGAAACGGGATGGCTGGCGTTTGCCGCGATGGCGGTCATCTGCCTGGCGGGGCCTGCGGCATCGGCATATGCTGTGCTGCGCCTATCCCGTGTCGATCCCGCGACGATTTTAAGGGAGGGTGAATAAATGCGTCTGGAAGCGGAACAGGTAACGAAACAATACCAAACGGATCCGAAAAAAGCACGGTTCGCTTATGCCCTTTCCCGAACCGATCTGGTGGTGGAGAGCGGAGAATTTGCCGTCATTACAGGAAAATCGGGAAGCGGGAAATCCACGCTCCTCCATATCCTTGCAGGGCTGCTTCAGCCGACATCGGGCTGCGTGCTGGCGGGGGGGAAAGATTTGTACCGCATGGCGGACAGCGAACTGTCAAAGTTCAGAAATGAAAATATCGCCGTCATTCCCCAGGGCGGCGGAGCGATTTACAGCCTGACGGCGGAAGAAAATATCCGTCTGTCCCGGAATATCTATGGAAAGAAAGAAGAGAAAGACATTCTGCCGCTCATGAGAGAATTGGGGATCGAACTGCTGAAAGACGCGTATCCCTCTGAACTTTCCGGCGGCGAGCTGCGCCGCGTGGCCATTGCGAGAGCGCTCTTTCAGGGCACAGGGATCCTTCTTGCCGACGAGCCGACTTCTGATCTTGATGAAGAGAATACGGATATCGTTGCAAAGCTCCTCCGCCGGGCGGCGGACAGCGGGAAAACGGTTTTTGTCGTCACCCACGAGATGGATATGCTGCCTTATGCCGATTCCCACTACATTATGAAAGAAGGCGTTCTGAGGAAGGCCGATGAGAAGATAAAAGCTATCAGCTGTTAGCTGTGAGCTGTCAGCTGCAAGCTAATATTCTTTTACGATTTAAATCATTTGTGATGCGGGAAAAGAGGAGTTTTTGTATAATATGTTTATTGAGAAATAGATGTGTTGAAGGAGGACTCATCATATGTGTGGCGGATTGAAGAAAAGATACATTTTGGCGGCATTGGTGTGTTTCGGCGCTGTTATGTTTGGCGGGGGTTTTGTGCAGGCGGAAAGCACAACGGCGGAAAGCCGCAGTGAGACGCGGACGACAGTGGACAGGAATGGAACGATTGCCGAGCGTGTCCGGCGGACAGAATCGCGCACAACGGTTTCCAGTGAGACAAAGGACAGTGATGCGATTCGGAATATGGCCGCGGAACAGCGCCGGCAAATGGAACATATGGGATTGCCTCATACAGGAGACCGGGAGCTTAATGAGAAGGTGGAATATCAGTATGAGTCCGGCGTGGTGCTGAATGAACTCCTGGCGCCGCTTGTGGTACCTAACCGAAACGTTCCCAAGTCGATTGGGACATGGGCAGGAATGACTTTCCAAAATGATAGGATTATAGAGCAGGGGATCCTGGCGAAATGCAAATCCGGCGGCAAGTGGGGTATTCTTGGCACAGATGGGAAAGAGCTGATTGCTCCTGCTTATAAGGAAATCCTGGATGTGAATGACCGCACCGGTGTGATTCATGTCATGGTGGATAAGAAAACCACCCGGTTCATTTCCAAAACAGGCGAACAGCTGACACCGGAGGCCGCCGATGAATCGGACCGCCGGAGCAGGACGGATGCTGCCGGGCAGGAAGACAGCCGGGAGTATTATGACAGCGACGGCTATACGTCCTTTAAAGAAAAAGGGAAATACGGTTTCAAAGACGGCATGGGGAAGGTGGTCATCTCGCCGCGGTATAAGGATGTGCTTGCCGAGTTCAGTGAAGACCGTGCTTTCGTGAAGAATGAGAAAGGGAAAATCGTTGCTGTTGACGGCAGCGGCAGGGAACTGTTCCAGGCGCCGTCCAATCAAATATATGCGTATGAAGGCGGTTTGGCCGAGTACCGCCGTAAAGTAGGAGGCTTCAATGTGGGCAGTCTGCTGGGCTTTGTGACCGGCGGCCTGATATACGGAGGATTCGGCTATAACGGCATCGGTCTTGGCGGTTTTACCTATGACGGAGCCAAGCGCGGTTACATAGACCGTGACGGAAATATCGTTATCGACAGCAGGAATGATAAAGTATGGCCCATGACCTGGTATGGTACAGTCATTAAAAATGACGGGAAAACCGGCTTTGTAAATCGGAAAGGAGAATATGTTATCCGGCCGGGAGATTATGATGTAGGCGACTTGGACGAGATTAATGGTCTTTTGGTATTGAAAGAAGGAAAGACCGGGAAAAGCGGGATTTTCAGTGTGGAAACGGGACAGCAGGTGATTCCTTTCCGGTATGACGGTATCACCTTTGCCGGTTCCGACCGTCTGGTCGTAGAGAAAAATGGGGTCCGCAGCTTATACAATATGAGAACAGGGTATTCTGTATTTTCCGTATCTACCGACATGACGATTGATCCTTTCCTTCATGACCGGCTGACATGGGTGCACCAGGGAAGCAGCAATTACGAGGTCATCAATGATCAGGGACAAATCCTGTTTGCCGATAAAGAAGGCCTTATTGAAGAGGCACGCCCGTTCAGCCACGGATACAGCGCAGTGAAAGCCAAGGGAAAGTGGGGAATCATGGGCGCTTCCGGAAAATGGCTTGTACAGCCTGTTTATCAGGATCTCGATATATTATAGAAAAATAACTTTATATAAAGAATGTTTGTCAGAATGACAGCGGACGGCAAGGCGTCATAGTGAGGGAAACGGTAAGATGTCATCAGAGTAATAGATTCTTCGCTCCGTATGACATAGCCGTCTCCCTGTTTTCTCATACAGCATTCTTACTTCCGCTCTGAATGACGGGATACGGTAAGGCGCTATAATGAGGGAGATGTTAATCGTTATCCTAAACAAACGTGAAGGATCTATACCCGTGGTGAGGAAAGCGGTAAGAAGATAAAAGCTATCAGCTGTGAGCTGTCAGCTACAAGCTAACTATTCTTTTACGATTTAAATCATTACGACAAGCGAGTATCCTCAATCGCACTACGTGCGCCAGCAGCTCCTTCTGACGGCCGACTCCATGATCCTTGTATAAGACGGTAAGGCGTCATCCTGAACAAACGTGAAGGATCTGTTACCGTAATGAGGAAGACGGTAAGACGTCATCGGTGTAATAGATTCTTCACTCCGTGCCATCATTCCATTTCCCGTTTTTTCCACACAGTATTTTTGCCTCCGTTCAGAATGACAATTGGAGGAAAGGGCGTCATAATGAGGGGAATGTTAAGAGTCATCCTGAACAAACGTGAAGGATTTGTTACCGTAATGAGGAAGACGGTAAGACGTCATCGGTGTAATAGATTCTTCACTCCGTGCCATCATTCCATTTCCCGTTTTTTCCACACAGTATTTTTGCCTCCGTTCAGAATGACAATTGGAGGAAAGGGCGTCATAATGAGGGGAATGTTAAGAGTCATCCTGAACGAATGTGAAGGATCTGTTATTATAGGGAGGGACGCCGATAAGATCACTTCCGCCATTTGGAAGTCTTGGAACATTCTTTACGCCGTCCGTAAATGACATGGTATAATAAAAATAAATTTGCAATGGAAAAATCAGGGAGGACGCATGAGCCGGGCAGATACACAATACCTTGGAATTATAAAGAATATACTGGACGCAGGGAGCTTAGGCGATAACCGCACGGGGATGCCGGCGTATAAACTGCCGCACCAGATCATGCAGTTTGATTTGGAAAAGGAGTTTCCGATCCTGACCACCAAATTTGTGGCATTCAAGACATCGGTGAAAGAAATCCTTTGGATATGGCAGAAACAGTCCAATGATGTGCGTCTTCTCCAGCAGTGGAACTGCCATGTGTGGGATGAATGGATGCGGGAAGACGGCACCATCGGAAAGGCTTACGGCTACCAGCTCGACAAGTATCATCAGGTGGATACGCTTCTGGAAACGTTGAAAAAAGATCCTCAAAGCCGCCGTATGGTGGTAGATCTGTGGAATGTGAAGGATCTGCCCGATATGGCGCTGTATCCCTGTGCGTTTCTTACGATGTGGGATGTTTCTGACGAAGGCCGCTTAAATTGTATGCTCGTCCAGCGCTCGGGGGATATGGGTCTTGGCGTTCCTTTTAATATGGCGCAGTATGCGGCTCTTGTCCACCTGATTGCCCAGGTGAGCGGACTCCGCGTCGGACTTTTTACGCATGTTATCAATAATGCCCATGTGTATAAAAACCACGTGGACGCTATGAAGACACAGCTGGCCCGTCTGCCGAAGGCTTACGACGCGCCTGTCCTGAAACTGAATCCCGATGTTCATAATTTCTACGACTTCAAGCCGGAGGATATCGTGCTGGAAAATTATAAGCACCATGAAAAGATTGCCATGGAGGTTTCCGTATGAGCCTGTCCATCATCGTTGCCCGCGCGGCGAACGGTGTCATCGGTAATGATAATAAACTTATCTGGCATTTGCCGGACGATTTGAAAATGTTTAAATCCCGCACGATGGGACGCCCCATCATCATGGGAAGAAAGACCTTTGAGAGTCTGCCGAAAGTGCTTCCCGGCCGCGTCCATTATGTGCTGACAGGAAACAAGGCATACAGCGTGCCGGAAGGGGTTTATGTGTTCCATACTGTAAAAGAATTGCTCTCTGCTCTTCCTGAAGGGGAGAACTTTATCATCGGCGGGGAAAAGATGTACGAAGCCATGTTTCCCTATGCGGATAAAATGTATATCACGGAAATAGAAAAAGAGTATGACGGCGACGCGGTATTTCCTTCTTTCCGCAAAGAAGAATGGAAAGAGACGGAATCTGTCATGGGGAAGGGAGATCCGGTCCATCGCTTTGTCACTTATGAAAGAGTGAGGGGATAAGCGCTGCGGCAGCGGAAAGATATAAATTTGATCAAGAGTGGTTGCGGTTTGCAGACGGGGAGGATGTATGCGGAAACGTCAGGGGTTCGCCTTGCTTTGGGCGGTATCGGCGGTAAGCATCGTATTTCTTCTCGGAGGGACCGCTTTTTTTATGCTCCGGGCAGCGCTGCGCTCTGAACAGGCCATGGAGATTGAGGCGGATGAAGCTTTTCTGGTACAGGAAGTCATGGAAACGATCAAGTATAACAGCCGCCTGCAGGGCGCGCTCCCTGTTCCTTCCGGAGACGTGGCGCGGAACGGGCGAAATTACCATATTTCAATAGAAGAAAATCATCGAATGATAGAGGGCGTGGAAATGCGGGAGGTATCCTGCACTGTCACCGATAAGACAGGCACGTCCTTTTCTGCTGTCCTGCTTTTGGAGGCGCCATGAAGCGGAAGGGGTTTATTCTTATGGAAGTCCTGCTGGCGCTTCTGCTCCTGTCAGCGCTGGCGGCGGCTGTTTTTCCGATTCTCGGGCAGACGGCGGGAGCCATGGCATTTATGGACCGGCGGAGGCGGGCAGTGAACGAAGCCGTTTTTGCTGCCGATTTCATGATAGAGAAGATACGGAACAATCTTAGGGAAAGCGCGGCGCAGATGAGCGGGAACGTGTACAGGTACGAAGCGTATATATGGGTGAAGGATGGCAAGAATAAAAAGAAAAAAGTACGGGCCCCTTACAGCTTTTTCGTAGAGGGAGAAAAACTCAAGGTCCGTCTTCATAACGGCATGCGTGAGCCCGTGACAGGAGAGAATACGGGGAGCACGGAAATGACGGCGTTCCTCCTGCCGGAAGAAGGATCCGTATTTCAAGTACAGCCGAAAGGGCTGGTGAACGTATCTTTCCGGATGGAAAGCCGGAATCCGAAAGAAGTATATGCTGTGAAAACGGCGATCTTTCCTTATCGTGACTTTTACGGGGTGCAGTAATGAGCAGGCGGAAAGGATTTATGGCGGTATCGCTTCTGCTTCTTCTGTCGGCGCTCACGGCGGTGCTGGGAGGGCTTCTCTTCTCCCTTTCGCGGGGGCGCGGCGGGAGCCTGGCATATAGAAACGGACTGTCTGCCATATACGCGGCGGAGAGCGGAGCAAACTGGGCGCTCGCCTCTTTAAAACAGGGACCTGTAGAAAATAAAGAAAGAACCATCCCCTTGGATGGCAGAGAAGCGCGTGTCCGTATTTCTTCCGTGACAAAAGAAGGAAATACATGGAAAGGAAAGATTTCTTCCGACGGCGTGGATTTACAGACGAAGGCGATGCGCTTCGTGAAAATTACTTTTACTGTAGAAGACGGTGGAGAACGGAAAATTATGGTGGAAAGCGTGGCGAGTGACCGATGAGGTTGTGGACAGAAGGCATAGTATCACGGGTGAAGGCTTTCCTGCCTGCAGGAGGACGGAAAACCGTGGTCATGGCGGCGGCAGGGCGGTTATGGCTGGCGGAAATGGAAAAAGGAAAGTACCTTGTAAAGAAAAGCGCAGCGCTTCCGAAGATAACGGAAGAATCCCTTGCGGAAGCGTTTTCCTCCCTCAGCGGTATAGGGGAACGTGAGATAATCTTGATTTATAATTCTCCTGATCTTCACACGGCGTGCAGAACATTTCCCGCTATGACGGAAGAAGAACTGGCGGAAACCATGTACTGGGAGCAGGACAGGATTTTTGGCGTCCGCGAGGATTTACGGCTTTCATGGAAAGCGCTTTCGGAAGATGTTACCGGCTGGACAGTATCTCTGGCAGGAGTGCGGGAAGACTCGGTGGCATGCTGGCAGTCGGCGGCGGAAAAAGCGGGGAGAAAAATAACCCGGTGCATACCCGTGACGGCGGTGGAACTTCCGCGGGAGCGGCGGCCGCTGTATTTGTATGGGAAAGGAAAGTCTGCACTCTTCCTCTTCCGTGAAGAGCATGTGCAGGAATCACGGATACTGAATACAGCCGACGCTGATAAAAAATTACAAGTATTTCTCCGTCATCTGTCAAAATCCTATGATATGGAAGGGCGGGATATCGTTTTCATCCCCATGAGCGGCGGAGTGAAAGAAATGCCTTTCTGGAAAGATTTGGCGGAAAGATGGCGGGAGAAAATTAAAACTTTATCCCTGTCGGACGAAATAGAACCGGAACCGGATGATTTTACGGATCCGGCTGATGAAAGAGAAGCCTTTTCTGAGGAAAGCGGAGAAGAGGATTATCTTGTAAAAACTTTTGCTTATGGAGAAGAAATGGAAGAGGGGTTGTGGACGATCCTTCTTCCTGTCATGGAAGCGGCGGACGGAGCAGAGATGGATTTTCTTGCCGGGAAAAAGAGGAAAGTACTTCCGGCCGGTGAAGTGAATTGGCTCCGCGCAGGCCAGGGGGTGTCGGCACTCTTTGCCGCTGCGGGGATTCTCTGCTTTATTCTTCTTGGATATACTTTTCTTGAAGAAAGGGAGGCGGAAGCGAAACTGGCGGGACTGTCCGCCGTACGCATCGAAATGGATGCGGAACGGAAAGAACGGGAAAAAGAAAATCAGCTCCTGTGGGAATTGAAATCCTTGGAAGAAAATGATCTCCGGTGGGAACAAAAATTGGTGGCGCTGTCGGAGTGCACGCCGCAGGGGATCGTCCTGTCCGAAATAAACGCCGGCGAAGGAACGGTCCATATCACGGGTACGGCGGATTCCCCGGTGACGGCCATGCGGTTTCAAAAGGAACTGGAAAAGGCCTGGGGCGGTAAAACATATATCGAAAAGCAAAAACGGGAACCAAACTTAAAAATGGCGGCGTTCACTCTTTTGTGGAAAGGCGGTCAGCCATGAGCCTCAATGAATTTCTGAATGATAAAAAATATACTGCCGCCTTCTTTCTGCTGGCGCTGTGTTTCTTTCTCCTCGACTGGTATCTTTTTGCTGCCGTGGGGGAAAAGGAAGAACACATCCGCCGGCTGGAGACAGAAACCGCTCTTCTGGAAAACCGGGCCAAACTTCCGAAAAGAAGCAGCCGGATGCCCTTTCTGGAAACTCTTCTCGAAGATACTGCGGCAGATACGGTTTTCTCCGCCTTTATGGAAAGAGGCTGCGCTGTGGAAGAAATAAAGGAAGAAGAAAATGAAAAGTTCCATGTATTTCATGTAAAAGGGAAAGGTTCTTTTTCACAAATCACCGCGGCCTTTGGTATAATAAAAAGCAAAGAGAGATGGTCGGCGGCGGAGCTTTGCGCCCTGAAACGGGAAGGAAACCTTCTTGCCTATGAAGTGGAAGTCCGCGCCGTCCGAAACCGAGGTACGTATGAAAAAGAGAAATATAGTCCTGATCGGGCCTATGGGGACGGGAAAGAGCCGGGCGGCCAAAATACTCGCTGACGGTTTTGACTGGCAGCTTGCCGATACCGACCGCATGATGGAACGGGAAACAGGAATGCGGATTGCCGACTATTACCGCGCAGCAGGCGCCGAAGCCTTTGAAGAAAAGGAAATGGCGCTGATTAACCGCGTCCGGTACTACCACGAGGCTGTCATCGCCATGGGCGGGAATTATCCCATGACGGAAAAGAAATTCAGGCTGCTGTCCGAGCATGGTCTTGTGATTTTGCTTTTTGCCAAACCTTACCGTCTGGCAGAGCGGGTACGCCGCCGCATCGGGAAACGGCCGACTATGGACTATTCCGACGTCGATGGTTACATCCGGCAGATGCTTCGCAAATGGACAAAATGGAAAGACCGCGTCGATCTCGTCATCAACACGACAAATACCCATCCCGAGCAGACCGCACTCCTCGTGGCCAGGTACATTGACCGCCATCATGTGGAATTTGTAGAAAGAAATTAAACAGCATACAGAAATCAGCTGACAGGTTACAGAAAAGGCTCCAGATATCTTATTAATGAGGGGATTCATGAATTATCGAAATCTTGAAGTTTGGAAGAGATCTTTAGATTTAACTGCAGATATCTATCGTTTAACTAAACAGCTGCCTAAGGAAGAATTGTTTGGATTGTCGGATCAGATGAGAAGAGCAGTCGTATCGATTCCATCAAATATTGCAGAGGGAGCAGGTAGAAACTCTGATAAAGAATTCAAAAGATTCCTGTTCATTGCAAATGGTTCAATTGCGGAATTAGAAACGCAACTACTTATCTGTGAAAAACTCGATTTTGCAGATCAAGCAGATATATATAGTTTATTAAGACGAACAGAAGAAATACGAAAAATGATATTTGGTCTGAAGAATCGGATCGAACTGAAATCTGATAACTGATAAATGAAATCTGATAACGGAGATCTGACAACTGACAACTGAAATCTGATAACGGATAACTGATAGCTGACAACTGGTAACTGATAGCTGACGACTGACAACTGACAACTGACAGCTTACAACCATCTTTATCAAAGGAGAAACTATGAAAAAAATAGCTGTGCTTACCTCAGGCGGGGACGCGCCGGGCATGAACGCGGCCATTCGAAGCGTGATACGGATGGCGGGTTTTCTGCATTGTGAAATCGTGGGTATCCATCGGGGATACTCGGGACTTTTGGAAGAAGATTTCCGGCTGCTCACGAATCGTGATGCCGGCGGGATCGTCCTCCGCGGCGGTACGATGCTGAAAACCGCCCGCTGTCCCGCCTTTTTTGATGAAGACAATCAGAAAAAAGGCGCGCGGATCTTAAAAAATCACGGGATAGAAGGGCTTGTCGTCATCGGCGGTGACGGTTCCGTCCAGGGGGCAGCGGCCTTGTCCAGCCTTGGCATCCCCACTGTAACCATACCCGGCACCATAGACAATGATATGCACGGCACGGATGAAACCATCGGCCATGATACGGCGGTCAATGCCGTGGTGGGTGCGGTCAGCCGTATCCGTGATACCGCATCTGCCCACGACAGGGCAGCCATTATTGAGGTGATGGGACGGTTTGCTGGAAATATAGCCCTTGATGCGGGAATTGCCTGCGGTGCCGAATATATCCTTGTTCCCGAAGTTCCCTTCAGCCGTGAAAAGCTGGCAAGGAGCCTGATCGGGCAGATGAAAGAAGGCAGGACAAACAGCATCATCATCTGCGCGGAAGGCGCCGACGATGGCAGAGCTTTGGGAGACTGGCTGAAAGAACGGACAAATATAGATATTTGCACCACCATTCTGGGATTTATCCAAAGAGGCGGACGTCCCAGCGCCAGAGACAGCATCCTCGGCTCCCTCCTCGGTGCGGCAGCTGTGAAAGCCCTCTTAGACGGACAAATCACTTCTCTTATCGGGATGAATAAGGGGGAAATCCGTATTCTGCCGTACAGCGAAGCGGCCAAAGAAAAAAAGATATTCAAAAAAGGACTCTACACCCTGGCCGGTATACTGGGCGCCGCGCAGGAAGATGAGGATATAGCGGAAAGCGGACTGTAAAACATAGCGGAGAGTAAACGGTGATTGATAATGTTTTTACCGCTTTCCGGGGAATTATAAAAAGTACACATGTCCTGTTTTGTAAAATGCTGATTCAGCGGAAAGGATGGTGTACTTTTTATGTACGATATACCGTCTTTTTTTTCATGAGTATTTAAAATTTATTTCATGTTATTTTCCTTTGATAAAGCGGCTTTTAGCTGCTAGCTTCTAGCCGCTAGTAGCTAGTTATACCATCTCTTAGCTTCCTGTTCACGATTTTATTTTTCATATTAACCTCCAACATTTTTGAAAAAATAGGGGAATAAAAAATGGTATTCCCCTGATTGAGTAAAAATGAGGGCTCTGTTACTCCTTATATTTCGTTTCTTTACAAGTTTTAAGGTGAAATCATATATCTTCGCCCGTATCTCTTGCTGCATTGAAGAGAAAACGGCGCAGGAATGATGAAGGCATTCTGCGATTTTGTTTAATCTTGTGGGGCTACTGTCTTTCAGGTTCGTTCTCTTTGTCTATGAGGTTGGTGGCTGCAGCATTTAAGAAAACACAGGTCTGTTTACAGAATCCGGTTTTATAAGGGTTTTTGTACGATACTGCGTCATAAAAATTCTTAAACAACCTGTGTTCTATTCCTTATATCATATAAAAACCCAATAATAAATCAGACAGCGGTTTAATCAATACATTCTGATCTTATATCTAATTTACTGATTAATAAGTTTTTGTATATTCTTTAAATCTCCTTTTAAAGAATAGTATCATGCGTTTTTGCTGCATGCAAGAAAAATCAAATAAAAAGGAATCTTGCAGTTTATGCTTATTATGAATATTTTGGAACGGACTTCTTATATTAAACAAGCCGGTATAATGCACAAAAAGAGAGAGGAGAGCAAAAACCTTTTGATTAAGGCTGCTGTTCGATAGATACTTCTTCTGCAGCATCTTCGCGGTGTTGGTATCTTTCGGTGAATGCCGGAGCAGATACAAGGAAGCGGCAATCCATTCGCGGAATCCGATTTTATAAGAGACAGCTTTGGCGGTACATTAGTAGCGTGTGTGAAGCAGATACGTTATACTGTAAAAAATATAAAATTTATAGTGATACAAGATTATTCTTTGAGGTAGAGGATGAAACAGGAAAACAGTCAGCCTGTAAAGCAGCATAAAAAAATGAACGGATTTGCGGACAGGAAACTTCTGGCAGGCCTTGTCTTTGCTGTGGGAGACTATATGGCATTGACCCTTTCAGCGTGTTTGGCACTGCATCTCAGAAACATCGTGATGACTTATAACATATATCATATCAACTTATCTTATATATTTTTCTGGGTTCCTTTGGTTTTTATGCCCTTTATCCTGTACAGCGGGCTGTATACCAAGCGGATGCTTACTTATAAAATGACAGAGAAACTGTTCTATGCCTCTTTGTATGGAACGGTGTTTTCCATTATCCTTATGTTCATCGCCCAGGTGGCGGGAGAAGTATCACGGCTTTTCGTGATTTTTTTTGTATTATTTAATTTTATACTTCTCTGTTTCGTTCGTTTTCTGACAAATAAGATCCTTCGTAAACTCCGCCTTCTTCAGATTCCTATCCTTATTCTCGGCGCCGGACTTTCCGGAGAAGCCATTACAAAGGAAATACGAAAGGATTCCGGCATGGGGTACAAAATCATCGGATTTCTGGAAGATAATAAGCCAAAGACGGAGTATATTAACCGATACCCTATCCTTGGCGGATTTGGTGATTTAGAAAAAGTAGTGCGGGAAACAAGTGTGGAATCCGTCTTGATTGCTGCGCCTGGATTGTCCCAGTCTGCCCTGTCAGATCTCATTTACCGGGCCCAGTTTTTAGTGAAAGACGTGGGTGTCATCCCGAACCTGGTGGGGGTGCCGATGTCCAACATAGAAGCGGAGTCTTTTTTCGATGCCAAAATCATGGTGCTCCATATCAAAAATAATCTGGCAAGGAAATCGAACCAGATAGTCAAGAGGCTTTTTGATGTCGCAGCAACCATAATCGGCGGCATATGTATTCTGCCGGTCCTTTTCATAGTGGCTGCCTGGATATACCATGATTCGCCGGGACCGGTCATTTATAAGCATCGGCGGATTGGGAAAAATGGGAAAGAATTTGACTGCTATAAATTCCGCAGCATGTGTGTGAATTCCCAGGAAGTGCTTGAAGAACTTCTGGTATCGGATCCTGCGGCAAAAGAAGAATGGGACAGAGATTTCAAGCTGAAAAATGACCCCCGTATTACAAGAAGCGGAGCCTTCCTCAGGAAAACAAGCCTTGATGAACTTCCGCAGCTGATCAATGTATTAAAAGGGGAAATGAGCCTTGTAGGACCGAGGCCGATCGTCCGAAAAGAAGTGCCCCGCTATGAAAAATTTATCAAAGAGTACTACAGTGTCCTTCCCGGCATTACCGGTGTGTGGCAGGTAAGCGGGAGAAGTGATATAGACTATCCTGAGCGTGTCCGCATGGACAGCTGGTATGTCCATAACTGGAGCATATGGCTGGATATAGTCATGCTCTGGCGGACAGTCAGTGTGGTTTTGAGGCGTAAGGGGGCGTATTGATGGAAAAACCTATTCGTATTCTGCAAGTTCTAGGAATTGTAGGAGGCGGTGGTGTTGAAGCTGTTATCTTGGAGTACTACAAACATATAAATAGGGATAAAGTGCAGTTTGACTTTATTGTTCATGATGATAACAAAATTGATATTACTGAACAGATAGATGCAATGGGAGGGAGGGTTTATAAGGTTACACCATATTATAAAAATCCAATTGCATTCATGATTGAGGTCTATCATATCATTCAAAAATATAACTATAAAATCATTCATGTCAATATGAATACGCTTAGCGTATTTTCTTTGTTTCCTGCTTGGATAGCAAAAGTGCCGGTAAGAATACTTCATAATCATAGTACATCGTCTCCAGGTGAGGCTAAACGTAATATCTTAAAATCTATATTACGTCCATTCTCGAAATTATTTGCTACTCATTATTGGGCATGTAGTAATTTTGCCGCATTATGGATGTATGGGCAGAAGGTTGCTAAGACTGATAATAAAGTTACTGTTATTCACAATGCAATTAATTTGGAGAAATTTGCGTTCGATCTTGAGAAGCGTAACCAACTGAGGCATAGTTTAGGGCTGGAGGGAAAGTTCGTTGTTGGCCACGTTGGTCGTTTCGTGTTTCAGAAAAACCATGAATTTCTAATTGATGTTTTTAATTTTGCTTTGCAACAGCAGCCTAATTTAGAATTAATGTTGATTGGTGATGGACCATTAAAGAGTTTAATGCAGAAGAAAACAAAATTGTTAAAGATAAATAATAAAGTTAAATTTCTTGGAATTAGGGATGATGTTGCTGATTTATATAATGCTATGGATGTGTTTATTTTCCCATCGAATTATGAAGGTTTGGGGATGGTAGGGGTAGAGGCACAAACCAATGGATTAAATGTTCTTGCATCTACTGCAGTTCCTTTGGAAATGAAATGTACAGAATTGGTTAAATATAAAAGATTATCTGATGGCGTTGATAGTTGGGGAAGGGTGATTGTGGAGTTTTCTAAAAGTAAGTTAGGTAGAAGAACCTCTATAGAAGATTTAAGGAAAGCAGGGTTTGATATTAAGGTGGAAAGCAAAAGACTTATGGAATTATATGAGAATATCAATGATTATATACTATGATAATGATTACGGGAGGTATTAATATGAAATATACTGCAAAGTATTTTAAAGATAATATGCCGGAATGGAAGAGAAAAAAAGATGCATTTGTGGTGCAGAAATTTTATCGTCCTCTTTCTTTTTATGGATCTAGTTTTGCAGCAAATCATGGAATTAGTGCTAATACCGTATCATACTTTTCCGTGATTGTAGCGATTATAGGGTGCATTTTGTTCCTTTTTGATTCTAAGGGCTTATGTATATGTGGTGCGGTCCTATTTAGTGTATGGTCTTGGTTGGACTGTGTTGATGGGAATTTAGCTCGTAGTGTAAGGAAGCAACCGTTTGGTGAGTTTGCAGATTCAATGAGCAGTTATATCTTGGTGGGGCTTATGGGGAGCGCAATGGGGATAGCTGCTTATAATTTTGGTGGAACTCTACTTAAGCCTGGAAATGCTTGGATTATTTTGTTAGGGGCATTAGCATCAAGTGCTGACTCATTGATGAGACTCATTTATCAAAAATATAAAAATACGGAGAAAGAATTATCTGAAAAAGGTGTATTAGAAATTGAGAATGATTTAAGGAAAGATCATAGTAAAGTGGGGAGTTTCAGGGTACGAATTGAAGAAACTTTAGGTATTGGAGGTATTTTGCCGCTTTTGATTTTGCTTGCCACTATTTTCAATGGTTTAGATTTGGTAATATTCTATTGCTTTGTTTATTATGGAGGATCTGCAGTCGCAGTTATTATTATTTTGGCAACTAAAGCGATAAAGAAAGCAAAATTAAAATATTAAGCTATCAATGAATTATTTAATGGCATCTTTGTATCATTAGGGTTATTAAAATAAAAGGAGCATTTATTTTGATTCATGTCAATAAGAATATAAAAAATACAGTACGTGTATTTCCCGAGCAGGGACGGTATGAATACTATAGATATGATATGAACGAAAACCCTGAGGGGTTGCCAAAGGAGTTTGTTGATTCCGTATTAAAGAATATTACACCGGAGTTTTTGTCCGTATATCCTGAGCCCGATAGATTTTTAAAGAAATATGCTGAATTTATCGATATGAGTTTTGAAAATGTGACAGCAACCAATGGGTCAGACATGGCAATCCGGTATCTCCTAGAAACTTTTGGTGAAAGAGGAAAATCCGTAGTTACAGTATCACCTTCTTTTGAAATGTACTGGGTAAATTGTTCTATTTTAGGATATAAACATGTTCCTGTAGCTTATGAAAAGGACTTTACAATCAAAATAGAAAATATTCTTGCGGCAGTGAATGAAGAAACAAGAATTATTGTTTTGTTAAATCCAAATAATCCTATTGGTAATGTATATACAGAAAAAGAGTTGCAAAAGGTAATCACAAAGGCGAAATCTGTGGGGGCAGTAGTTATTATTGATGAAGCGTATCATTATTTTTATGACAAGACATTTTTAAATTATGTGAAGCAGAATGACAATGTTATTATTTTGCGTACTTTTTCTAAATTATTTTCTATTGCGGCATGTCGTTTAGGCGTTATTATTGGTACACCTGAAATTATTAACTATGTAAGAAATGCCAAATTAACTTTTGATGTAAATGCGGTGGCATTGCTTTTTGGGGAGAAGCTTTTGGAACATCCTGACATTATTAGGAATTTGATAGAAACAGAAAAAAAAGGAAAGGAATATGTTCTTGCAGAATTACGAAATCATGGATATGAGTGTCGTGATTGCAGGGGGAATTTTATTTTTGTAAAGCCAAGGCATGATGCAGTTTCAGTCGCAAAGGAACTCGCGGGGAAGAAAAATGTATTAGTACATGCATATAACAATGAATTTTTAAAGGATTATATAAGGGTATCTGTTGGCTCAGTGAAAGCAATGCGAATTTTTCTTGACGCGTTTTTTGATATTGATAAATAAATATCTGTAAAAATTTATACTTTTAATTTGTCAATACGGAGATACTATGAAGAAAGTTATAACTTATGGTACATATGATCTGTTTCATCAGGGACATTATAATCTTCTGAAAAGAGCTAAAGAATTAGGGGATTATCTTATCGTAGGAGTGACCTCTGATTATTTCGATAAGTCCAGGGGCAAGTTTAACGTACGTGATTCTTTGATGACCCGCATTGAAAATGTGAAGGCAACCGGTTTTGCAGATGAAATTGTCGTTGAAGAATATTTTGGACAAAAGATTGATGATATCAAAAAATACGGAGTGGATATTTTTACTGTAGGATCTGACTGGAAGGGCTATTTTGATTATTTGAATGAATACTGCCATGTGGTTTATTTGGAACGTACAAAGGGAATTTCCAGTACACAAATAAGAAATATCAATAATCTGCGTTTGGGAATAGTTGGTAATGAGTCTGTCTTAGATAGATTTTTGGATGAATTGAAGTTTGTCAGCGGTGTTGAGGTTGCAGGTGTATATTATGCTGCTGATGAGGAGGAATACAGTGAGTACAAATCGATAAAATATAAAGATTTAGAGCGATATGAGACGTATGGGGCGCTCCTTTCTTGTGCAGATGCGGTATATATCAATGCCCCGCTGCATGAACGGCTGCTGTACATAGAAAAGGCTATCAAGACAGGAAAACATGTGTTGACAGAATTTCCTTTCTGCAGTGATTACCAGAAAGCGAAAAAACTGATGGAATTAGCACAAAAACAACATGTAATACTGATGGAAGGCCTTAAAACCGCTTATTGTCCCGCATTTGGGAAAATGGTTTCACTTGCACGCAGCGGGCAGATCGGGAAGCTTGTTAATGTAGAAGCCAATTTTACACAAATACTTGGGAAAGGACTGAATAACCAAATCAGAATTGCAGGAGGCAGCATGGAGTCTTTGGCAGCTTATCCCTTGCTTGCTATTTTTAAGTTGCTTGGAACAAATTATAAACGTGTAAGTTTTGTGACACAAAAAGAAAATCATATAGATATGATTACAAAATTAAATTTCATATATGAGGATGCAATGGCAGGTGCCATAGTGTCAATTCGCTCCAAAGCGGAAGGGGATTTGGTTATCTCCGGGACTAAGGGGTATATTTATGTGCCGGCGCCATGGTGGAAAACGGAGTTTTTTGAAGTCAGGTATGAAGATGTCAATAAAAATAGAAAATATTTTTATAAGTTTGATGGGGAAGGCCTTCGATACGAAATTGTGGAATTCCTTTACAATATCAGGGATGGTAGGAATGGATTTCTGATGACTGAAGACGAGGTTTTGGCGGAATGCAAGGCAATTGATCAATTTTTATCCAATGTGGATGTAACAGTATTAGATAGTTTTTGCGGAGATATGTGAATATGTCTTTTTTTTCCATCATTATTCCCATTTATAATAATAAAGAAAAAGAAATGGCGGATTGCTTTGCAAGTATATCTCAACAACAATATAAAGATTTTGAAGTTATTGTTATTGATGACGGGAGCAATGAAACATGTGCAAGAAATATTGACCGCTTGTCCAAGCGGTTTTTCACACGTTACAGAGTAATACATACTGTAAATAATGGTGTTTCAAAAGCAAGAAATTTGGGGATAAAATATGCTGTAGGGAATTATATTACATTTGTAGATGGTGATGATATCATTTGTCCCTGTATGCTCATGGATGCGTATCAGGTACTGCAGAAATATGATTTGGATATTCTTTATGGAATGCTGCAATCTGTAAAGGAGGATAAATTAAACTGCTCTCGTCTTGTAAATATAGCATACAAAAAATATCTATTTTCTACCGCTGATCTTTTGGATATAGAGGGTCTTGAAGAATTGTATTGCCATATGTTTGATATAAGCCAGAGTCGTTTTAAATGTGGAAAGGGATATGTCAGTCGTGGACCTATTGCCAGAGTGGTAAAAAAAAGTCTTGCTGAACGGAATTTATTTGATGAAAAGTTGGCTTTTGGTGAGGATGAAGAATGGAACTTACGCCTTCTGTCGAATCCAATTCGAGCGGGTGTTATCAAAAAATTATGGTACTATTATATTCAGCGTAAAGATTCAACCTTGCATCGGTTTCGGACTGATTTTATAAAAAAGCATGAAGAGCGTTTGTCTGCTATGTGGAAATATGTTAAGGATAAGAAGACAGAATGTTGCTATTTAAATGAAAGTTTGCATGTATTAAAAGATTTATTGCCAAATTATTATTTCTCAGAATTTTATCAAGGGAGTATGAAAGGAGCATTTATTGAATATCACTCTTTGCTAAAACAGTTTCCTTGGAGCGCCGGTTGCAATGTAAATAATATAATTTATTTGAGTGTTAAAGGAAAAGTCCTATACATTTTATTTAAAACTCGGTTACTTTTTTTATTGTATTTTTTCAGAAGTAGATAGATGTATGATTTATAAAAGGGTGAAATGAATATGGTTCATATTGAAATTAGAGATTTTTTATTTCTTATTATGGGGATATGTCTTGTATTCAATAATATTCCCGATATAGTTCAATTAAAGTTTTTAGGAAGTGGAATAGGGAATAATTTAGTTGCATATCCTATTCTATTTGGAGCTATATATACCATATACTGCCATTTAAAATCTGGGAATGTTTTAGTAGAATACAAAAGATTTCTTCTTTATGGTGGGGTATATTTATGTATACTTTTTATTTCATTGATTGTAGGATTAATTCATTATCCATATTATGATGCTATTGTTAGTGTGCCAATTGAACAGATGGGAAAAATGGCAACGATAATTATTTTTTGTGAAAAGATAGGAATAACAATAGAAGGAAAAGCAATAGCACTATTATGGGGGATATTTAGATTTGGTGGAATTGTTCTAAAGTTTATTATGACATTTGGTGTTTCTTATATGATTTTTTGTTGGTATCATGATGATTGGAAACGTGGATTCAATTTTTTTACTAAAGGGATATTATGTTCTCTTATTTTTGTAATCGGATATAGTGTTTTTGAAATCCAATATCTGGCAGGTGGAGAGTTCGGAAAACAATTTTTGGAACAAATAAATCCATATATTCATGTTATTAAAGTAGAGCATGATTGGTGGCCGCCATTGCTTTGGCCTGATAAACAATTACGTTCAGTTTTTCCAGAACCATCACATATGGGAAACTATGCAGCTATATTGCTTCCGGTACTTTGGTTTTATCTTTTAAATGATTCAAGAGACAAAAGATTCAAGTTTGTTTTGGGTACAGGATATTCTTTATTTATCTTTATGATTTTTTTGACTCAGGCACGTACTGCATATGCTATGTTTTTAGGTATAACAATGCTTATGGTGGCAGGATTACTTATGCTTGATTGGAGACGTTATTTCAAGATAGTAATTATGATTCTAAGTATTAGCCTGGGTATATTTTTCTTATCCGTAAGGTTTATAAATTATATAGATAATATTGGTATATCTAAAGACATAATTGAGCCACCTAAAATTTCTGCAGTGGAGGTGGTAGATAAGAATTTGGGTTCACTAGCTGGAGAAGATAAAAGAAGTAATGGTTCAAGATATGCTTTGTTAAAAGCACATTTTAGGATGGGGATGGAATCACCTTTATTAGGGAAAGGGACATATCTGAATGATTCTTATACAAAAGATTATTTTGAGTTTGCAGAAAAAGAGAATCCTGGAGTTAAAATGTGGATAGGGAATCAAAATAAATTTGGCGTATTAAAATATCCTATTGGTGCAATGAATGAATATGTGGAACGTTTTTCCGCAAATGGTTTGATGGGGCTATCTGCATTTTTATTTCCATTCGGCTGGATATTATATAAATTAATTTGGTTAATAAAAAAGAAAAAATGTAGAGAGTATGTTTGTCTATTAATTGCGGTGATTGCCGCGTTGGTTGTAGGAGCAAATGATTCTTTATCTGTAGTTTATGGGTTATGGCTTCTTTTAGGTTTATCTTATGCGGTGGTTTTAGGGCAAGGATCGGATGGATGAATGAGCGGAAAATCGGTATTGTTATCAGCTATGTAAATATTTTTTTACATGCACTGGTAGGGTTTCTTTATGTGCCTTTATTGCTTTTCTATATCGGAAGCAGCGGGTATGGCCTATATCAGCTGATAGGTTCCTTTATTGCTTATTTCAGCATTATGGATTTTGGCCTGACAGCAGCAGTTGTAAGATTTTATGCAAAGTATAAGGCGTTAAATGATATTGCCGGTATGGAAAATATCCTGGCTATTTCTCTTCGGGGATATGGCTTTATTGCTGTATTTGTTTTATGTATCGGAAGTGTTTGTTATTTTTTCCTGAATCAGATATTTGCAGGAAGTATGACGGCAAAGGAAGTGGGAGAGGCGAAGAGTCTGTTTCTTTTACTTCTTTTTAATATTGCCCTTACACTTTCTACTATGGTTTTCCGTGCGGTAATTAATGCCCATGAAAAATTTTTATTTTTAAAGGGCGCAGAAACAGTTGAATTAGTGTTACAGCCGCTTTTGGTTATATTGGTATTACGGCAATATCCAAGTGCGTTTTCTGTAGCAATGGTTCAGACACTAATGAATATAATCCTGATTTTTGTGCGGGGATATTACTGTTTTGAAAAACTGGGTATTCGTATTCGGTTTCATTATTGGGACAGCAAATTGATTCATGAGTTTAAAAAGCTTGCGTTGAGTGTGTTTGCCATTTCATTAATTGATCAGGTGTTTTTTAAAACTAATCAGGTTATATTGGGGATTGTCAGCGGTACATTTGCGGTAGCTGTTTATTCCATTTCATCGCTTATTTATATGAATTATATGGCATTGTCGAATGCGATTTCCGGTGTATATCTTCCGCATATTACAAAAATGGTTGCTCGAAAGGAACCGGTACAGAAGCTGTCAGGGTTATTTATACAAATTGGACGCTGGCAATATTTTTTATTGGGACTGGTAGCTACAGGTTTTATCATTTTCGGGAAACGGTTTATTCAAATCTGGGCAGGAGACGGGTTTGAAGATGCATATTGGATTACACTGCTTATTATTATTCCGTTCACGATTGACCTGATTCAGAATATAGGACTTTCTATTTTACAGGCACAGAATCATTATGATTTCCGTGCTAAGGTTTATTTTGGCATTGGCATCTTAAATCTGATTCTGGCGATACCTTTGGGAATGAAATATGGTGGTATAGGTTGTGCTTTTGCCACCGGATTTTCTATGTTTATCGGAAATGGGCTGGTTATGAACTGGTACTACTCTTCTGTTACCGGGTTACAAATTAAAGAGTTCTGGAAACAGATTATAAAAATTTCATTTAGGATCGTGTTTTGCTGTATCATTGGATATTTTATAAATATAATGACGATGAGCGGCAGTAACACGGTTTTCGTGATTAAAATGATTAGTTATACTATACTGTACAGCGGAGTTATATATTTCACGAGTATGAATAGAGAAGAGAAAAATAAGATTTGTCAGCTGTTGAGAAGGAGCATGTGGACTGGCTGAAAAAGGGTTGGCATTTTTTGAAACGGAAAATATTGACAGGAAATGATACATGAGAAGATGGTAGCGGTACCATCTTTTTTTGTATTTCTATTGTGGTTACAGAGGAATTGATAAAATCTTCATTCTAATCATTTGGATACACACGATTTTTTCGCTTATATTATTGACGGCAATCAGGCTGATTTGATATAGTAATGACAGGAGGTGATAGCTATGATTACGTATTTTTCTATGGAAGGATTTCTTTCTGTTAAGAAAAAGGTGGAACTTTATTTCATTCCTAAACCTCATACACGGATTACAAATACCCGTTTTGAAGATAATTTTATCCACACGCCAAAGTATAAATTAATGAAAGCGGTTGTTCTTTTTGGAATGAATGCATCCGGCAAGTCTAATGTGCTGCTTGGCATGGATCACCTCATTTCAATGATTAATCGCGGATTGAATTTAGGTGCTGTTGATGATATGCGTCGGAACCTGATTAATTTTGATTGCAAAACAGTTGCTTTTGAAATCGGTTTATATGATGTGAAAAGTGATCAGGATTATGTGTATCAGATTGCCTATGACTGTGAAAAAATTGTTTCCGAAAAGTTGGTTTTAAACGGACAGGAAATTTTTTCTTTTTCTGGCGGGAAATTATCTATCACAAATCTGAGCGGTATAAAAGAGCGGGACGCCCTTATCCGGTTATTTTCCGGTGTTTCTACGGAATTATATCTGCTGAAGCTGAAAGACTACATGGGGGAGTATATTACTTCTTTCCAAAAATTGGCCGCCGCCGTGAAAACAAATATCCGGGATATTGTACCTATGCTGGATAGGGATAACATCAGAGTTGTGAATGAAGAACGCAAGGGCTTTTGGGAAAATAATAAAAAGCGTATTTTATCTGTTTTTCATATGCTGGATGGAACGATTACAGATATCGGATTTGAAAAAATCCAGGCGGACAGATATGAAGTTCTTATTTTCCGGGGAAAAAATAAATACCATTTGGGAATAGAATCCAAAGGGATTCAAAAAATATGTCATTTAATGGATGTTTTGATAACCAATATGATCAATGGGGAGGTACTGGCTGTTGATGAGTTGGACTCTTCCATCAGCACGGGTTCTTTGATTGAATTATTTAATGACTTGATAAATACGAAGGAAAATAAGGGCCAGTTTATTATTACTTCTCATAATCCTTTTTTGATGAATCAGAATATTTTTCATCCCCAGCAGTTGTACATTGTGAATAAAAAATCTGATTTGTCATCGGAAATCTATTCTTTTGATGATTTTGATCTTCGTAATGATAAAAATAAATTATATGAAGATTATCTTAAAGGAAGGTTTGGTGGAGCCGGTGAGTAGATCCATTCGAAGGCTTGCTTCGCCCAAAAGGAAACTTAAGAAAAAGATTCTATTCCTGGTGGAAGGGAAAACTGAGAAAAATATCATTTTCCATCTTTTTGATCAAAACGATTATCCGAATATATCGTTTAGTGTAAAAGAATACCGGGGCGGCGGATATGCTGATATAAGACATTGGGTGGCAAAGCGAAGGGATAGCCTTGATATTGTTTTTGTTGTTTGTGATTTGGACCGGGCACAGGAAGACACGGAAAGAGAAAGTCTTATTACAACGATTAAATTTTTAGAGAATGCAAACAATAGGAACAATATATTCTTGTCATGTCCTGATTTTGAACAATGGATGCTCTGCGGGTTGCCCGGCAGTAATAACAAGCCGTTATACCGCTGTCTCGGATATGCTAATAAAGAAGAGCAAAAGGCGGATGAACATTTGTTTTCCAAGTATACAGGTGCGGGAGGCAGCTTTTCCACAGCCGAAAGATACTTTTCCGGAAGACCTTTATTCTATATGAAAAAGAATTTCTCCCAAGGAACTATTCAGAACGAATACGTTAATGCAGAACAAAGTTCATTATATTATTTAAGGGATTATTTACAAATACTGGATCATGCATGATTTATTGTATTTTGTTATGGAGGGAATAGATGGAAACCTATTAAAATGTAAATGGAAATTCCGGTATAGCAGGATATAAGATCGGCGATACCTGTATCGAGGTGGAATTTGCAGATACGGAGAGTGTATATCGCTATTCTTACGAAAGTGCCGGACGGGAGAATGTGGAGGAAATGAAGCGTCTGGCGGCGCAGGGGCATGGACTCAATTCGTTTATTAACCGGCGGGTAAAATATTTATATGAAAAGTGAGAGAGTCTTGTTTTAAAGGGCTCTCTTTTTTGTATTGCAGTATAATGATTTTAAAAGATACGGACAGAAAGGAAGTGTATATTGTGAAAACAGCGCGCAGGGAAATAGAAGGCAGGCCTGTGCTGGCGGTCTGCTATGATTTCGACCGGACGCTTTCCCCTGAAAATATGCAGGACGGATATATCCGTGCCGTGGATTATGATGTGGACGGCTTTTGGGCGGAATCGAACCGGCTGGCGGAAGACCACTGCATGGATCAAAATCTGGCGTACATGTATAAAATGCTTCAAAGCGCCAGAGGGAAAGAAATACTGAACAAGGAACGGCTGAAACAGTACGGCGGCAAAGTCAGGCTGTACGACGGCATTAAAGGATGGTTCCGCCGGATTAATGCCTATGGGGAAAAACGGGGCATTCTTGTGGAACATTACATTATTTCCTCCGGCCTGCGGGAGATCATAGAGGGAACGGCGATCGCAAAATATTTCACCCATATTTACGCCAGTTCCTTTTATTACAATGAGCATGGAGAACCCTGCTGGCCGGCGCAGGTGATCAATTACACGAATAAGACGCAGTTCCTTTTCCGCATAGAAAAGGGGATCCTGGATATCAATGACAATGTGGTGAATGACCGCTTCGCGGAAGGCGAGCTGCGCGTCCCGTTCAGAAATATCGTATACATCGGCGACAGTGCCACAGATATCCCCTGTATGCGCCTTGTCAATTCACTGGGCGGCCATTCCATCGGCGTCTATGATTTGGAAAATACCGAGAGCAAAGATACGGTGTGCCGGATGATCCGGGACGAGCGCATCCGCTACTATGTACCGGCGGCTTACACGAAAGGAAGTGAAATGGACACGCTCATGCACCAAATTATAGACAAAACGGCAGCCTATGAGGTGCTGGAAGAGAAACATCTGAGGGACAGAAAAGAAGCAATAGGTCTTAAATAGATAATGGGAGGAGAGATAGTTATGGAAAAAGGATCAAAGTATCTTGCGGTAATCAAGAAGGCACTATCAATATTATATGATATTGATAAGGACTTGTTTGAAGACAGAGGGGGAAGCGAACCACACGAGCAAACGTTTTCGTTTAGAATTGCTTTATATTTACAAAATCTTTTAAGGGAAGAGGAAAACCTTTTTATTGATTGCGAGTATCATGGTGCTTATGGAGAAAAAGGAAACAGAAAAAAGGTTTTCATTACGGATGGAGAAAAAGAAAACAGAAAAGAGGTGGGAGATTCTTCTGAGACAAGTCGTAGGGTTCGGCCCGATATTATATACCATGATAGGAAAGAAAAGAATATATTTTGTATTGAAGTAAAAAGAAAATCATTAGCTAAAAAAGATTCGGAGAATGTGATTCAATATCGCAAAAAATATAAATATGAAGAGGGATTTTGTATATATAACTTAAGAAAAAATAGTGTTCATGTAAAAATATTTACAGATTGTCATCAGGAAGGTAAGGTTTATAAATATAAGTGGGATAATAGGAGTAAGGAATTTCATATTAAAAAAGGAGAGGGATCATGAAAAAGAATTTTAAACCGAATACCTGGCTGTACCCGCAGCCGGTGCTTGTGATTGCCTCCTATGGTGCGGACGGAACGGTGGATGGTATGGTAGCGGCGTGGGGAGGGATTTATGATACGAACCAGGTGGGATTCATGCTGGACCATACCCATAAGACCGTGGCGAATCTATTGGAAAAGAAAGCCTTTACCGTAAGCATGGCGACCGCTTCCACCATGGCGGAAGCGGATTATCTGGGGATCGTGTCGGGGAATCGTGTACCCGATAAGGTGGCGCGCGCCGGACTTCATGTGGTGAAGAGTGAATTTGTGGACGCACCGGTGCTTTCGGAATTTCCTTTGACCTTGGAGTGCAAAGTATCCAAGGTGACGAAGGTAGGCGAGGATTACCATTTCGTTGGGGATATCGTGAATATCTTGGTCGATGAAGACATTCTGACCGATGGAAAGATTGACGTGAAGAAATTGCAGGCGATTACCTTTGATCCGGCCGGCGGGAAGTATATTGCTCTCGGTGACGCGGTGGGAAACGCATACCGGGAAGGCAGAAAGTATATGGCGTGACAGAAATTATCTATCGTGGCAAGGAAAGAAGAATCCTATGAGAGTCATCAGAGGAATAGATTCTTCGCTTTGTGTCACATTGCTGTTTCCCGTCTTTCTCACAAGGCATTCTTACCCCCCCCCCGCTCTGAATGACGAGGGATGGTAAGGCGTCATCAGAGTCATAGATTCTTCACTCCGTGTCATATTTCTGCTTTCCGTCTTTCCCACAAAGCATTCTTACCCCCGTTCAGAATGACTGCGGATGGTATAAGGCGTCATAGTGAGGGAAACGTTAAACGTCATCCTGAACGAACGTGAAGGATCTGTACCCGTGGTGAGGGAATCGGTAAGAAGATAAAAGCTATCAGCTGTTAGCCGTTAGCTGTGAGCTGTCAGCTAAAAGTGCTGAATGACGGCGGACGGCAAAGCGTCATAATGAGGGAAACGTTAAACGTCATCCCAAGCGAATGTGAAGGATCTGCTGCCGTGGTGAGGAAGCCGGAAGGCGAAAAAGAAGTCAGGAAGGAGGCGGGTTATGACAAAAGAAGTAAAAACCGGCATGATGGCGTTCATTGTTTTGGTTGCCGCCATGGCGGTGTTTCTTTTTGTCCGTCCGAAAGATTGGTTTGACGGGAATTATTTCCGCATGACAGCATCCTTTTCCAGTGTACAGGGGATCAAAAAAGGAAATGAAGTGCGTTATGCCGGTGTCCGTGTGGGGGAAGTGTCCAAAATTTCCACGGAAGGAAATGAAGGGATTCTTGAAATGCGTATAAAGAAAGATGCGCAGATTCCTCTGGACGCGGAGTTTACCGTTTCGCAGAGCGGAGTGATCGGTGATTATTACGTGGATATCCGCGGCGGTCGTTTTGACGGCAGTTATTTCGGGGAGGGGATGCGTGCCGGAGAAAAGGGATCGGACCGTCTGGATCAGATGATGGAAAGAGCGAAGAAGCTGATGGATTCCGCAGCGCAGATGAAAGAGAATATAGGGAAGATGGAAGGAAAGTAGGCAGCTGAAAAGCCGCTTGGCATGCTTGGGAAAGTATGGCCGGCGGCTTTTTCTTTTACTTATGGGATTCCTGTTCCATTTCCCAGCTCCATGAGCGGGTGGGAGTCATTTTTCCGTCAGCACCGAAGGTGTACCTGGTGGTGCCGGGGAGTTTCGGCGTGAGGGGGCTGGTGAAGCCGCGGCCGATGACGTCGGTGGTGTTCATAATGAAAAGGAAGGCGTGGGGGTCTATGTCCTCGATGAAATGGCGCAGTTTGGTGACTTGCGTCAGATCCACGATAGCGAAGACGATTTTCTTGTCTTTTCCGCTGAACCCGCCCTGTCCGTAGAGAAGGGTGGCGCCGTGATGAATATTTCTCAGAATGGTGTCCGCCACTTCAAGCGGTTTGTCGGAAACGATGAAAGCCGCTTTCCTTTGGGCGAAACCGATGACGATACGGCTGGAAACGGTGGCATTGATGTACATGGCGATGAGGGTGCAGATGGCAGGCTCCAGTGTAAAGATCCACGCGCTGGACATGATGATGATGAAGTTCAGGCCGAAGACGACGTAGCCGATTTCCAGATTGTAAAATTTTTTAATAACCGCGCCAATGACGTCGAGGCCTCCGCTGTTTGAATTGTAGCGGTAGAGAAGTCCCAAGGCGGCGCCGAGGACAACGCCCCCCGATATGGCAGCGACAAGAGGATTGCTGATGACACACCAGTCCGCCATGAAAGCGGTGAGGTCGATGAAGAGCGACAGACTCACTGTGCTTAAAATGGTGATGACCGTATAAAATTTTCCCATGAATTTCAGGGACAGAATGAGTACAGGTATATTCAGTACCAGATTGGACAGGCCGATGGGAATGTCCATGAGGTAGTAGAGAATCATGGCGATGCCTGTGACGCCGCCTGCGAGAAAGTGATGGGGAACAAGGAATATATTGAGTCCGGCGGCATAGATGAAAGTGCCGATGAGGGTGATGACAAGTATGAAGAGAACGCGCTGTATGCAGACAGGATCGTTCCAATGCTTACGGATATTGGCGCCCACGATGATCTCCTTTGGGATGTGCCCATGGAATAAGGGAGTTCTCCCTGTTTAAATGTGAACACATTATATCACTATTTTCTCTTTAATGACACCAAAAGGAATTGTGGAAAATATATTTTTGATGGTATAGAATAAGAATAAAATTAATTTCTTATTATAAATGCAGGAGCGGATGAATCGTATTTATTTTGAAATGCCGGCAGGACGCACGGATTGAAAAATGATTTCCATATATTTTCCGATATGATATAATCTAATTGAATTACAACGTATACTATGTAATTTGCCGTGAGGGCAAAGAGCGGTTTCAAGGGGAGCAGACGAATGGACAGTTTTGAGGAAATACTTCAAAAGAAGCATTTAAAACGTACGAAAGCGCGTGTCATGATCTTGAAGGTGCTCCAGAAGAGCCTGCCGATGACCGCGGGGGATGTATATGAAGCGGTGCGGAAGAGAGATACTAAGCTCAGTCTTTCTACGGTGTACCGTAATTGTGAAGCGCTGGCCAAAAAGGGACTGCTTCTCCGTTCGACGATGCTTGCTGACGGATTGACGAGGTATGAATATACGCAGGGCGACCATGTGCACCACGCGGTGTGCCTGTCGTGCAATAAGATTTTCCCTGTCGAGGTTCGTCTGGAACCGGAGTATAAAGACCGTCTGGCAGAAGAAAACGGATTTGAAGTGACGGAGCATCGTGTGGAAATTTACGGTTTTTGCAAAGAATGCAAGGCACGGGGCATGGATAAGGAATTTAAAGAACGGATGATTTAAAGAAAGACAGGAAAGGCGGAGCGTATACGATGTGTTTTTTATTCCGTGCGTAACTGAAGGCGGGATTTAAAAAGTAAAAGGACATGAGGCGGCAGAGATGCCGTCTTTTTATGGTGCCCGCATTTCAAAAGAGGTGCCGGAAGGAAATCTTATGTGTATTTGTCATGCAATAATGATGAGTAAGATTTTTTCTATATCTGCGGTGCAGAGAATCTGTGGATAAATAAGGTGCTTACATGATAAAATATAAACAGATGTATATATAATTAATTATTTATGAAGAAGGAGGAGAGTGTATGGGTCTTATTAAAGCAGGAATGGGCGCGGTTGGAGGCGTACTGGCCGATCAGTGGAAGGAATTCTTCTATTGTGACAGTATGCCGCCTGATGTCCTCATGATGAAAGGACAGAAACGGACCGGCGGCCGCAGCTCGAACACAGGCGGAGAAGACAACATTATTTCCAACGGATCCGTCATTGCCGTCAACAACGGGCAGTGCATGATGATTGTGGAACAGGGCAAGGTCGTCGATCTCTGCGCTGAACCGGGAGAGTATACCTACGATCAGTCATCGGAACCGTCTCTCTTCACGGGCGGTCTGAATAAGGAAAGCGTCATCGCCGTATTCAAACAGATGGGGAGACGTTTTACCTTTGGCGGCGATACGGGGAAAGACCAGCGTGTTTATTTCTTCAATACAAAGGAAATTGTCGGGAACAAGTACGGTACGCCCAGCGAGATTCCGTTCAAGGTGGTTGATGCGGATACCGGGCTGAAATTATCCGTCCGTATCCGCTGTTTCGGTGAATACAGTTACAAAATCGTAGATCCGATTCTCTTTTATACCAATGTGGCAGGCAACGCATCGGACAGTTATGAGCGTTCCCAGATTGACGGCCAGCTGAAATCGGAACTGCTTACGGCTCTCCAGCCGGCATTTGCCAAGATTTCTGCCCAGCGTATCGACTATACCGATCTGGCGGGACACACGTTTGAAATTGCCGAGGCTCTGAATGAAGTGCTTTCCAAGAAATGGACGGAGCTCCGCGGCCTTGCTATCGTTTCTTTCGGTGTGAACAGTGTCAAGGCCAATGAGGAAGACGAAGCGAAGATCCAGAAGATCCAAATGGGCATGGCCATGTCAAATCCCGCTATGGGGGCGGGCGTTCTCGTAGACGCACAGTCTGACGCTATGCGTACGGCGGCGGGCAATGAAGGCGGTATGGGCGCGGCATTTGGATTTATGGGTATGAATATGGCAGGCGCGGCAGGCGGTATGAACGCGTCCAACCTGTACGGCATGGCAGGCCAGCAGCAACAGCAGATGCCCCAGCAGGCACCCGCGCCGGCACCTGCTCCCGCTCCCCAGCCGGCGGGCTGGAAATGTGCGGAGTGCGGTACGGGAGGAAATACAGGCAAGTTCTGCGCCAACTGCGGAAAACCCGCTCCCGCTCCTGCGGCTGAATGGACCTGCGCGGAATGCGGTACAAAGAATACGGGTAAATTCTGTGCCAACTGCGGCAAGCCCGCTCCTGCGGCTGATTGGACCTGCAGCGAATGCGGTACGCAGAATAAAGGCAAGTTCTGTGCCAACTGCGGACATCCCCGTCCGTAATGGAACAGTTGAGAAAAGGGCGGCGGGCATAGATTTACTGCTGTCCTGTCCCTATTTCACACTGCCGTTTTGTTTCCTTTATGGAAAAGGCGGCGATTATGGAAAAGGAGGTACTTATGGCTGATACTTCAGTAAGCTTTAAATGCCCCAATTGCAGCGCTCCTCTTGCATATGCTCCCGGCGCGGATCATGTGACCTGCGAATACTGCGGCACGGAACTGTCCATCGCTGATCTGGAAGCGTTCTACGCGGCGAAGGAAGAAAACGCGGCAAAAGCGGAAGAAGCGCGGCAGAAAAAGTGGGATACTGACGGTGCGGGAAAGGAATGGAGCGAAGACGAGGCGAAGATTCTCCGCGCCTTTACCTGTTCTTCCTGCGGAGCGGAAATCGTCTGCGATGAAAATACGATTGCCACGGAATGCTGCTACTGCGGAAACCCGACGATGATTGCCCAGCGTTATGATGGCGCTCTGCGTCCCGACTATGTGATTCCGTTCCAGAAGACGAAAAAGGATGCCCAGGAAGCCTTTAAAAATTTCTACAAGGGGAAATTACTCCTGCCGTCCAATTTCGTCAGCCAGAACCGGGTGGATGCGATTCAGGGCATGTATGTTCCTTTCTGGCTCTTTGACTCCAAAGTCACCGCTACCGCCAGCTACAAAGCGAAAAACATAAATACTTTCGTTGTCGGAAAGAATCAGATCACGGAAGAAAGGGTTTACCGGTGCGACCGTGAGGGAGAAATGAAATTTAACCGGGTACCTATGGACGGCAGTAAGAAAATGGACGATACATGGATGGAAAGTATCGGACCTTTCGATTATTCCACCATGGTTCCTTTTACCACGGCATACCTGGCAGGGTACCTGGCCGATAAGTATGATGTGCCGGCGGAAGAAATGGCGCCCCGCGCCGATGAGCTGGTAACAAATACCGCGCTTGCGCAGATGGACGGTACCGTCACCGGTTATACAAGCTGTAATCGGGAAGATGGTTTCGTGTCCAAAGATGAAAACACCGTTTCCTATGCCCTTGCGCCGGTATGGATTCTTTCCACCACTTATAACGGCACGCCGTACACTTTCATTATGAACGCCCAGAGCGGCAAGTTCGTGGGAAGCCTGCCGGTGGATAAAAATAAAGCATCCATGTACACGGCGGCGGCATTTGTCGTCTTCGTTCCCATCCTTTACTTCCTCATTAAAATGATGTTCGGTTCTTTATAAGGAGGCGGGACTATGAAAAAAATATTTCAGATCTTAGCGATGCTCCTTGCCGTCCTCTTTCTGCCCGTGATGTCTGACGCGGCGGAGATGCCGTCTTTCCATGACGGGGCGGATATCGTGAAAGGCGAGGCGGCCGCGGAAGTAAAGAACGCATTGGAAGCAGTAGAGAAGAAACATAATGTCCGTATCGCTGTTGTCACCCAGCCCTCCGTGGAGGGAATGAAAATCGGCGATTATGCCGATAAACTTCTCGGCACTGTGATCAAAGGCGGGGAAAAAGGAAATATGGTTCTCGTTCTTGATATGCAGGAACGCGACTGGTACATTGCCACCGATCCCAAAATGAAGGCGATGATTACCAATGATATAGGCATCAAACTTATGAAAGACGCCTTTGTAAGCAAGCTTTCCGCAGGGAATTACGCGGAAGCGTTCAAAGCTTATGCGGAGAAGGCAGACTTCCTTATTTCCTACTATGAGAAAGAAGGAAAAGCGTATGATCCTGACGATCAATTCAGTTTTCTCGGACTGGGGATTGCCGCTGTCCTTTCCCTGCTCGGCGCCTTCGGCGTAAGGAACTACCTGATAGGAACGATGAGCAATGTGGCGCCCGGCGTGAACGCTTCCCACTATCTTGACAAAGACAGTTTCGCCATGACCGGTGAGAATGACTACTACCTCTATACCAACCGTATCGTCACGCCCCTTCCTGAAAAGAAAGATGACGGTTTCGTCGGAGCAGGCGGCTCCATGGGCGGCGGAAACGGAGGCAACGGCGGAGGAGGCGGAAAGTTCTGACAATGCCTGAAAAGAAATAAATTTGTTATTCATGAAAAGTTGCCTCACCAGCCGGCGGGGTAACTTTTTTATCCATGAAGAAGAAAATCGAATCGCAGGGAACAGTTTCTATGGACCGCCTTTGCTTTGCCGTCCGTTTGTTGCAGAAACCACGTTTCATTCCTGTGTTATAATGGGGAAAATCAATCCGTTTATTGGATGATGGAGAAAACCATGAATCTTCTTCTGCTTATTTTTACTTTTATAACCAACTGGATCGTGAGCGCTTCTTTTTGGGTGCTCTATTTTTTATTTACTGTCCCTTTTTTCCATGAAGAGCTGTCAGGAAATTATGAACTTCTGACGGAGCGCATCCTGCAGCTTTCTCTGGCGTGTGTTCTTGTGCCTGCCGTTTTATCGGGAACAGGCGTCATGCAGTATTTCTTTGTCCGTGAAAACGGCGGGCGGAGGGCTGTGGGAGAAACGAAAATGTATTTGGAACGTCTGATGCGCGATATCTGCCGTCGGGGCAGACTGGAATTATCCGATTTCCGTCTTTATACGGCGAAAGCAGATGATTACAATGCATGGGCAATCGGCGGAAACCATATCACCGTCACGGAACGTCTGCTGAACGAATTTTCCGAAGAAGAGGTAAAAGGGATTCTTGCCCATGAGGTGGGACATCTGCAGAACGGGCACAGCCGTTTCGGTCTTCTGCGCTATGGCATGGAATGGTTCAGCGGTATCATTGTCTATGTGTACAGTGTGGTGACACTGCTCCTGGCATTTTTACGCTGGATTCCGGTCTTGGGGATTTTTATAGGCATTGTCAATTTTTTTATCCTCATACAATATTATTTCCTGAAAATATTTCTGCAGATTCCTCTTTGGTTTTTCACACAGTTCGGCAGCAGGAGAAATGAATATGCCGCCGACGAATATGCCTGCGGTCTCGGACTGGGGATGGAACTTGCCGTCGGACTGGTCCACCTGGAACATATTTTCCGCAGCGGCAGGCGGGACTGGTTTTCCCGTCTTTTTGACGACCATCCCGACATTCCCAGCCGGCTGGAACGGATAAGGAAAATCCTGATGGAAAGAGAACGCGGCTCTTTGGCGGGATAAGGAAACGGGGGAGTAAAATACGAAGAGGGAAGGGAATTTCCTCTTTGCGCTTTTGGCAGGATCATCCTTGCATCGGATTGAAATATATGGTATACTATATACAGCAGAGGTGACTGTTAGTCATGTTGCTTCTGCGCCTCTTTTCAGCAAATGTTCCCCGACATTTGCAAAAAAATATACAAGGAAGTCGTCCCGGATCCCCATAACCCCCGGGACGTTTTCCTTGCATGAGAAAACGGATATTTCCTGACAGACTTTGGTCTGGAGAAATATCCGTTTTGTTTTACCATCCGTTTTTTCTCCAGAAAGAGGGGAGGAAAAGGATGAGAAGCGTAAAAGATTCAAGCCGGCCCATAAGCATGGACAGGGCGACGACCATTTTTGTCATGGCAGGCATGGCCGACCAGTTGCAGGTGGCGCCGAATTGTCCCAGTGCCGGCCCCGAGTTGCTCATGGTGGCAATGGAAAGGCCCAGGGCAGAAGGAATATCCGCACCGCTTGCGGCGATAAGGGCGGTCCATAAAAAAATGGACATCGTATAGATGAAGAAGAAACAGAAAACCTCGAGGAGCATGGATTCGGAGAAGTTTTCTCCTCCTGCACGGGTCTGTATGACGGCCCGGGGGTGGAGTTTCCGGCGGAGAACGGCGGTCATGGATTTGAAAAGCAATATGATGCGCGTTACTTTCAGGCCGCCCGAAGTTGATCCGCCGCAGCCGCCGATGAACATGAGTATGAGCAGTATGACCTGGGAAAAATGGGGCCACGCTTCAAAGTCGTAAGAAATAAATCCCGTGGTGGACGAAAGAGACGCCGAGGTAAAAAGCGCTTCCAGCAGTGCGGAAGGGGCGTACAGTCCGCTTTCCAGCATTAAATTTAAAGAGATAAGGATAGTGGCGGCGGCTACGATGGAAAGATAGACTTTAAATTCCGTATTTTCCCAAAGAACACGGATGCCCCGTTTCCAGGCAGCCACATAGACGCCGAAATTGGCGCTGGAAATAACCATAAAAAATATGACGGCCAGTTTCAGAGGCGTACTGTCGTAAAAAGCGATGCTTTCATTCTTTGTGGAGAAACCTCCGGTGGCGATGGTGGAAAAGGCGTGATTTACCGCGTCGAAAAAGTTCATGCCGAGGAGTGTGTAAATCAATGCGGCAGAAACAGTAAAAAGCAGGTACACTGCAAAAAGAGCTTTCGCCATTTCTTTGATCCGGGGAACGGCACGGGAGGAATAAGGCCCCGTGCTTTCCGCATCAATCATGCGGGCGCTTCCTTTTCCGGCCTGCGGGAAGAGCGCCACAAAGATGACGATGATTCCCAGGCCGCCGAGCCAGTGGGTCAGGGAGCGGAAGAAAAGAATGCTTTTCGGCAGAACGGTTAAATCGGAAAAAACGGTGGCGCCGGTGCCTGTCAGGCCTGAAATGCTTTCTACCAGAGCGTCCAGCGGAGAAAGGAGACCGGACAGGAAATAAGGGAAAAGGTAAAGAATGGAAATACATATCCATGACAGCGCGGTCACCGCAAGGCCGTCGCGGGGATTCAGATTGATGACTTTTTTCTTGCCCTTATACCGCAGGAATGCGGACAGTAAAAAACAAAGCGCCATGGAGTAAATAAAAGGAAGAACCGGTTCTTCCCCGAACAGGGCGGTCAGCAGGGGAAGCAGGAGGACGAGACCGCATCCCGCAGTCAGTTTGGCGATGAGTGCTGAAACGACGGTAGTATTCATAACGGTTTCCTGCCTTTAAAATAAGGAAGGACTTTTGCCGAGCAGGGGGTACGGATCAGGATGATGACCCGGTCTCCTGCGGCAAGGACAGAGCGGCCGTCAGGGATATGTGTCGTTTCGTTCCGGACATAAGCGCCTACAAGACATTCCGCCGGCAGCCCCGCTTTCATGAGAGGAATGCCTTCGGCAGGAGCGCCGCTTTCCAGAATAACTTCCACCGCTTCCACCTGCGCCGATTCAAGAAGAGAGACGGAGACGACACTGCGGCTCCGCACATAACTCAAAACCTCGCCTGCCGCCAGAAGCCGGACCGACAAGGCGATATCCACGCCTACCTGTGTCATGAGATCCGCGTATTCCCCGCGGACGACGCGGACGATTGTCTTTTTCGCGCCCAGGTGCCTGGCAAGGAGGGCGACAAGGAGATTCAGCCGTTCATCTTTCGTCGTGCAGATCATCACATCCGCTTCAGAAACGCCTTCCTGCATGAGAAGATCTATATCCGCCCCGTCGCCGCAAAGGACGATGGACTTTTTTAATTTGGAAGAAATATGCCGGCACTGCTCCGGATCAAGATCAATGACTTTTACGGATATACCGTCGGCTTCCAGCATGGGGGCAAGCGCCGTTCCTGTCCGTCCTGCGCCGATGATGATGGCCTTTTTGATATGCCTGGTACTGCTTTCCGCCATACCCCGGCTGAATTTTTCTATATTTTCCGGCGCGCCGATGAAGTAAGCGTTGTCGTAAGGGAGCAGGCAGTCATTGCCGTGGGGGATAATCATCTGATGATCACGGAAAATCATGGCGGCAAGGATTTCATCAGGCAGTTCCAAATCTTTGAACGGTATATGGATATAAGGAGATTGGCGCTGTATCCGTGTCTCATACAAACGGACGCGGCCATTGGCGAAATCTCCCACATTAAGGGCGGCGGGCGTCATGAGGATGCGCCGTATTTCTTTTGCCGTGACCAGCTCAGGACTCAGAACCAGGTCAATGTCAAAATTTTCCTGGAGATATTCGGTGGATTCCTGAAGGAATTTCGGGTCGCGGATGCGGGCAATCGTGTGGGGGATTCCGTTTTTCTTCGCCAGCATGGAAGCAAGAATATTCACCTCATCCATTTCGGTCACCGCCACGAAAACAGATGCATCCCGTATATCGGGATCCCGTGTGAAATCCGGACTTGTCCCGTTGGCGGTGATCGTGAGTACATCCAGCGAGTCGCGGACTTTGGATAACTTTTCTTCATCAGAATCGGCGACAACCACATCATGCTGCTCATTGGAGAGAAGCTCGGCAATCGTATAGCCCAGATGCCCCGCGCCTAAAATTACGATACGCATGAAAACTCCTTAATCATAAAATGACAGGTAAAATATCTTGGGTAATTCATCTTTTCTTATTTTATCACAGAGAAAACCGCAATGAAAAAATCCCGCCATATGGGGGAGCGGGATTTTTTCGGATCGAGGAGATCCGTATGAATCTGCCGGGGATGGAGGGGGTCCTGTGTACCGTTACCGATTCATCAGACTTTCATTAAATCAGAACAGTGGGTTTACAGTATATTAAAAAATATCTATTGAAAGGCACACAGGAGAAAATCCCCGACACGATGGTGGAAACAGTACTCTGCTTCCACCCCCATTGTACCACAAAAAGAAGAGGAGTCAAACCGGAAGAAGAACCATGCAGCAAGCCGGTTTCCCCTGCTGAAATCGGTACGTATGGCAAGAAGATAAAAGCTATCAGCTGTGAGCTGTCAGCTGTCATCTGTTGGCTGTTGGCTATTAGCTAATAGTTCTTTTACGATTTAAATCATCACGACAAGCGAGTATCCTCAATCGCACTGCGTGCGCCAGTAGCTCCTTCTGACGGCCGGCTCCATGATCCTTGTATAAAACGTTAAGGCGTCATCAGTATAATAGATTCTTCGCTCAGCCTCACCATCCCATTTCCCGTCTTTCTCATAAAGCATTCTTACCTCCGTTCAGAATGACAATTGGAGGAAAAGGCGTCATAATGAGGGAAGCGTTAATCGTCATCCGAAGCGAATGTGAAGGAGCTGATGCCGTAGTGAGGAAGATGGTAAGACGCCATCCGGGTAATAGATTCTTCACTCTGTGTCACTGTCCCGTTTCCCGTTTTTCCCACAAAGCATTCTTGCCCCCGTTCAGAATGACGATTGGAGAAAAGGCGTCATAATGAGGGAAGCGTTAAACGTCATCCGAAGCGGATGTGAAGGATCTGTACCCGTGGTGAGGAAGACGGTAAGAAGATAAAAGCTATCAGCTGTGAGCGGTCAGCTGCAAGCTAACTATTCTTTTACGATTTAAATCATTACGACAAGCGAGTATCCTCAGCCGCGCTGCGTGCGCCAGCAGCTTCTTCTGACGGCGGACGGTAAAGTTAAAAAATAAGAAAATATTTATAGGGGTGTATAAAACGTGAATGCGGTACGCAGCATGGTTTGCCGAAACATGATGCATTATGAAAAGATTAGAAAATATGTACCTGTTGATTATAAAAAGTAATACAGCTATGCGGAATTGATATGTGCATTTTGTGGTGGGGTGTCGTATAATCGAAACGATTATGTATCGGAATCATACTATTCGTTTTTGATCCGGATGGGGGAGAGTTGAGTCTGATATACAATCCTGCTGCGGCATGGAAAGAATACTTATCATCCACGGGAGTATGATGGTGAGATTGTTTTTGCCGGCAGAACCGCTTTTTGTAATCGGAGTAATGGCAGAAAACGGCAGATATCCCTGAAGTGACTGGGGCAGGGATGATGGGGGAGTTTTAATAATGGATATGTTTTATTGGGATATCCGGGGCAAGTCACGAAGTAGATGTGACATCTGTGTCCGGAACATACACAGGAATTTAAGAGCGCTCTGTGCGGCTGCTTAGGCGGCTGTTTTCGAGGGCGTTTTTTGTATGCCTGAAAAGCCGGCGTGAAGAGAGATTCGGGGAGAGAAATTTCGAACCGGAGCGGTACCGGCGTGAAGAGGCATGATGGAAAATGGAGGCGGTCATGAAGAAGGTTACGGACTTTTAGGGAAATATCCTGCCCGAGTGGAGTTTCCCGTATTTTTACAGGAATGCAGGATTTGACGAGGTTGTTTTTCAGAGGCAGGCATAAAGCGGTGTCTGTAAGATGAAGGAATCCGCAGATGGCTGGATCTTGGAGAAAATAAAGATAAACCGTCTTAGGGTCAATTTATAAACAATGAGAAAACCGCATAAATACTGGATATTTTATATTTGTAAAATTTACGGTTGAAAAAATTTAAGGCATGGGGTAAAATGATTTTCGTGTTTGCTGCGGAAGCATGATTTCCTGATGCACAAAACAGAGCAGAGGATAAAGAGACAGCCCAATGCGGCGGTTTCAGGGAAAACATGCGCAGGCAGTTTCTCCGGCAGAAAGTATCGTAAAGAAAACAGGAATAAAAACGGTTGGCGTTTTATACATCGGAGAAAACATTTTTGCAATAGAGAAAGGATGGGATTAAAGTTATGAATCAAGTACACAAGGTCATATGGAGCAGGGTGAAGAATTGCTACATAGTCGTTTCGGAAATCACGAAGAGGGTCGGCAGAGATAATAAAGCCTCCGTGACGGGAATCCGTCCGCTTCGCGCGCTTTTGTGCGCCATGGTGATTGCGGGCTGTATGCTTCCTGCTGATGCGGATGCGGCGCCGGGACTGATTCATGCGGGAACCGGCGCGACAGCTTCCGGTGATTCCAGCATTGCTTACGGGTATAGTGCACAAGCGAAAAAAGATCACTCGATTGCCCAGGGCACAGGGGCGGACGCAGAGGAAGAATATGCCTTGGCTATGGGGTATAAAGCCACAGCTAAGGGGTTACAGAGCCTTGCTATCGGCAGACAGGCGAACGCGAAAGGCGCGAACAGTATCGCGGCAGGCGCAGGTGCCAAAGGATACGCGCAGGACGGTGTGGCTATCGGCAACAATGCGGAATCGGGAACGGCAGACAATAAGGATCCCCGTATACCGACCATTCTGTCCAATAATGGGGTGGCAGTGGGCAATTCGGCTAAAGCCAGCGGCGGTTCTTCCGTTTCAGTAGGGAATGACAGCATCGGCAACGGACCGTCTTCTGTTGCTATCGGCAATGCGGCAACGGCTAATGATGTGAGGACTACAGCCATCGGCAACAATGCCCATGCGGAAGGTGCCGGATCGCTGTCCATCGGGCGTGAAGCCAGCGCGTTGACCCTGGAAAATGCGACAAGCACAAATCCGCTTGTCACCGGAGATGATGAGAAGCTGGATAAAAAAGGCGTCATGGCCATCGGTGATGATGCCAAGGCAAGCGGTAATAATTCCATCGCTCTCGGTACTTCCGCCAAAGCCGGCGATTTGGAGAAAACCCGGAATGAAGATTCTGTCAGCCTGACCGGTGATGTGAAACGGATTACCAAGCTGACATCGACACGGTCCGTCAATAACGCGGTTGCTATCGGTACGGAATCCAGCGTACAGTCTGATGAAGATATCGCTGTGGGCTACAGGGCGGCTACGGTCAAGTCCAAGTATCATCAGCTGCCCGGTTCCGGACAGGTGGCAATCGGCAGCAACAGCAATACTTACGGAACCCGGGGTGATGTGGCAATCGGTTCCGGCGCGGAGACGAATATAAGGGTCAAAAATGTGGATCATACTACAGGCACGGTGGAAAAACCTGACGGACAGAGCGTGGCTATCGGCAGCGTGGCAAAGGCTTACGGATCGCAGGCGGTGGCTGTCGGCGCGGACACAAGGGCGATCGGCAACTCTTCCGTGGCGATCGGCACCGATGATATCCAGCTGGATCGTACAAGACTGCAATCCCTTCTGCCGGGGCTGGCGAATAATGAAAATCTGAATAATAAGGCTCCCAATGATGCAACGCTTGGTTCGGCCGCCTTGGGAGATAAACCTTACTATGTCAAGACTGCTTCCATCGGTACCGCATCTGTAGCAATCGGCGCGATGAGCTAGGCCGCCGGTGACGCTTCTATGGCTATGGGCCTCAATGCTTTGGCGGAAGGCGATGCCAGCACGGCAATCGGACCTTTGGCACGGAGCAAAGGAAAGAATTCCATTGCCATGGGCAGGACCGCTTTGGCTAAGGAAGAAGGTGCTGTGGCCGTCGGTAATGAATCTTTGGCCGACGGAACCTCGGGGACTGCTTTGGGAAATAAAGCAAAGGCTAAGAAAAATTATGATATTGCCGTAGGCTATAATGCGGCGGCAGAGGGAAATCCGACCGCCCCGGGGCTGACTGACGGCTCCGCATTATCCATCGGTACGAACGCGAATGCGAAAGGAACAAATGCGGTAAGTATCGGTAATAATGCGCAGGCAACGAATAAATCAACAGTTGCCGTGGGAGGAACAGCGTCCGGCGACAGCGCGACCTCTTTGGGGTATGTGACGACTGCCAGCGGTACCAGTTCCGTTGCTCTTGGTTACTATGCACAGGCGGCAGGCAGCTATGGTACGGCAGTAGGCGGATCGGCAAAGGCAGAAGGGGGAAGCTCTATAGCCGTAGGTGCTGGTGCCGAGGCAGCCGGTGGAAAAGGCAATACGGCCATCGGCCATAAGGCAAAGGTTGAAAGCGCCGCCGGTGACGGTAATATTGCTTTCGGCAGCAGCGCGTCCGTCAAAGACGGCGCCGGCCATGTTGTCATCGGTAAAAATGCTTCCGCAAATACCGTCAACGGATACGGTATCGCTATCGGCAACAGCGCGTCTATTGGTATCGGTGCGGCTGCCGATGCGGCGGCTATCGGTACAGGAAGCCGTGTGGAAGGCAGCGGTATTGCTTTCGGGCGGCAGGCACAGGTGACGGCCTCATCCACAGAGAGCGGTATAGCTATCGGTACGGAAAGTTCCGTAGACGGTGCCCAGAAAGGGACTGCCATCGGTTACAAGGCTAAAGTGTTGAGTTCCGGTGATGACAGCGGACTGGCTATCGGTACAGAAAGCAGCGCCGGCGGTAATGAAGGCAGCATCGCTTTGGGTAAGAAAGCAAGTGTGGACTCTTCCACGAATGCCGGCGGCGTAGCTATCGGCCTGAATGCCTCCGCCAAAGGCATATCCTCTATTGTAATCGGCAAGGATGCCAAGGCGGATGATGGCAATCAGGCTCATGTCATCGCTATCGGTGTCGGGGCGACAGCGACGGGGACAAGCCAGTATTCCTCCGTCATGGGTTCGGCGGCGAAGGCTTCCAGGGAGTATTCTACCGTTCTGGGATCTAATGCCAATTCCGAAGTGGACGGCGGCGTGGCGCTCGGCGCGAACAGTATTTCCAACCGCCATGCCGGCGGGTCTGCGACAGGGGATGTAAGAACGACCAATCCGTATATTCCTGCCGGTGCCGGCGCAGCGCAGGTAAATGCCATTAATGCGACAAAAGGAACGACAGGTGCCGTCAGTGTCGGCTCGGATACGGTAAAACGCCAGATCATCAATGTGGCGGCCGGCACGGATGATTCCGATGCCGTCAATGTGGCCCAGCTGAAAGCGGCGGCAGCCAATGCGGCAGGCAGTGTTTCCTGGACGGTACAGGAGAACTACAGCGATGTGAATGAGGTAAAGAACGGCAGTAAAGTCAACTTTGCCGATGGAACAAATACAACGGCTTCCGTGACAAAAGATGCATCCGGAAAGGTAACGGCCGTAAAATACAACTTGAAAAAAGATGTGGATCTCGGTTCGAACGGCAGCCTGACCATAGGTAACGTAAAGATCAACAACACCGGCATAAACGCGGGGAACAAGCAGATCACGAACGTAGCCAGCGGCGGAAATACGACGACCAATGCGGCCAATATCGGCGATATCAACCGTATTGTCGAAGCAAAAGACAAGTATGTGACAGACGGTACCGCAAATTACCAGACAAACGGCGACGGCACGGCTGCATTGACCGGTACGAACAACCTGACCGCCAAGATAACGGGACTCAAAAACAACTATGTCACAACAGGCAGCGTTTCCAATGACGGCAAAACCCTGACACTGGAACGGAATGATACGGGCAAAGTCAATGTGGACCTGAGCAAAATATTCACCGAGGTGGCAAAGGAAGATTACCATCTGGTAGCAAATCCGGAAGCGGGAAGCCAGGGCAAGTACAAAGCGGACAGCAGCGGAAATATGGTGCTGACCGTAGCGAACGAAAAAGGCGACAGGAAACAGGTTACCTTGACAGATATCGCATCCAAAGCGCAGCAGAATACGAATACAACAAATATTACAAACATCAATAACACCATTGGCAAAGGCCTGAACTTCGGCGGAGACTCCGGCGCGGTAATTAACAAAAAGCTGGGAGAAAAACTGGAAATCAAGGGCGGTGCCTCGGCAGACCTGACAGATGGAAATATCGGCGTTGTATCTGATGGAGCAAAGCTCAATGTGAAGCTGAAGAAAGATGTGGATCTTGGGCCGAATGGCAGCCTGACCATTAACGGAAAGACCTATGTCAACAAAGATGGTCTCAACGCGAACAGCCAGAAGATTACCAACGTGGCTGACGGCACGGCAAACAGTGATGCAGTCAACCTGGGTCAGCTGAACGCGGCCATCGGCGGTACGGCAAAAGCGACGACCGTCAAAGCGAAGGACGCCAATGTAACCGTTACAGAAGGAACCAATCCCGCCGGTGGTAAAGAATATACCGTTGGGCTGGGTGATAAAGTAACCCTCGGCACGGCTGACAAGAAAATCGTCGTAGACGGAACCAGCGGAAAGATTACGGCGGGCAGCAAGGTCACCATCGATGGAACGACGGGGGACATTCAGGCGGGCACAGTCAAAGTGACAGGCGCCGGCACAGTGAATGAACTGACCAACCGCACATGGGATATTGACAACCCGACAGTCGTACATGGACAGGCGGCAACAGAAGACCAGCTGAAAACAGTCAGCGACGGCGTGAAGACCAATAAGACAAATATTACAAACATTAACAATACCATTGCCAAAGGCCTGAACTTCGGCGGAGACTCCGGCGCAGATATTAATAAAAAGCTGGGAGAAAAGCTGGAAATCAAGGGCGGCGCCTCGGCAGACCTGACAGATGACAATATCGGCGTTGTATCTGATGGAACGAAGCTCAACGTGAAGCTGAAGAAAGATGTCAACCTGGGACCGGACGGCAGCCTGACCATTAACGGAAAGACCTATATCAACAAAAACGGTCTCAATGCGAACAACCAGAAGATCACCAACGTAGAGAAAGGTACGGCCGGGACAGATGCCGTCAATGTGGATCAGCTGAACGCGGCCATCGGCGGTACGGCAAAAGCGACGACCGTCAAAGCGAAAGATGCCAATGTAACCGTTACGGAAGGGCTCAGTACAGAGACAGGCGGAAAAGAATACACCGTCGGACTGGGTGATAAAGTAACCCTCGGCACGGCTGACAAGAAAATCGTCGTAGACGGAACCAGCGGAAAGATTACGGCGGGCAGCAAGGTCACCATCGATGGAACGACGGGGGACATTCAGGCGGGCACAGTCAAAGTGACAGGCGCCGGCACAGTGAATGAACTGACCAACCGCACATGGGATATTGACAACCCGACAATCGTACATGGACAGGCAGCCACGGAAGACCAGCTGAAAACAGTCAGTGACGGAGTGAAGACCAATAAGACAAATATTACAAACATCAATAACACCATTGGCAAAGGCCTGAACTTCGGCGGAGACTCCGGCGCGGTAATTAACAAAAAGCTGGGAGAAAAGCTGGAAATCAAGGGCGGAGCCTCGGCAGACCTGACAGATGACAATATCGGTGTCGTATCCGATGGAACGAAGCTCAACGTGAAGCTGAAGAAAGATGTCAATCTGGGCGCTGACGGCAGCCTGACCATCAACGGAAAGACCTATGTCAACAAAGACGGTCTCAACGCGAACGGCCAGAAGATTACCAACGTGGCTGACGGTACAGTGAACAGTGACGCAGTCAACTTCGGCCAGCTGAAAGATGCTGTCGCGGCGGGAAAGACGATCCTGAAAGACGGTAAGAATACCACCGTCGAAGGCGAAGGCACCGTTGCCAATCCGTATAAAGTCAATGTAAATGATGACCTGGTGCTCGGCAAGAAAGGCGCTGACGGCAAAGACGGCTCCATCGGAGTCAACGGCAAAGACGGCTCTGCTGTAGTGATCAACGGCAAAGACGGCTCCATTGGTCTGAATGGTAAGGACGGCGCTAACGGACTCACCATTAAGAGCGGCGATGGAAAGCCGGGCGTTGACGGCACCAATATCACCCGTCTCATCATCGAAGAAAAGAACGGCAAGCAGCATGATATTGCTACCTTAGACGATGGCATGAAGTACGGCGGTGATACAGGGGCGGTCATCAAGAAGAAACTGAACGAACAGGTGAATGTAGTCGGCGGCATTACAAATAAAGACGAACTGACGACAGATGACAATATCGGCGTGGTATCTGACGGCCGCAACAACCTGAAAGTCCGTCTGGCGAAAAATATCAACCTGGGACCGGACGGCAGCCTGACCATTAACGGAAAGACCTATGTCAACAAAGACGGTCTCAATGCGAACGGCCAGAAGATTACCAACGTGGCTAACGGCACAGCGAACAGTGACGCAGTCAACTTCGGCCAGCTGAAAGATGCTGTCGCGGCAGGAAAGACGATCCTGAAAGACGGTAAGAATACCACCGTCGAAGGCGAAGGCACCGTTGCCAATCCATATAAAGTCAATGTAAATGATGATCTGGTGCTCGGCAAGAAAGGCGCCGACGGCAAAGACGGCTCCATCGGAGTCAACGGCAAAGACGGCTCTGCTGTAGTGATCAACGGCAAAGACGGATCCATTGGTCTGAACGGTAAGGACGGCGCTAACGGACTCACCATTAAGGGCGGCGATGGAAAGCCGGGCGTTGACGGCACGAATATCACCCGTCTCATCATTGAAGAAAAGAACGGCAAGAAGCATGATGTAGCCACACTGGATGACGGGCTCAAGTTCGCAGGAAATACCGGCATTGTAGCTAAAAAACTGAATGAGACCATGACCATCAAAGGAACTGGTGTGAAGGCTGATACGGAGTATGATGCCTCCAATATCAAGACCATGGTAAACAGTAACGGTGAAATGATTGTTGGTCTGGATAAGAACCTGAAAGCGGACAGTGTCGGAATTAACGGCAAAGACGGCAGAGACGGAGCGACTATTAAAGGCGGCGACGGAAAGCCGGGCGTTGACGGTACCAATATCACCCGTCTCATCATCGAAGAAAAGAACGGCAAACAGCATGATATTGCCACCTTGGATGACGGCATGAAGTACGGCGGTGATACAGGGGCGGTCATCAAGAAGAAACTGAACGGACAGGTGAATGTAGTCGGCGGCATTTCGGATGAAGGCAAACTGACGACAGATGACAATATCGGCGTGGTATCTGACGGCAGAAACAACCTGAAAGTCCGTCTGGCAAAAGATCTAAAAGGTTTGAACAGCGTGACCACCGGCAATACGGTCATGAACAATGATGGTCTGACGATCAAGAACGGACCGAAGATTGTGGCGGCAGGGATTGACGCAGGCGGAAAGAAAATCACCAACGTGGCAGCAGGCGAGGCGGATACCGATGCCGTCAATTTCAGCCAGCTGAAAAATCAGGGCTCGGAGATCGTCAACAAGGGCTTCGGCATAAAAGCGGAAGACGGAAATGAAGTAAAGAAGAAGCTTGGCGAAACGGTGGACGTTGTAGGCGACGGTAAGAATATTTCCACCAGAGTCGAAGGCGGCAGAGTCAAAGTGGCGCTTAAAGATGATATTTCATTGAATAGCGTTACTACGGGCCGTACGAAAATGGATACCAATGGGCTTACCATTCAGGATGGTTCCGGGAATACAGCAGTGACAGTCGACAAGGATGGGCTGAAGATCAAGGACGGCCCCAGTGTTACCAAGTCGGGAATCGACGCAGGCGGCAAGAAGATCACCAACGTGGCAGCAGGCGAGGCGGATACCGATGCTGTCAATGTCAGCCAGCTGAAAAAAGCGGCAGCCAGTGCCACTACGAAAGTAGCGGACGGAAAAAATACAACGGTGACTTCTAAAGACAATGCCGACGGATCCAAAACGTACCGTGTCAATCTGAATGATGATATTACGCTGGGAACCGATCCTTCCAAGCAGATCAGCATTAAAGGTACCGAAGGTACGATCAAGGCCGGACAGGTGACTGTCAACGGTACGGCCGGCACAGTGAACGGACTGACCAATAAGACTTGGGATCCGAACAATATCACCAGCGGACAGGCAGCAACGGAAGACCAGCTGAAGGTTGTATCCGGCCAGGCAGGCAGGCATTCTTCCGTAACGGCGGGCAGCAATATTTCCGTGACAACGGGAACAAATGCAAACGGCGGTACGGACTACAAAGTATCTGTAGTCGATACACCGACCTTCAAGACCGTGACTACAGGAAATACGGTGATGAGCAACAGCGGACTGACGATTAAGAATGGCCCGAGCATCACGCAGACCGGCGTTGACGCAGGCGGAAAACGGATTACCAATGTGGCAGCAGGCAAGGCAGATACGGATGCTGTGAATGTAGGACAGCTGAAACAGATCGGCGGAGCCATCAACAAAGTTGATAACCGTATCAACAGAGTCGGCGCAGGAGCGGCGGCATTGGCAGCACTCCATCCGCTGGACTTCGATCCCGATGACAAGTGGGACTTCACTTTGGGCTACGGCAACTATAAAGATGCCCATTCTCTGGCACTTGGTGCCTTCTATCGGCCGAATGAAGATACGATGATCAGTGTAGGCGGTTCCATCGGCGGCGGAGAAAATATGGTGAATGCAGGTCTTTCCATGAAGCTGGGACAGGGCAACCATGTGTCCACATCCAAAGTGGCAATGGCTAAGGAAATCAAGGATCTCCGCGCTGAACTGGAAAATGTGAAGGGGGCGCTGCTGAAGGTTGCGGACGGAAGACCACTGGATTCCATGGATATGGACAAGATGCAGCTCTTCCCCGATGTGCCTGAAAATCATTGGGCCTATGACTATGTGGCGACTCTGGCAGGAAACGGTGTCATCGTGGGCTACCCGGACGGACAGTTCGGCGGAGACCGCATGATGACCAGGTATGAAATGGCCGCGTTGATCTACAGGGCTATGCAGAATGGTGCGGCTGCCGATGACCGGATGGCCAGAGCACTGAAAGAATTCGAACCGGAACTGGAACGCATCAGAGTAGATACCATCAGCAAGCATAAGGACGGTACACCTGATATCCAGCGTGTACGCGTCATCAAAGGCCGCGGTTAATCGGAGCAAGAGGCTTTCAGATGAAGAAATCATGGTTTGCTGTGATAGGAATGATATTGATATTGCTGCTGCCGGGCACGATGGCTGCGGCAGCGGATAATATCACCGTAGCCGGCCAGTTTGAAGGAGCCTATGCGGACAATGTATATCGTTTTGTTACTGCCGATGGACAGGAAATCCCTGCCATGATGGAGCATGCGGGAAAGATAATGAGTTATACGCCTTTTCAGGCGACAGGGTATGTGGCTTATAATCAGGCCGGGCAGCCCGTACTTATTATCCGGAACGTGTCTTACCAGGAGCGGGCTCCTAATCAGCGTGCGGTCAGCTACAGAAAAGATATTGGGAATCCGCAGGCGTCACAGGAGCCGATGGCACCGCGGACATCCCGGGACGCAGGGTATTTCATGGGACCGGTAAAAAGCGATCTTGCCAACTGGTATCAGACGAATCCGGGAGATTTGAAATTAGAGGATCTGGGTGCTTATCAGGTAGCATGGAATTTGTCCGGGCTTCCTGTAGGGACAAGGATCTGCACTGTGGGCAGCATCCTGTCCAGCGCCGGCGGCGGGCTTATGAATTTCCGTACCGCCCGGGGGAATAAAATTCTTATCAATCTCAATGGTGCAGTTGTTCCTATGGGACAGCGGGTAACCGTTTTGGGGATTATTTCCACTCCGTCAGTGCTGACAATCCAGTTCGTAAACAGCGTAGGATCCTGATTGGATAAGACCATCTTTCTAAATCAGGAAGAAGATAAAAGACTTTCTTCGATAGCATATGCTTTCAGGAGAGAGTCTTTTACCCATTTATTGCGGAAAGCAGAAATCGCACATTTTAACTCGAAACCGGATTTGCCATTCCATGAACGGGAATGCCGACGGCATAAGAGACAGCGTTGTCTTTCTGAACGATGATATCTTTATTTCTCTTTATTTATGGAAATGTAAGAACTGTGAATTACGTATGATCCGCTTTCCGGATATTTTCTGTAAGGCTTCCCTGTGACGGATGTCCTGATTAGATATATGCGGAGGAAGAGAAACGGATCAAGCAGACAGCTGAAAGGGAATCAGGTACGGAAAATCTTCGGTGAAATACTTTAATAAAAGTACGTTTGGTATACTAATCTAATTATAATAAATAACTTTATTAAATAACTTTATAAATGTATAATAGGATGAAAGAGATATAAATTATTTAGTTCTTTAGAGAGCGGATATCTTTTTATTCAAAAGGAGGAAGTTATGAATCAGATTTACAAAGTCATCTGGAGCCGGGTGAAGCGCTGCTGTGTGGTGGTTTCGGAAATCGCCGGCCGCTGCGGGAAAAATGGGGGGGTGGCTTCTGAAAAGAAGAGTATGCCTGTCCGCGCGTTTCTGTGCGCCCTTGCCGTCACGGGATGCCTGCTGCCGGGCATGGCGGAAGCAAAGACAGAGTATGGTCCCGGCGCTTCCGCTACCGGAACTGCCAGCGTGGCGGTAGGGGACGATGCCAAGGCGACAGCACTGAACAGCTCCGCTTACGGTCTTAAGTCAAAGGCTCTATCATGGCACAGTGTGGCCATCGGTAATGAAGCGTCCGTCGGCAAGGGAGATCCGGATGAAGCGTCAAGCCAGAACGGGATTGCCATCGGGAATGGCGCGAAAGTTACCGTGAACCCCGCCACGGCAACACCGGGGATTACCGATAAGAGCGGAGGGATCGCAATCGGGCATGATGCGACAACCAAAGATATCAATACGATTGCTCTCGGTACCGGTACTATCGGCCAAGGCGCGCAGGCAGTGGCAATCGGCCGTAATGCACGTACAATTGCTAATAACGGTGTGGCTATCGGTAACGAAGCTCGGACACAATCTACGAACGGCTTTGCGTTGGGTAATAATGCCCGCGCCGGTTTTGATGAAAATAATGTGCTTGTAGGCAACGATAATGACCAGGCCTTCGGTTCCAATGCCAGGGCCTGGGGCGGTTCCTCCATGGCTTTCGGGAATAATGCGAAAGCTGCTAATGGCGGTGCCATTGCCATGGGGAACGGTTCTCAGTCCAGAGGGAATTGGGGCGTAGCCATCGGTAACGGTGCAACAGCCCTGGCTGCGGGCGCCCGCGCATTGGGGGCAAATTCCACGGCAAAAGGAGTCAATTCTACGGCTATCGGCTGGGACAGCAAGAGTGAAGCGGATCGCGGTATCGCCATAGGTGAGACTGCTTCCGTTGAGGATGGAACAGAGCACGGCATTGCCATCGGCACGGGAGCGAAAGCGTCAGGGAAAGGCAGCACCGGCACTCCAAGTCTCCCGGCAAGTACGGTAGCCATCGGACAGGGCGCGCAGGCGCTGGAAAACGGGGATATCGTCATCGGCCGTAAGGCGAAGAGCATCGCTTCTACAGAGCATGGCAATCCGGGATCCGGCGCGGTAGTGGCAGGCGCGGAAGCGGCGGCATACGGCGCCAGAGGCGATGTGGTCATCGGCGCGTCGGCGGAGACTAATGTCAAGATCAAACAGTCCGGCGGTACTGTCGATCCTAAATATGCGCAAGGGGTAGCTATCGGCAGTACGGCAAAAACCTATGGCACCCAGTCCCTCGCTCTCGGTTCGGATACGAGAGCCATCGGTAACTCATCTATTGCTATCGGCGGGGATGATATCGATATGGCCCGTACGGAACTGGAAACAGCTGTGCCTCAGCTGAAAGCAGGAAACGGGATCAAAAAGAGCTTTAACAAGGAAATAGAAACTAAGTTTCCGGGCGGATTGGGATCAGCTTCTATCAATGTGAAAGGGAAATATGCGAACACCGCTGCCATCGGTGACGCCACCACAGCCATCGGAACGCTGAGTGAAGCGTTTGGTACAGGTTCCACGGCGATCGGTATCAATTCTTTAACTAAAGGTGTAGCCAGCACCGGTATCGGAATCATGGCACGGAGCTGGGGAGATAATTCTCTTGCTCTCGGTACGCAGGTAGGTGCCTACGGAACCCGGTCATCCTCCATTGGCGATACAAACCAGGTAGGGCTGGATATGAAAGATGGAAATAAGTCCGGTAAAGAATCCGCGGCGGTCGGTTCCCAAAATACTATTTACGGAAATCAGGCTTATGCTGTCGGCGCCGGAAATACCATCGGCTCCGCCACGGTTAACACTGCGACGGAAGCAAACGGCAGCGCCGCCGGTGCTGATCAGGATAAAATCACGACAGTCACTGCCGGCACGGTGAAAGGAAATATGGCAGGTGCTTTCGGGTACAAAAATACTATTAATGCGGATAATGCCTATGCAGTGGGCAGCAATTCCACGGTTTCCGCTGATGGCGCTATGGTGCTGGGGAACAACGCTTCTGTAACGGCGAAGAACGGCATGGCTCTTGGCAGCAATACAAAAGTGGCCAATGAAAATGCCGTAGCCCTCGGCGCCGGTTCGGAAACGGCGGCAGCTGTGGCGACACCCTCCGCAACAATCAACGGCACAGCACATAATTTTGCAGGAGTAAATCCGGCTTCCACAGTCAGCGTGGGCAAGGCGGGCAGTGAACGGACGATCACCAATGTGGCGGCTGGCCGTATTTCCGATGTTTCTACCGATGCCATCAACGGCAGTCAGCTCTATGCGGTGACTACGGAAATGGATAAGGGCGTGGCCTATGCGGGCGATGTGAAAGCTGCGGCAGCCGCGGCTAACAAGTTTACCCGAAAATTAGGCGAACAGACGAATATCGTCGGCGGCGTGGCAGATGCGTCTAAGCTGACAGACGGAAATATCGGCGTGGTATCCAACGGGACAGATACGCTGAATATCAAACTGGCGAAAAACGTGAAAGTGGACAGCGTCACAACGGGCAATACGGTGATCAACAACAACGGGCTGACCGTAGGCGGAAAGACCTATGTGACGAATAACGGCCTCAACGCGAATAGCCAGACCATCACGAACGTAGCCAGCGGCGGAAATACGACGACCAATGCGGCCAATATCGGAGATGTGCAGACAGCCGTAAACAATGCGGTGACCAATGTTACGAATACATTGACGGCAAAAGGCCTTGATTTCGAAGGCAATGACGGCGCGGCGAACAAAGTGCATCGTGACCTCGGCACCAAGCTGACCGTGAAAGGCGGCCTTGCTGATGTGACCACCGGCGTATCGGGCAAGAACCTGGGCGTGAAGAAAAACGCGGCAGGAGACGGCCTCGATTTAGTGATGAGTGAAAAGCCGGAATTTAAAGAAGTGACGGCAGGCACGGGAACGAATAAAGTCGTCATCAACGACAACGGCGTCCATGTAGGCGGAAAGACCTATATCAACAACAGCGGCCTAAATGCCAACAATCAGAGGATTACCAACGTGGCAACCGGTACGGCCGGAACCGATGCCGTCAATGTGGATCAGCTGAATGCGGCCATCGGCGGTACGGCAAAGGCGACGACAGTCAAAGCGAAAGACGCCAATGTAACCGTTACGAAAGGAACCAGTGCTGAGACAGGCGGTAGAGAATATACCGTCGGGCTGGGGAATGTAGTTACCGTAGGGCAGACCCATCCCGTCACGGTGAATGGGGATGCCGGAACCGTAAACGGTCTTACAAATACGACTTGGGATATTGACAACCCGACAGTCGTGCACGGACAGGCAGCCACGGAAGACCAGCTGAAAACAGTCAGTGACGGCGTGAAGACCAATAAGACAAATATCACAAAGAATGCCAATGATATTACAAACATCAATACGACAATTGGAAAAGGGCTGAACTTCGGCGGAGACTCCGGCGCGGATATTAATAAAAAGCTGGGAGACAAGCTGGAAATCAAAGGCGGAGCCTCGGCAGATCTGACAGATGGAAATATTGGCGTCGTATCTGATGGAGCAAAGCTCAATGTGAAGCTGAAAAAAGATGTGGATCTTGGGCCGAATGGCAGCCTGACCATCAACGGAAAGACCTATGTCAACAAAGACGGTCTCAATGCGAACGGCCAGAAGATTACCAACGTGGCTGACGGCACAGTAAACAGTGACGCAGTCAACTTCGGCCAGCTGAAAGATGCTGTCGCGGCGGGAAAGACAATCCTGAAAGACGGTAAGAATACCACCGTCGAAGGCGAAGGCACCGTTGCCAATCCATATAAAGTCAATGTAAATGACGATCTGGTGCTCGGCAGGAAAGGCGCCGACGGCAAAGACGGCTCCATCGGAGTCAACGGCAAAGACGGCTCTGCTGTAGTGATCAACGGCAAAGACGGCTCCATTGGTCTGAACGGTAAGGACGGCGCTAACGGACTCACCATTAAGGGCGGCGATGGAAAGCCGGGCGTTGACGGCACCAATATCACCCGTCTCATCATCGAAGAAAAGAACGGCAAGCAGCATGATATTGCCACCTTAGACGACGGTATGAAGTACGGCGGTGATACAGGGGCAGTCATCAAGAAGAAACTGAACGAACAGGTGAACGTCGTCGGAGGCATTAGAGACGAAAGCAAGCTGACGACAGATGACAATATCGGCGTGGTATCTGACGGTACTAACAACCTGAAAGTCCGTCTTGCCAAAGCCCTGAAAGGCCTCGAAAGCATAACCGCCGGCGATACATTCATCAACAATAACGGAATAACCATCAGCAGCGGTGCAGCCGGAAACACCGTATCCCTCACCAAGAACGGCCTTGACAACGGCGGCAACAAAATCACCAACGTAGCAGCCGGAGACGTCAGCGCAAACAGCACCGATGCCGTCAACGGCAGCCAGCTGCATGACATAAAGACACTGGCAGGCCAGCATACGACCGTCAAAGCCAAAGACAGCAATATAACTGTCACCGAAGGAACCAATGGAACAGGCGGCAAAGAATATACTGTCGGACTCGGCGACAAAGTCACACTGGGAACCGATCCGTCCAAACAGGTATCCATCGACGGAACAACAGGCATCATCAAAGCCGGAGACAAAGTCACCATTGACGGCACGACAGGAAACATCGATGCCGGAAAAGTGAAAATCAATGGAGAAAAAGGAACCGTCAACGGACTGACCAACAAAACCTGGGATCCGAACAACATCACCAGCGGACAGGCCGCCACAGAAGACCAGCTCAAAGCCGTAGACCAAAAGATTACGAATACGTCCGAAGAATTGACGAAAAAAGGCATGGACTTTGCCGGCAACGACGGAGAATTCCACCGGAACCTGGGAGAAAAAGTCACCATCAAAGGAGAAGGGACAAAAGATGCCTCCGAATACTCCGGTGAAAACATCAAAACCTTTGCCGACGCGAACGGAAACCTCACCGTCAAAATGGACAAGAACCTGAAAACCGAAACCATCGTCGCCACAGGTGAAAACGGCAAAAATGGCAAAATCGGTATTAATGGTAACGACGGAAAAACGACAAACATCTCCGTTACCAGTGACGGCAAACCCGGAGTAGACGGCGCGCCGGGGACAACCACGACCCGTATCGTATACGAAAAACCGGACGGAACCAAAGAAGAAGCGGCTACCCTAAATGACGGCATGAAATACGGCGGCGATACAGGAAACGTCATCAAGAAGAAACTGAACGAACAGGTGAACGTCGTCGGCGGCATTACAGACGAAACTAAACTGACGACAGAGGATAACCTTGGTGTCGTATCCGACGGCAATAACAATCTGAAAGTCCGCATGGCCAAAGACCTGAAAGGCCTTAACAGCGTAACCACCAACACCCTGACCGTGGGAGACGTGAAAATCGACAACAGCGGCATCAACGCAGGGAACAAGAAAATCACCAACGTAGCAGCCGGAGACATCAGCGCAAACAGCACTGACGCTGTCAACGGGGGGCAGCTGTGGAAAACAAACCAGACAATCAACAACATAGGAGGAGCCGTCAATGAACTGGGAGACCGGATGGACAGAGTAGGAGCAGGAGCGGCAGCATTGGCAGCCCTCCACCCGCTGGACTTCGACCCGGATGACAAGTGGGATGTGGCAGCCGGCTACGGCAACTACAAAGACGCCCATGCGGTAGCGGTAGGCGCATTCTACCGTCCTAATGAAGACACCATGTTCAGCGTGGGAGGCTCCTTCGGGGGAGGAGAAAACATGGTGAATGCCGGAGTCAGCGTGAAGCTGGGACAGGGCAACCATGTATCCACATCCAAAGTAGCCATGGCGAAAGAAATCGTCGATCTCCGTGATGAGAACAAGGATTTGAAGAAACGTCTGGATACCATGGAGCAGAAGATGAATTCCATTCTCGGCATCCTGGATATGGGTAAAAAGAAGGACTTCCCCGATGTGCCGGAAAACCACTGGGCTTATGAATATGTGGCTACATTGGCAGGAAACGGCATCCTTGAAGGCTATCCGGACGGCATGTTCAGCGGCGACCGTACCATGACCCGCTATGAATTTGCGGCGATGTTCTATCGTGCATTGAAGAATGGAGCACCGGTAGATGACAATATGGACAGAGCTATGAATGAGTTCGAACCGGAACTCCGCCAGATTCGTCTGGATCGTATCCGTGTTGACCGTATTTCCGGCAAGGACAATGACAGAAATAAGGTAGAACGTGTCCGCGTCAACAGCGAAGATGATAAGGCAAACAATGATTACCGTGATGTGTACGGTTCTCATATTTCCCCGGAAGCGTAAACTGGAAAGCAAAGACAAGGATAAGGAAATAGTATAAGAAATAGAATGCGGTACTCGTCAGATGTGATGGGTACCGTATTTTTATGTAAGCGGGGGATAAGCGGACGGTCTTTTTATTGTTTGATAAGAGTGACGCTAACGTTAATCGTCATCCTGAACGAATGTGAAGGATCTGTATCCGTGATGAGGAAAGCCGTAAGAAGATAAAAGCTATCAGCTGTGAGCTGTCAGCTGCAAGCTAACTATTCTTTTACGATTTAAATCATTACGACAAGCGAGTATCCTCAATCGTACTACGTGTGCCGGCAGCCGACAATATTCAATATCCGGTACCTGTGTTTTTATTTCCTTGAAAATTTCTGCATTTTAACGGCGGCATCCCATTTATAAAAACGACTTTGATGGTATAATGAAATCGTATGTGTATGATAAAAAATCGATACCGGACCATTACCGTGCACATAGGATCGATTCACTGAACATCGACAAGGAGGAAGATGGAGTGGAAAAGAAAGATTTTATCTGGAAAATGGGAGGGCAGCAGGGACAGGGCGTTGAATCCTGCGGAGAAATTCTGGGGCGTGTTCTGGCACAGGAGGGATATTCCCTTTTCAGCCAGCGTCTGTTTGCATCCCGGATCAAAGGCGGACATACGACGATTGCCCTGCGTATCGCGACCAAGGAAATTGCGACGATCGGGGAGCATGTGGATTGTCTTGTAGCTCTTGACCAGGAAACGATCGATCTTCACGGAAAGGAAATTTGTGAAGGCGGTGTTATTATTGCCGACGATGCTTTTAAACCGAAATGGGAGGCGCATACGGGACGTATTTTCCTGCCGCTCCCCATTACGGAAATGGCAAAGAAGTACGGATCCATGCAGATGAAAAATATTGCCGCTCTCGGTATGAGCGCAGGACTGCTCGGATTTCCGGAAACGCCGTTCTACCGCTTTATCGCGGAACGTTTTGCGAAAAAAGGGGAGACGGTGATTAATAAGAATAAAGAAATTTTCAAGGAAGGTTATGATACGGCTGTCGCTGCTATGCAGGGGGTGGCGCTGGGGAAACTGGCTGTTCCCGAGAAGAAAGACCAGCTGTACCTGCTTGGGAATGAAGCGGCCGCGCTCGGCGCTATTTCCGCAGGATCCCGTTTCATGGCTTCTTACCCGATTACTCCGGCGTCAGAAATTATGGAATATATGATTAAAGTGTCTCATAAGATTCATGGCACGGTCGTGCAGACGGAAGATGAACTGTCATCCGTTATGATGGCGATGGGGGCGGGTTATGGAGGTGTTCGGGCGTTTACGGCGACATCCGGCCCCGGGCTTTCTCTCATGGCGGAATCCATTTCCATGGCGGCGGTTGCTGAAATCCCGGTGGTCATTATTGATGTGATGCGTGCAGGGCCGTCCACGGGGATGGCGACAAAGGTGGAGCAGAGCGATATCCGCTATGCTGTCGGCTCCGGGCATGGAGATGCGGAAAAGATTGTTCTTGCTGCCGCGTCTATCGAAGACTGCTACTATATCGTCCAGGAAGCGTTTAATCTGGCGGAGGAATACCAGACTCCTGTCATTGTGCTGTCCGATCTGCAGTTTGGCATGTGCAAGCAATCTGTTCCTGCTTTCGACAGGAACCGTATCGGCATCCGCCGCGGTAAATTGGTGACGGAAGGCCTTTCTGAACTGGATATGAAAACGAAATCTTATTTCCACCGTTTTGAGGACACGGAAGACGGTATTTCCCCAAGGACGATTCCCGGCGTGAAAAACGGCATGTTCCTTTCCACGGGCCTTGAACATAATGTATTCGGCAAACCGGCGGAAGGACAGGGCGACCGTGTGATGGAAATGGAAAAGCGCCACAGAAAGTTCGCTGCTGTTTCCAAAGCCATTCAGCCGTTTACCGCAGCCCATGAAGAAACGGACTGCGACCTGCTCCTTGTAGGCATTACTTCCACCAATGGCGCACTGGAAGAAGCACGAGAGTGTCTGGAAGCGGAAGGCAGGAAGGTAAATCATATCCAGCTCCGCCTGATTTCCCCGTTCCCCGCAGAAGAACTCCGTCCGTATATCGAAGGGGCGAAGAAGGTTCTCATTGTCGAAGAGGATTTGACGGCGCAGCTCCGCGAGCAGTTTGCCATCCGCTTTGACTGCCACGATAAACTTCTTTCTCTTTTGCAGTATGACGGCACGCCGTTCCTGGCTTCGACCATTATCAATAAATCCAAGGAGGTCATCTGATTATGGGTTCACCGAGAGATTATAAAAATACTATCGTGCCGAACTGGTGTCCCGGGTGCGGCGATTTCGGGATCCAAAATGCGATTGCCGCTGTCTGTGCGGCTAAAGGCTGGCCGAATGAAGATATCGTTTTGATTTCCGGTATCGGCTGTTCTTCCCGCATCGGCGGGTACCAGTACTGCTACGGTGCCCACACGACCCACGGACGCGCGCTTCCTTTTGCCCAGGGCATCAAATGCGCCAACAAAGATATTCATATGATCGTCTGCTCCGGTGACGGCGACTCTTACGCCATCGGTTTGGGACACGCCCTCCATGCGATGAAGAGAAATATGGATATCACCTATATCGTTTTCGACAACCAGGTCTACGGCCTGACAAAAGGGCAGACAAGCCCCATGTCTTCCAAAGGCTTTGTGACCAAGACGACGCCTGACGGCAATCCCCTCACGCCTCTCGATGCTCCGTCCATGGCTCTTGCCGCGGGCGCTACCTTCGTGGCGCAGGCGTATGCCATCGACATGAAGAATATGGTGGATGTCATTACCAAAGCGGTCGATCATAAAGGGTTCTCCTATGTCAATATTTTCACGCCCTGCGTCACTTTCAACCAGTTCAATACAGTGGAATGGTACAATGGTCATCTGAAAAAACTGGCAGATATACGGGAAAACTATGATCCTCATGATAAGGCTGCTGCGTTCCATCTGCTTTCCGACACCGACAGCCTCGTACTGGGCGTTATTTATGAAGAGGAAGGCGCTGTACCTTTCGGTGAAATCGTTCCGTCGGCGGATGTGCGCCTTGCAGATCACGTGGAAAAGCCGTCAGCTGAGCTTTTTGAAGATCTCTGCATGGAATTTCGGTAAAATCGTTCTCCGGCGGCGGTTTTCCCGCTTCCGGAATATAAGAAAACATTTATAAATCAGATTCTGCGATTTAAGCAGCAACTACTTGAAATAGCGGGCCTGTCCCGAAGTGTGAAGGGCGCTTTTGCGTCCTGAGGAAAGGATAAGCATCATGGCATCAGATCGAATGATGGAATACTATTATTCCATGGGGCAGGATACCCTGGCTGCCGGAGATATCGACGAAGCGGTCACTTATTTCCGTAAAGCGGCCAACCTGGGTGCCGGCGAAGCGGCTCATGAAATCGGCGTTATCGGCCGCCGGCTGGAAAAGGGAGACGGGCTGGAAAAGGATGAGGAAAAAGCGGCCCACTGCTACCGCCTGTGCGGAGAAATGGGCGATGATGAAGCGTGGCTGTACCTGGGGAAGCTGTACCTTCGGGGGCTTAATGGAGGAAAGCCGAATCCGAGGAAAGCCAAACGCGCTTTGGAGCATGCGTCTGAGGCAGGATATACGGAAGCGGCCGTTCTTCTTGCCCGGATATACGATGAAGGTGTCATGGGGCAGGTTAATCCCGCAACTGCTTTTAAATACTACCTTTTGGCAGCACAGCGGGGAGATTCGGAAGCCATGCTTATGACCGGTCTTTTTTATGCGCAGGGAGTATCCGTGCCCAAAAATACCGTGGAAGCAGAAAGATGGATACGGAAGGGGAAAGAAGCGGGCGACCCCGATGCCGATGAAACGCTCCGTGGATTTCTGGCGGTGGCCTGCACGGAGTATCTGACGGGCGCGGCAGGCGTGGTGGATGAGAAAAAGGCTGCTGCCATGGCCAAAGAAGCGGAAGTGATGGGAGATAAGGAAGTCTATCTCCGCATGGGATACGCTTATCGCGCAAGCCGTGTGGAAAATCATGCGAAAAAAGCTTTTGATGCTTTTAAGAAAGCGGCGAAATACAAACTGCCCGAAGCCGATGCGGCGCTGGGGCTCTGCTATGAATCGGGTCTCGGTGCAGAAGCGGATATTTCCAAAGCCGTGAAATATTATAAAAAAGCGGCGGAAAAAGGAAATGCTTTCGCCATGGCCCATTACGGCTGCGCCCTTGCCAACGGGGAAGGCGTGAGGAAAAATGAAAAGTCCGCCATGGAATGGCTTATCAAAGCGGCCATGAAGGGCGATGAAGGCGCCATCCTCATCCTGAAAGAAGATTACGATTACACCTTGAAATGATAAAGACACCTTCTCTGCAAGCAGGGGAAGGTGTTTTTTCATGGTACAATAGAAATATATTTCATGGAGGATCATTCATGCTCATTCCTTACCGCTCGGTGCGGACACCTTGCCGAAAAGAAACGGAGATAAAAAAATCAATATTTATTGCGCAGCTTTTCCCTGTAGAAACAGAAGAGGAAGCGCAGTCCATTTTGGAAACGGTGCGGAAAAATCACAAAGATGCGGCCCACCACTGCTGGGCATGGCGCATCGGCACCATCCGCATCCGTGAGAAATCAAGCGACGGCGGAGAGCCGCAGGGGACGGCAGGACATCCCATGCTCCATGTCCTGCAGATGAAATCGCTCACTAATACTTTATCCGTTGTGACAAGATACTTCGGCGGCATCAAACTGGGGACGGGCGGACTGGCGAGAGCATACGGCGGTACTCTGGCGGAAGCCGTGGAGGAAGCGGGTATTCTTTGTTTTATGCCCCACGTCCGCCTGGAACTTACGATTCCCTATACCGCGGCAGGCACGTTTGAACACTACATCAAAGGTACGGATATCCGTGTACTGGACAGAATCTTTGCGGAAGAAGTGCAAATCACATGCCTCTGCCTTCCGGAAAATAAAGCAAGGCATGAAATGTATTTCCGGGATATGACCGGCGGAAAAGTAAAGGTGGAAGACCGGGGCGAAGAATATGTGGGAATGGAAACAGAGGAGAAGGAGTAAAGGGAATCGGATCAGCAGGGATTTTTTATCCGGTTTTTGCAAATAAAAAGGAAGTTCGGTACGGCCTTTGCTTTTTCTGAACTCTATGGGAGCCTGTTTGCGCTTTTACGGAATTTGTTGACAAAAGGCATATAAGTTATTACTATTTTTATAGTTATGATTCAAATCAGGACAGGAATTTTATGTTGAAGTCGTCATGGGCTCGGGGACTGAAATGAAGTGCCTGGTATTTACCCGCGGACGCAGAGGGGGAAACGGTTATGATGCCAATTCTTGATTATCTGGACGGGATACTGTATTATCCCATCCTCGTTGTGGTATTAACGGCGGCAGGGCTGTATTTTACATGCAGGACGGGTTTGGTGCAGTTCCGTATGTTTTGGGAAAGTATCCGCCTTGTAATGGAAAAGCCGCAGAATGAAGGGGCGGTTTCTCCCTTTCATGCGCTCATGGTTTCCACGGCATCCCGCGTAGGTACAGGAAACATTCTGGGGGTTTCCACGGCAATCTGTCTTGGCGGGCCGGGTTCCGTTTTCTGGATGTGGGTTATTGCCGTCATCGGCGGAGCGTCCGCGTTTATTGAAAGTACTCTTGCCCAGGTCTATAAGAGAAGAGACAGCAAGGGAGACAGCTACGGCGGGCCTGCTTATTACATCGAATCCGCCATGCACAACCGCACCCTTGGCGTACTTTTCGCTTTCTTCCTCATCATCACCTATGCCGGCGGCTTCAATATGCTTGCTTCGTATAATCTGCAGTCCACTTTTGCGGCATACAGCTGGTATGATCCGGCTGTCACGCCGTGGATCATCGGTGCCATTCTCGGTGCGCTTGTGGGGTACTGCATCATGGGCGGCGGAAGACGTATCCTCCGTGTCACCGGTGTTCTCGTGCCGATTATGGGGCTCATCTATGTGGCGGCGGCTGTGATTGTCGTTGTGATGCATATAAATCTCATTCCGCAGGTGTTTGGCATGATTTTTGCCGATGCTTTTGATTTCCGGTCCATTCTGGGCGGCGTTTCCGGATCCTGTCTCATGTTCGGCGTAAAGCGCGGACTCTTTTCCAATGAAGCGGGCGTAGGTTCCGCGCCGAATGCCGCCGCTTCCGCTGATGTAAGCCATCCGGTCAAGCAGGGACTTGTACAGATGCTGTCCGTTTTCATCGACACGCTCCTCATCTGTACGGCGACCGCTATGATGTGTCTGGCTTCCGGTACTCCGATTACGAAAGAAATCGCCGGTGCGGGATATGTGCAGAATGCTGTGACTGTGGCTTTTGGAAGCTTCGGCCCTATTCTTATCACGGTGTGCATGGTGCTTTTCGCCTTTTCCACACTGATCGGCAACTTCTTCTATGTGGATAACTGCCTGATCTTTATCCATAAAAAAGAACCGGGAAAATCTTTTATGACAGGTTTCCGAATTTTGGCATCCCTCGTCATTTTCGTCGGCGCGGGCATGTCTATGGCAGCGGCCTGGGATATTGCTGATATTCTCATGGCTCTTATGTGCCTGATCAATATTCCCGCCTGCCTTGTCCTCGGCGGAACGGCAGTCAAAGTGATGAAAGACTATGAGCGCCAGAAGAAGGAAGGCAGGGATCCGGTCTTCCATGCGGCTGACGTGGGTCTGGATCTTGATGAAGTGGAATACTGGAAATAATAATTTCGTACTAAAAAGCTCATTCCGGAAATTGACGGGGTGGGCTTTTTCAGGAGGCGGCATATGTATCCCCGGTTGAAAATATACTTGAAACGGATTGAAGAAAATACACGGGTTATCAGACAGCTGTGTACCGGTCACGGTATCCGCGTCATGGGCGTGACGAAGGCATGCTGCGGTGCGCCCGAACTGGCGGAAGCTTATCTGGCGGGCGGCCTTGCCATGATTGGCGATTCCCGCGTGGCGAATCTGAAGAAACTGAAAAACATCGAAGCGGAAAAGTGGCTCATCCGTCCGCCCATGCTTTCGGAAATAGAGGATCTGGTCCGCTATGCGGATGTGTCGCTCCAGTCTGAAATGGAAACTGTCCGTGCGATAAATAAGGAGTGTGAAAAGCAGAGAAAGCGCCATAAAATCATCCTCATGATGGATCTTGGCGATATCCGCGAGGGATATGTGGATGAAGAGGAATTGATCGCCGCCGCGGTGGAAACGGAAAAGCTTTCGCATGTGGATCTTTACGGTATCGGCACCAACCTGACCTGCTTTTCTTTTATTCAGGCCGATGAGGAAAAAATGGAACGTCTTGCTGAAATGCGGAAAAAAGTGGAGAATGCCGCCGGCCATACATTGGAAATCGTCAGCGGAGGAAACAGCGCGGCCCTGGATCTCATGATGCGCGGAGGTATTTGTGAAGGGGTAGATAATTTCCGTCTTGGGGAAAGCCTTCTTTTCGGCAAGGAACGGAGCAGGTATACTTTCCTGCCGGGAACGAGAAATGACGGATTTATTCTGGAATGCGAAGTGGTGGAAGCGAAAGTAAAACCGAGCCTTCCCTGGGGGACGGCGGGGATGGACAGCTATGGACGGAAACCCGTTTTTACGGACAGGGGTGACAGGCGGAAAAAGATCATCTGCGCCATCGGACGGCAGGATTTTGACGCGGAAACGGCAATGCCTGTGGATGCAGGCATTCTTATCTTAGGTGCCAGTTCGGATCATCTCATGCTGGATGTGACAGACAGCGTGAAGGAATACAAGGTGGGAGATATCGTGGAATTGCGGCTGGGGTATTTCTCCGTTCTCCGCGCTTTCACTTCGCCTTATGTGGAAAAGGTATTTCTTAAAGAATAAGGAAATCGGGAGCAGAACTCTGTAATTTTTCGGCAGAAAAAATGTTTTTATTTTTCTCATAAAACAGTGGCGGAATTTTAAGAATACCGTATAATAGGAGAAAAGGGTTTTGGTAGTCTGGAGGATGGTACTATGGACGCAATCGAATGCCTGGTTACAAGGAGAAGTATCCGCAATTATACGAAAGAGCCTGTTTCCGCAGACGACATCGAAAATGTGGTGGAAATCGCGCAGATGGTTTCCTGCTGGGAAAATACACAGCCCGTCCGCTATGTGGCGGTGCTGGACAATGATCTGAAAAACCGTATCGCCGATGAATGCACGAAGAAGTTTCCCTGGAATACGGAAAACATCCATGAAGCGCCTGCGCTCATCGTGCTTTGCACAATAAAGGGGCTTTCCGGCTATGAACCCAATGGAGAAGCGTCTACGACAAAGGGAACCCACTGGCAGTCTTTTGATGCGGGCATGGCGGCGGATCATTTCTGCCTTGCTGCGCGGGCGGTGGATCTGGGGACGCTCATCATGGGACGGTATGACGAAGAAAAGATCAAAGAAATTCTTGATCTTCCCGAAGAATATGATGTGTCCTGCATCATCGCGGTGGGCCATCCCGAAGTCATACCCGCTGCGAATGAAAGGAAGCCTTTAAAGGAAGTGCTGACTTTCAGATAAGGAATAGGAGAAAAGGAAAATAACGGAACTCTCATAAAAGGGAGTCCGTTATTTTATTAGCAGGGAAAAATCATTTTCTTTATCCACTTCCGTCCGTTCCGGCATGCCGTGATATAATGGAACAAAAAAACAGGGGGAGTCTATGTCTTTGCTTGAAACTGCCTGTCCTCACTGCGGAAAGTCTATGGTGTTTTCACCAATTGATTATATCAATACGGAAGAGCGGCCGGAGATGATACAAAAAGTGCGCGACGGAGAGGCTTTCGCGTCGATATGCGGTCATTGCGGTAAAAAGTCCCATATGGACTATTCCTTTTTGTACTATCAGCCGTCGGCGCTGTTCCTGGTGTACTATGCAGCAGATCAGGAAGACTATGAAAAGGCGTGGAAGATGCTTACCGGGCAGGATAGAGAACGCCGCCTTGATGAAGAAAAACTTCGGGGCGTGAAGAAACGGCTTGTCACGTCACGGGAGGCACTTCGGGAAAAGCTTATGATCCTTGACAGCGGTTTCGATGACCGCGTCATTGAATTGATGAAGGGTCTTGCCTTTATGTCGCTCCGGCGTCATAGTCCCGAACTTCATCCGGAGCGTGTCCTTTTTGATATGGGGGCTGACGGGAACCATTATTTCCGTTTTGAGGAAAAGGGAAAAGTCATCGCGGCATATGCATTTGAGGCGCTGATGTACCGCGAAATCGAAACGGGTGTGAAAGATATGCTGGAAACACTTTCAAGGAACCAGCCGGTTATTAATGCGGAGTGGGGTGCTAAAGCCCTCCGCGCGGTTCATCAATCATAAGGAGCGGTTATGTCACAGTCACAGATGCAGGAAATCACCTGCCCGAAGTGCGGGAAGAAACAATTTTTCCGTGTGTGGGACAGTATCAATACGATGGAAGATCCTCCGCTTAAGAAAGCGGTCAGGAATGATGAAGCCTTTTCTTTTCATTGCTTGGACTGCGGTGCGTCTGCTGTGCTGCATTATAATTTCATCTATCATGAACCGGCGGAGAAGCTTTTTATCGTATGCAGCGCTGACGGTTCCGATTACACGGCGATGAAAGAAACACTCACGGCGGAGGACAACGCCTTTAAAGGCTACACGAAACGCATCGTTCTGTCTCACAATGCATTCAAAGAAAAACTATTGATTTTTGACGCTGGATTCAATGACAAGATTGTGGAAGTCATGAAGAGCGGTATTTATGCCAATGTGGATGCTCATTACAAGGATAAGGGGATTGATGAAATATTTTTTGCCACCAACGAAGAGGGGGAGCACGGATTCCTTCTCCTGCGCCATGGGGAGATGCTGGCGGCGGTAGAATTTGACAAAGCCCTGTATGACGCGCTCCTGGAAAAGACATTGGAAACCATAGACGCCCTTTCACCTGCGGATGTCATTATTGATACGGAATGGGCGCGGGCAATGGTGGAAAGGCTGTAAGCTGTCATCAGCATAATAGATTCTTCACTCTGTGTCATTGTTCCGTTTTCCGTCTTTCCCACAAAGCATTTTTACCTCCGTTCAGAATGACGGCGGACGGTAAGGCGTCATAGTGAGGAAAATGTTAGTTGTCATCCTGAACGAATGTGAAGGATCTGCTGCCGTGGTGAGGGAATCGGTAAGAAGATAAAAGCTATCAGCTGTGAGCTGAAAGCTGTTAGCTGTTAGCTGTGAGCTGTCAGCTAAAAGTGCTGAATGACAACGGACGGCAAGGTGTCATAATGAGTGAATGTGAAGGATCTGCTGCCGTAATGACACAAAAGAATAGAATGAATTTTTGCAAGCAAAAACGCCGCTGTTGAATATGCGGCGTTTTTTTCATCTGTAAGCCGGCGGCTGCTTTTTATTATTTCATATATTTATAGAGGAAGGCATTGACTTCTTCCGTGACGAACTGGTTGGATTCTTCGCTCAGCTTGAAAGAGCCGCCCAACATGCACCATGTGATGAGCGCACCGTAAAGATGGGAGAGAAGAAGTTTCGTAAGGAACGCGACCGGTGTATCTTCTTTCAGCCGGTTTTCTTCTTTGGTGTGCTTGAGAATGGTATAGATTTTACGATATCCTTCGCGGAGATTTTCCGCACCTTCTTCTGCGGAGCGGGGAGACATGATATCGCGGATCCATTGGCGGATCAGATTTACACCCATGCGGTCCGCTTCATGGAGAATGGCATTGAAGTAATAGGTCAGTTTTTCCTGGGGGCCTCCGGGCATCGTCATGGCAGTGGTAAATATTTCTTCTATGACTCGGGTGGAAAATTCACGGACGACATCTTCCTTGCATACAAAATAGTGGTAGAATGTGCCTTTTGCCACACCGGCATCTTTCGTGATTTCCTCGACGGAAACGTTGTCAAATCCCCGTTCGCTGATGAGTTTTCTGGCGGAAGCGGTCAGCTTGGCTTTTGTCCGCTCGGCTTTTTTTGTTAAAGGCATTGCGCATCCTCCTTTATTATTTATATTATATTAGTATAAAATAAGCGGGGTATAAATGCAATGACTTTTAGTCATTTAAATGATCCGGGAAGGGTTTGGAATAAAATTTCCGCCGCTGTAATTGGGCGGTTTCCTTTGGTATAATGAAGACAGGAAAACGGAAAGAATACAGTGTCCGGGTAAATGGTTTGGAGGAGCTTCATGGGCGACGGCCATATATGGTTTGAATTATTTATTATTGTTCTGCTTGTCTTGGGAAATGCCGTGTGTTCATTGGCGGAAATTGCCATTGTGGGAGCGAGGAAGACGAAGCTGCAGGAACTGGCGGACGAGGGGAAGCGTGGCGCGGCGCAGGCGCTGAAGCTGACCGGACGTAAAGAGGAGCTGTTCTCTACCATCCAGGTGGGGATTACCACCATCAGCATCGTGACGGGTATGTTCTCCGGCGCCTCTCTGGCAGGACCTCTTGCTGATTTTCTTGGCGGCATTCCTGTAGCCGGCGCTTTCCTGGCACCTTTGAGTATGTTCTTTGTCATGGCGCTGGTGACGTATTTTGCTTTGATTATCGGGGAGCTGGCACCGAAGTGGATCGCCATTGCGGAACCGGAGAAAGCAGCGTGCCTCATCGCCCGTCCCATGATTTTATTTTCCAACCTGTGCAAGCCTCTTGTGGTATTCAGCACGTGGTCGACGAAGCTTGTGGTGGAGATGCTCGGCGTCCGCATGGGGGGCGAAACGCCCGTATCGGAAGAGGAAATACGCGTCCTTCTCCATCAGGGGGCGCAGCTCGGTACGATTGATAAAAAAGAACCGGAAATGATTGAGAATGTTTTTTCTCTGAATGATCTCACTGCGTCGGATACCATGACCCCGCGGCCGCAGCTTGTATGGATTGATCTGGAGGATACGGAGGAAAATATCTGGGAGGATATTAATCATTCCACCCACTTCCGTCTTCCCGTGGGGAACGGCTCCCTTGACGATTTCAAAGGTCTTGCCGATATGAGCGAAGTGCTCCGCGACCAGCACCGGAATCCCGGCAAGTCTATCAAAGCGTCCATCATGGACTCGGTTTACCGTCCGCTCCTGATTCCTGAAACACTTATATTGACAAAGGTTCTTGCCCTGTTTAAAGACCGGGTGGTCCACGAAGCGGTGGTCATTGATGAATACGGCACCCTGACGGGACTGGTCACGCTCCATGATGTTTTGGAAGAAATCGTGGGGGACATGCCCGGCGACAAGGAAGACATGCTGGAGGCGCAAAATAAGTTTATCCGCCGCACGGAAAATTCCTGGCTGGTGGAAGGGCTGTGCACTATTGATGAGTTCAGGGAGTATTTCCATATCGAAGAAGAACTTCCGGGAGAAGCGGAAGATGACTACAAGACACTTGGCGGGTTTATCACGTACCTGTTTGGCTATATTCCGAAAGAAACGGAAAAAATTTCCTTCGGCCGTTTTACCTTTGAAGTGATGGACTGCGACAACCGCAGAGTTGATAAAGTATTAGTTACGGAAGGGGAAGAATAGTATGTACAAAGACGGAGATTACAGGGGGTTGTCCTTAGAAGACGTGATTCTTGCCATTCATGACGAATTGCGGGAAAACCGCGCTTTCCTCCAGATGGCTCTTCTCGATCCCGATCCCGACAACCGTCCCGCGGAAGATCTTCGGATACGGAAAATCATGGAGCTGGCAGGCGTCATGGAAAACGTGCTGGACACGCTTATGAGGGACACCTGCGGATCGGAGGCGGAAGCCGGCCATGATGGGGAAGAAATCCCCTGCCGTGAAGAATCTGAAGGCGGCATTGACATGGAGTATAGGAGCCACACGCCCGGGAAGCCTGACGGCAGTGAAAATATCGAGCAGGATTGGAATATGGATGCTGTGGGGGATGAAGCGGAAGACGTAAAAAAGAAGAAAGATAAGACGAAAAAAGGAAAGAAAAATAAAAAGGATAAAAAAGGAAAGAAGAAGGGGAAAAAGAAATAAGCAGGGAGAGCCGCGCTGTCATCGGGCGGCTTTTCCTATGCCTGCGCCGCTCTTTCCTTTCCTGAAGTATGGGACAGGGGGCGTTTTCATGGCGGAATTTTCTCTTTTTATTTGACCGGTACGCTTTTATTGGCTACACTGGATATAATGTTTTTGAAAGGCGGTAGTATGGAATTCAGTATAAGAAACAGAAAAGTATGGTTCGTTTTCCTGCTTCTCTGTATAGCCCTCTTCCTTTTGAGCGGCTGCGAAATGAAAAAGATGGGCGGCGATGCCGCGTCGAAGGAAAGTTATGTCGTCACTGACGCGTTTGACAATCAGGTGACTATTCCCCACAAACCGAAAAAGATCCTCGGCACGGACTCTGCTATCGATACGATGCTTCTTGGCGTTGTCGAACCGTCACGGCTGGCGGCGTGCTTCATCGCGGATAAAGATCCCGGCATGTCCTATATCGCGGACGAGGTGAAGGATATCAAGCCGGAGATTCCCCTGAACGGGATTTCTATGGAAATATTGACAAAAATAAGTCCCGATCTTATCGTGGCGTCATCTTATACGAGGCAGAAGGAACTGGATATGTGGCGCAGCCTCGGCTATCCTGTCGTCATGATCGACGGCCCGACGTCCATCGCCCAGGCAGAAAAGGATATACGCATCATCGCGGCCGCCGTGGGGGAAACGGAGCGGGGAGAAAAGGTGGTCGCCGAAATGGAACGGCAGTTAAAAGAGGTGGACAGTACACTTTCTGCAAGGAATCTTCCGCCCCAGACAGGACTTCTTGTTTCCCAAATGAGCCGTTACGGCGGACCGGGTTCCATGTACCATGAACTGCTGACAAGGGCGGGAATCAAAAACGCCATTGCCGAAGTGGGCGTAGCCAACGGGCAGCTTTTGTCGCAGGAGCTGATTGTCAAATCGGATCCGGATTTCTTCTTTGTTTCTGCAGACAGGGAATCGGATGAAACGGGAGCGGGGAAATTCAGGGACAGTTTTTTGGCCAATCCCGCCATTCAGAATATGCGTGCTTACCATCGTGTCATTCCCCTGGAGGACCGGTATATTTACGCGTCGTCCCAGAACTGCGTCTATGCGGTGAAAGCGATGGCAAACGCCGCTTACGGTCCTCTTTTTGATATGAGTGGGGAAAAACAGATTAAAGGATATTGAGGAGGGGCTATGTCGAAAAAAAGTAAGAAGAACAGAACGTTGGATATCATCATCTTAATGATGCAGATGATTTCACTCATCGCCAATCTCTGGCTCCTGAAACATGCCATTGACAGAAGTATCGCAAAGAAAAAGACGGCGGGGGAGAGACATTGAAGCAAAGTGTGAGCCACTATGTCATGCCGGATGAAAAGGAAGAAGTAACGGCGGAATTGGTGCACCGCTTGGGGCTGGACGGCATAGAAAACCTTATTTACGGCGATGAACCATCATCCAATCTTTTCACATCGCTCACGGTGGGGGCGCATCTGCGCTTTTGGCCAAGGTGGATGGATTTTTACCTGGGAAATACAAAGCGCTATAAAAAACAGTTCCCTGATGAAAAATCCCTTACCGCTTATTACGGAGCCTGTGACACGGACGGCTGGCTTGAAAAAATACGGAAAAATATCCGCGCGGCGCTGGCGGAAAAGCCGGAGTATCTTGTGTGGCATGTGGCGGACTGTACTCTGGAAGAAGCATGGACACGGCAGTTTTATTACACTTCGAAAGACGTTCTTCGGGAAACAGCAGCTATTTATAATGCCGTTTCCGAAGAAGTGCCTGAAACGGTGGAAGTCCTGTTTGAAAATATTTTCTGGCCGGGGCTGTGCCGCCTTCTGCCTTCTGAAATAGACTATTTCTTTTCCCTTTTGAAAGGGTCAAATGTAGGACTTGTCTTAGACACGGGCCATTTCATGAATACCAATCCGGATCTGGAAACCGAAGCGGACGGCGCGGAATATATCTGTGCCATGGCGGAAAAACTGGGGAGCATGAAAAAACTGTTCCGCGGGATGCATCTGTCCTGTTCCCTGTCCGGGAAGTACCAGAAATCCTGTACCGCCGTGCCGCCGGAGAACATGGACGGAGAAACCGTCATGATGCATATTACCTCTATCGACCAGCACCGTCCTTTCACCACGGAAGCGGCGCGGAAAATCGTGGAATGCATAGAACCTGCGTACCTCACGCATGAGCTTTTTGGTGATTATGGGGAAATCTCCGAAGAGAAACTGAAAATTCAGATGGCCGCCATCGGCGCAGATGGAAAAGGCGGCAAACCCATTTCTCTATGTGGGTGAAGAAGTCATGATGAAGAAATGCATCTGCCTCTTATGGCTGCTCATGGCCGTATGTTTTTGCAGTCCGGCAGGCGCGGAAACAGGCCTTTACTTTTTATCATGGGATATGGATGGGGACGCAGTCTGTTATGCGCTGGAAGTCACTACGGAGGACGGAGAAGTTCTGTATGCCGATGATTCCGTCTGGCAGAATGAAGTCATATTTCCGGCAGATATCTCCTCGGAGGCGGAAGAGAAAATTTTCTGGCGTGTGCGGCCTTTCGATTTATACGGCGGGCCTCTCCATGGCTGGACCGAAAGAGAGCCTTTTGATGCGGCCGGCAGTTTTCTGGAACGGGAAGCGCCTCTTCTCCGTCCGGATAATCACGAGGACCGGCGGATGAAACTGCTCTACCCCGTTTATTCCTATGTGGGGCTTCCCGGCGCAAAATCATATGAAGTGGAAGTGACGGACAGCGAGCCTGAAAATCCTGACGGTACGGAACCGTCCATGTACCGTGTGTGGTCGAAGGCATCGGAAATCATGGAGCTTTATGACGACTTTCCCCGTACGGGTGTGTACTGGTGGCGGGTGCGGTGCCTTGATGAAGACGGAAATGCTCTCGGCGTGTGGAGCGAGGCGCGGAGAATGGAAATGCCCGTTGACGGATGGGAAACGGGGCTCTTCGGCGACAGCATCAGCCATGGAGGGGGACGGATGGCTTTTTCGCCGTCCGATGCGCTGTACAATCTGGGCTTTTATCTGGATGAGCCGGCGGTGAACCTGGCACAGAGCGGTGACACGAGCCGGCGGATGGCGGAACGGTTCGAGGCGGATGTGCTTCCTTTCCGCTTAAGATATCTCCTCATCATGGGCGGTACGAACAGTCTCCGCGGAGGAGAAGATCCGGAGGAAGTCATCGGTGATCTGCGATATATCGGCGACAAGTGCAGGGAAAATGGGATCAAGCCGATTTATCTCACTTTGGCACCAATCAATCCTGACAATATTAAACGTTATTTCGATGAAGACACGGCACCCGATTGGAAAGAGCGCTTTTCTACGGTGAATGAATGGATACGCACGCAGGATCATATCGATACGGCAGTGCTCTTTGCGGATATGGATGTATTATCACCGGAGTACGGCGCAGACGGTATCCACATCGACTGGAAAGGGAAATTCCTGATGGGGCAGCTTATTAACAGGGAACTGCCGAAATTTAAGGAATAAGGTATCGGCGGATGGCGGAACTTAAGACAAATCAAAAATGCAGACGGTCACAAGTACACTGTCTGCGTTTTCTGTTTCCTGATATCGTGCTTTCAGAACAGCCGTGATTTCAGTTTCATGGCTGTCCATTTGGCAAGAGCGTCTTTTGCTTCCTGCGGCGCGGTATCCACAAGGCGCACCCGTGCTTTTAACCGCTCCTCCATGGTGACGCTTTTGTCGATGTAGGGTTCGAAAGTTTTATACAGATTCATTTTTGTGATTTCTTCATTGATGTCCATAGGGCCTCCTTATTTCTTGTCATTGGAAAGATGAAGTCTGTCAAAGATCAGGAATGAGAGGGAGAGGATCATGGCAACGATGGTGGCAAGTCCCATGCCTTTCAGCTGGACAGGTCCCAGGGTAACGGTCGCGCCCGATAGTCCGGAAATCATGGTGACGGCGGTGAGAATCAGGTTTCTTGATTTCGTGTAGTCCACTTTCTTTTCGATGAGCATGCGGATCCCTGAGGATGCGATGAAACCGAAGAGGAGAATGCACACGCCGCCCATGACGGGGGTGGGGATGGCATGGATGACAGCGGCCACTTTGCCGATGAAGGAAAAGATGATGGCGAAGACTGCCGCGCCGCCGATGACCCAGGTGCTGTATACGCCTGTCATGGCCATGACGCCCATATTTTCACCGTAAGTGGTATTTGGCGTGGAACCGGCAAAACCGGAAATCATATTTGACAAACCGTCGGCAAAGAGGGAGCGGTGGAGCCCCGGATCTTTGATGAGGTCGCGGCCGACGATGTCGCTGGTGACGAAGAGGTGGCCCAGATGTTCGGCGAAGACCACGAAAAGGGCGGGCATGATCATCATGACGGCGCTGAAATTAAAGCGGGGCGAATAAAAGGTGGGGACGGCAAACCATTCTTTCGCGGCTACATTGGAAAAATCGACGACGCCCATGATGATGGAAAGGATATATCCCGCGATGACGCCGATAAGAATCGGAATAATGGAAATAAATCCGCGGCCCAGTACAGTGGCGAGAATGGTGACGATGAGGGTAAACATGGAAATCATGACAGCCATGGCATTTGTCATCCCCTGTGCTTCTCCGGAGAAGCCCGACATGCTCATGGCAAGCGGGGCAAGCTCCAGGCCGATAATGGCGACGATGGAGCCCATAGCGGCGGGAGGGAACAGCACATCAATCCATGAAGTCCCTATCTTCTTTACAAGGAGCGCGAGAATCATGAAAGACAGGCCGAAGCAGATGAATCCGCTTTGCGCGTCGGCATAGGTCATACCCTCTGTGGCGGTAACCGCGAGAACCGGAGAGATGAAAGCGAAACTGGAACCGAGATAGGCGGGCAGTTTCCATTTGCAGATGAACAGGTAGAGCAGCGTGCCCACGCCGTTCATGAAAAGACAGGTCGCCGGATCCACATGCAGGAGGAACGGCACGAGCACCGTCGAGCCGAACATGGCGAACAGGTGCTGCAGGCTGAGCGGTATAGTCGGCAGCAAAGGCAGTCTTTCTTCCACTTCGATAATTCTTTTTTCCATAAAACCCTCCATAAAAACCTTCACCCGCGAAAAAAGGAAGACCGCGTCCCAAACAGCGATCCTCCCTTCTTTAAAGACAATAAACTTATCTCAAATATTTTATACTTTCATACCTGTAAAAGCAAGAGTAAAGCAATATTTTCTGTAATTCCGTATAAAAACTATTTATAAAGAATGCATCCGAAAAAGTTATGCCCCGCTTTCATAACTTCGGATTTTTCAGCCTAAAAAACGCAAAATTTTCCCTTTAAATTCCAAAAAAGAATTTTAGAAATAATAAAAACAAAGAGTAAGAAGAAAAAAGAATAATATAGATAACTCTTAATTATTTTATTCCAAACGATTTTTCATGCTATGATTTTTTGGAAAATTAAATTTTACGAAAACAATATGAAGATGAAAACGTATTACCAAACAGGCATGATTCAGAACAGGAGGGCACAATGGCATTGATTTCACTCGGCTCGCTGGCAGCGGCTATTTTCCTTGGATTTTTCAGAAAAATGAATACGGGGCTTGTCTGTATCGGCTTTGCGCTGCTTCTGGGGAAACTGGCCGGCATTCCGGACAAGGAAATCATCGGCGGATTCAACTATTCCCTTTTCCTCATGCTTCTCGGCGTTACTTACCTGTTCGGACTGGCGGAATGGAACGGGACACTGAAACTTCTTACAAAGAAGATCACCGTTCTGGCAGGGAAACGGACATATCTCATCCCTGTCGTCATGTACCTTTTCGCCACAGTACTGTCCGCGCTGGGGCCGGGTACGATTCCCACCACCGCGATTATGATGGTTTTCGGAATGACACTGGCCGTGGAAATGAAGATCAATCCTGCCATGCTGGCGGCAATCATATTCCTCGGTGCGGCCGGCGGAGGTATGTCGCCTCTTGCAGCGACGGGGATCATCGGACTCAACCTGTGCGAAGAATTCGGACTGACCGGTATCGAAGCGCCTCTGCTGGTGAACGGCGTATTTTCATCCACCGTGTATGCCGCTGTCGTTTACATCGCTTTCGGCGGGTATAAACTGAAATCGGAGAAAGCGCTGAAGTTTTCCGACACCGCTTCCTTTAACAGAGCACAGATCATCACGCTCCTCGGCATCTGCGCAATGGTAGGTATGGTAATGATTTTCAAAGTGAATGTGGGACTGGCCAGTTTTACCGCGGCAATGGCACTTTCCTTCTTCCGCGTGTCCGATGAAGGAGAGGCGCTGAAACGGATTCCCTGGGGGACGCTCCTCCTGATCTGCGGCGTAGGGGTACTGATGAATGTGATTATCGTCCTCGGCGGTATCCATCTTCTTTCCGTTTCCCTTGCGTCCATCATGAATGCTGCCACGGCTACTGCCATCCTCGGTGTCACCGCAGGCGTCATGTCATGGTTCTCTTCCACGTCGGGCGTAGTGATGCCCACACTTATTCCCACAGTGCCCCATATTATTCACCAGATGAGCATATCCGTGAATCCGGTGGAATGGGTCACCGCGATTTCCATGGTGTCCAATACGGCAGGGATCAGCCCCCTCTCTACCGGCGGCGCGCTGGCCCTTGCAGCATATTCCTCAGAAGCAGGCGCTGCGGCAGGAGAAATGGATCGTCTCTTTGTGAAAATGTTCGGTATTTCCGCAATCGGTGTCGTTACCCTTTCCACGCTGGCATACTTCGGTTTCTACCGCTGGCTTCTGTAAGAAAATATATTTCCTGCGCTGCTTTTCAAAGCGGCGTTTTTTATTGGGATGGATTATCCATTGTTGTCCCTGTTTTTCTGCAGGGGAAAAATCAGGGCGAAAATGGATAAACGGAGGGATATTTCTTTTGATGATTGCATGCATGAAATGCATTTGAAAACCCCAAAATGACTTAAACGCATTTATGGATATCCGTTTAGAAAACAGCTGTACAAAAGGAAAAAGGGAGACTATAATGAAGGAAATCGATAAATATGAATTTACTTGTATATAGAAAGCGTGATTATTTTGGAACTTATGGGGCTTCCTGTATTTATAAAATTGAGTCTCTTCATGGCAGCCGTCTTCATATCGAATATTGTACAGGCACTCACCGGATTTGCCGGTGTCATGCTCTCTATTCCGCCGACAATCCTGCTTTACGGGCCGGACATGGCCAAAGCGGTCATCAATGTGATCTGCTGGCTGGTCTGCGCATACCTTATGGTTAAAAACAGAGAGTACATCAATAAAAAAGAACTGGGACGCATCATTCTCTTCATGCTTATCGGCATGGCGGCCGGTATTTATCTCTACAATATTGTGGACGCCCGCATTCTTGTGCCTGTGTACGGACTTCTCATTGTCGGCGTGGCGCTCAAAAATCTTCTCCTAAAACCGTCCGGTGCATCCCTTCCTGACTGGGTTGCCATTCCTGTCCTTCTCGGCGCGGGCATCATCCACGGCATGTTTGCTTCCGGCGGCGCGCTCCTGGTCGTTTACCTGGCGTCGGCCTTCCGGGATAAAAATTCCTTCCGTGCCAATGTGGCTTCCGTCTGGACCGTGCTGAACCTTGTCCTTATGTTCACAGACTATGAAAAGGGGTTGTACAATACGGAATTTTTTGAACTTCTGGGCATCGGCGTGATTCCTCTCGTCATTGCAGTCTATCTGGGAAATAAAATCCACAGCATGATCAACCAGCAGATGTTCAACCGCCTGACCTACGGGCTCCTCCTGGCGGCAGGTTCCATGATTCTTGTGTAAAAAGCGGTATTGACGGTAAGGCGTCATCAGAATAATAGATTATTCACTCTGTGTCATATTGCTGCTTCCCGTCTTTCCCACAAGGCATTCTTGTCTCCGCTCAGAATGACGGTTGGAGGGAAGGGCGTCATAATGAGGGAAACGTTAATCGTCATACTAAGCGGATATGAGGGATCTGCACCCATGGTAGGGAATCAGTAAGGCGTCATTCAAAGCGACAACAAAGGATTTGTTACAGTGTTAAGGAAAGGGATTCTAACGGGAAGAATAGGGATTGGGTAAGCCTCCTTGTTTATAAGGAGGTGGCCGGCGAAGCCGGACGGAGGATACTGGCTTGGGGGAATGACGCAAAAGAATAGAATAAAGATTCTTTTTCTGCCCCCGTTCTGAGTGATGACGGACAGTTAAGCGTCATCCTGAACGAATGTGAAGGATCTATTACCGTGGTGAGGAAGCCGGCAAAAAGGGGAATAGCTATTAGCTGTTAGCTGTGAGCTGTCAGCTGCAGGCTAACTATTCTTTTACGATTTGAATCATTCCGGCGAGCGAGTATCCTCGTAAAGTATTTAATCCGAACCGGTAGGATTCGGAGCAAAAAAGACGGTCAGTGCAACCGTCTTTTGCTTTTGTGGCTCTTATTTCTATTTCCCTATTTTCAGTTCTGTCCATGCCCTGTCGTACATGGTGAGGGCTTCTCCGATGTCTTCGATCCATTCACCGCGGGAAATGTAGTCGCGGGCGGCTTTCAGCATGGGATCTCTGTTATATTCTTCGGAATGATAGGTTTCCGCTTTGGCGTTGGGGTCGTTGTAGCCGATGTATTCGTAATTTTTCGCGCTGACCTGCGGATCATAGAGGTAATTGATGAAAGCTTCCGCCAGTTCTTTGTGTTTCGCTCCTTTGGGGATGGCAAAGGTGTCCGCCCATATGACGGCGCCTTCTTTGGGAATAATGAAGGCAATGTCTGGATTATCCTTGTGGGTAAAAGAAGCATCGCCGGACCACATGGTGCCGATCCAGGCTTCTTCGGCGATGAATTTCTGCTTGATGGTGTCGGTGTCAAAGGCGAGAAGGTTGGGTGTCAGTTTACGGAGTTGATCGACGGCCTGTGTGACTTCGTTTGGATCTTTCGAGTTTACGGAATGCCCGTTTTTCTTGAGTCCCATGCCGATGACTTCACGGTTGTCGTTGAGCAGGATGACACGGCCTTTGTATTCGTCTTTCCACAAATCATTCCATGAGCTGGGCGTATCTTTGATGTATTTTGTATTGTAAGCGATGCCTGTGACGCCCCAGGTGTAGATGACAGAATAATCGCCTGAAGGGTCATAGGGAGGATTCTGCAGGGCGGGAAGCATATTTTCCGTATTCTTTATTTTGCTTTTATCCAGTTTTTCGAGGAGGTTCAGCTTGATCATGGTGGCGACCATGTAGTCTGACGGCTGGATGACATCATACTCCGAACCACCTGCCTGTATTTTTGCGAGGAGTTCTTCATTGTTTGCGAAAACGTCGTAGTTGATCTTGCAGTTGTATTTCTTTTCGAAATCCGAAAGGACGTCGGGAGAAAAATTGTCCGCCCAGCTGTACAGGTTCAGGACTTGCGTGTCTCCCCCGCTTTTCGTATTACCGTCAGGGGCTGATCCGCAGCCCGCAGCGGCAAGGCATGCGCCTGCGAGGAAAAGGGAAAAGAATTTTTTCATAGGAAATCTCCTTCAGGGGAAACGAAAATCGGTTCGGGATAATGGGGATGTAGGGGATTGAGCATAGGATGGTTCTTATGTACCAAAGAAATCAATATCAGGGTCTTTGTTCCATATGTATTCCATACGGGCGGCGATACGTTCTGCCGCATTTGCGCCGAAACGGTCGCGGATAAAGCCGAGTGTCATGTCCATTCCTGCAGAAATGCCGGACGAGGTATAAAATTTTCCGTCGTGCACCCAGCGTGCTTTTCTTATCCAATGGACTTTATCGGATGTGGAAACGACCCAGTCGAAAGCTCTTTTATTGGAGGTAGCCCTTTTTTCTTCGAGGGCTCCGCATCGGGCAAGAAGGGCGGAGCCGGTACAGACGGACAGGACGAAAGAGGCGTTCTCCGAAAGACGGCGTAAATTTTTCAAAAAAGGTTCCTCTTTTATCAGTGTGCGTGTACCGGCGCCGCCGGGAATGACAAGCGCGCCCGATGTATTCATATTTCTTTGGGGTTCCGTATCAATTCTTACACCCTGCGTACTCGTGACAAGGCCGCCGTTTTGTGAGATATAGTGAAGTTGGAAATCGGGATGGCGGCCGCATATTTCGACCGGCCCGAAGAGATCCAGTGTTTCAAACTGCTCAAATAAAAGGAAATTGATATCCATGAGAACTCCTGTCTAAGACAATCAAGGAATACTTTGGGGCGGCGGATCATGAGAAAAGAGAAGCTGTTTACTGCCGGTCATCGGGCAGTTCTTTTTTTCTGCCGGTTCCCGCCTGCCGGATCTGAAAAAAATCCGCCAGAAGGACGAGCGCGATTTCAGCGGCGATCATGAGGGTGGAAAGGGCATTGATTTCCGGAGAAATCCCTCGCTTCACCATGGCGTAGATGTAAAGCGGGAGAGTTGTCGAATTCGGTCCGGCTGCGAAGAAGCTGATGATGAAGTCATCGATGGACAGTGTGAAAGCGATGAGCGCGCCCGCAGTGATTCCCGGCATGATGAGGGGAAGCGTGATGTAGCGGAAGCACTGCCACGGACGGGCATACAAATCGCCGGCGGCTTCTTCGTATTCCTGTTTCAGCCCGTCAAGCCGCGCCCCCACCGTGATGACTACGAAAGACAGGCAGAAGGTGATGTGGGCGAGGATGATGCTTGTCCGTCCCAGCGGTAAATGGATCTGAGAAAAGAGGACGAGAAGGGAAAGTCCCATGACAATTTCGGGAATGAGGATAGGAAGATAGATAAGGCCGTTCAAGAGTCCCTGCCATTTATAACGGTATTTGTGAAGGGCGAGCGCCGCGGTCGTACCGAGAATGGTGGACACCGCCGTGGAAATGAATCCGATGACGAGCGTATTGGCGAGTGCCTCCGCCACATGGCGGTTATTAAAAAGCTGGGCGTACCATTTAAACGTGAAGCCTGCCCACACAGCGTTCATGCGGGAGTCGTTGAAGGAGTACAGAGCCAGGATAAGAATGGGCAGGTAAAGGAAGGCCAGCACTGCCAAAGCGTAAGAAACAAGGAGATGGCTACGCCATGTTTTCTGCATCGCTGTCTCCTTTCTGCGCCTGAATCGCCCGATAGTACAGGAAAATAAGAATGAGGGAAAGCAGGGCAAGCACGATGGACAGTGCCGAGCCGAAAGGCCAGTCACGGGCGGAGAGGAACTGGTTCTGTATGACATTGCCCACGAGAGCCGCTTTCGCCCCGCCCATGACGTCGGGGACGACGAACATGCCGAGGGAAGAAATGAAGACCAATACCGTTCCTGCCGCGATGCCGGGCATCGTCAGAGGCAGGGTGATTTTTCGGAATGCTGTCACGGGGGAAGCGCCCAGATCGGCGGCTGCTTCTAAAAGCCTGCGGTCGAGCTGTTCAATGGAGACGTAAACGGGGAGGATCATGAAAGGAAGAAGGGCGTATACCATGCCCAGCATGACGGCGCCTTCATTGTACAGGAACTGGATCGGCTGGGAAATTATTTCCAGCTTCATCAGAATCGTATTCAGCACGCCCTGGCTGCGGAGGATGATCACCCACGCATAGGAACGGATAAGGAAATTGATCCAGAAAGGAATCATACAGAGGATCAGCCCTTTCTGCCGCAGACGGCGGGGGAGCCGGGCGATGCAGTATGCCAGCGGATAGCCCATAAGGATGGTACATACCGTGGTCACGACGGCTATGAAAATTGTCCGTCCGAAAATGGAAATATAAAGAGAATCCAGAAATCTTGTATAGTTTTGGAAAGTCCAGTCAAAAACGATCTGTCCGTACGCCGTACGGGAAGCGAAAGAAACCGCCACCACGATGAGCATGGGGATGACAAAGAAAACAGCCAGCCAGACCATGGACGGGACGAGCAGATATTTTCCGTTTCTTTTCATCGTTCTACTCTGACCTCGTCTTTTTCATACCACCAGATGCCTACATGGTCGTTAATCTGCCAACGGTGGACGTCATCAAAGTACTGGTAGGCGAGGACTTCCTGGCCCGTGCCGTCAAGACGGATGAATACTTTATCAATGGTGCCGTAAAAAATCACATCCTCCACCGTGCCGAAGAAGCGCGGCGCGGGATGGGAATCATCGCAATCTTTTCCGCCGCAGAGATTCAGCTTTTCAGGGCGGAGGACAAGAGTTTCCTTCCCGTTATCAAAAAAATTGCTTTCTCCGATGAAGCCGGCGACAAATTTTGTTTTTGGATAATGGTAAATCGTATTGGGATCATCGTCCTGCTGGATTTCCCCCTTATCCATGATAACGATGCGGTCGCTCATGGTGAGGGCTTCTTCCTGATCATGGGTGACGAATACGAAAGTAAGGCCAAGTTCTTCCTGCAGGTCTTTCAGCTCGATCTGGAGCGTTTTGCGGAGCTGGTAATCAAGAGCGCCGAGAGGTTCGTCTAAAAGAAGCATTTTCGGATTATTTACGAGGGCGCGGGCCACGGCGACACGCTGCTGCTGCCCTCCCGACATCTGCGAAGGATACCGGCTGCGGAGATCTTCCAGCCGGATCAGTTTCAGCAGTTTCTGTGTGCGCTTCGCGGCTTCCTCTTTGCCGACGCCTTTCATGCGCAGGCCGAAACCGATATTTTCCTCTGCCGTCATATGGGGGAACAAAGCGTAATTCTGGAATACCATATTCACATCCCGTTTATAAGGGGGGAGATTTGTGATATCCTGCCCGTCAAGGATGATTTTTCCTTTTGTCGGAGTGTCCAGCCCTGCAAGCATACGGAGAAGAGTCGTCTTTCCGCAGCCGGAAGGACCTAATAAAGTTAAAAACTCGCCATCATGGATAGAGAGTGAGAGCGGGGGGATAATGACATGATCACCGTAAGCCTTGGTGATTCCCTCCAGACGGACCAATTCTTTCATGTCCCGAACACGACCTTTCAGGGAAGTATAGAAGCGGTGACGCCGCAGCCGCTTTATGCCCGCAGTCGGGCAACTATAAAAAGAAAGCGCAGGACTTTCCGCTTTCACGGCGGCGCGTTTTTTATTTACCTTGTCGAAAAAACGAAATTTTCTAACTCCGCGGTTTTCCTTACGGGAAGATAAAAACTGCACCAATACAAATGGTCAGCGCTTCCTTCTGTTTGTACTTTATTATACATGGAAAAATATAAAAACTGAATGCCTTTTGCCGCTATTTTTATAAATAACCCTAATCTTTCGGAAAGGGAATGATGGCCGATAGCTGTGAGCTGGCAGCTAAAAGTGCTGAATGACGGCGGATGGCAAGACGTCATTCTGAGCGTCAGCAAAGGATTTGCTGCTGTGGTGAGAAAAACCGTAAGAAGATAAAAGCTATCAGCTGTGAGCTGTCGGCTACAAGCTAAATATTCTTTTACGATTAAATCATTACGACAAGCGGGTATCATCAATCGCACTGCGTGTGCTGGCAGTTCCTTCTGACGGCCGGCTCCATGATCCTTGTATAAGACGTTAAGGCGTCATCCCGAGCGATAGCGAAGGATCTATTATCGTGTTGAGGAAAACCATAAGATGTCATTCAAGGTAATAGATTCTTCACTCTGTGTCATCGTTCCGTTTCCTGTCTTTCTCACAAAGCATTCTTGCCACCGTTCAGAATGACGATTGAAGGAAAGAGTCACTATGACGGAAAACGTTAAGTGTCCTCGTGTGAGCGTCAGCGAAGAATTTGCTGCCGTGGTGAGGAAAGCGGTAAGACGTCATCCTGAGCGATAGCGAAGGATCTATTACCGTGGTGAGGAAAACCGTAAGATGTCATTCAAGGTAATAGATTCTTCACTCGGTGTCACTATCCCGTTTCCCGTCTTTCTCGAACAGCATTTTTGCCTCCGTTCAGAATGACGATTGAAGGAAAGGGCGTCACTAGTGATGGGGAACGGGAAGCGTCATAATGATGGAGAACGAAAG